>Ga0315899_10006696_pt1 | contig 12429 bp, 6 predicted proteins | sample LakEriMetagenome_2_FD_203518 | JGI IMG/M metagenome (GOLD analysis project Ga0315899, IMG submission 203518) | Freshwater fungal communities from buoy surface, Lake Erie, Ohio, United States - Buoy 4 MA112 | ecosystem: Environmental > Aquatic > Freshwater > Lake | place: USA: Lake Erie, Ohio... | reverse complement strand
ACCATGCGAGCACCTCGGTTAACAAGCACGCTGTAAATAGAACGAGCGAGTGCCACATCCAGAGCATGCCCCAGTTTTCCAAGACAGGAGCATGGTGTGTTTCGCGGAACCATCGAGCAACGATTTGGGCGAACTGTCCGGAGCGAGCCGAAATGGGCTCGTCCCGAAGGTATGCGGAAAGATCCTCTGCTAGGTTTTGGGCGGTTGCATAGCGCAGGTCGGGTGGTTTTTGCAGGCATCGCACAACGATCATTTCCAAATCGCGGTCGATTCTGGAATTGAGCAATCGGGGGCTCGGTGGGTCTTGTTCCAGGATCTGCAACAGCACATCCATGGTTGTCTTAGCGGCGAACGGGGGGCGTCCCGTCAAGGCGTGGTAGAGTACGGACCCAAGGCTGTAAATATCGGACGCTGGTCCAATTGTCCCCATGCGCCCGCTGGCTTGTTCAGGACTCATGTACGTGGGAGTACCGAGCACGACGCCGGTCCGCGTCAAAGATTCCGCGGAGTCGGTTTGTTTCGCCAGACCGAAGTCGGTCAGGCGAGCATGGCCTGACTCATCGATTAAAATATTGGATGGCTTGATATCGCGGTGCAGAATACCGGATGCATGTGCAAATTGAACAGCCTTAGCGACGCTTTCGATATGACGAACCGCTTGTCGTTCATCGAGTTCCCCGGAGTTGATCAACTCAAGAAGAGTTCGACCTTTCAGGTACTGCATGGCAAAATAGGGGCGTCCATCGATCTCTCCTACGTCGTAGACCGGAACGATCCCTGGATGTTGCAATTGGGCCGTCGCGCGAGCTTCAGCAAAAAATCGTTGTCGCTCCAGGTCGGAAGCCAACCGATCCCGTAGGATCATTTTGATAGCGACCTCCCGGCCGAGGCTCAACTGGATCGCTCTGTAAACGACCCCCATGCCGCCGCGACCGATCTCCTCGATGAGTTCGTAGTCCCCCAAAGTGCATGGGAGAGGCATTTGCCAATTGCCAGAGTCCGCTTGAGACTTGCCGCCACTCGCGATTTGATGCGCTTCATGGCTCCCGACGGCATTGGTGACCAGTACGGTACCCCATAGTGCCATCAGGTCCGACTCGAAATCTGGGTGGGCTTTGCATACTTCGTGAATGTCGACCCGTTCACCTCGTTGCAATCGGTCGGCCAATTCTGCGACAAGCGACGCCAGTTTGAGTTCGGCGTCGGAGGCCGGCTGTTCATCGTCGGCGTGGCTCTCGGCATTCTGTTGAGATCGAGCGGTTTGGAGAAAGTCTGCCGTGGACTCCCAGCCCAACTGCGATGGCCGCGACTTCATTCGCGTAGTTCCTTGTGGAGATCTGGCAGGCTTTCGATCACCTCTCGAAGGCGCTTTACGGCGCGTAAATATCGCATGCTTGCGGCTGGCTCAGAAAGTCCGAGAGCCTGGGCGATCTCTTGGTTGTTGAGTTGCTCATAATGGCGCATCAAGATCACTTCGCGGTCACCATCGCGGAGGTGCTGGATCGCTAACTCGATATGCCTTGCTAATTCGCGCTGAGTCGCGGCAGCGGCAGGAGTGAGTGCTGCATCCCGAAACTGATTGGCCAACTCCATCGTGGATTGATCGGGCTGGTTCTGACCGCCCCCCATCGGTTGCTCCCGATCGATGCTGCGTTTTGCAGACAAACGGTGGCGGCGATGGGCATCGATGATCCGATCCTTGGCGATTTGCCGTATCCAAAGATGGAAAGGGATCGACGGGTTATTGACGTAATCCACGAGTCGACGGTTGGCCTCGATCAAAACGTCTTGCACCACATCGCTTACGTCGAGCCGCTGCATGATTCGCTGATCGAGTCGGATTGCGATCATCCGACGAAGGGAGTCACGATGCCGGCCGAGGAGTTCCTCGACAGCATCCTGCTGCCCTTCGCGGACATTCACAAGAAGTTCGGCAGTAGCATCGCCGTCAGGCCAAATGGATTTTGTCATGAACCCTCAGTGTTCTCGATCAACCAGCTTTTTCACTATTCATAGTTTAGTCGAACGTCTAGAGGGAGCGGGCCTCTTAAAAACGACCAAGTAGCGGTAGAATTGATGAAATTGTTGAAGAATAGTAACGTTTCCCCGGATATTTCGACGTGTCGACGGGCCGCGCGGGATCGGATGTTTGGAGAAGATAATGGCGATCCCAGAGATTCAGCAAACCGGTTCGGTGATTCGGATCAGCCCCGAGATGGACGTTCCGACCACGCCTCGCGTGCGGCGACTAATCGATACGGCAGCCTTCCGTCGTCTCTCGAGAATCAGTCAATTAGGATTAGTTGGCTTGGTTTACCCGGGGGCGACCCATACTCGTTTTGAGCATTCTCTCGGAGTTTATCGCAACGCCCTTGAGTTCCTAAAGCAACTCGCCAGCGACACCAAGGCCCCGATGGTTTTTAATGACCACGATGCCTCGCTGTTCGTCGTCGCCGGATTGTTGCACGATATTGGCCACTGGCCATTCTGCCATGCGATCGAGGATATCCGCTTGGTTGATTTCCCCCGGCATGAGGTCCTGGCTTCCCGATTGCTCGAACATCGAGAGTTGGCGGAACTGCTGCGAAAGGATTGGGATCTGGAACCGTCGGAGGTTTCGGCGTTTTTGGATCCGCGCGGAGTTTGCAAGGTTGGTGGGCAACCTAACCAGGCGAGTGCAAACCCTAATTCTGAAAGCCACGCAATCCTGCGTTCGATGCTCAGTGGACCCGTCGACATCGACAAACTTGACTATTTAGAACGAGACTCCCTCCACGCGGGGGTCCCTTATGGAAGGAACTTCGACCGCAATCGGTTGGTTCATTCCCTATGCGTCGATCAAACGCGAAACCGAGTTGCCATTTCGGAGAAAGGGCGTACTGCCGCCGAAATGATGGTTTTCGCTCGCTATGTGATGTTCAGTGAAGTTTATTGGCACCATGCGGTCCGCAGCGCGACAGCGATGATCCAAAGGGCCGTTTTTGAATTGCGAGATTCAGTGGATCTGGTGGGTGCTTGGTTGGAGATGGACGAAGCGACCATGACGGAATCGCTGTTGGAAAACTCGCGAGGTAAGGCATGGGAGCATTGTATTTTCGGTTTGTTTGGGATGAGGCGATCGCTTTATAAACGAATTGCTCAGTTTGATTGTCTCGTTGAACCTGATTTGCATAGCACCCTCGCTCGTCGTCCATATCATGACATCGTCGAGCTATCTCGAGCCTTGGGTGAATCGTTCAGCAAGGAAACGGGAGTTGCGATTGGACGCGATGATGTACTCATCGATGCCCCCCCAGTGAAACTGGAGGTGCAGTTCGATTTGCGAGTTCGGATGCGCGATGGCAGCTTCCGCAATTTGGTGGAACTGTCACCCGTGGTGCAGTCGCTGGCAGCGGAACAATTCGATGCCTTGGTGAAACGAGTCCGCGTCTTCGTGGCTCCTCACCTGAAGGATGCCTTGCGAAATGTTTGCGTTGCGGACCGACTGCGAGAACTGATTCGCTAAGGGATTGATAATTTGTTAAGGTCTTAAAAGACCCTCCCTGCGCTGCCAAGCTTGGTTTTTCCTTCATTCTTCAGGTGCCGGGCGGATGGGCTTGGTTGACAAAGGCAGGCCTGTGAGAAACACTAGTTGCAGATGGAGTCTACCCAAGCCTAGGGTTCGTGCAACAACTTGCTCGATTCAGGGGGCGGGTTGGCTGAATCGACGGGTATTTAATGTTTTTTTAGTCCTGCACTCCCTTCAAGCATGCCGAACATCCCTTCCGTTTACCGATCGAAAGAGATTATTATTCCCCGATGCCGTTAGGCTTTGGGGAGCAGTTTGGCACCACGTCCTGTGTTTGTTTTTACTGTGTTTCTTACCAACCCCTGTAGCCTGACGCTCCAGGGGTTTTTTTGTTGACAGCCCATTCGCAAACCACAATCACAATGACCACACGATCCATCCACATCTACGATACTACGCTGCGCGATGGCACCCAAGGCGAAGGGGTGAGTTTGTCGCTCCAAGACAAGCTCAACATAGCTTCGCGGCTTGCTGAGATCGGAGTCGACATGATCGAAGGCGGGTATCCGCTTTCGAACGAAAAGGATGCGATGTTCTTCCAGCGTGCCCGCGACCTAAAGTTAGGTAAAAGCCAGCTAGCGGCGTTCGGTATGACGCGACGAAGGGGGATGAAAGCGGCCGACGACCCTGGAATCAAGGCGCTGGTCGCAGCGCAAACGCCGGTGATCACTCTCGTCGGCAAGTCATGGGACTTTCACGCCACGGAAGTCCTAGGTGTTTCCCTCCAAGAGAACTTGGACATGATCAGTGAAAGTGTTGAGTACCTATCGAAGCATGCGACGATTGTTTACGACGCAGAGCATTTCTTCGATGGGTATAAAGCCAATCGCCAATACGCACTTTCAGCCGTCGAAGCCGCCGCGCGGGCAGGGGCGAAATGGATCGTATTCTGCGACACCAACGGAGGTTCACTCCCCGAGGAAGTCGCAGCAATCGTCTCGGATGCCAAACGGCATTTGAGCCCATGCAATGTGCAACTGGGAATCCACTGCCACAATGATGGCGATCTGGCGACCGCAAATTCACTCGCCGCCATCGATGCCGGATGCGATCAAGTCCAAGGGACCATGAATGGAATCGGCGAACGTTGCGGGAACGCCGATTTAGTTTGTGTAATCTCCAACCTGCAATTCAAAAAGAAAGGGTATCAAACTCTGGGTGGTCAACCGCTAGATCATTTGACCGAGTTGTCGCGTTATGTCTACGAGACCGCGAACCTAGCGCCTCGAAGCAGCCAGCCGTTTGTCGGACGCAGCGCTTTTGCGCACAAAGGCGGCATGCACGTCCACGCGGTCAATAAATTCGCTCATACGTATGAGCATATGGACCCGGCGTTGGTCGGGAATGAACGCAGGATTCTGGTAAGCGAGCTCTCTGGGCGATCCAACATTGCCGCATTGACCCAAGACCATCAAATCCCCAACGACCGAGAGTTGCTAGACAGGATTCTTGCACAAGTCGTCGCGAAAGAAAACCAAGGATACCAGTTCGAAGCTGCGGAAGCTTCCTTTGATCTATTGGTCAAAGAGTGTTCCGGAAAATACACGCCCCATTTTGAAACGATCAAGTACCAGATTCTTGCAGGTGATTTAGATACCGAGAGGAATCAGACGTATGCCGAAGCGATCTTGAAGCTGCGAGTCGGGGAGGAAGTATGTGTGGAGGCTGCTGAAGGGCATGGGCCTGTTAACGCAATGGATGCGGCACTTCGCAAGACATTAGCACCCTTCTTTCCATGTGTCGAGTCGATGCGATTGATGGATTACAAAGTCCGTGTCGTAAACAGCGAAGCTGGAACCGCGGCGAGAATTCGTGTCAACATCGAGAGCGCCGACGATCACGCATCGTGGAGGACCATCGGTGTTAGCGAGAATATCATCGAAGCGAGTTGGGCGGCATTGGTCGATGCGGTCGAATATAAACTCCATCGTGAGAGCAAGTAGTTCGATGCTGCATGGAGCCGACAATGCCGCCTCAGTGCGACATTGCGTTTTTCTATAACGATTCGAGATGCCTCGTCGCTGTCTCGAACGGTGTTGTCCCTGCAAATCGAGCCGCTACCTCCCGACAGTTTTCGCGAACGCGTTCCGATTCGAGTAGCCCGCAAAGCAATCCAGCAACCGAGGATGCAACGAATCGAGATGGGCTCATTCCACCGCCGACTCCGAGCTGTTCAACTCGACTCAAGTTGTCGGGCTGATCGTAGGAAAGGGGCATAATGACTTGCGGGATACCAGCTTTCAAGCATTGAGAGACGGTGCCGACACCGCCGTGATGAATCGCTGCCGCGCATCGTGGGAGAATCAGTCCGAACGGTGCGTAGTCGAAATGACGCGCCGAAGCGGGAAGGGATTCCGGCAGTTGCTCGGGGAATCGGGTCAAAAGGATCGCGCGCCGTTGGAGTTGATGGCAGGCTTTCACCGATTCCGTAAAGAACTGCTTGGCATGCCTGTTTCCCGTACCTGGTGTGATTACTACCGGCGGAGTCCCCTCCTCAAGAAACTGATTTAGTTCGGGTCCGATTCCCGACACCGCACTTTCATCCCAAAGCGGGAATTCGCAGAGTGATAACTGCGATGGCCAATCGCCAGCGGGTGGCGCGAACCAATTTGGAAATAGGCCGAGCATGCTATCGGGGGAATTCCACCAACGCGATAGGCGTCGGATTGGCGGCAATCCAACCTCGCGTCGAAGTGCGTTTGTGGCTGGTCCGGCAACACGATCAACCAGCAACTTTTCTCCGAGCCGCATCTGGAAGCGACGCAGCCAAGCCGGTTGCCACTTATTCGTGATGATGCCTGGCAAGACCGGGGGACGAATGTCGCTGAAAATGAAGGCCGGTTGAAGGTGAATGGTCACCAACGGCGTTTTGAAATCGGTTTCCACGCGAGGTGAGGTGAGCTTCTCAGTCGCGATTCGAGCCCCGAAACCAAGTCCATTTGCAATTACGATGGTCGATCGATTGCGGCAACGATCGAGCACCAATTCCATTTGTCGTTTCATGACTCGTTGGATGCCGAATCGGAACAACGTTGCAAAACCCTGAAGCGGTTTCCAAAGCCCAGGCTGCTGGGATACTTCGAGAAACTCGTCCGCGCTCCCCAATTCCGAGAACGGTAGACCGCATCGGCGTATCAGGGACTCGAAGTAGCCATTAGTTGCTACTTCCACATCATGCCCACGTTGCTGCAGGGCGAGTCCGAGACCAACGAATGGATGCACATCGCCTGCGCTTCCGAACGGCAACAGTAGGAAATGCTTGTGCGAAGTCTCGTTCATTGCAGATGGATCCGAAGGGGTTACGTGCATAGCCCCATTCTCATGGGGGCGAGGCCTACCCAAAGCCGCTCAAGGATACCTTGATTGCTTGTAGCAAAATGAGACAGTTCGGCGTATACTGGGGATCGTTCCATCAGCCTCGTGGACCTTTCTATTGCCATTATGTCGACCTATCTTGTCGTCACCCGCGGAAGCGACCCAAACTCCCGATTTCCACTCAATTTTCAGATAGAAAATCGGATTGGTCGCGGTTTGGAGTGCCAAGTACAACTCAACGATCCGCAGTGCTCGCGCGTCCATGCCAAAATCGTATCCGAAGAAGGACGCTGGGTGATTGTGGATGCCGGATCGCGCAATGGTACCTTGGTGAATGGTTCCAAAGTAGACACCGCAGTGCTCGCTAGCGGGAATCGGATTCGCATCGGCAACACGGATTTGCAGTTTGTCGACGATTCGATCACCGATGATGTTACGGTGGAACGCATCAATCTTTCACATGACTTGTTGTCTCCAGATGGTGTCAGTATCGCGGACGGCATCGCAACCGGGATGACAGCGTTTTTGCAGCTGCGCAACGCGGGTAGGGTCGATGATCTTGCGGATCTCCATCAACTCTCGGTCAAGTGTATTTCGATTTCCCAAGGTGACGAGTTAGCGAAGGTTGCGATCGAGGTGTTGAGAACGCGAACTCAGGCAACGGTCGTTGCATTTTTGGTCGCGAATGAATACGGTCGTTTGGACGTGCAGCATCAGTACCCTTCGTCGAATGAAACAAAGATCGTATTGAGCGATCGATTGACGGAGATGGTGTGCAAGCAGTCGAAGGCTGTTTGGATGAAGAACGAAACCAAGCCCTCGACGGAAGGACCGATGCGTCACTATGCGGATGCGATTTGTGTGCCTCTAATCGATCCGAGCAAAACCTCAGGGGATAGTAAAACGATCGGTGCAATCCATTTGTACCGAGAGAAAGAGGTATTCCAGTCCTTCGCCTTCGATTTTGCGATTGCAGCCGCGAGTATCTTGTCGGTAGCGCTCGTGCGCGCTAGATCGGCGGAGTTGCTGCGAATCAGCCATGATCGATTGCAAGACAAGAACGCTGCGTTTGATGAGTTATTGGGCGAAAGCTCAGTGATGAAGGAACTGAAGGAACGTGTCACAAGGGTAGCTAGGGCCTCGGGTAGCATTTTGATCCGTGGGGAGAGCGGTTCTGGAAAAGAACTTGTGGCCCGTGCCATCCATCGGGCTAGCCCTCGTGCTGACCGTCCGATGTTAAGCGTCAATTGCGCTGCGATTCCCTCGGAGTTGATGGAAAGCCAATTGTTCGGCCACGTCAAAGGAGCATTCACTGGTGCGGACAAAGATCACATCGGCTGGTTTCAACAAGCCAACAATGGCACGTTGTTTCTCGACGAGATCGGGGAAATGACATTGGATGGCCAAGCGAAGTTGCTTCGCATTCTCGAAGGGCATCCGTTTCTACCAGTTGGAGGTCGCAAGGAGGTTCGGGTGGATGTCCGGGTCATCGCTGCTACCAATCGAGATCTCGGCGACTTTGTCGCAGAAAAACGATTCCGGGAAGATTTGTACTATCGGTTGAGTGTTTTTGAGATCAGCGTTCCACCTCTTCGGCAACGAGGCTCCGACATTGGGCTATTGGTCGACCACTTCTTTGAGCATTTCTCAAGGCTGCACGGCCGTTCGGGACTGGCCCTCAGCAAGGCTGCTCGAGAAAAGATGCTTCAATACTCATGGCCCGGAAATGTGCGCCAATTAAGAAACGTGGTCGATAGCGCTGTGGTGCTCGCCGTCGGTAATGAGATTCGGGTAACCGATCTTACCCTGCAAGAAGCCAAGTCGGACGATTTCGATACGTTGAATATCGAGCAATGGGAGCATCGACTGATCCAAGAGGCCCTGCGACGGACGCGAGGCAATATTCCTGAATCGGCGGAGTTGTTGGGGATTTCCCGTGCGACACTCTATCGCAAGCTGGAGGCGTACTCGATCAAGCGAGATGACTACCAATAGTCAAAGTCGCCGATCAACAGGGGACCCAATCATCGCAGGTCAGCTTTCTACGGGTCCGTCGATCGGGCGAGGTTACTTGTTATCGCGGAGCGAATCAAAGTATTCCTTCAATTGATCCCGTTGCGCTTTGGGGAGTTGGATGCTCTCGATGGCGTCGGGGCGATCTGGTTCCGATGAAAGTACTGCTTGACGAGCTTCTTCGCGTGTCATTCCTTTTCGGTTTTTGCCATCGGCCTTGCCACCATTGATGGTCTCACCTTTCCGCATCTCCTCGCGGACTTGGGCGTCGTAGTTTTTAAAATCGGATTCGCTTTCAGCCCGATCTCCCTGACCTTTTCCTTCACCGTCACCATCCCCCGGTTCGTCACTTTCCGATTTGCCTTTCCCTTTACCCCCTTGTTTTCCTTTGCCCCCTTTTTGCCCATTGCCAGTTTGGTTGCATTCCTTGCAGCCTGCACCGTTGCACTCTTTGCATTTGGACGCGTTCTTCGCGTTTTCGAATTGCTCGATCATGTCCTCGAGTTCTTCCGAGTCAGCTTGGTTCTCCGCAAGTTCGCTCAGTTCGTCCTGCATTTCTTCGAGGGCATCGGCAGCGGCTTGCTTGTCTCCATTTTGCATCGCCTGTTGGGCTTTTGCCAACTGCGATTGGATCTTGTCCATGGACTTGCCTTGACTGTCTTTTGCATTTTCCAAGTTCTCGAGTTTCTTGCGAAGATCCGCGATCTTTTGTGTGTCTCCTTCCTTTTCCGCTTTCTCCAACTCCTTTTCTAGTTGTTGCTTTTGCTCTTCTTGCTTCGCTTTGGCTTGCTCGATCGCCTTTTGCATTTGCTCCAATTGCTTTTGGAGTTGTTGCGATTGCTCAGGGGTGAGTTTGTCGGATTTCAGAGCATCGATCATTTTTTCGAGCTCTTTTTCCGCCTTGTTGAACTCTCCTTCTTGGAGGGCTTTCGCCATTTTCTCGGCGGGACCGGCATTCAAGTCTTTCATCCCCTCAAGTGATTTCTTAAGTTCATCGGAACTGCCGAGGCTTTCCTTTTTCTGTTGCAGTTCTTTTTTGAGGTCATTGATGTCTGCAATGATCTTCTTGCGGTCTGCTTCGTTCGAGTTTTGAAGCGAATTGATTTTTTCCTCGATCCGTTTGAATTGCTCGGCGGATTCTTTGTCTCCTTTTGACTCTGCTTCTTCGCGTTTCTTTTGGATCGCCTTGAGGATGGGGGCTGTTTGGTTTTTGATGTTAACGATGGGAGCAGTCGCCGAGTTGCCGAGCGCGTTGGCGACATTCAGTTCCGCATCAGGCACCCAGAACAAGGCCAAGCATGCTGCCAATGGGAGGGCGACCCAGACGATGTGGGGACCAGGTTTGACAGGGAATTGATCGCGGATGTCCACGCGTTCAAGTTTTGCGACGGTGTCCTTTAAAAGGGCTTGGCCAATCGCGGAGTCTCGGTCGTCAGCATTCATCGAGAGGCTGCTCGAGCAACGTTCTCTCAACCCGAATCGGCGGTCGATTTCAACGGCAGCAGCGATCGAAGATGGGCGTCGCCACCATGCGAATGCAGTTGCGATCAACGCCGACAGTATGGCTGCAGATGCAATCCATGCCCCGCCCCAAACCTCAAATCGGTAAGGGGTAAAATAGAACTTTGGGATTAGGCAAGCGACGAAAGCGATCGAAAGCGCGATCAGAAGCGACCATCCGAAAAGGTGAACCCAACTCTGCAACCACAATCGTCTCCATGCTTTACTGAGCTGCTTGTGGATCGTTTCCATGTCGGATCATCCCTGTTTAGATCTTTTTGATGGATCGCTTTGGAGGAGGTGGTTTCAGCATACGAGCTTCATCGTCTGCTGGCATCGGGGGAGTCGGTGGCGGTGGCGGTGGATTAGGACGGTTTGCCATGCGTTGGGGGGGATTGAGATCGGTGGTGGATTCGACCCATTCCCAACCGAGAGGGTTGTCGAGTTCACGGCCAGCAAGCAATCCCCAAGGTGTTCCCGTATGCTTCTCCACGACGCTTTGGAGCAGTTCACGAGCTAGCTTAGCTTCTTTATCGATCTTGCTATCGACGCTGACTTTGTCGCTTGGACGCAAGTTCCACGTATTGCTTTCCGGTTTCTCAAAGTTCATACCTCGTTTGGCTTTCGCCAACATCGCATTGTACGACTCCGCACGAATCTTTGCAGCCAGCGCGGTTCCGTATGAGAGTTCAAAGCTTGCGAGCCATCGCGGCGAGGTCTCTTTGCCGCGATACTTATCCCCTTCCCCGAGGATCGCACACATCTCAGAAAGTTCTGGATACAGTCTCGCTGACTCCAACTGGGAATCGGTTAGTTCCTTGGTGAACGTCGCTTCGTCGCGTTTGATGAAAACCATTCGGGGTTTGGAGAGGGTGCCGACTCGAGAGAGTTGTGCAGCGTTGAGGAGTGCGTAGCGCAAAGGACTCTTCTTCACTCGGGTCATGTACTCAGCATCCGAGAGATAATCTGGACGGTACCGTTCCATCACTTCTGGGGAAAAGAAGTAGCTCATTTGGGAGGCGAAAGCTTCTACCTCGCGGCGTTCCACCTTGCTATTGATGCGACGATTGGGATGGATTGAGAAATAGATCCCCCCGGTCTCGTAGCAAAGCTTCGACAATGCATAGGGACCGAAGCCCGAGTCGATTACTGGTTCTTCCATGTAGTCGTCTTGGTAGCCGATCTTGACCCGTTCTGGATACAAGCTTTCGGGGCCTTGGTCGACCTCTGCCCAGTCTTCGCCTTGGGCGTACTTCGGATCGAACTCGACGAACTTGATGAAGGCTTTTTCTCGACCGAATGGCGAGGGAACCCCGAGGACGTAGCATGGCATCGAATGGAATCGGCAAGCTTTGATGGTCTCTTCGGCCATGGGCAAGTCGTCCCCGCGTTCGTCGGTGACCACGATCAGCATCACATTACGCTGTGGATTGTTGCCACGAGCTGTCCGGAAACTCTTGAACTTGTCCACGGCTGCCTTGACGGCATGGAAAACCATTTCATCGCCACCGTCATTGCCGATAGCGTCGATGCTTTCCCGGATCTCTTCCAAGTTGTCCGTCGGTTGTTTGGTGAGGAGATTCACGTCGCTGCCGAACGCCATAACAGCGGTGAGCAAAGGAGGAACCTCGAAATCACCTTCGCGTTTCCTTTTTTCTTCCTGAACGATCCCAAGCTGTTGGTAGATCCTGTCGAAGCGATCACGGATCTCCTGGCGACGCTTAACCATCGAGATGGAACTGTCGAATACCCAAACGACCAACGTTGGGCGTTCTTCAAGCGACTGTAGGATTTCGTAAGTTACTCGGTCGACGGCGCCATCTGTGCCCGTAGTTCCAACTCCGGTCGCACCGCGAACCGTGTTTGGGGATTGGGTGAGTCCCATCGCTTTCTCAACGGTTCGAGACACGTCGATATTGCCGTTGGGGATCTCGATGTCGAGTTCCATGGACTCGACGACCGACATGTCTGCGAGGAGCGGAGCGCTGGATAGCGCCATATCTACTGTACCGATCGAGTCCGCCCCAAATTCG
>Ga0315899_10006695_pt1 | contig 12430 bp, 5 predicted proteins | sample LakEriMetagenome_2_FD_203518 | JGI IMG/M metagenome (GOLD analysis project Ga0315899, IMG submission 203518) | Freshwater fungal communities from buoy surface, Lake Erie, Ohio, United States - Buoy 4 MA112 | ecosystem: Environmental > Aquatic > Freshwater > Lake | place: USA: Lake Erie, Ohio... | reverse complement strand
TTGGTCGATCCTGGCTTCGAGAAAGATGTCTGGGTCAACGGTATGGAGATTGTTCCCGGCAATAGAGCTGTCGTTCATCACGTTCTCGTCTTTCTGAGAGATAAGAATGATAAATCAGGGCGAGATCTGCGTGGGGAACGTAGCTTTCTCGCAGGTTATGTTCCAGGCACACGAGTGGAGTTCATGCCAGATGGGATGGCCAAACGAATTCCAGCAGGAAGTCAGCTCGTATTTCAAATCCACTATACCCCAATAGGTACTGAACAAACGGATCTGAGTAAGATTGGTTTCTGGTATACTGATCCGGCCCAGTTAACGCACGAGGTTCAAACAACAAGTGCAGTGCAAACCGCTTTTCGAATACCTCCTAGAGCCGAAAGTTATCGCACGACGGCACTTCTGCCAGAGGCATTGCCGGAAAGCCAATTGTTATCCATGAGTCCGCATATGCATTTGCGAGGTAAAGCGTTCCGATATACGGTCATCGCACCCTCAGGAGATCGTGAAATCGTTTTGGACATTCCCCAATACGATTTTAACTGGCAAACCGAATACCGATTGCAGTCCCCCAAAAAACTAGAAGAGGGTAGTCGTGTTTACTGCGAAGCTACATTCGATAACTCCGAAAAGAATCTAAATAACCCTAACCCGGACGTCACTGTTATGTGGGGGGATCAGACTTATGAAGAAATGATGATCGGCTATTTTCATATCGCCGTTGCCATCGATCCCAATACAGGTAAAGGGGTGGAGCTATCCCCAGAAAAAGCGAAGCGTTCGTCTCCTAGAGAAATGTTCGACTTCTTGGACACTGACGGAGATGGTAAGCTCACGAAGGGCCAAGTTCCCGAGAATTTGAAGAAAGTTTTCGACCGCTTGGACAAGAACAAAGACGGGGTTCTTGAGAAAAGCGAGTTGCCTAGGTCCTAGCCGACGATCATTGGTGAATTCGGGCGGTATTCCGTTACAGTGTCAACAAAAATAAGGGATGGAAGAACTCATCATTGCTATGAAAGCAAAGATGAATCCGGGGGCATTCCATCCCATTATTTAGTTCTTTAAATTCGTACAGCTTGATAATCGAATTGCGAGGAGGGGTGCGGAGAGCTGATCAAGTTGGTAGGGATGGTGTTGTTTAAGGGGGCATCGTCTGGCGTTCCCGTCTCGCCAAGCCATGCTAAGCATGCATCGACTGCCTTTGGGTCCCATTGGGTGTTTCGTCCCTCTCTCAATATTCTGCACGCGTCCGTTAGGTTCATCGCTGTTCTGTAGACTCGACTTCTCGTCATAGCGTCGTAGGCATCCGCCACAGCTAAGATTCTCGCCATGAGAGGTATTTCCTCTCCTTTAAGATGGTGTGGGTATCCTTTTCCATCGAATCGTTCGTGATGATAAAGAATTCCGGGCAATGCAAACCTCAATCTACCTATACCATCGATGATTTTATATCCAATTTCTGGATGTTGTTGTATAACGCCGAACTCTTCTTGCGTGAGGCGATCGGGCTTTAACAGAACAGAATCTGGAATACCAATCTTCCCGATATCATGAAGTGTTCCAGCCAAGTAGATCTCCTTGCACGAAGACTCTGGAAGCCCTAGTCTTCTGGCGATTTTAGATCCTGCTTGTGCGACGCGTTCGCTATGTCCATGTGTGTAGGGATCGCGGGCTTCTATGGCGGTCGACATCGAACGGAGAATTCCCAAGGCCAACTCTTCGCTTTCGAGCATCACCGCATTCGTGTGCCCGTCAGCGAGAAGAAAATCGCAGACATCTTGTAGAATTTCTGAGCGAGCGTGTACGAACTCCGGCTGTAACTGTGCATTGACCGCAACAAGGTACCCAACGATCTCACTTTCCGACAACGGGATAATGTCGAGCGATCTGATCCGAGTTTTATTGATCCTAATGCGAAGGTTCTGCAGATGCAGAGCTTCGCCAATGGACGGTCTTCCCACTTTTTTCAAAAGGAAACCAATGTCCTCGCTCGTCAGTTTGCTGGCTGAACTGAAAATCGAACAAAGCGACATTTTGGGAATATCAGCATCAGGTTCAATGTAAGCAGCAACAACCTCGGCGTGTAAGAACTTTCTCGCTGCATCAATCGCTTGGCGAGAATTGTAGTTGCCTTGGACGCTACGTTTCGAATGTTGGTTATTGAGATCTCTCAAAAGGACTGTAGTGCTATATGCGTACTTGAGTTCTTTTTCTGCCACGATCAAAGAGTTTTTGAGTTCGTGATTGGCGGTTTCTCTACGCATAGCTTCCCATGCAACGGAGACCAATGTGCGGGCGATTGGCAGCGGGATTTTTGACAGTCTGCCGATTCCAAACCAGTTGCAAGATGCAATATCTTCAAGCGGAATGGCAAAGTAGCAATCTGCACCTGCTTCATGAATAGCAGGGCACTCGTTTCTGGTTGCTTCCGTAATGGCAGAGGTTGCAGCATGATGCTGATCGCCAAATTTGGTAAGCAAAAAAGATTCAGCTTGAGGTAATGCGGGACAGAATAGCAAACACTCCGACCCCAGAAGAAGAGTCAGATCATCGCATTTTTTATTGATGCAGAGATCCGTGTGCATAAACATTCGTTCAAGGTGATGATGGCTTCTTTGACGCAACTTGAATGCAGCGTACGTTTCCTTTTGAGGGAGCTTTAGTGATTGGCTATAATCTCGTTTGATATTTTGTTAACTTGGCCTGGTTGTATTGATTGTGCGAATGATTCTTGCAAATCCCCGTTTTGCAACCGTTGTGCCGTCTGTTGATTTTGGTCATCAACGAGCATCAGCAATGATGCAAAAGAAAAGCGTGCCATGTTGATTCTTTGCAACATCACGGGAACGGCAGTGAGAGATGGCTGAATTTTTGCTTGGAAAAAAACCAGAAATCCCTGGGGATTTACTAAAAGCAGAGCCAATGAACTGTAGGTGCTGGAATCGCGAATAGCCGGGTACGGAGCGTGCAACCTCTGGTTTGGAAAACATCCCAGGGTAAGCGAAAGCGAACAAGCACCAACGATGACAGCCAAGACCGTTCAAACCAATCCCTACGTAATTTTATTCCTGATTCTATCGGTCTCTGTCGTGGGAACTGCTTGGGTTGCTGCCCAGTTTGAGCAATCGACCCGCAAACTCGATTACGCCCACGCGATACCGGGGAAAGTGAAGTTCGTTAGCGGAGTGGATTTGAAACGAAACTCAGGTGTAGGAAAAGGCAACGAGCCAATAACGGTCGTAAAGAAACTCACCAAAATCAACTCACGAGTCACGGAGACTCGGGAAAGTTATTGGTATCGATATCACTCTCACCTGCTGCCAATTGCCGTTGGCTTCTTTATGCTAACACTGAGTGGATGGAGTTTGGTTGGTGTTGAGAATCTAGCAGTAAGGTCGCTCAACACCTAGTTGAAGGCTAGTTGGAACTTGAGGAACCAAACAATGATGTAATGCTGCTCAGGCTGGTACTGTTGTTTCGTATCTTAGCGATGGTGTTTTCCAAGTCGAAAAACTGCTTCTCCAGGCGTTCTTTTTCACGAGCGAGCCTTACATCCATGCCAGCGATTCGCCGATCATTCAATTCGATTTGTTGTTGAATGGATTTCGTTCTATTAACGAGCGAACTGCCGTTAACGCCGACCAAGCCATCCAAGACGACTTTGGCGCGGGCGCCAAAGCCTGTCGTTTCTTTCGTGAGAAAGTTCTTAACTCCCTCTTCGTCGAGACTGATTGCCTGTGCAAGTTTGGTTTTGTCAAACTCGAGCTTGCCTTCTTGATCAAAGCTAACACCGATTTGTTGTAGGGACTGAATTCGACCGGTTGCAAAGGAACGTTGGGTAATTAGTCTGCTCAGTGCTTGCTCAACTCGCAGAATCTCTCCACTACCAATTAATATGCCAGTCGATCGTCTGTCTGCATTAAATGCGGTATCTTTCTTGATCTTGTCCCGTACTTTGTTGTATTGATCAACAAACAATTGCATATTTCGTTCGAGAGTCGAATTGTTCGTTGAAACGGTAACTTCGAATGGTGAGCTTGAGACTTGTAGGGCCGTTATGGTAACCCCGTCGACGGCATTGTTGATCGAGTTGCTCGATGATCTTACCAGAATACCTCCTGTCTCAGAGGTTCCACCAACGGATACGATGGCGTCTCTCGCGATTCCAGTAGAACTGACGTTCAGTCCCATTGAAGAACCGTCAGCGAATATTCGCCCTGAGTTTCCACTGGCTTTCGACGTTAAAACCATTCGAACCGAGTTGTCGTTCGAACGCAAAAGGGATGCGACCACAGGGCCGTTGGAGTCGTTGATTTTCTTGACGAGGTCCTCAATGTTCTCGGTGTCCGTATTGGTCCAAGTAAAAGTTTGTCGTCCATTGATGACTTTGTTGGAGGAATCGCCCAAAGAATTGCCTGTGCCACGAATCCCTAAATCCCGAGCGGAGGTTCCCGTGCCGTCATCGGTTATCGAAAAGCTGCCCCCACCTGATGATGTATCCGTTAGTAGTATTCCGTCACCTTCGTCGTTGAGTTTCGCCGTGACCCCGATCGAAGTCTGATTGATGGCGGTGATAACGTCGCCAACCGTTCTAGTCGCGGTGGGGTTGATATTGATGGTTGCCGTTTGTCCGTTGGAGTTTGTTACGGTAAACGCGCCGGCCTTCACTCCCCGTCCTTGATTGAGTTGGCTGAGTTGAGTTGATTCGCTTATGTACTGTAGATTCAGTGAGTTGCTATCAATTGAGTTCGATGCGGTATTGGCCACGATACCGAGTTTCGTGGCTGTGTTGTTACCATCTGCATTGGCAATGACCAAATTGCCATTTGATGCACCTGTAACATCTTGGAGTACAAGCCCCGTTCTGGAGCGATTAAGAGAGGCGGTTACTCCGGATCCACTCGCATTGATTCGGTCAATTACATCTTTCAGGCTCGATGACCCGCTTAAGTTTATCGAGGTCGTCTGTTGATTTCTATTGGTTATAGATATGACCCCAGGGGTCCCAATTCCCTTGCCACCTTGAAGCGACGATAGCAGTGGGCCTTGGAGCGATCCTTGAATCCGGGCGCCAGCAATCGATCCATTAACAGCGTTGACGTCCGTGAATCCTAATTGTCTAGCGACTCCGCCTGAAGCGGTCGTTGCTGCTGTACCCGTGGTTTTGTCGATCAGTTCAAAGCCATCGCCATTGGCAGCGATACGCATTTCTAATTTGCTTGGGTCAGCTTCATTGACCAGTTTGAGCAGTTGACTAACGCTAGCTGGTTTGTTGTTGGCAAATCCAACGTCGATGGAGCTGCCATCCTTAAGCTCAACTTTTAATCTATCGCTCGATCCAAAGCTGAGGCCACGGCCATCGCGAAGAGCGCTGATGCGAGTCGTGTTGGTTATAAATGCCAAATCCTCGCCACTTGCCGAGTTGCTGGCTACGTTGATTCCACCGAGTCCCAGATCAGATGCAGTTTGGCCATCTCCGATATCCTCGACGATAAGATTGGAGTTGGTTTGACCTGACAAATCGTTTAACACGATACGGTCTCCATTGGTTCGTCCAGAGACGCGCAGGCCAGAAGAGTTGATGGCCTGGAGAACATCATCCATAGAGGACGCATACCTGAGGTCGACTTCTCGGCTTTGCCCGCTTCGATCCGTAATCTTGATTCGTCCGCGTGATACACCTAGCCCGCCTCTAAGGTCATCCAAGGAGGCTGAGGAATCTACAAATCCGCCAGTGCGAATCGAGAACTGGCCAGATGGAAGTGACTCGGTGGAGCTGGCAATCGGGCTGCTGGATGCTGTCGCCGTTTGTGCTGTTTGAAGCACTCGAACAGAGTAGTTACCAGGAGTGGGAGAACCACTTAGGGCAACCGTTGCGGTTTCAGGTCTCGACGATGCTGCAGTCGTCGTGTTCATGTTTGTTGCCAGGCCCAATCGGTCCGATTGGAGTTGAACACCAACTACTAATGCAGTTAGCTCGGTAATGGCAACTTGCTGTGCCTTAAGTCCTGCAACTCGATTTTCAAGAAGGGTCTTTGGGCGTGAGGAAACCGCCATCAACTGTTCAATCGTTGACTGGATATCGATGCCGGTCACGATACCGACGTTTGATTGAATTCGTCCCATAGTTCAGAAGTATCACTTCAACGTTAGGATTTGTAGAACCACCACATTTTACTTATCGGAACTAATTGTGGGGCAGCCCCTAGATTCTTGGAAACGAGTAGAAAGAGACCGCAAATTGCTACTTCATTATGCGCGTTGATTCAGAATAGATAGCAAAAAAGGCGTGCAATCCTGCACGCCTTTTTTTATATTAGCTGGCTATCGATCTCTGCTTCGACTATCGAAGAAGAGAAAGAACCGACTGAGCACTTTGGTTAGCAATACCGAGAACACTTGTACCGGATTGTACCAAGATCTGAGCTCGAGTCAGAGCTGCGGATTCCTTCGCGAAATCTGCATCTCGGATACTGCTTTGTGCTTCGTTCAGGTTGGTCAGCGTATCGTTTAGCGATGCGGTGTTACTGTCCAAAGCGGTTCGTTGGAATGCACCAAGTCGACCCCTAAGAGTCGTCACCTTGTTGATGACTTCATCAACGATTCGCGACGCGTTGGTAACGTCACTCTTCAGCGAGCTACTTCCGCTGCTAGTTAGCTCCATCAACTTACCGGATACACCACCGATCTTGGCAGTGTTCAAGCTGCCGATACCCAAACGAGCTTGTTGGTTGCTAACTACATCTGGACCGAGTTGGAATTGTGCACCACCACCGGTGATCGTGAAACCAATCGAGCTGCTAGCACCGTCTGTTACGTTCAAGCTGAAGCTCAAAGTTGCAGTATTGAGGGTGATCCTGTTTCCTTTACCGGTTGCAGTCGTTCCGTTGACAGTCGCTTGAACGTCGGTACCAACGGCACGAGGTGCGCTCAAGCTGGATCGGAATGTCCCAGCACCACCTTCGCTTAGAACCTCGACTCCCACGATACCTTCAGAACCGTATTGGGAGCTACGGAGTTCAAGTTTGTTAGTCGAACTATTTATCGCAGCAGTGATTCCTGTAGAGTCACTTAGTAGGTTGATCGACTGAATCACACTGTCAACAGTCGCACCCTTCTGGAACTTGAAGACTTCAGAACCCGATCCGCCCGTCAATTGGAACGTAACGTCATCAGATAGGCCGCCGCCGGTAATACCACCAGCAAGAATTTGTGTTGAAGGAGGAGTTTGTAGAGCACCCTTGTAAACTCCTTCTCCGTTGCTGTCAGGGCTCAGGGTTGCACTGTAGAGACCGCCAGCTAGACTGGTGATGGCCGATGCAATTGCGGATAACTTGGTCGAGCCAGTATTGCTAACAGTGATTTGGATATTGCCGCCGACAAGAGCCGCTTGTGGTGAGCCTGCAGTAACCGAGCCGGATTCTACGAAGCTAATCTTGACGCCGTTAGCAGAGACACCCGGATTGTTTGCAGTGATGACCAGACGATCTGCTGTTCCAGCTGGGTTCGTGGTACCCCCTGACAATGGAGCCGTCAAAGTACCGAGATCCGCTGCGTTGAACACAGCGTTTCCGTTGACTATTGACGTAGGATCTATCGAAAATACTGTACCAGCACCAGAGTTGATCGCATCAACAATGTTTTGAACCTTCGCTCCGGTTGCGACGTTGACTGTCAATTGGTTCGTTGCTTCATCGTAAGCAGCTGTTGTTGCCCCGTCCGTTGCAGATACGAACTTGATCTTTGTCGCATTACCAACTGAACCATCGGCCAAGCCGCCATCGACTGCCGAGAGTTTGAACGAACCAGGCGAGGTCGTTTGATTACCACCGCTAAACGTAGGAGTAGCACCAGCAGATGTGAATCGAGCGTTACCAGATCTTACGTCAGAAACGGTGAACGCACCTGTGGTGTCAATTGCTGCTGCGATATCATCAATCGTTGCGCCTTGACCAACAGTGATGTTGAGCTTGTTGGTCGCAATATCATAAACTGCCGATGTACCCTTCGTAGCCGAAGTGGTGTAGTTTAGAGTTGTCGTGTTACCAGTCGTACCATCAGCTGGACCACCATCAACTGCCGTCAATCGGAATCGAGCTGGATCCAAACCGCCAGCAAGTTGGTTGGTGAGTGTTCCACTTGTGGTACCGGAAATTGCACCGGAGCTATTATCCGCAACAGTGAAATTGCCGCTTAATGCAGTGTTAAAAGCTGTAACGTTGTCAGCAACGGTCTCGTCTGTGTCGATTGTCAACGACAAGGTGTTTGACGCTTTGTCATAAGACGCAGCAGCAGCTGCGGTACCGTATGTGAACGAAATCTTTACCCCATTACCCTGCAAACCGTCTGCAAGACCAGCCGCGGTTACGTTAATGTCAAGTTTCATGCCACCTGCGCCAATGACGACGGCTGTTCCTGATGCCTGCGAGAAGGTCGCTCCTAGCGTATTGTCTGTACCACCAGATAGAACAGCTGTCTTGAGACCAGCATCACCTGCTGCAATAGTGCCGTTACCAGAGGCGAAGGTGAATAGATCTGCTGCGTCAGTCGTGCCGAGAGCTGTAACGACGTCAGCTCCAGTCGCGCCCTCTAGCAATACCAAATTAAGTGTGTTCGAATCGGCATCATAAGTTGCCGTTGCTGCATCGTCAGCCTTGGTAACCGTTGTAACATTAATCTTAACGTTGTTACCAACAGTACCGTCAACAACTGTTCCGTCCCGGGCCGAAATCTTGAGCGCTGCACCACCATCCAAGGTGAGAACGCCAGATGCTTCTCCCTTGCCGGAAGCAGCAGCAAAGTTCACCAAGCCAGTCGCTTCGGTTGTGATGGCAACCGAGTTCGCGAGATTAATTGCCCCCGACGCTTCCGCACCGATAGTCGAACCAGCGAATGTAAAGGTCGAAGCCGCCTTGGCAGATGCGCCGGCTGCAGGAATGTCGGCGGTTACCAACGCTTGGGTTGCAGCTTGGTTGATTTCAATGTTAACGCCCATGCTACCTGTTGCACCGAGGTTAGCCGAAGTGATTTCGAGGTCGCGTACCGATGCATAATTAGCTCCTTGGCTGACTTGGAAGTCCAGCGAACCGTCGAGCAATCGTCGACCTTGGAATGTAGTTGTTTGTGCAATTCGGTTGATCGCTTCGAGGGAGCTATCGATCTGTAGTTGGTTAGCAGCAACTTCGTCGTCGCTAAGAGCACCTCGGTTAGCGGCTTCTGTGACCAGTCCACGAACGTCGTTTAGCAGCGAGGAAACCTGCCCAAGAGCAGAGTCGGCAGTGCCGATGATTTGGTTGGCTCGTTGTGTATTGGATAGTGCTTTGTTGATACTGGTGATATCGCTTCGCAGCACTTCACTTGCGATCAAACCTGCTGGGTCGTCCTTGCCCGTGTTGATTCGCAGACCCGTGCTCAAACGGGTCAACGAGGTTTGAAGGTCCAGGTTCGTTCGGTTCAAGCGGTTTTGTGCATTGAGCGAACTAACGTTGGTATTGATACGTGTCATTTATGTAAATCTCCCGATCTGGTTTATTTGTTTCGCCCACGAGGGTTGGAAAGTGGGCAAGGACTAAGTGGAGTCGCCTAAAACAGGCTGATCAATTGAAACTGGACTTCCATTTCATCCGATCGCCTGGTCGCTCGCTCCCTGTGTACCTTCGTGAGGGATCTTCTAGCGGCAGGAATAAGCGCGGTACCCCACGCCTATTTCACGGACTCGCAAACCTAGCATCGGATATCGTGTCACGATTGCTCAAGACGTTCGGAAAAGGAGCGAATTATTCCGGCAAACATGCTAGGTTGTTGGTTTCAATCGTTACCGTCGTTACAAACCAACTAGTTTGGCTAGTCAAATCAGATTCTCAAAGCTTACGTCGGACTCTTTGCGCCATCGGTAAACTCTAACAATATGCTTTAAGGCTTCCCCTTACGACAGCGGCGGCTAGGTTCGTTGGCTAGCGGGAATTTCGACGCTCAGATAAGAATTTCTCCAGAACGCTTACGGCTGGCGAGGAGGCTGAGCTGGTCTGGCTGCTGCTCCGGGAATTCGTCGACGAACGGCTCCGAAAGCATGCTGAGCCGAATAAGCAATCTCGGAAACCAACTCATCTATTTTGTTGCGAAAAACGGCGAACGCACCGAGAGATGGAATGGCGATAATCAGCCCGGCAACGGTGGTGACCAACGCGGAATAAATGCCAGACGCCAAATCGGCAGCCCCTGCTGATCCCGATGAGACAGCTACTTCACGGAACGCCAGAATCATACCGGATACTGTTCCAAGCAATCCAATCATGGGAGCCAAGTTTCCGATCACTGACAGATACTCGAGCTTTCGATAAAGCCTGGCAGCTTGTTCGGCAGCGGAATCTTCGAGTGCCTTCTCGACAGCTGGCCACCCATATTCAACCTCAGCAATCCCACTGACAATTACAAATGACAATGGGCAGGGACGATCGCGGCAAATCTGATCCGCCTCCTTGAGCTTGCCCTGCGCTAGCAAGGTTCGAACATTTTCCACTAGGTCACTTGGAACAAGATCCTTTTTTCGTAGCCCCATTGCCTGATCGAATACCAGATAAGCCGCGAGTACGGACAATGCGATGAGGGTACTCATGATGAGAATACCTAGAATACCACCGCTAAAGATCACGCTCCATATCGACTCAGAAGCCGCAGGGGTATCACCTGTTCTGCCAACAGCTGGCGTCGATTGACCGTAAACGATGGAACTCAGGCCTAATGTCGCGAGGCTAATAATCAGAACATGAAAAAGTCCAAAGTAATCCGTAACACTAGTTCGTTTAACTCTTTTGAGCTCGCCGCTGTTATCTGAAGTAGTGGTCATTTCAAATTCTTCCCTGCAAGCGACTCAATTTGGCTCGCCATTTCACTGCGATCGGTTGACCTCAAAAGATCAATCGCTGATTTCTTTGCATGATAGGCCAATGCTTGTTGTTCGGGGTGAATAGTAACCACCCGTAACCATTCTTGCAGCGCCAATTCCGGTTCACTCCCACGATTGCATCTCTCGGCAAGCAATAAACTTGGCCCTGCTTGCGCTGGTAGGAAGACGGAGTCTCGAAGCGAGCGAGCTGATTCGAGTTGGCGTTTGACGAATTCTGCAGGAGGCATCGTCCTCCAAAGTTGTGCCGAAGCAAACGGGCTTACAAGTGGGTGTTTGGATTCGCGAGACAATTTCTTTAAGGAGTTGATTGCGTCACCCCTTAGTTCCCCATCTAACAACCAGCACGCCCCCAATAACTGGACTAGCTCGTTAGGCTCTTTGAGCCAAAGAGCCGCATTGGACCGGATTTTATCTCGATCGCGGATCTCTGCCACACTATCGAACCAAGGAATCGGGATGGATGCTGCGAGAAGATCCGGTGGTGATTCTTTTGCTAGCGATACAAAAAGCGTACATGCCGTATCCCATCGATCCAGGGCTTTGCAGCTCTCAATCAACATGCTCAAAACGTATTTTTGCTCCCATCGAGCAAGTTTAACACCCTCCGCCTTTGAGCCGATGACCTTGGGGGCTAAGGTTAGGACCTCTTGGAATTTGCCAGTTGCGTAATTGGATTGGAGTTCACTTACGACATTCGATCTAAAGGTATGAGTAATTTGATAAACACTTCTCGTAACGATCGAGGTGGGGTCGTCCGAATTAGAGCGTAACAACGTCAGTTTTTCTTCGTTCCAGTCAAGTATGATGCCTTGCTCTTCCAATGTGTCCGCCACGGCCCATACTCCTAGATCGCTGCGTTCGCGTGTGGCAATGCGCACGAAAGTAGGGCCACTGAATGTCTCCAGAGCCTTGCGATAAGTCGCGGTCGCCTCAGAGTTGCCATCGTCCGAACTAGACCGAGGGTTGGGATAGAGGTCCTGCGAAACGCACGACATTGCGGTCCAAGAAATCAATACGCCCCAGATTCCCAGGACTATACAACGGAAAAAGAATGGAGAAACCAGGTTCATCCTCGGTTTACGCAAAGGCTAATCTAGAAAACAATACACCCGGAGGCTGGCGTCTATCTCGATGATATGAATTGCCAGCACCTCTTGTCATTAGCCTAACCCATTCGTCGGCGATTCGATACTCCCCATGGCAAAACTACAACTCGTAACTTTTCCCCATCCCATCCTCCGGCATAAATCCAAGCCTATCGTAAGAGTTGACGCGGAATTACATGACTTGGTAAACCAAATGTTTGAGATCATGTACGATTTTCGGGGTGTGGGACTTGCTGCGAATCAAGTTGCGTTGCCGATTCGGCTCTTTGTGGCCAATCCCTCAGGCGACCGCAAGGAAAAGGAACAGGAGATGGTTTTTATCAACCCTGTGATTAACAAACCTAAGGGAACCGTCGAAGCGGAAGAAGGCTGCCTTTCTCTCCCTAGTATTAACGCAAACGTTTTCCGAAGCAAATCGCTC
>Ga0315899_10006693_pt1 | contig 12430 bp, 10 predicted proteins | sample LakEriMetagenome_2_FD_203518 | JGI IMG/M metagenome (GOLD analysis project Ga0315899, IMG submission 203518) | Freshwater fungal communities from buoy surface, Lake Erie, Ohio, United States - Buoy 4 MA112 | ecosystem: Environmental > Aquatic > Freshwater > Lake | place: USA: Lake Erie, Ohio... | reverse complement strand
CATTCGATTCATCAAAGACCTGAAGGATCCGTTTTTCAGACAGATTTTTTCGGAGCGCAACTTATACCTTTCGAAGTAACTCCGCAGAGCGGTCATCACACAAAGTGTGTCATCGCAACTTCGTTGCGTCATCCTTCGAAGAAGGTTATAATCCTTTGATGTAGTTATCAAACGAATCATTAAACGCCGTTCCACCTGTGGTGCGACGTTTTGAAAGTTGCTTCAATTCTACCAAGGCCCAAAGGATGAATTCCTTCAAGAAGGGAAGGTCAGCATCTGCAACGCGGGGTTGATATTTTTGAATGAGTTCGTTCAACGGTTCAATGGATGCCAAAGCGTTCAAGTAATCTTCTTGATTCGATTCGTCGGTTAATTCAAAACCATCGGCTTCGAAAAACCAATTCACGATTTCATCGTATGGAGTCACCTGATCTTGCTTCTTCAATTTTTCAATCTTCGGGAAGTATTGTAAGAACAACGTTTTCGTGGCTTCACCAATGAGGTGATTCGCTACGAATCCACTTCCCTCCTGTTCTCCTTCATACACCAATTCAACCTTTCCAGTTATGGAAGGAACAACACCCATAAGGTCGCTAAAACGAACTGTGGTTTCTTTTTCATGATTCATTAAAGCACGACGTTCAGCAGTGCTAATTAAATTTTCGAAAGCCGTAATACTCATACGAGCACTCACACCGCTCTTGTGATCGATGTATTCGCTTTGTCTGGCTTCGAAAGCAATTTGCTCAAGAATATCACGCGCCAATTCTGGGACGTGCACAACGCACAAACGGTCTTCCAACTTCTCGGACTCTTGCTTCGTAATCTTCTTAGCGGTCTGAAGATCCATGGAATAGTGCGTCAAAATCTGAGAGCCAATGCGGTCTTTCAGCGGGGTAACAATGCTTCCGCGATTGGTGTAGTCTTCCGGATTCGCGGTGAAAACAAACTGCAAATCGAGTGGAAGGCGTAATTTGAATCCACGAATCTGCACATCTCCTTCTTCCAAAATATTGAATAGCGCAACTTGAATACGCGCCTGTAAATCGGGCAATTCGTTAATTACAAAAAGACATCTGTTTGCTCTAGGAATCATTCCGAAGTGAATCACGCGTTCATCAGCGTAACTCAATTTCAAATTGGAAGCCTTAATCGGATCAATGTCACCAATTAAATCGGCAATGGTCACATCGGGTGTCGCCAACTTTTCGAAAAAACGTTCCGAGCGATGAAGCCAAGTGATTGGAGTTTCATCTCCCTTCTCTTCCATGAGATCGCGCGCGTATCTGCTAATCGGATGGAACGGATCATCGTTCATTTCGCTTCCACCTACAACAGGAATGTATTCGTCTAACAAGTTTATCATGAGACGCGCAATGCGTGTTTTCCCTTGTCCGCGTAAGCCCAACAGATTAATGTTGTGCTTCGATAAAATAGCGCGTTCCAATTGTGGAATCACGGTTTCCTCGTATCCGTGCATTCCAGGAAATGTATTTTTTCCTTCTTGAATGGAAACGATAAGGTTATCGCGCAATTCGTTCTTTATGCTTTTCGAAATATATCCCGACGCTTTCAATGCGCCGAATGTGTTGATTGAAGTATTCATTTATTAATTAATTCGTTTTTTTCTATTCGTTTCATAATCGTGAAAAATCATTTCACCCAATCCTTTCAACCCCGTGTAAAACGCTTTGCCCTTGTTCGACTGTGTGAATTGCTCCACGAACGATTGCAAGTAAGGATCTTGAGCAATCATAAAGGTTGTAATGGGAATGTGCATCTTGCGCGCTTGCGCCGCCATGGTGTAGCAGCGTTCCACAATGTATTGATCCAACCCGTTGCTGTTCTTATAATATTGTCCGTCGGGCAAGCGAAGGCAGCTTGGTTTTCCGTCGGTAATCATGAAAATCTGTTTGTTTGTGTTTCGCTTTCTTCGAAGAATGTCCATGGCCAATTCAAGGCCGGCAACGGTATTCGTGTGATAAGGACCCACATTTAGATAGGGCAAGTCGGCAATTTTTATCGGCCAAGAATCGTCGCCGAAGACAATCACATCCAATGTGTCTTTCGGATATGAAGTCGTAATGAGTTCTGCCAGTGCCATAGCCACTTTCTTCGCGGGAGTGATTCGATCTTCTCCGTAAAGGATCATGCTGTGACTAATGTCTATCATGAGCACTGTGCTCATTTGTGATTTGTGGTGTGTGTCTTCCACCACCAAATCTTGTTCGGTTAATTTGAAGTCGCCAACGCCGTTGTTGATTTGCGCGTTCTTCAAACTTTCGGTCACCGAAATATTTTCGAATGAATCTCCGAATTGAAAACTTCTGAACTCTCCGGTTGCTTCATCGCCTTGTCCGCTTTTCTTGCTCTTGTGATTTCCTGCACCGCTTTTTCGAATCTTCCCGAAGATCTGATCCATGGCGTTTTTGCGAAGTGCACGTTCTGTCTTTGCAGTAATGGCCATTTGTCCTTGTCCATCTGGAAGAATCTCTTCTTTGAGGTATCCCTTCTTCTTCAGGTCTTCCACAAAATCTTCCATGGTATAGTCCTCGGTTGTAAGCTTGTACTCCTTATCAATCTCTTCCAACCACTCCAACGCCTCATCTACATCTCCGGAGGTATGCGTAATGAGTTCACTGAACACATCGAACAGTCTCTCGAACGGAGTAAGATTGGGTTCTTCAAACGGGGTAAAAACGTAACCAGACTTTTGCATGCAAAAGGAATTTTATTGAAAACATCGATTGTGAGGAAAGGTTCAAAGATAGAGGGGGAACTTCGTTCAGCAATACTACGGATCAATCACTCTATGATCAATCTGATTTCATCAGATCAATTGCTACGCAATCAATCACCTTTGGTGATCAATCCTGCGGATTTATCGGAACGATTGATCGCAACGCGATTGATTCGAAGAATTGATCATCGAAGATGATTAAAGGTTATATTCGTATACCAAAACCTTACTCATCATCTACATGAATTTTAAATATATACTCATCGCTGCAATTGTCTTGTTGAATTGCTCTGTTTTTGCGCAATCGATTGCACCGTCTGTGTTCAACAGCACCGGCGGAACGGCCACTGTTGGAAGTCTTGTGGTTGATTGGAATGTTGGGGAATCGATGGTTTCCACGCAGACGAATGGAATCATTGTCACGAACGGACAATTGCAACCTGTAAATCAAATTATCTCGGTTGAAGAATTGAATTCATCTTGGAAAGTTTCTGTTTATCCGAATCCTACTCGCGATGAATTTGTCATTACTGCGCCTAGCTCAGAAATTTATGAAGCGTCTCTTTTCGATTTAGCTGGAAAATTCATTTCTAAACAAACCTTAATGTCAACCAACCGAATGGACGTTCGGTCGTTGGCAAACGGAAGTTATTATTTACAAGTTCGAAACAAAGCATCTCAAGAATTCAAGACCATTACTTTAATCAAAGCCAATTAAGATGAGATTCAAATCTTACCTCCTCTTCCCTTTTCTTACCTTTTTCTTAACCTCTCTAACTTTTTTAGTTAGTGCACAAGCTCCGCTTCAAATCCCCTATCAGGGAGTTGCTCGTGATGCACAGGGTAACGCGCTGCAGAATCAGAGCATCACTCTTTTGCTTGCCATTGAAGATATTTCAGGAACTGAATTATTTTCTGAAACACACAGCACGACAACGAATCAGTTTGGTTTGTTCAATGTGAAAATTGGAAGTATTTCTACCATGCCTTCAAACTTGTGGAACAACGGCGATCGATTTTTACATGTGAAGATGGATCCAACAGGAGGTTCTGTATTTACTGATTTAGGAACAACACAATTTTTAAGTGTTCCTTATGCGTTGTATGCAGAGACATCGAATACTCCTGGTCCACAAGGACCAGCCGGACCTCAAGGACCAGCAGGGGCAAACGGAACGAATGGACAAGACGGTGCGCAAGGACCTCAGGGTATACAAGGTATTCAAGGTGAAATGGGGCCACAAGGACCAGCTGGATTGAATGGTACAAACGGACAAGACGGAGCAGAAGGCCCTCAAGGGATTCCCGGTGAAGTTGGACCACAAGGACCAATCGGATTAACAGGCCCCGCGGGTGCAACAGGAGCTACTGGTCCACAAGGTCCAATTGGATTAACAGGACCAGCGGGTTCTACAGGACCACAAGGACCAATCGGATTAACAGGCCCTGCGGGTGCAACAGGAGCTACTGGCCCACAAGGACCAATTGGATTGACAGGAGCGACAGGACCACAAGGACCAATCGGATTAACAGGCCCTGCGGGTGCAACAGGAGCTACTGGCCCACAAGGACCAATTGGATTGACAGGAGCGACAGGACCACAAGGACCAATCGGATTAACAGGCGCTACCGGTGCGACTGGTGCAACCGGGCCTCAAGGTATTCAAGGTGAAGTTGGTCCTCAAGGTCCAATAGGATTGACAGGTCCACAAGGACCTCAAGGAATTCAAGGTGAGACTGGTCCACAAGGTCCAATCGGATTGACAGGACCTGCGGGTGCAACGGGAGCAACAGGGCCACAAGGACCAATCGGATTAACAGGTGCGACGGGTGCTACTGGACCACAAGGGCCTCAAGGAATTCAAGGCGAAACAGGACCACAAGGTATCCCTGGCGTGGGGATTCCTCAAACCTTGAGTATTAATGGTTCAAATCTCACTTTAAGTGATAACGGTGGAACCGTGTCAATAAACGACGCGGATTCGAATCCAACTAACGAAATACAAGCACTTTCGCTTTCCAATGACACATTGTACTTAAGTAACGGTAATAGTGTATATCTCGGTAGTTTAATATCGAACTTCAGCAATAATCCTCCGGGATTTTCCAATAGCATAAATAGTAGTTTACCAATATTAGGTGCAACAAATGGTTGCATGAACCTTGGAACAAATAGTAACGAGGAATTAATTGATGTTGAATCAGATTTGGACGGAGGATATTGGCTTTTAATTAGCCTTCCAAGCGACGCGGCCTGTGCATTGGTGCATCTAAATAACTTGGGTTCTATTATTGGGAAATTTTCTATTCCAAGTAGTTCTAAATCTATTGTTTATAATCAAGCTCAGAATGCGTTGTATGTTGCTAATGACGGTGCTAACCTAATAAAAATATTCAAGTTTAGCGCATTTGGAAACAGTCTTGCATCGTTTTCATACACATCCTCCAGTGGTAATTTCACAGATATTTCGAGTTTTATTATTTTACCAAATGGTAATCTACTACTTCAAGCATACAGCAACGTGCGAGTAATGCTTCTAATTCTCGACCCAAATTTAAATGTAGTCTCAAAATCCCTCTTTTTGCCAACGGGAAGCGTTTACCAATGCATACCTTACGATATTGTTTCTTCATCAGACGGATCAATATATTGCTTGTATAGGACTACAATTGGAACTCAAGTTTATGCTACAATTTCTAAATTCGATTCAGATCTTGGGTTCTTATGGTCTAAATATTTAGGGAATGTTGATGACTCTGGTAAACTTCGCATTGACAATTCTTCAAACGTTCATGTCGCTTTTGCAAAAACCAACAAAATTAAATATGTATCCCTATCACCCACGGGAAGTATTCTCTTGGAAAAGGAAATCAACTTCACAGGTTCATATTCAACTGCAAGTTATTATCAAGTAAACGACTTACAATATAATAGTCTCAGCAATAAAATATGCATTTCAGGCAACATTCAACTTTCTAATCAATACAGCAAAGGCTTCCTTGTTTTCTTGGACGCGACAAACCAAATTACAACTGCACTTATTTCCGCGGGGCCTTATACATCATCAAATGACTATGATAATTTTGTTAGAATAACTAACTCTGGCATATCAACCGTAATTTTCGGTACTTCCAATTGCTCTGGGCTTGGACTCTCTGATGTGAAAATTATTAAAATTGATTCCAATGCGTCTAGTTGCTGCCTTGAAAATTCATCTATAACAGTTACTAATGTATCTGCAGTTTCAAATAACACACTCAACATTCAAAATCCTACAATTTCAAAGTCAGCATTTAGTGTTGGCACCTCCTCCATATTTCTTGAAATTTCATCTTCATGCTTTGAGTAAATAAGATTTTATATTCATAAAACTCACCCTCACTGAAAAGTGGGGGTTATTTTTTTACTACTCACCCAAACCTCAACCCACTCAACTCCCGACCTATCTGCTGAATTCCCAGGAACTGCGTAATGGGAAAACCTTCGGTTATATTCCTACGATGTAATTCCTATTGCATAATTCCTACTTCGTAATTGGAACTTCGATATTAAATCTTACCTCTTATTAACCTTTGTTACCTTCTCTTACCTTTTGAGAGTATTTCCAACTTTGTAATTGGAACTTTGTTTTATATCTGACTACTTTTCAATTACCCCGAATTCGGAGTAATTAAAACCACTGCATGACTGCTTGCGAAATCCTCTTTTCGTTGATTTGGATATCGCAAATTGCGATATCCACATTGTCATTTCTTCATTTGTGAGTTGAAAACAGCGGAATGTCAAGAAAGTGTTATGCGGGTTTATGCGCAGGAACTTCGTTATGGGAAAACCTTCGGTTTTATTCCTATTGCATAATTCCTACTTCGTAATGGGAACTGCGTTGTTGGAACTTCGTTGCTGGTATAATCCGCGAAGCGGTCATCACAACATGTTGTGTCATCCGGAACGGTCATCACACGAAGTGTGTCATCCACGAAGTGGTCATCGCAACTTCGTTGCGTTAAGAAATCCCACTCCAATCGCTCTTCTTCCGCTTCAATCGCAACAACTCCTCACGAATAGGAGCGCTCTTATCACTGGTCAATTGCGGATCTTCGGAAAGCCATTCGTTAGCAATGTTGCGCGCGGCTGCCATCATCTGCTGATCCTTAACCATATCCGCAATGCGCAATTGCAAAACACCGCTCTGCGCTGTGCCCGCTAAATCGCCAGGGCCGCGTAAGCGTAAATCGACTTCAGCAATTTCAAATCCGTCTGTCGTGCGAACCATCGTCTCCATGCGCAACTTCGTATCGTCGCTGAGCTTATGTCCTGTCATGAGAACACAATAACTCTGGTCTGCTCCGCGCCCAACCCTACCGCGTAACTGGTGCAACTGAGACAAGCCAAAACGCTCGGCGCTCTCTATGACCATGACACTCGCATTCGGCACATTCACTCCTACTTCAATAACTGTGGTAGCCACCATAATCTGCGTCTTCTTTTCTATGAATTGCTTCATCTCGAAATCGCGATCTTCAGCTTTCATTCTTCCATGAACAATGGAAATAAAATACTTCGGAGATGGAAACGCGCGCGACATACTTTCGTATCCGTCGAACAAATCTTTGTAGTCCATCTTCTCGCTCTCTTCAATCATCGGATAAACCACATAGACCTGACGGCCTAATGCTATTTCCTGACGAATGAATTCAAACAACATCAACCGATAAGCATCGGTGTGCCACTGCGTATTCACCGGCTTTCTTCCCGGAGGAAGCTCATCAATAATACTCACATCTAAATCGCCATATACCGTCATGGCCAACGTGCGCGGAATCGGCGTTGCAGTCATAACCAAAATATGCGGAGGCAAGGCTGCCTTCTTCCATAACGCCGCGCGTTGCGCAACGCCGAAACGATGTTGCTCATCAATGACCACCAATCCCAAATTCGCAAATTCAACCACAGGTTCAATGAGCGCGTGCGTGCCTATGATGAACTTCAATTCACCACTCTTCAAATCTTCCAACAACTGCACACGATTTTTTTTCTTTACCGATCCCGTGAGCAATTCAACCCGAACACCCAACGGCTCGAGCAATTCAGAGATTCCTTCAAAATGCTGATTCGCTAAGATCTCTGTTGGCGCCATCAAGCAAGCCTGAAACCCATTGTCTATGGCTAGCAAAACAGCCATTAATGCCACAATGGTTTTCCCACTTCCTACATCGCCCTGAACCAATCGGTTCATGTGAAAGCCCTTCATCACATCGGTGCGAATCTCTTTCACCACACGCTTTTGCGCTCCCGTTAATTCAAACGGCAAATGTTTTTTATAAAATGAATTGAAGAGCTCTCCAACTTTCTCGAACACCACTCCCCTCTGCTCTACCGTACCCGCCAACTTCGTTTGTAACAATTGCAATTGAAGGAAAAACAATTCTTCAAACTTCAATCTTCTTCTCGCCTGCTCCAACTTCTCTGCATTCGCGGGCGCATGCAACTGCACCAACGCTTCTGCGCGAGAAATTAATTTGTATTGCTGAATCAATTCCTGCGGCAACACTTCCGGAATTTCATGACGAACTTCTTCGCACAACTGCAGCGTTAATTTTCCAATGACGTTGCTGTTCAAGCCCTTATTCGTCATCTTCTCTGTTGTGCTGTAAACAGGCTTCAACCCCACGCCAGCGGCCATGCGCGAAGACTCCATCTCTTCCACTTCCGGATGAGCTATGTTGAATTTCCCTTTGAACTCGGTTGGTTTTCCATACACCAAACACGGTTTGTTCACCGGCAAACTACTCTTCAACCAACGTGCGCCTTTGAACCAGACCAACTCCATCGTACCCGTCTCGTCTTGAAACACGCCGACCAATCGCTTAGCCCGCCCTTCGCCTAATTCAGACAAGCGAACAATGGTTCCCTGCAATTGCACAGCTACCGCATCTGACTTCACATCTCGAACTTTCTGAAACTGACTCTTGTCTACGTATCGAAACGGATAATGCATGAGCAAATCTTCCCACGTGCGAATACCCAATTCCATGCGGAAAAGGTCGGCGCGAGCAGGTCCAACACCCTTCAAAAAAGAAATATCATTTTCCAGTTTCGACATTCCTCACGAAAATATAATAACTTGTGCAAGCATTCATCCTTTGTGGACATTTAACCATGAATCAACAGCAATTCAACAGACTCTTTTATGTGCTTTCGGCAATGGTGCTGTTGGAAAAATTGCTGGTGTATTTCTTCTTTTCCATTCAATACACAGACAGCGATCAAACACTTCTGTGGCAAGTGGCTACTGATCTTTCGAACGGTGTTTTTCACGGACCGTGCTTCTACGGACAAAGCTATGGCCCCAACATAGAACCCTTGATGGCCGTGCCATTCATGAAACTGGGCATGCCCGTTTACGCGTCACTTCCCTTGGTCACGATTCTACTTTCCACCATTCCGTTTTTCCTTTTGGCCATTTACTTCAAACGAAAAACGAACACGCAAACCGCACTCATTCCTTTACTTGTTTGCTTATTGCTTCCACTCGAATACAGCTTGCTTACAGCTATTCCCCGCGGATTCGTTGGCGGAATCTTTTTTGTGAGTCTTGGAATTTTCTGTTGGAAATATTTCCGAAACAATCTCGCACTTGTATTCGCCGGACTTTTCATTGGATTAGGGCTCTATGGAAATTTGAACAGCGCATTGCTTCTTCCACTCATCATTCCAAGCATTCATTGGAACAAGAAATTCTTAACGCGTGCAGCCCTCTTTTTTGGAATGGGATTTATTGTTGGACTTGTCCCCTTTTACCTCAACCACGTCTTCTACCAAGATCATCCGGAACTGCTTATTCACGTGGCTCCTAGCGTAAAACTCAGTTGGAGCAGTTTCATTGAAACTCTCTTGCGCTTCAACAATTATTTCGATCAAGTCTCACCGTTTTTCTGGCGCTTCGGATTTATAAGTTTGCTCTTGTTTCCACTTGCCATTTATTTTTTGTGGAAGAAGAAAAAGCATGTCGAAGCCTGGGCTGTGACTTTCGTTCTCTTCGCTATTGTGGGTTCTTTCTTCATGGAAAAAACTAAGGAAAGCGGCTACTCGCTATTCTTCTCAGGTGGACGATTTTTCCTCGCAATTCCCTTCGTATTTATTTTCATTTCGCTGTACGTTTATTCTTTCCTTTCAACAAAAAAGAAAAAGAAATTCAATCGCATTGCTCTCACCCTCGCATTCATCTCCTTCGGAATAAAATTGTTTTGTTTTTCGCCGTTGCTGGAAAACGCCATTGACAAAGAGAAAGCCTGGTATGTGCATGTTGTACGCATTGACGATTTGAAAAAACAATGTTCCGAAATGAAAGTTTTCGGCGAAAATCCTTCGCTGCTTGTTGCTGTTACCGGAGACACTCCTGAACAGCCCGTAACCTACGGCTGTCAGTGCCTTCAAGCCGATTTCCCTTCCACCTACATTCCGCATTACGAAAGAAGAAGATGGCTCATTTCGGAATACAACAAAACTGTTTTTCCTACCATTCTGCTTCATGGAAAAGACACTACGCGTTGGGATAGAAGTAAGTTCGGACATCTCGACATTATGAAATTCAACAAAGAAAAAGGTTGGATGTTGGTTCGAAATTCTGAAACAACCGACGAATTTCTATTTGAAACTGGTATTGTAACTCCGAATAAATAATTTCATGAAAATTGTTCTTCAACGTGTCTCAAGCGCTTCTGTGAAAGTAGATTCCAAAATTGTTGGAAGTATTGATCACGGTATACTCTTGCTCATTGGTTTTTCTTCCAACGACACTGAAGAAAGTATTCTTCCAACTCTTGAAAAAATTGTAAAGTTGCGCATCTTCTCCGATGAAGAAGGCAAGATGAACAAGAGTGTTTTAGATGTAAATGGAAGTGCATTGCTTGTGAGTCAATTCACATTATATGCCGACACAAAGAAAGGAAATCGCCCAAGCTTTATTGAAGCCGCTCGTCCTGAACAAGCCATTCCGCTCTATGAGTTTTTCATTACTGAAATGAAAAAGAGAATCTTAAAAGTGGAAACAGGAATTTTTGGAGCAGACATGAAAGTGGAACTCGTGAACGATGGCCCAGTGACCATTTTCTTCGATTAGTTCAAGTGCTGAACTGATTCTCCTTTTTTCATTTTGTTGTATTGAAGCGCCAACAAGGCCATCACATCTGAAAACGTCTTCATGGCTTGCACTGTCTCTTCTGAAATTTCTTGCTTCCGCAAACGCAACATCATAAGTCCGTATAGCGCGGTTAAGTAGGCTTCCACTTCACTCAACGCCTTTCCATTTGTTCGCTCGCGGTAAGCATCCAAATTCTCTTTTGCGCGTTCATTCGCAGCTATGTATTCTTCGTCGCGAAGAAGAGTATTCAAAGTCGTGTGTAGCAAATTCAATTCGGAAATAACTTCTTGCACCTCTTCCACATTTCCCTTTTCCTCTGCGCTACTTCGCTTCATGCTCTTGGCCAATGCAGCGAACCACATTTTCTCTTCTTGAATTTTTTCTTCGGTGGGAAGAAACGATCTCAAGAATCCGTCGAGCGATTCAACATCCATGTTCACCGCGCGTAGCAAGTCTTGCATCTGCCACATGTAGATGACATATTCGGCGATGTTCTCGGCGTATTTCCTTTCAGCGATTGTCATTACTTTCCTTGCTTTTCAGATTCGTATTCTGCGTTCAGCCCTTTAACAATTTCACTGGTCAAATCATAAATTGGATTAGCGAATAAAATAAGCGGTGCAGTGCTTTGGTAGGAGAAGATGTAATCCCATCCGTTTGCTTTTGCGTAGTTCGCGGTATACACTTCCAACTTTTTTCTCAAATCTTCTTGAAGGGTAGCTTCGCTTTGCATAAGCATTTGCTCTTCTTGTTGCTGAATTTGGGCCAATTCCCCTTCCAACTGACTCAATCTATTTTGAACCGTTGCTTGCTCGTCTTTTGGAAGATTTCCTCTTTGAGCATAGGCTACCAACTCGTCCACTTCTTTCTGACGTTTTGCAGCTTCGGCTTTTACTTTCGTCTCAGCTGCGGTTGCACTTTTTTCTAATTCTGCTGACTTTTCTGCAATAAACAAGTACTGCGCGTTCAATGAATCTAAATTCACATAAGCAATCTTCATCTGCCCTGGGCTAATGGTATCAACCACCTTGGACTTTTCAGCTAGTTCCATGGCGGTGTTCAACTTATTCCACATGACCATTAAGGCCACGAAAGTTCCAGCAAAAAGAATGACTAAAATTAAGTTAAACGCGAACGGCTTTTTCACTGCCTTGTTTTCTGAAAGTTGATGCTCCATGCTTTATGTAAATTTTGAAATTGATTTTCAATTTCGGTAATAAATTCTGTGTTAACTAACGCTCTTACTTCCTCAATGGACTTCACAGCCTCTTGATCTATCTTAATGGCTTGACGATACGCCGCAGCCTCGAATTCTACAATCCACTTGCCATTGTAAGCATGTACTGCAATGCGAATTTTCGGGTGGGGAATTGTTTCAACCAATCTCATAGTCGCGAATTTAATTGTTTTCTTCTACTTTTTTCGCCAAGTTTTTCAAACGAAGCATCACGAAGAAAGCAACAAGTGTGAAGCTCATAGCCACGTATCCAACGATGTGATAATTCTGCAAAGGTGCATTGGCATTGGCTTGCGTAATGATGCTTCC
>Ga0315899_10006692_pt1 | contig 12431 bp, 8 predicted proteins | sample LakEriMetagenome_2_FD_203518 | JGI IMG/M metagenome (GOLD analysis project Ga0315899, IMG submission 203518) | Freshwater fungal communities from buoy surface, Lake Erie, Ohio, United States - Buoy 4 MA112 | ecosystem: Environmental > Aquatic > Freshwater > Lake | place: USA: Lake Erie, Ohio... | reverse complement strand
GGCCGAAGGCGCCGTAGAGCTTGCGTTTGGCTTCGGTGGAGGAGCGGAGCTTGCCGATGTCTCCGACGAGCGCGGCGGCTTCTTTGGTATCGACTCCGGCTTGCTGGTAGGTGAGTTTGGTGGACGACATGGGGCGCGGGGAAAGGGTTAGGTGAGTGGGGGTGTCAGGCGTTGGCGGCGATGAGACGGCGGCCGCCGGTGAGTTCGCGCCAGATGCCGCGGAAGAAGGAATAGCCTTCGCCGTAGTTGGTGCCGTTGGACCAATCGGGGTCGTAGTGGTGGGAGCGGAAGAGGAAGCGTTCCGGGTGTGGCATGAGGCCGAAGACCCGGCCGGTGGGGTCCTGGAGCCCTGCGATGCGGAGGGAGGAACCGTTGACGTCGTCGGCGTACTGGAGCGTGACGAGGCCCTTGGCGAGATATTCTTCGGCTTTGCCTTCCGGGGCGACGAAGCGGCCTTCGGCGTGAGCGATGGGGAGTTCGAGGTCTGGAGCGACTTCGGAGAGGAAGGGACTATTGGGGGCGGTGACCTTGAGTTTGACCCAGCGGCACTGGAAGCGACCGCTGGCGTTGTCGATGAGGGAGCCCTCGGGGAGAACGCCGATTTTGGTGAGGATCTGGAAGCCGTTGCAGATGCCGAGGACGTAGCCGCCGTTGGAGATGAAGGATTCGATGGCGTGGCCGAGACGGCGTTCGGTGACGAGCTGGGCGATGCGGCCGGCCATGACGTAGTCGCCGTAGGAGAAGCCGCCGCTCATGACGAGAAGCTTGGCGGCCTTGAGGTCGTCTTGGGTGACTGTGGAGATGGGAACGACTTTGGGAGCGAAGCCTGCGGTTTGGAGGGCGCGGGAGGTTTCTGCGTCGCAGTTGGTTCCGGGGAATTTGATGAGCAGGGCGGGCGGCTGATCGAGCATGGCGGCGGGGCGAAAAAGGGATCGGACGAGCGGAGGCGGGGGAATGCAACCGGCAATCTGGGAAGGGAGGAGGGCGGGGAGAGGCGTGTTGGGTGGGGTGGAGGCGTTTTCGGGTTTTTCTGTTGCCAAGGTGGGGCGTGCCCGAAAGGTTGGGAGTCCATGTTTTCCAGAGTCTTCAGTCAAGTCCTACCGGTGGCGGCGGTGATCGTTGTGAGCGGTTGCGGGTGGGTGTGTGCGCAGGAGGGCGGGGAGGCGGAGGGCGATACGATTCATGTGCCGCCGACGGTGACGTGGGAGAAGATTGCGGATCTGGCGGAGCCTGGGGGGAAGAAGCTGGGAGGGTATGGGGGGATGTTTGCGGGGGTGCAGGGGGACGTGTTGCTGCTGGCGGGCGGGACGGAATTTCCGGAGAAGATGCCGTGGGAGGGAGGGGTGCGGGTGTTCAGTCGGGGCGTACACGTGCTGGAGCGGAAGGCGGGGGAGAATCAGGCGCCTGAGTATGGGTGGGTGGAGGCTGGGTATGAGTTGCCTGAGGGGATGGGATGCGGGGCGAGTGTTTCGGTGGCGGATGGGTTGTTGTGTATTGGGGGGGCGACGGTGGATAAGGTGGTGGACACGTGTTTTCTGCTGCGGTGGAATGGGGAGAAGCGGAAGGTGGAGCGGGTGGAGTTTCCGAAGTTGCCGCGGGCCTTGGCTTGGTCGTCGGCGGCGGTGGTGAAGCAGATGGTGTATGTGATGGGCGGGACGGGGGTGCTGGGAGGCGGGAGTGGGAGCAAGGCGTTTTTTGCGTTGGATCTGAGCAAGCGGAAGGCGGGCGGGAAGGAATTTGCGTGGAAGGCGCTGCCGGCGTGGGAGGGGCCGCCGCGGATGCTGGCGGTGGGGGTGTCGGGTGTGGAGGGGAGTGCGGAGTATGTGTATTTGTGCGGGGGGAGGAATCCGGGAGGGGACGTGGATTTTCTGACGGATCTGCATCGGTACAATCCGGTGAAGAAGGAGTGGAGTGTGCTGGGGGACATTGTGGATCCGCGTGGGCATCCTTGTGCGATCGTGGGGGCTCCGGCGTTTCATGTGCCGCCGCATCATCTGGTGGTTGTGAGCGGGACGGATGAGACCCTGACGCGGGTGCTGGAGGGTCAGGCGCGGGATCTGGCGAACATTGACGAGCGGGAGAAGAATGCGCGTCGGGATTACAACCGGCTGCTGATGGAGAAGTTTCCTGGGTATACGCGGACGGTGCTGGGCTATGATGCGGGGATTGGGGAGTGGAATCACCTTGGGGGATTTCCGGGGGCACCGTGTCTGACGAATCCTGCGGTGAACTGGGGTGGGCAGGTGGTGATTCCCGGGGGTGAGACTGGGCCGGGGCGGCGTTCGCCGGAGATCTGGATGGGGACGGTGGTGAAGAAGCCTGCGGTGGTGGAGGAAGAGGAGGAAGCTGGGCCTGCGGGGCAATTGAGCGTGCCTGCGCCGGGCGTGGAGCCAGCTCCTGCGCCGGTGGAGCCAGCGCCTGCGGCGGTTCCAGGTGGTGGGCCGGCGGCGGTTCCGGCGGGAGTGAAGCCGGCTGGTGCGGGGCGGGTGGAGCGGAGGTGAGGCGTCAGTCGATGCGTTTCAGGATCCGCATTTCTTCACGGCCTTCGCGGCCGGGGAAGGCGGCGGTGGGTTGCCATGCTTCGACGAGCGTGAAGTGGTTTTGGAACATGCGGTCGAGGTCGTCGCGAGAGGTGCGGAACGGCGGGCCCTGGTTCTGGTCTTCGTGGGCTTCCCATGGTTCGAGGTAGAAGATGGCGAGGAGGTGGCCGCCGGGGCGGAGGGCGGCGTGGACGGCGGCGGCGTAGTCGGGGCGGAGGTCTGGGGGGATGGCGCAGTAGCAGGTGTGTTCGAAGACCCAGTCGAAAGAGTTGAGGAGGGAGGAATGGGCTTCGGTGAAGAGGTCGGCGAGGAGGACGGAGACCGAGGGGAGAGAGGCGCAGCGGGCGTTGGCGAGGGAGACGGCGGCGGGAGCGATGTCGATGCCGACGACGGCGGAGGCGCCGGATGAGGCGAGGGCGGTGAGGTCGTGGCCGGGGCCGCAGCCAGGGGCGAGGATGCGGCCTTGGAGTTGGTGGGATTCGAGCCATGAGACGAGGCCCGGGGCTGGGCCGCCGCGGTCCCATGGGGTGTTGCCGGATTCGTAAAGGGACTGCCAGTCGGTGGTCATGGGGGAGCCTGACACGCGGAAAAGAGAATTTGAAAGCGTGAACGGAGGGCGTGAGAGTGCGGGGAGATAAACTGCGAACCCGACATGGCTGAATCAGACGAACCCCGTGAAGACCACAGCACCACGTCAACAGTCACCGTGACGCTGGTGATTCTTGCGGTGGTGATTGTGCTAGCCTGGTATTTGAAGCGGCGAGCGGCGGAGCGGCAGCCGGTGTTGCCGAAGGTGGAGCAGACGGTTGGGGCGGGGGTGGGGGTGCCGGCGACGGCGGCGGATCCGAGGATTCCGCGGGATGAGGAGGGGAAGCCGCTGAGTGACTATCAGATTCTGACGCCGGGCGGGTGCCGGCTGATGGATGATCCGGGGAATGGGGGTGATGCGTTCAAGGCGTCGACGCCGCAGGGGACGCATCGGTTCCGGCTGTACTGGGTGCGGACGGCGGCGGTGAATGCGGGAGAGCCGGGGAGTGCGCGGGATGTGATTGATCACTTCGGGCTGCGTGATGAGAACGAGCTGCAGGAAGTGGCGAAGGATGCGGCGAAGTTCACGCTGAGCCTGCTGCGGGCGCGGCCGTTTCGGATCGTGACGCGGTGGGAGAAGGAAGCTGGGGACGATGCGTTTCTGTGTTTTGTGTATCTGGACAATGGTGAGGGTGGGTGGCAGAACCTGTCGTCGTGGCTGGTGCGGAGCGGGTTGGCGATGATTGTGCCGTGCGAGCGGGATTTACCGGAGCCGAAGGTGAGTGCGGCGGAGTATCAGAAGCAGCTGGAGACGGACGAGGCGGAGGCGAAGCATTCGAGGACCGGGGCGTGGGCGCGTTGAGGGGTGTCGTACCCAGAGCGATGCTCTTCGGACCCAGAGCGGTGCTCTTCGGACCCAGAGCGTTGCTCTGGGCTGGTATACGGTGTCCCTTTGGGACACGGGTGGGATGGCTGTACTACGTTGGGTGCTGGGGTCACGGGTGGGATGCCTGTGCTACATTGCGAGTTGAGGTCACGGGTGGGATGGCTGTGCCAATTTCGCGGCGGGCTCGGGTGGTGGATTCGTACGCGATGTAGAGGAGGGCGGCGGTGCCGAGGGCACCGGCGATGAGGCCGAAGATGGCGCGGCCCATGCCGTAGAGGGGTTTGGGGGTTGAGCGGCTGGCTTTGATGCGGCGGATGGCGATGATGGAGGCGATGAGGGCTAAGGGAGCGGGGATGAGGGTGATGCTGATGAGGCCGAGGTAGCCTGCGGCGATGGCCCATGCGGAGCGGCCGACGGGGAGGAGGATGCGCATGCCGGCGTCGTCGCCGAGGGAGGGCACGGGAGGCGGAGGTGGAGGGGGCGAAGGAGGGAGCGGCGAGGGAGGTGAGGTGGCCGGGGTGGCTTGGTCTGGGAAGGCGAAGACCTTTGATAGCGGGAGCCAATCCGGGGTGCCATCGAGCCAGCAGAGGTCGTCTGGGAGGAGTTGACCGGAGGCGATCATGCCGGGGATGAGGTTTTCGGGGAATGGGCCGGATTGGGAGGTGCCGCGGGCGATGAGGTAGGCTTTCATGAGATGTGGTGCTGATGATAGCACGGGCGGGGCCGCATTGTTGATCCGGCGAGTCCGCAGGTGCGGGTGAGGCTTGAGCAAGTCGCGCTGGCGATGGGGCGAGAGAGGTGGGAGAGCGCGAGGGAGATTATGATTACTGATGACCGACTCGTATTGAAGCGCCCGCTGGACATGCATTTACATCTTCGGGATGGGGACATGCTGGAGCTGGTGGCGTTGGAGAGTGCGCGGCAGTTTGCGGGGGCGGTGATTATGCCGAATCTGGTGCCGCCGGTGACGACCCTTGAGATGCTGAGGGCGTATGAGGCGAGGATACTGGCGGCGTGCGGGAAGTGGGGGGCTGGGTTCCGGCCGTTGATGACGATGTTTTTCAAGGATTACAGTGAGGCGGAATTGGAGGCGGCGAGGCCGTATTTGTTTGCGGTGAAGTTGTATCCGCACGGGGTGACGACGAATAGTGAGAGCGGGATACACAGTGTGCGGGCGGCGGAGCCGGTGTTGCGTCGGATGGAGGCGCTGGGGATTCCGCTGCTGGTGCATGGGGAGACTGGTGGGTTTGTGATGGATCGGGAGGTGGAGTTTCTGCCGGTCTACGAGTGGCTGGCGACGACGTTTCCGAGGCTGAGGATTGTGATGGAGCACATCACGACGGCGGCGGCGGTGGCGATGCTGGACCGGTATGAGAATCTGCATGCGACGGTGACGCCGCATCATCTGGTGATCACTCTGGATGATGTGGCTGGGGGGTTGTTGCAGCCGCATTTGTTCTGCAAGCCGATCGCGAAGCGGCCGGAGGACCGGGACGCGTTGCTGGCGGCGGCGCTGGCGGCGCATCCGAAATTGATGATGGGCAGTGACAGTGCGCCGCATCCGAGGCATGCGAAGGAATCGTGCGGGTGTGCGGCGGGGGTGTGGTCGGCTCCGGTGCTGCTGCCGCGATTGGCGGAGTTGTTTGAGCGGCATGGGGCGCTGGGGCGGTTGCAGGCGTTTGTGTCGGACAATGCGGTGCGGGTGCACGGGTTGGAAGTGCCGGATCGGGAAGTGGTGCTGGAGCGGAAGCCGTGGGTGGTGCCGGCGAGGTGGGAGGGGGCGGGCGGGGATCCGTGCGTGGTGCCGTGGGAGGCCGGGCGGGAGTTGGCGTGGCGGGTGGCTGGGGAATGAGCGGGAGATTTTCGTGTGCTGCGGCGCTTGCCCGGAGGCGCGGGCGGGGGCAGGGAGGAGGGATTACGCCATGCCAGTTCAGGATTATCTCGTCACCATCGGTCTGGAAGTTCACTGTCAATTGAAGACAGCGAGCAAGATGTTCTGTGCCTGTCCGGCGCAATACGGGGAGCAGCCGAATGCGCTGACGTGTCCTGTTTGTCTGGGGTTGCCGGGGGCGTTGCCGGTGCTGAACGAGGGGGCGATCCGGATGACGATTCTTTCGGGGATGATGCTAGGTTGCACGACGCCGCCGCTGGTGAAGTGGGACCGGAAGAATTATTTTTATCCTGACATGCCGAAGGACTATCAGTTGTCGCAGTTTGATCTGCCGCTGTGTCTGGGTGGGACGGTGCCGTTGTATGACGATGCGTATCCGAAGGACTGGCAGAAGCGGATTGCGAGGCCCGGGCATGCGATCGGGCTGACGCGGATTCACCTTGAGGAAGATGTGGCGAAGAGCACGCACCTTGCGGGGCATACGGTGATTGATTTCAACCGTGCGGGGACTCCGCTGATGGAGCTGGTGAGCGAGCCTGAGATTGAGAGTGCGGAGGAGGCGGTGGCGTATCTGACGAGCCTGCGGCAGATTCTGGTTTATGCGGGGGTGAGTGATGCGGACATGGAGAAGGGACAGATGCGGTGCGACGTGAACATTTCGCTGCGGCCGCCGGGACAGGAGGCGCTAGGGGCGAAGATTGAGTTGAAGAATCTGAACAGCGTGTCGGCGGTGCGGCGGGCGATTCATTTTGAGATCGAGCGGCAGGCGGACGAACTGGACCGCGGGGTGCGGCAGATTCAGAGCACGCGGCGGTGGGATGATGACCGCGGGGAGACGGCGGTGATGCGGACGAAGGAGGACGCGCATGATTACCGGTATTTTCCGTGTCCGGATCTGGTGCCGGTGCATACGGCGGCGATGGTGGCGGAGATTCGGCCGACGGTGCCGGAGCGGCCGCATGAGAAGCGTGCGAGGTTTGTGAGGGAGTATGGGGTGAGTGATTATGATGCGGGGGTGCTGACGAGTGATGTGGGGTTGGCGGGGTATTTCGAGGAGGCGGCGAAGGGGGCGGCGAAGCCGAAGACGATTGCGAACTGGATCATCAACGACTTGCTGGGGAATCTGGCGGCGGTGGGGAAGACGCTGGCGGAGAATCCGGTGGCGGCGGGTGGGTTGAGGGAATTGGCGGCGCTGGCGGATGGGGGGACGATCAATGGCGGGCAGGCGAAGGAAGTGCTTGGGGCGATGCTGGAGACGGGTCGGGCACCTGGGGAGATTGTGAAGGAGCGGGGGTTGGAGCAGGTGAGCGATACTGGGTTTCTGGATGAGATTGTGGGGCGCGTGCTGGCGGAGAATGCGGATGCGGTGGCGAAGATCAAGGCGGGCAACGACAAGGCGATCAACGCGTTGAAGGGGCAGGTGATGAAGCTGAGCCAGGGGAAGGCGAATCCGGCGGTGGTGGGGGAACTGCTGGCGGCGGCGATTGCGAAAAGCTGAGATTTTCTGCGGGGATCCGGCCGGAAAGCTGCTTGTCATGGGGGTTGAACCCCGTTTAAGCTACCCCCATGAAGATTTCGCGCCCTGCTGTTCGTTCGTCTGGACTTTCTCTGCTGCTGATGCTGGCGGCCGTGCCGATGGTGGAAGCGGCGGCGGTTTCGTCCGGGAATCTGGTGATTTACCGGGTGGGGGCGGGAGCGGCGGCGCTGAATAGTACGGCGACGGCGGTGTTTCTGGATGAATACACGCCGACGGGGGTGCTGGTGCAGTCGATTCCGGTGCCGACGACGGGGGCTACGGCGATGACGGCGGTGGGGAATTCGGGGACAGAGGGGACGATGTCGGTTTCCGGGGACGGGAGCCGGTTGGTGTTTGCGGGTTATCGGAAGGATGCGGGCGGGACGAGTCCGGCGAGTGATACACCTGCGGTTTCCAACCGGGTGGTTGGGATGCTGGGTCTTGACGGGAGTGTGGACACGTCGACGGCGATTACGGATTCGGTCGGGGCGTTGCGGAGTGCGACGGCGGCGAGTCCGACGAGTTCGATTTATCTGGGAACGGCGAACGGGGTTCGGTACGTGGCTGGGCCGGGAGCGGGGATGACATCGACGCTGATTGACACGCGGAATTCGCGTCAGGTGGTCCAGTCCGGGGGGATTCTGTTTGCCGGGAATGGTTCGACGTCGATCACGGCGAAGGTGCAGAGTTACGGGGCTGGGCCGACGGTGGCGACGGTGGCGACGCCGGTGATCACGCTGACGACTGCGGACGTGGGGAACAGCTTCTGGTTTGCTGATCTGAGTCCAGCGGTGACGGGGGATGACACGATGTATCTGGTGAACCAGTTGAACGGGACGATTTTGAAATACACGTCTGATGGGAGTGCCTGGACGGCGAGTGGATCGTTTACGGCGTCTACGGCGGCGAACGTGACGGGGATTGTGGGTGATTCGGGAGTGGATTTGTATGTGACGAATGCGAGCACGCTATTCAAGTTTTCGGATACGACTGGGTATGGCGGGGTGATGGCGGGAGCGGCGACGTCGATTGCGACGCTGTCGGTTGCGAACACTGCGTTCCGCGGGTTGGCGGCGTTTCCGGTGCCTGAGCCGACGGTGGCGGTGCTTGGGTTGATGGCGTCGCTGGTTGGATTGCGCCGCCGCCGCTGATGGCGGGGGTTGGCAGGCATGAGCCTTTGCTTAAGTGGTTCGCCTCCCGTGGATGGGAGGCGTTCCCATTTCAGCGGGAGGTGTGGCAAGCGTGGCTGGAAGGGCGCAGCGGGTTGCTGCATGCGCCGACGGGGCAGGGGAAGACGTTAGCGGTGTGGGGCGGGCCGTTGCTGGAGGGATTGCAGGGGTCAGGGGGAGGGAAGGCGGAGGGAGGGTTGCGGGTTTTGTGGATCACGCCGTTGCGGGCGTTGTCGGCGGACACGGTGGGGTCGCTGAAGGAACCGCTGGCTGGGTTGGGGATGGATTGGCGGGTGGAGGAGCGGACGGGCGATACGAGTCAGGCGGTGCGGAAGCGTCAGGCGGCGCGGTTGCCGGAGGTCTTGGTGACGACGCCGGAGAGTTTGTCGGTGATGCTGAGTCAGGTGGGAGCGGCGGAGAGGTTTCGGGGGTTGAGCGGGGTGGTGGTGGATGAGTGGCATGAGTTGATGGGGACGCGGCGTGGGGTGCAGACGGAGTTGTGTCTGGCGAGGTTGCGCGGGTGGAATCCGGCGGTGCGGACGTGGGGATTGAGTGCATCGATCGGGAATCTGGAGGAGGCGCGGGATGTGTTGTTAGGGAGGGGTGCGGCGGACGGGGTGGTGGTGACGGCGGCGGAGAGGAAGGAGCTGGGGATTGAGACCCTGATCCCGGAGGAAATGGAGCAGTTTCCGTGGAGCGGGCACATCGGGGTGCGGATGGTGCCGCAGGTGGTGGAGAGGATTCGGGGGGCGGCGACGACCCTGCTTTTTACAAACACGAGGAGCCAGGCGGAGATCTGGTATCAGGCGCTGCTGGATTATGATGTTGAGTTAGGGCCGGACATTGCGATGCATCATGGGTCGCTGGACCGGGAGGAGCGTGCGGGGGTGGAGGAGCGGCTGAGGCAGGGGACGGTGCGGTGTGTGGTTTGCACGAGCAGCCTTGATCTTGGGGTGGATTTTTCGCCGGTGGAGCAGGTGATCCAGGTGGGGAGCCCGAAGGGAATGGCGCGGTTGCTGCAGCGGGCGGGGCGGAGCGGGCACCAACCGGGGCGGGTGAGCCGGGTGATCGGGGTGCCGGCGCATGCGTTTGAGTTGGTGGAGTTTGCGGCGGCGCGGGATGCGCTGGTGCGCGGGGAGGTGGAGTCGAGGCGGCCGATGCGTGAGCCGCTGGATGTGCTGGTGCAGCATCTGGTGACGGTGGCGTGCGGCGGGGGATTTGATAGGGAGGAGATGCGGCGGGAGGTGATGGGGACGCATGCGTATGGCGGGTTGACGGATGAGGTCTGGGAGTGGGCGCTGGGTTTCATCACGACGGGAGGGAAGGCATTGCGGGCGTATCCGCAGTATCGGAAGGTGGTGATTGGTGAGGATGGACGGTATGCGGTGACGGATGAGAAGACGGCGCGGGTGCACCGGATGACGATCGGGACGATTGCGTCGGATCATGCGGTGACGGTGCAGTATGCGGGTGGGAGACGGTTAGGGACGGTGGAGGAATGGTTCATTGGCGGGATCAAGCCTGGGGGGAAGTTCATCTTCAGCGGGCGGAGGCTGGAGTTGGTCAGGATGCATGAGATGAGGGCGGTGGTGAAGGATGCGAAGGCGGGGGTGGAGGGCGGGAGGATACCGACGTGGCAGGGAGGGAAGAGCCCGTTGAGCACGGAGCTGGCGGCGGCGGTGAGCCGGAAGCTGGATGCGGCGGCGCGCGGGGAGGCGGATGATCCGGAGATTCGGGCGGTGATGCCGATACTGGCGATTCAGTCGGCGTGGAGTGTGGTGCCTGGGCCGGAGGATTTACTGATTGAGGAGACGAGGTCGCGTGATGGATGGCATGCGTATGTGTATCCGTTTGCGGGGCGGCTGGTGCATGAGGGGATGGGAATGGTGGTGGCGTGGCGGATGGCGCGTGAGGTGCCGCGGAGCATTGAGGTTTCGTGTAATGATTACGGGTTTGAGCTGCGGAGCGAGGATGAGCTGACGGCGACGGAGGAGGAGTGGCGCGGGTGGTTGAGTCCGGAGGGATTGCTGGACGATCTGCAGTCGTGTCTGAACACGGGGGAGCTGGCGCGGCGGCATTTCCGGGAGATCACGCGGGTGGCTGGGCTGGTGCTGCCGGGTTATCCGGGGCAGGCGAAGACGGCGAGGTCGCTGCAGGTATCGGCGGGGCTGCTGTACGATGTGTTTTCGAGGTATGATCCTGACAATTTACTGCTGCTGCAGGCGAGGCGGGAGATATTGGAGCGGCAGTTCGAGTATGGGCGGCTGCATGAGGCATTGAGTGCGATGCAGCGGCGGCGGGTGGTGCGGGTGGAGACGAAGCGGCTGACGCCGATGGCGTTTCCGTTGTGGGCGGGGATGCTGTCGAGCCGGTTGACGACGGAGACGTTTACGGACCGGTTGGCGAAGATGCTGAAGGATCTGGAGACGGCGGCGAGGGCGACGATTGGGGGGGGAGATTAAGGATTGCTCACGGGGCGGCGATCCGGTAATTTGAGGTTGGCGCGTCGGCCCGTGGTGGGTTGATGCGACAATCCTGAGTGATCCATGAAACTGACAACTGAGATCCGAGTGGCGGCGATGATGCCGGTGGTGGCTGCGATGATGGGCGTTGGTGTGGGGGCGGAGACGCGGGTGGGGTTGCTGGGGATTGACGGGAACGGGAACGGGATGAGTGACGTGTTTGAGGCGATGTATCCTGGAGCGGGCGGGCCGATGGATGATCCTGATGGGGATGGGTTGCGGAATGCGGATGAGGCGGCGTGGGGGAGCGGGCCGTTTGAGCGGGATGAGGCGACGCGGGTGGTGCTGGAGGATAACGGGGTGGGGATGATGACGGCGAAGTGGGCGACGGTGACGGGGAAAGACTATCAATTGGAGACCGCGGTGGATGCTGCGGGAGAGTGGGCGGCTGAGGGGGGTGTGGTGCGGGGGAACGGGGGGGAGCAGACGGTGGCGCTGGGACCGGTGGAGGGACGGCGGTTTTTCCGGGTGCGGGTGCGGGACCGGGACGGCGATCAGGACGGCGTGACTGACTGGGAGGAACTGATGGCGGGGACGGATCCGGAGTTGTGGGACAGTGATGGGGATGGGCGGGGGGATTTCGGGAGAGTTAGTGCGAAGTGCGGCGAGCGGAGTGTGGTGTCGGTGGTGGCGACGTCGACGTGGGCGACCGAGTACGGTCGGCGTGGGGAGTGGACGATTGTGAGGCGTGGAGGGATCGGGCCGGTGGTGGTGCGATTTGCGCTGGGCGGGACGGCGGTGCTGGGGAGCGACTATGCGGTTTCTGCGGGCGGGCAGGTGGAGATTCCTGCGGGGAAGAGCGAGGCGGTGGTGACGCTGGAGGCGTTAGGGGATGCGGTGCTGGAGGAGGCGGAGACGGTGGTGCTGACGCTGGCTGCGGGGCCGGGGTATGATGTGGCGGGAGCGAGTGCGGCGGCGGTGACGATTGTGAGTCAGGGGATCGTGGGGCAGTACTTTGACGGAGCGAGCGGGACGTATGTGTTCGGGGACACGGCTGGGAATTTCGATCCGGCGCAGTTGCGGCTGACGCGTCGGGATGGGGTGATTTCGTTTGACTGGGGGAACGGGCCGCCGCCTGGGCCGCTGGTGGATGACGATGTGTTTTCGGTGCGGTGGCGTGGGTTTGTGATTCCGAAGTACAACGAAGTGTACACGATTCATGCGGTGGCTGACCGCGGGGTGAAGGTGTATGTGAGTCCGGTGCCGGTGACTGGTGCGGCGGGGCAGATCCGGATTGACCAGTGGGCGACGGCGAGTCCGGGGACGAAGTTTTCGAACAACATGATTTCGAGCACGGCGGTGACGGACGGGGTGGCTGGGAGCACGGCGGTGGCGGGGCGGCCCTATCATGTGGTGGTGGACTACCGGGATTCGGCGGC
>Ga0315899_10006690_pt1 | contig 12432 bp, 8 predicted proteins | sample LakEriMetagenome_2_FD_203518 | JGI IMG/M metagenome (GOLD analysis project Ga0315899, IMG submission 203518) | Freshwater fungal communities from buoy surface, Lake Erie, Ohio, United States - Buoy 4 MA112 | ecosystem: Environmental > Aquatic > Freshwater > Lake | place: USA: Lake Erie, Ohio... | reverse complement strand
CGTTCGTGGTATTTATGGAGTGGGTTCATTTGGCTATTCTTGATTCAAAAGTACTTTATGCTGATACTCCAGCTTGACGTCGCGTCTACCTAAAGTTAAAAAGATATGTGAACTTTCTTCAATGGTTTTCGGAAAACCATAAAGTTCATCCACCTCATCTTTGATAAACTCATCCTTCCCTTCTTGAAAATATGGCGCCAAAATAGCAAAGGCCTCATGCACGTATTCAATGGGGAACTGATGCTGATCTGCAAAACGACGTGCTACTACTTTCTTGTCTTTTTGTAAGGTATCAAATAATTGATCCAAAACCTTTCTTAACTGATTGTAGGCGTCCAATTCCTGCGCCTGCTCTTTATTTGGGCCTTTGAAACGGAGATAATTATGCAATGACCATTCAATTTGCTCTTGCGTTGCTTCCTTTAAAAACGAACGCTCATCAGAGGTTTGGTTGGCAAACTTCTTTAAATAACTGTAATACATACTGGTCGCAATTACAGGAACCCCAAGCGCATAGAGCTCATTGAAAAGCGTAGTGAGATGCCCCTGGTTAAATAATGCAATATGCAATTGATGTAAAACAATGGCAGGTTTGAATGCTAGTTTTTCTTTGTTGTTTTTCAGGTATTTTAATGGGTCTTTGCTTGCTTTATCGTCGTTGGTTTGTTGCACTAAAAAAGCACCCATTTGATACAGCAAGAAGCTACTCGTAAAGCTTGCGCCCTTTTCATGTAAAGCAAAAAACAAAGGTTGATAACCAGCAAGTTCTGCTGTTTGGATAGCTACTCTGTAGGCATTAGAACCCTGCTCCTCATCATCAGACCAAATGACAAAAGCACCTTTCTGTTTGGTACTTAAAAACGTGTTCAGCTGCTCCGAAATCTTAACATTTTCTGTAAATGGCAATTTAGCATAAGACACTTCCTCTTCATGGAATGAAGGCGCATATTCATGCTGGATTCTCGAAGCCAATTCACCAAATGCAGCACAACCTTCAAAAACCTTCCAAGCTTCAGCATCTTGAATATTCCAATGTCCATTAAAATGTGTTTGGTTCAAAAAGTGAAATGCTCCCCAATTGGTTTCAAACAACTTTGCTTCAGCAATCTGCTCCAAAGCCTCTTCCATCCGCTTGGCCTCCTCCCTGTTCCTTTCCGGTGGCAACACAAAAAAACCATGCATCACCGCATTTCTCAAGCCAGCAAAATGATGAATTTTTTCATTCAACACCACCGCACCATCTTCCTTCTGCTCCCAGAAAAAAGGCATCAAACGCGCCGCTTCTTCCCCTTCAGCATCTTTGATCATATTCGCTGCCCACCTGTACAACGGACCCGCATTATACGCATGCCCATTCGACAAAAACAACGAAATCAAAAAGTCATTAAAAACTTCTTTCTGCTTAGCCTGCTTTAAGTAAGCAGCAATTCCCATCGCAGCCAATTGCGACAGAATCTCCTCACCGAGCTCAACAAGTTCATCGGCAGCGTAGGCATCGTCTTCGGATTGCAGCGCTTGGATTTTGAGTTGGAGGGGTTGTGGGTGATATATTAAATCTATTTGCAACATATACAATTTCTAGTTTTAGCAGATTTTTAAATACGTTCAAGTACCAAATAAATACAAGTCACTGAAATTTATAATTCAAATAAGTAAATATTTATGCTGTTTTAATTGCATCTCTCGCCAATTAAGTGAATAACCATTACTCAATTGAATTGGAGGCCTATTTACTGATATTGATAAAGCACCATTCCAATCTAACTTTTGTCCACATTTTACAACTCTATTTTCATCGATAGAAAATTGAGCATAGCCAACTTCATTATTTCTTGGAGGCTGTAAATAACTCTCATCATTGGTTATGAAGATCATTATCCCTTTTTCAACCTTTTCAAATGTTTGTTCAAATAGTTCTAAGCGCTTTATGTCTTTCCAAAAATCATAACAGCCGATATTTTGAGCTCCATGATGGCCAAGAATTACAGATCTTGATGAACCAAAAATTTTTATCGGAATTGTTTGACTTATCGTTTTATATTTTATTTCAATTGGATAATATTTACCTTCAGAGCAAATAACAATGTCAATATAGATATTATTCGAATCTTTCCATGGATATTTTTCAATAGAATTAGAAGGAATATGATATTCTAAATAGACATTATCAAACCACTTTTTCCGATTCAAATAATCCGCAAGATAAATTTGAATTTCTTGCTCACGCGTGAAAAACTCTTCCCGAGATTTAAGCGCCTCATTTATTACTTGAGTAATTTGACTTCTCATATATCCATATTTTTAATCCAGTCTGGCACAAATTCCATTTGATTCAATTCAAATGCCAATCGTAAAACATTTTTAATAGTATCTATTGTTGCTTCTGCTTCAATACCTATCTCGGGGTCGATTTTTCTTAATTCCGCCGATTCCAGAAAATAATTAAATGCCTTAGTTCCTTCACCTATTTTTTCATAACATTCTGCCATGTTAAATGGAAAACCGCCCTTCTTATAATATTCATATCCTTTTTTAAATGCTTCTATGGCATCTTTGTATTTACCTAGATTCTTAAAACAACGACCGATGTAAAAATAAATTAGCGAAACTGATGTATGTTCTTCTCCAAAAACATTTATTTTAATTTTTTTGCTTTGATTATAAAACTGAATAGCTTTAAGATAATCACATTTATTTTCTAATGCAAATCCAATATTACTATAGGAGGTAGCAATAGATGGATGTTCCTCTCCTAAGGTATTTAATTCTATTTTCAAGCATTTTTCATAATACTCTATTGCTTTGTCGTATTCACCTATACTATTCCATTCCACACCAATATTATTAAAAGATGTTGCACAATCAGGATGACTCTCACCTAACATTTTTAAGCGAATTTCTAAGCACTTTTCGTAATAATCTAGTGCAATAGTTGAGTTTCCTTTACTGCTCCATGCTTCTCCGATAATATTATAAGAGCTCGCTACATCTGGATGCTCCGTACCCAAAGTTTTTAAAAGGATTTCCAAACTTTTTTCATAATATTCTAAAGCTTTGTCGTACTCTCCTTTTCTGTACCATGTAGTTCCAATACAACCATAAGATCTGGCTACATCTGGATTTTCCTCACCCAAAGTTTTCAATTCAATGTTTAGAGATTTTTGAAAAAACTCTAAAGCCTTATCATATTCACCTAAACTATCCCATTCCATACCAATATTATTATACAAGAGAGCAACAGAAGGATGTTCCCCACCATAAGTTTTTAAAGTGATATCCAAACACTTTTCATAATACTCTAGGGTTTTTTCATTACTACCTTTAGATGACCATGACACAGCAATATTATTATAAATGTTCGCTAGATCTGGATGCTCCGTACCTAGAGTTTTTAAAAGGATTTCCAAACTCTTTTTGTAATATTCTAAGGCTTTGTCGTACTCTCCTTTTCTGTGCCATGTAGTTCCAATATAGGCATAAGATCTGGCTACATCTGGATGTTCCTCACCCAAAGTTTTCAATTCAATATTTAGAGATTTTTGATAAAACTCTAAAGCCTTATCATATTCCCCTTTGTTCTCCAAAACAAGTCCAATATTACTTAACGAAGTGGCAACATGAGGATGCTCAACGCCAAGGGTTTTTAATTTTATATTTAATGATTTTTGATAAAAATCATTAGCTTTATTAAGGTCGCCCTTTTTATACCAAACAAGCCCAATATTATTATACGAAGTGGATACATAAGTATGTTCTTCACCATAAGTTTTTAAATTGATGTCTAATCCCTTTTGAAGAAACTCAAGGGCCTTATCATATACACCATTATCAATCCAAACACCCCCTATATTACCATATGAACCAGCCACCAAAGGATGGTCCAATGCTAGTGTTTTTAATTCAATATCTAGGCATTTGTGATAATACTCAAGGGCCTTTTCATTTTGACCTTTTTTATTAAATACATTACCGATTTTAGAATAAATAGATGCTAATTCTGAATTTTCAATGGCTAGGGTTTCTAATTCATCATGTAGACATTTGTAATAATATTCCAAAGCCCTATCGAACTGAGCAAATTTATAAAATACATCACCATAGTTTTCCAAGATAATATAATCGTCTCTAAAAAGTTCAGAATGTTTATCAATTTCAAGAAGATACTCTTGAGCTTGCACAATATCCAGGATTGAACATGCCTTTAGCCCGAATTCTAGTGAAGCCTTTATTTTAAATTCATTGTGTGGCATTACCGCGATCAAGAGTTCTTTCCTCAGAACATGTAATTGAAGTTCATACAATTGTTTGTCTAATTTTTTTAGTGCCTTCCAGTCGTCTTCACTAGGGTTTTCTAAAACCTTTTCAATAGTTGAATTTATTCCAAAAGTTTTTAAGTAAAGCAATAAAGGGTTAATGGATACATCAATGTATTCATCTCCTACATCTATTGCTTCGGTAACTAAATTTAAATCCCCATTTAAGGCCTGTTCACATAAAAAAGCCTCAATGGCCGATTTTTGTAGTTTGTTGCCACTCGTAATAAGTGATTGCATGGCTGATAAATTGATTACCGGATTATGCTCTTGTAATCGTAATGCGAGTAAATATAACAAAGCCCCTTCAACTGTAAAACCAATAAATCCATTTAAATCTTTAACATAACGGCTTATCCAACCATTGTTTTTTAATCGATTGTAAGGCGAATTAATAATGTCAGAAGTAAAATAAGGTTTGAGTGTCTCGTGTTTTAGTAAATCGTCCAACAACAATTCATTTTCTCCTTTTTGCCATACTTCATTAGCAACTAATTTTAAAAATGTTTGCTCTGCCTCAGAAAAGGTTTTTAACCAGTCTTGCCATATATTTAAATGTTTTACTCCTTTTTTTGGCAATGATTTTCCGTTGTAAATTTCTAAAAACAAGCGGAGAATTAGAGGATTGCTAATTTGATTGTAAAGTCCCCTATCAAACTCAGCAATTGCATCAAAATCAAATTGCGGTTTAAATTTAGTTTTATCTTTTAGTGCATAACTTTCCCATGCGCCTTTCATTTCTTTCATGTCAAGAGCTGTTAACCAAAAAGAATAAGCCCCTAATTCCGTTTCATGGTACTTATTTTCGCCATAAAGCAAGTTGTAGTCATTTTCAGGAATGATATAACGACTTAATTCAGATTTTGTATTTGCCCTATTCGTTACAACAAACTTTATACTTCCTGGGACAAAAACCTTACTGAGATCAATGATATCTTGCCAAATTTCTTCTGCATTGTTCGCTTCATTTAATCCATCTATTAAAATAAAGGTAGGTTCGGCTTGTGTTCCTGCAATAGACGCATACTTTTCTAATCCTTGTTGCAAATCGATATTGAGTAAATAGGCAATCTGCTCTTTCAACGATTGTTTCTCCATTCGCCCCGCTCGAATTAATAAACTTGGCAATTGTCGTTCGGTATACTGTCTTTGCATCTCCACAAGCAAGTTGGTTTTACCACTGCCCGCTTCTGCTACAATAAAAAAGACACTTGCCCTTGCACCAATCCACTCGCGCAACTTGATTTCCATTTCTTCACGGTGTTGGTAGATTCCTGGAATGATCTTTTTCTCTGAAATGAGTGTATCTAGCAATAATTTATTTTCCTCTTCAATTCGTTTAAAAAATTCATCTTTAGTAAAATCCTCTGGACTAAATGGCGTTTCCTTTTGTTTATCACGAAGTAATAGATTTAATTTTTCAAGAATTTTACCCGTAGTTTGCTTTTCTGTTCCTTCAGGGCTAAAAAACTTGATGGTTTTACCTGTGTAAGATTCATAGGTTAATAGTTGCTCTTTGTCCTCCTTTCCTATTGAAACTTCGCCAGGAACAACAAAAAATGGCAAAATATCCATTGAAATTCCTTGTGGATTTTCTATCCAAACAGAAGCCGAATTTTGACTACCTCTTTCCACCAAACTGATTTCTGCTGATTTCAATAAATATGTTTCTCCGTGCTCACATTTAAACATATGATAGGCCTCAGAGAATTTCATTTGCGAAAGAAGTTCTCTGAAAATTGGAAAATATATTTCCCAAAGATTAACAGCATCACTTTCATCGAGTGTAAGTCCATGTCCAAGAAATCGATTTCTGAAATTAATTAACATACCAATTGCTGTTGCCTCTTGTTTTTTCAATTGAATGTCACCATTAGTATCAATAATTTCAATTTCTCCTTTATACAGTTTTCTCTTTTTACCTGTTTCTATGGCTTCATAATATTGAACCAACCCTTCACAGAAAAATTCATGATTGTTTTCTTTTAAATAAATGAGTGTTTCCCGGATATATAAATTCCAAGATCCAAAAGACGGTTCCGCCAAGGCTTGTTGAAACAATGCAACCATTTTTTTATCCTTTAAAGAACTATTGAAAAACTCAGATGCTGCAATCAATCCTAAGTACTTAAGAAAATTCAGAAATGTATCTTTAAGCAAATTGATTTTAGTCCAAGGATGTTTTTCTAATAATGTACGCTTTAACGGATAAGCAATTACATAAGGTAAATTTGATATCAACAGTTCGTCTTCTTCTGATAGTAGTGGTTTTTCAATGAATTCAATGAGAGCTTGTTGACAAACAGGGCAATTCATGCTAACAGGGAAAGATGCCTTTGATAATGCGATGGCACAACTTGGAGTATTACAGATATATTCGCTCATAGGGTGTTTGTTCTAAATTTTTAAATACGAATAGGATTGTTACTTATTGCACGACCATCGTAAATGTAGCGGAGGTAGGTGGGTTCGAGGTGAGGCATGATTAGTTTGGTAGTTGATTCTTGATGTCAAGTGTCCATTGATAATTCAATATTTGATTAAACCTTGGAATTGACTCTGTTGAACTCGCATCAAAGAGCATTTTGATTGCGTATTTGGTTAAAAGTACTTTGCACAATTCTGGATTATTTAATTCTTGAATTATCCATTGTTTCAAAACTTCAAAAGTTAATTCATTGAACCTAACTCCATACATCTTTCCAGATAAAAAGTACTTCAATTGTAATTCTTGGTTTTCTATTTTGTCAACATCGTACGAGATGAAAGAATTTATATTATTCATTTGAAAACCTGAATACCACCATGTATTAAGCATAAGGTTTTTGTTATTGAATTCATCACTTAATTCAACCGCACTACATAAATCATTATTCATAAGGTAGTTTTTTAATACTAAAGCCAGCGATTCGTCCTTCCATTTAGCATTGTTAACTTCATTTATGAACTTACGAATTGATGGTATTGGTTTATATGTCATCATGAATTTACAAAACTCAAAACGCGTTTCATTTTTTGAATTAAGACTTAGCGACACAAATTGATCTTCTTGTTCAATTACTTTATCCAGAAAATCAAATGCTGTACTTTCATTGCCAATTTCTAAATAAGCTAAGCTCAACAGTTGATTCATTCTATTTTGATCTTCTCCTGAAAGTTTATGTAAATCCGTTTTAATTTCATCAAGTAAAGCAATACCTCTATCCACTTCATTTGTCTTTATAAATTGACATGCTAATTTGATACGAATTTGATTTTGTAGTAATATCGATAAATCTGGCATTAACTCATCAATTTTCGACAATTCAAGTTGGGCAAGTTCAAGATTATTTAGTTGATTAAAGAGTTCAAGATTTTGAATTTTTGAATGAAGTTTCCAGAAAGTATTTTGGATTTTGTCTGTAGTCCGGATAAGGTCAAATTCTTGATTTTTTATGCCAGCGGAATGAGTAGTTGAATCCTTTAAAATGAATCTCAAGAAGTTGGCTCGAAATTGAAAATCCGTTATTGACTTTGAAAAATCAAGTAACTTTTCTTCTAAATTCTGTTCTAAAAGTAATTGCACATCTTCAAAGAAATCTGATTCTCTAAAATTCTGTTTTTCAAGATGTAATGACAATAGAATTTCCGTGACTGTGTCTTTTTGCGAGACATTTTTCTGGTTCAAAAGACCAAGTAATATACTTCTCTTAAAATTAAAATCAGTGATCCCTTTATTCAAATTGAGTTTTTGGATTAATCTTGAAATTGCAATTTGAGGATCAATTGAAAAAAGTAATTGAAGACATTTTGATTGGGTAGTATTTTTAGTGAAATCATCCTCCAAGTTTGAGATTTGAAGCCACAATTTAGAAAGTTCATTTATTGCCTTATTGAATTCACTTACTGAAATTAAAACTGCAGAGAAATTTAGAATACCTTCAATTTGTTCATCACTATTGACAGGTAACATCGACAAAAATGATTGTGCAGATTCGAAATTACGAGTATGCAACAATTGATAATTAGCTAATTTTAAAATTGCTTGATTTTTCCAATAATCATCTTGAATATTGTCAAGTAAATCATTGCATTTATCAAACTCATTATACTCTAAATATGTATCAATCAATTCACTATATGTAATGTCTAATTCCCATTGATCCTCAATTGAAATTAAAATATTATGAATGGAGTTTTGTAATTGATCAAAATATGCTTGGTGATTATTTTCTCTTGAATTAAAAGCAATTCTGTTTAATGTATTTATTTTGATTCTTGGGAAATTTATGATTTGCTCGCTCAGCTTTAGTGCTTCCTTAATAAAATTTGATTTTGATAAAATCACCGCTAAATCTGAAATACTCAAGAAGCGATAATATTCATTTTCAACTTCAGAAATCTCTTGTTCAATGCGAATCGAGGAGATAGAATTAACAAGATTTTTTGATTCAAAAAATGTTGATACAAACTTAATTGTTGCATCTATTTTCTCCTTGCTTATGCCTTCAAAAAATGAAATCACTTTGTGCGCTAATTCTTCATTTCCCTTTTCAATAAATCGTAAACTGAGAGATTTCAAAAGATTGTTTCTCAAATCACCTTCATAGAATTCAGCTAATCCAATTGCTTTTTCAATTAATTGCTTACCTAATTCTTCTGTTTCTTTTGAATCTATGCAATATTCACCGATTTCGACAAGTCTTGTGGAATGCCAAAAAACATCTTTAATTTCTGTTGTTAATTCAATTAGAAGATTAACATCTTCATACGAAAATCGAGGTTTATCTCTTACCCAATCAAAATCCCAAGATTTTGAATATCTAAAAACTGAAATGAAAGTAGAATCGATATGTTGAATACACTGTTGTATTCTAAACATCAAATTAGTTGGTAAAAATTCAACCCAATTCAACACTGAATGGTCAACTGGCAAGTGCTCATCCAGATGTTTCAGGATCTTTTCAATCCCTTCCCTTTGATAAGGTTTATTCTTACTTTCAAGCAATGTGAGCTCCATCAAACAAAGCATGTACAAAACGAACTTTCGTTGGAGGCCTTCTTTATCATTTCCTCCAAACTGTTCTATTCTCTTGAGCGCTGAATCAAAATCTCCTTCAGCAACTAAAGCCACAATTTGCGGAGCTGCATTCTGTTCCTGATGATGTAAATCAACTAACTGCAATCCACACTCAATAACTTGGTCATCATTATATTTTGACGCCCAGTTCATTACAAAATGTAATCCTGACTTAGTCCAGATGTAGCCTTTGCTGATTTTTAGTTGCCGTTGCCAGTGGTTCTGGTTGTAGGCTTGGTCTAGCAGTTTACTTCCATCACCATTAAGCATGGCGTTCACTGCATAATGCTGAACCAAAAACTCCAACCCATACCACTCAAACTCATCAGCTTTTTGTTCCTCGATTGCTAGCTCTAATCTTGAGATGAGTTTCTCGTGTAATGAACGCACCTCCCCCTCACTCAACTTCTGCAGCAAATACACTTTCAAACGCTCGTGATACAACTGGTATTTGCCGCTTTCTGGGCTGTTGAACCAGGCGCTATAGGTCGCAATGTATTCTTGGATTTCTTCTTCTGGTTGGTTCAAGACCTCAGCAATAAATTGAGCGGAAACTTCCTTTTTGAGCAGGGCCCAAATGCCGAAGCGCTCGAGCAATTGCTGACGGTGTTGAACAGGATGATTTTCGTCAAATGCTTCCTCGTAAAGACCAATTAAACCTTCGGGCAATTCCGCGGCATTCTCCGGATGAATGCTGCCTTTAATAAGTCCATCATAAATGTAGCGGAGGTAGGTGGGTTCGAGGTGGGGCATTAGAAAAATTCTCTTAAAGATTCATTGCATGCATTCTTGCGGTTGCATTTTTTGGTATTCTTACAAACTGCAGCTTCAGCCTGGCAAGTTATTCCCTCGTTTAGTGGTGGATCTTTCTTTATGATTACTCGAGGTAATTCCCACATAATCCTCTTTGGATTGCGATTCGGTTTTTCAGGTCTTTTGCGGTCTGTCATGACAAATTTGTATCTTTCGTTAATATATTAAAATAATCAATTCAATGGGCGTTTTTTGGATAGTCATGAGCAGTTTAGAACTTGAATAAAGTTTATTGTCATTGTGGCTGGCTACGAACAAGAAATGATGGAATTCTTGGCATCAAACCCTGGTCTAAAATCAAGATTTGATAAAGTATTCCAATTTCAAGATCACGGTACTGAAGAATTAATTATGGTTTGTAAAGAACAATTTGAGAGAGAGCAAAAAATCTTGTCTCAAGAAGCAGAAGCAATTTTAACCGCTTATGTGAGCCACCTTAGCGAGCACCGTAGCAAAGGCTTTGGTAATGCTCGTGAAATCAGAAAGATTACAGCAGAGGTCCTTAAAAATCAAAAATTACGCTTGTTTGAAATCCCGAAAGAGCAACGCACTTCAGAACAAAAATCAAGTATTACCTTAGAAGATGTCCTTGAATTCAAGGAAGTTGAGGTGAAGTACAGAAAGCAAATTGGTTATGAGTATTGAATTTCTACCCGCTCCCCTTCAATACTTTTCTTAATTTCAGATAGCGGCATCTGATGAAACTCCTCTTTTAACAACTGATGTTTTTGCTTAGCGAGGCTTTTCAGGGCTTTTCCTTCGGCGAAGCGTCTGAGGCTTTCTTCATCGGTAATCAGTAGACCAGGTACTACTGTTGGCTTGCCGTGCTCGTCTTTGGCCACCATCGTGAAATAACATGAATTGGTGTGTCTTACAACACCCGTTTTTGGGTTTAGGGCTTCAACCCTGATTCCGACGATCATAGAGGTTTTACCGACGTAATTGACCCGTGCTTTGAGGCTAACGAGGTCCCCTACTTCAATTGGGCTCAGAAATTCTACACCTTCGACTGAAACAGTCACAACATAGCCACTGCAGTGCTTGGCGGCTGTAACATAAGCAACCTTGTCCATTAAGGAAAGTAAAATACCGCCATGCACTTTACCACCAAAATTGGCGTAGCTCGGTATCATGAGTTCGGTTAGAACAGTTTCAGATTCGAAGGTCGATTTCATATTAATTTTCCGAGTTAAAAGCAGGTTATTTAGAAGCTTTTTTCAGAAACAAATCAGCCAAAACGACTACTCTACGACCAATTACAACTCCAAAAAATAGGTATAATGCCTGATTAAGAAGTGTTTGATTATCAATTAAAAAAGATAAAATCCCCATGATTACCGAGCCAATTGTGATACCAAGAATTATGCGTTTTTCAAGAACTGGGCGATCCAAATATCCTAAAATCACGCTCACAATCACTCCATAAATTGTCATGAATACAAGGTAATCCCACTGCATTTTAGTCCCTTCTGAGTAACTATCTATTAACAGAAGAAAAGCCATAATGATATTGATAAATAAAAATCCTAAAAGTGTGATTTTTAAAACTGAAAGAAGACGTGTCATAATTTTATTTTTTATCTAATTTGTAAAACATCAGGGTAAGGAATCATGGCTTCGCAAAGGTGGCCACAATAAGAACTTACGATATATGAAATCCCGATAATCAAGGCAGCGGCAATGAGTGATGAATTGACGCGCTTGGCTTTCATTTCTTCGATTTCATTGACTTTTGTCATTTGGAAAATAGCAAGCAGCCCGCCTGTGATGACCAAGAATGTGGCGATAATGCCAATGACAGCAAACAAGGCGATGTAGCCAAAGGCAGTTCCCATAGATGACATATTGATGGTGCCTTCGGGGTTGAGCAAGCGTATAGCATTGACAGCCGGGTCAACTATGGCAGATAAAATAAGTGTTCCACTCAAAATAACGCCAACTTGAAATACACTCAAAGAAAGGTTGTCTGTTTCATCTATTTGATAGTTGCGCACCAGGAAACCCGACACAACGCGGTAAATGATAAACAGACCAAGAAAGCCCATTACAAAGGCAATCACTAATTGTAAAATTACTATAGCACTCATAACTTATCGGTTATAAAATAAAGCGATATCCCAATTACTTTGGATTTGCTGCTCAGGGGATATCATTCCCAAGCGGAAACCTTTTGCAGTGAGTTCTACTGCGTAGTGTTTGACACCATTGATTTCTTTATAAAAGCCATTACCCACAGGAAGCCCCACA
>Ga0315899_10006689_pt1 | contig 12433 bp, 17 predicted proteins | sample LakEriMetagenome_2_FD_203518 | JGI IMG/M metagenome (GOLD analysis project Ga0315899, IMG submission 203518) | Freshwater fungal communities from buoy surface, Lake Erie, Ohio, United States - Buoy 4 MA112 | ecosystem: Environmental > Aquatic > Freshwater > Lake | place: USA: Lake Erie, Ohio... | reverse complement strand
ACCCCAAAACCCCAAAACCCCTTATTAATACGAATAAAATTAATTGTATTTGAGCGTAAAGAAATTAGTAAAATGATTTTAAATCATCAGTCATCAGTCATGCAGAGTAAAGCGGCTCCTCTTCTGATCCAGTAGTCTTGAGGTACTTCTGAGTTCAAGTGCAAGTACAGCACGAAGTTGGTTGAGTGGCCTGTTGTGCTCAGCTCTCCAGCTCTAACAGAGGTCTTGTACAAGGGGCATGCGAATGCCTTCTCGTTATTAATTTCCTCTTCAAGAGCTGGCTCCAGCCAAATAACAGGGAATTCAACAATAGGAACTCCAACGCTGCTGTCTTCGACGCACTTCTTTGAGTAATCCCACTTGGCACCCTAGAAGAACATACCGTAAACTTAAACACCTATTTCAGGGGGTTATTTTATGTCCTTGTTGAATATTGGCAAAACATTAGTCCTGAATGACAAAGTGTCTATAGCGGTTTGAGTCTTTCTAGCGTATGTCTAAAGTGTGGCTGTGATGAAACCTTAGGGGAAGTAGAATGCTGGCAGCCAGAATGAATTTGGTGGACCTTAGTAAAGCCATGAGCTCATGAACTCAATACGCTAAATAAGATCTTTCATCCAGCTTGCAAGTGGCTTTAAACAAGGATAGGCAACTCCGCTCCAGTTATCAGGAACTTTGTTGTCCAAGAACTTGCCGAACATCAGTTCAAGCTCTTAGGACATAACTACTGTACCTGCAATAGCCTTGACTAGTTAGTCGAGCGACTGGGACATTCGAACTAACAGTACGTTGAATCTGTCGATTTCCTGACCAACGAATACACCAAGAGAATTCATCACACCTATTTCGGTCAGTGCAAATGTTAAAGGACTTGCTTTCTTCTTATCCATTGGCTTTGGAACTAGAGCAGCGAAGTTATTAGCCATGTCTGTTACAATCTCTTCTGGAGTTTTGACAGCTTTACCACCCGATGCACGTGGTTAAATAACTAAAATTGTGTCCATGAAGTTGTTAACTGTCTTCAATTCATATGCGATGTTAGCGTTTGTATGCAGACCAAACACTTCAGGATCCTCATCTAATGGTAGCTGGCTGATGTACTTAAGAGTTTCTTGAAGACTTCCTTCAGGTGGTGCATAGTAGGTATCAAGTCTGCTAAGTTTGTAATTGTCATTCATGATCTCAGGACAGAAGTACTTCTTAAGCATAGCTCTAATACAGCGAACATCCTTATCATCTGTCACACGACCACCATAATTGACACAAGCTACAAGATAGTTTAAGGCTGCGTAGGGAACATCTGGTTGTTCCTCCAAATACATCATGACATTTTTCTCAGAACAGTTAAAATCGGAATTCATCCACTCATACGCTATGTTCCATCCGATAGCTCCGTACTTTCTGCGTTCGAGAATAGCTGCATGGAAATAAGCCAGAGCAAATACCATCTTCTTATACTCTTTTGACTTTATGCAGCTTTCATAGCGAGCCTCGCCAACATCGACAAGAGAACGAGTCATGTTCGCTTTCAATCCCTTAGGAGGCTCATTTGTGATTTTCAAACCACCTTACAGCACTGGCACTGGGAAAGCAGAACTAGGGCTTGAAGTCAGCCAAAGTCTATAATCTGGGGAAATAGTTTCTGCTTTTTGGTTCTCCTAAATTCTTTCCAATTCACCCATCCAAGAAGCATACAAATGGCAGTTCTACAGACAAACCCATAATCCTGTTGCTTGACCTTCTTCAATAAGTTTCTCGGCAATCTTTCCTTAACCTTAGCCCAAGGACATAGGTTTCAGTTTTTCTTTCATACCTTTCTTTTCTGCAAGTTGTTGCAAATAGGCGATTGGATCAGCTCCTGGAGACAAAACGAAAATAATTGGTGTGACACTGTTAGAATCATTAAGTGTTCCTTCTAGATCGAATGCAGGTGACTCAATAAAAGTCGCACCAAGCTCACTCTTAACAAATTCTTTGATAGAATAAATCATCTTGCCAGGCCTTAGTGCCTTTAGTAGCATACACTTCTAAAAGCTTGAAAGTCTAGCTTCAAATAAAGCTGGTAATTGCTGCTGTTAAGGGAAATCGTGAGACAAAATTGTCTTCCAATTAATCTTGTCATCTAAAAGTTATTAGGAGTAAACTTACATGGGTCGCAGAATGATTAGCACAAATCTTTAAAATTCTGATGGCATTCCTCTAGACCGAGCAAAGAATACCATAAATTGTTTGTGATAAAGTCGCATTGATTCTCTTTTGACGTGTAGTCAGTTGGGCTGCCTCTTAAGAAGAAATTCCATTCATCAATCGTGATATCATTATTGCGTCTCAATATAGATGATGCATTAAGGAAAGAGTAAAGTAGTTTATCTCTTTCAAAAAGACCTCTACAGATACTAAAGTAAAAGGCTCTGGTCACATCCTCAATTAAAATTTGCAAACGTTTCTCAAGCTCAGGAGATTTCAATGATTTTTCCAATCTCATGACAAATAATTTTGAGAAGAATTCTAATGAGTACTGATACATAGGGTCTACATTTGATAGATCAGCGATTACGAAGTAAAGAACTGAACCACGCTTAGCAACTGAACGATAGCTCTCACGAGTTGCATCGATGATTTTAGCGGTTTCTTCTGCAACAATCATTCTTTCGTTGATGAAATCTGAAGTTGTTTTAGACTGACCAAGAGTAATGATAAGTTCCTCATCGTTTAAGATATCGGCTGAGGCTTCAGCAACCAATCTAAGAATCTTGTTCTCGATGTCTTGCAGTTGTCTCTTGAAGTCTGAAAGTTAAACAATCAGTTAATCCTTTTGCTGTTCAATTTCAGGTTACTCACATTTCACGACTTCAACAAGAAGTTAGTCTTCAAGACCATCAGGAGTAACAGTAAAGTTAATAAGGCAAACCTTAATGCAAATTTCTGGTAAATAATGCGGGTTTGCTAGTTTTGTAGTCATGAAGAACTTAAACTCTGGGTTATATGGCAAGTAATCTTCACCAAATTTAATAGAGTTTTAGCCCTAATATTTGACTATGTTCTTTTGAAGAAGAGGTTCAAGCATAGGGTCTAAAATTTCTTCAATATTCTCAAGAAGCACTGGTTTGCCACTCTTGATAGCTATAGTTATAATTTAGGCCATTTTAGGATTGGACATCTTAAATACATTCAACTGATTTGCTTTCTCCATGTTCTTAATCCACTTATTTGCTTAGGACTAAGGGTCAATCATAAGAGGCCATCTCTTTGTTGTAGTAGTCAAAATACCATTTTCAGTTGACAAAGTATCAGCAGGTAGACCTTTAATACCCCATTCTCTGATTTTGACTGGATCCCCAAGGCCATTAGTCGCAGTGAAATCATTCTAGAAAGGTATATTTTACTGTCTCAAGCAAGACATCCAAGATTTTAGGATAGCCTGTCTGTAATTTTGTGTAAAGGTTCCAACATAGGAAATGTAACCCGCTCCTAATACTGTGTTTCCAACCAAGTTCACTAGAACACCTTCAAGTCTCTTGATAGCTTGTGCCCATCTGACAGCTTCGTCTTTCAAACCACCAACCAGCTATCCAGCACGTTAAAGTTAAATTTCAGTAGTCTCCTTTTGTTTGTTGAGATCTTCTAGCATTTGCTGCTGCTGCTTATAGTTGTTTTAAAGTCGGTTTATCTTATCCCTGACTAATTAAAGAGCTTATTGCTTGACTTTCAAATCAGCTTAAGCCTAGCCAAGCTCTTTTTCTGCTTAGGCTAACGACTCTTCCTTTGGTCCAACAATCTTCTTGACTTCAGTATACTTGTCCATAGCATGAACCCACATACAAATAGACTCACCTGCTGCTGATTTCTTTTTAATTTCTGCAGGAACGAATCTAGGATTTGAAGTATACTTTTTAATCTCCTTATGAAGTTTAGGCTTTATATTATCCTTGTTGTAGCTTGTGAGCTAATTGATAAATGCTTAAGGATTATTCATCATTTTCTTAGCGCTATCCCAACCAACTTTTTCTCCGAGTAAAGTGCATACGGCGTCCATAACCAGTACCAAATCTTCTGGAGGCACGGTATAAGCTTTCATTTCTACAATATCGTTTTTATTTAGAGTATCTAGAGCAGCGATGGCTTTGTTAAGTGCTGGCATTGCTTCACTCAAAATTTGCTCACAATCGGATTTTATTGCCATGACTTCGTTGTAGATCTTCTTAGAAGCAGCTTCTTCGACAGCTGTAGTCTTCTCGATCTCAGCAGCATCTTTAGATTGAATTTCTAAATCTTTTACCATTTCTACAGTGGCTTAAGTTTTTTCCTGAATCTCTGGCATCAACTTGACTAGTTTTTCTTTAAGTTCATCTACCATAGCGTTTGTTTCAGACAATCTCTTCAGACCATTAGTGTAACGAGCTTTGTCTTTTGGAACTCTGTCTTATTGCACTTTAAGCATCTCAATATAAGTCTTAATGAGATCCAAATAACTTGTGGGAGTCACATAATTGTATCTACGGAGCTCAGCCAAATATCTATCTGAAGCATCTTTAACTGATTCGTGCAAGAACACTGTAGTCTAAGAAAGCTGGTCGAGATAATCATTCAAGTTAAGTTTATTCGCAACTTCATTAAATTACCTGTGAGCTACAGAGTAAAGAGCTTCTTTTGGCCAGGCATTGTACCAATCAATAGTGCAACAGTTAATAATTGAAGGGAATTAACGACACCTTTCTCTGAACTTTACACCTACAGGTGAGAATGCTAACACAATATGTAGATTTTCTCTGCAGCATGATACAAAGTAAGAGTATACAGCATCACGAGAAGAAAAACCAAATTGTCTAGCTCTGTCAGACAGTTCATCACAAATAGCATTTTTCTCTTCTGGTGGGAACAAATTAGGAATTTCACCAGAGTTAAGAAGGTTGTTGATGTCTTCCAAGAATGACTCTCTTACAATTTATGTGTCAGAGAACAAGAATTGTGTCTTTTAGTTTTCTAAACCGGCTTTTTTCAAAAGTTCTTTGATATTCTCCCACCATTCTTTTTCTCTGTAGTTTTTGGTGATTTCAATTGAGAATGTGCCCATAGAGTTAATTTTCGCTGCTAATCTTGCCATGGATCTACGACCTGAACCACCAACACCAACAAGCATAGCATTACCTCTTTATTATCTTAAAATACGAGCGATTCTTGACAAATGTTGGATACAGTCATCGAAGAATACAAGGTTCATAGGTGTACTAGCATCTGAATTGTATAAAGCAAGTTGCTAGTCTAGGCATGGTATAAGTTGCTGTGGATCACTCAGTTTTATGTATCTGTGTTCAATGTTCTCATAATCACCGAAAAGTACGTTTTGGAAATCTTTCAATTCCCACTCCATAGCCATGTACTTCTCCATGATTGTGTGAGACATTTCACTAAACCTTTGCCTGTCTTTGTCATCGATTAGTCTATCTCTGAACACACGATATGTCTCGCTGATGAACAAGTAAACTAGATAATCTTTGTCAACAATGTCATCATTGCTGGACATAAGCATTCCTTAAACGACTTTAGAAAGATCACGAAGGTTGAATGTATAGTGGCACTTGCTGGGTGTTGGCAAATAAGTTGCGATAGTTTAGGTATACACATCTACTGCTGACTTAATTATAACATCAGCGAAGATAGAAGGACTAAATCCACCTACCTTAAGCTCAAGATTTCCCTTCAAAATTGCAGAGAAAATAGTCTTCATTGATGTAGTGCTAAGACTTGGGATCCAGATAATGTTGAAATGTCTGAAAAGACGAGGGGTCACGGCTGAACGACCACCTCCTGGTGGACCGCAAGCTGCGATAAATTTGGTATCTTTAACATATTTGAACTTTAAGGCTTTTATATCATAGAAACCTTAACTGTCAATAGTCTAGCGCAGTAGCTCGCAAGGTGGCTAAGCGAAGTATTTTTCAGGTACTGGCATATTTACATCATCAATAAAGAAAATCATCTTTTTACCTGAAGGCGGGCCGAGTAGAGTTTTACGTTTAGCTTCAAGATTACCTTCAAATGCATCTTAAAGATTCTTGCATGTAGTTTTACCTGAGAAATTAACGAATGCAGATACGAAACCATCATCTCCATTCATCAAGAAATCTTTTACGATAACGGATTTTCCCACACCAGTTTCTCCTGATAACAATACGTTGCAGTCATTGTACATCAAAGTTTAAAGTATGAACTTAAACTTAACTGTGTCAGATGTTGGCACCAGTATATCGAAGAAAGACTGCTTAGGGTTGTATTTGAATTAAGGAATTTACTCTTACCAAGATTCAAGCTCGTGGGTTTAGCTGTTAATGCCGAATTCAAATACATCACCATTAGGGAAATCAGGCATTCTTTCTTTCATCTGAGTACGGAAGTACTCTCCAAACAAAGTTCTTTGTTCGTCGTGTACGTTGGCTCCAAGAGACCAAATGATTGAGAAAGCGAGGTAAGTTAAAACTACCTTGTCTGGGTTTTTGATTTTTTCCCTGTTGTCTAGATGAATTCTTTCCTTATTAAGGAAGATCTGCAAAAAGTTTAGGCAAGATGTGACAAGATTGCACTTCTAAGTCTAAATCTTTTCTTTTGTGATTTGATTTTCTAGAACTGTCAAAAGTTTTCGCATAATTTCTAAGGAAATATTGACTACTGTGGTCAGGTATGGTTCAAGGATAATATCAGCCATTTTTTCGTGCCATGTGCGCACTAGAACTTCCCATCCAAGATGAACTGGTTCCAAATAAACCATACCGCATCTTGATACTGTAGCGGGACTAGCTACTTTTAGATCGTTAACTTCGAACATCATTGTGCAAGTATCAGGCATTTTAATTCTTTGACCATTATTCAGGCAAAGCATTTTATTATCATCAAGCACGGTATTCATGTTCTCAATCCAAAGAGCATCTACTGGACCATCAAAATTGATCCATCTCTTTTGTTCGAAATCTTTGCCTTCAGTTGCTTAGACTGCTTGTTTGACAAGCTCACTGACAATACCTTCAGTCCACTCACCTGTGAATTTGTTAACTTCACCGAACAATTCACCCATAGTGACTGATTTTGGATTTAAGGTATCAATACGAACCGATTTGAACCAGCCACCAGCATCTTTTTCACCATTCTTGTGGAGTGCGGAAAGAGCGTCTTTCAGGATATGAGCTACAGTAGTCTTTCCTGTTCCTGTGGAACCTACAAGCATGTTACCATGTCTAACTGTCATAGTGTCAAGAAGTTAAATTATCTTAGTGATGAATGGATCGCAAGAATCTTAAAGTTTCTTCTGTCTAAGCTAGTTTCTGATTTCTTTTTCTAAATTACCATAATCAATTGTTGGCACAACTAAACCTGGGAAAAGATCACCAATAATACCTGAGAACAGAGGTAAATCTTGAGTTAAGAATTTAGGTACATTGCTATCACGCATAGCACGGATTAGTAAAATGTCTTCAGCAGTCACGGCATCATTTCTTCGCAGTTTACCAGCACACACAAGCACAGACTTTACTGCACGCATACCAAAGTCATAATGATCCTGCTTAGATAATTGTTCAGAAGATAAACCATACAACTTTACCATCTTCTTTGACAAAGCTTTTGCGGTTTCAAAACCTTCAGAATAAAGACTGATTTCTGCAATAAGTCTGTAATCAGGGATCATCATAGCCATTGGCCTGAAAAGTGCTTTTAAGTTGTCTGGTAATTCTGTTCTGCCAGCGTAACCTGGATTCATAGTAATGAAGGTACCAGTTCGTAGGTTTAAAGGAATAATCTTGCCTTCGAAATCGAATTCCTTAAGACGAGTCCTCACAGCCTATTGGATGGTCAAGATCTGTTAGGCAATCACAGAAAGTACTTCAATATCGATTCTATTGAATTCATCGAAACATGACCAAGCACCTCCTGAGGCAAGACCTGTAAAGAACCTGCCCATCATTTTGTAGTCTAGACCATCTGAGCAGTTGAACACTACACAATAAACTGCTAGTGCTTTGGCGAGATCTTTAGTGGTTTCTGTCTTACCTGTACCTGCAGGACCTGCTGGATTACCTCCATAATTTAAATGAAGTGCACCTGTCAGAGTCATGTAGCATTAATCAGTAAGAGGAGTTATAACGAGACGAGGACCATTACCAAGGTATTCGTAACCATACCTGAATCGAGTGTTGGTCTACTTAGCAAAACAATCATTAAGTACATCTTCACCACTGTAAGGTTCTCCATCTCTTTCTGTTAAAGGCTCCCAGTAGTATCTGAGTTACTAAGACCACTCGAAATCATTAATGTTGTCTACTTTCTTTTTTATCATGTTTTAGACTACAGTTTGGGCATGCACATCAAGAACAATTAAAGCACCCATGGCTTGACGTTACAGTGGCTTTAGAGGGCTACGCACTAGTTTAATCATCTGTTGTAGCTGCAAAGTACTAAAAGCGTCGTATTCCTTAAGAGCATTTGCGTTTTTGCCTTTCATCATCTCATAAATAGCAGCCTCTACCCCTTTAGTCCACATGACCATGTCGATAGTGAGAATTGGTTGGGCTGCGGTATGGAAAAGCCACTCGTCTCTATAAATACCGTTTTCAGGATAGATATTGAAAGCATTCTTTGTTTTATCGAACAGAGACTGAGTCATCATTCTTTCAATTTTTCCAAGCCAATGCTCCACAGCTCCGATCGCCATAACAGATTAGGAGAATTTTACAATTTCTCCTTCAGGTGAAATCATACCAACAATTTCTTTAGAATTTTTTTCTTCTGTGAATTGAATTTTCTTTATAGCATCGAAGCACTTATTCATGTGAGGTTACACAGCCTACACATTTCTAGTCTAAGACAGAATTTCTAGTAGCTCATCGTTTGACAAGAAGTAGAAACGAGAGAATGCTGCACGTTTAGTACCGAGATACTCTTCAAGAGCCTTCTGTATTTCTTCAAGTTTTCTATTATTTTCCAAAAACTTCTTTAAATTTAATCCAGCGTCAACTACTGAGATACATTTGGGATCTTTTTTCTCCTTAGCCATAAATTCCTTCCAGAATTTGTCAACGAGCTTGAAAAGTTGCGATTCCTAAGGAAGTTGTTTGATAATATCTTCAGATGCAAAAATGTTTTCCAAGTACATCCACTGTCTCTAGAATTTAAACCACTCGTCAATTATATTTTGGATGTAAGTAAGTTTTTACTCCCATTTTTCAACTTTATCACGAATTATAGCAACATATTTTGAGCCCATCATAGAACTAACTTGCATTTAGTCATCTTCAAGCTAAGTCATAAGATCTTCTATGTCACCCATGATGAATCTATCTTTACTTTCACGGTAAGGAACTATTGGGAAAACAATCTCGAGCCATGTGTCTTCAACTTTCTTCATGTTAGCTTCTAAAGCGGCCTCACCTTCTGCGTAGCCTGAAATGTCTTCAATTTCTGTAACATGCTAGTCAGCACCAGCTTCAAGCAGATCCTGAAGTATAATTCCTGTTTCGAAGTTACCAGGTAAAGAAATGCCATCAAGTAAATCATACACTTTTTTCCAGTGGCGTTCTTGCATAGCTGATTTGCCCAACGCTAGAATTAAGTTACAGTGTTGCAACATGTCTTTGACTTCTCTGTCTAACTCTTCAAGAACTTCATCTTTTTCATCCTTGCCCAATCTAATTTTCATCTCAAGGTTATCTTTGTCATACTTTTAAATAGTTTTGACAATCTATTCACAATTTTGAGACTTGAAGGGCTCAGTCTTCCAAGTTTCTGTATGTTTAGCAAAGTCCTCTCTTGACTACCAAATTGTGTATCTGGTTTGAAACTTCTTGTCAAAAATCTTAATTTAAGGCATATCTTAAGCTTCTGCTCCAAGAACTTTTTCGTAATTTTGCAGGATTTCAACCTTTTCCATAGTCTACTTGTACTTGCTTTCAATTCGCTTTAGTTCTTTTATAGCTTCACTAGGTTTGGTGGTTATCCTCATTAGCATTTCCTATTGTATAGAACCAATCATATCCGTCAGTTTCTCTTACTCCGCAGTCACCTATTGAACAAGTTGCTCTGCAAAAGCCTCTTTCAATTCATTAGCCTTTATCTCAGATTGTCCAATAATTTCTCCTAAAAGTTACATTTCAAGGGATATGGTTTCAATCTTGTTTTGCAAAACTTAAATGTTGTTGCCAGTTGGAGCTGTAAAACCACCTTCTGCCTTTTCTCTGTATTTTCCGAGCAAAGCTTTCATATCTTCAAGTTGTTTTTTCTATTAGTCCATCTTGCCAAACTACTCTCGTGATTCTTTGAGAGTCTTGCAAAGGTCAACATACTCTTTTAAGTTGTTTACTGGTTTAGTAAGATTAGCTTTAATCCTAGTAATATCGTTGTTTATTTGCTTTTGTTTGATATCAAACAGAGAGTTAAGGTAATTTCTGAGATTCCTCATTTAGGTATGGACATTTTTTATCAGAGAATCCTTTAACTTACGTGCATTGACTTAAATTATACCCTAAGCTTCAGAATTTTTAATGGCTCTCTGAATCGTGTTGTCATTCTTAGTGAATTGGTCAAGCATTTTTTTGACAGCATCAAGGTTCTAGGGGTCATGTTCACGTTTAAAATCTTCAAAATTAAACTTTTCAAAGTAGCAGTGGATTTCATAACATCCGCTGAAAGCTTTAGACTTATGTTCGATTGAAGTAAAGTCACTTTCAATTTGGTTAAGAATAGTCGTTTTAGTTGTCTGGTACCTAAAGCTTTGGTCAACAATAGTCTTGAAAAGGGGGCCTTTCTCTTAGTGTAGTCCGTGCATGTGGGCATGAAAATCAGAGTGAGTCATAACTCTTTGAACTTCTGCAGTAACCATTTACATTTCTTGCAAAAGTTGCTCGAAATCGTTCCTGAATTGCTGCTTAGGAGGGTTGAAAGAAAGGTTGTCTTCTGTTGTGTTGTCAAAACCAACTGTTGTTTGGATGAAGTACTTCCTTTCTGAGTTATTAATCTCGCTCAAGATCATGTCTGCTGATTCTTAGTTAATCCTAATCTGAGTCTCGACGACCATGTAGTCAATCAGTCTTATAAAAGTACCCAGATTTGTTTTGTTTCTTTGGGCCAAAAAATTGACTCGGGTCTTAAGGAGCTTTTCTTCTTTCATATGGACCATAGATTTGTGCTTAGCAGCTTATCCGATCTTAGTGTTGTCGAGATCGTCTTGGTCGGCCAGCGAGGTTGAGTTGTCAATAGCTTTAACTAGGTCTGCTAACCTTTTCGTGATTATTTCATCCACAATTTGGCTATAGATCTACTTTGTAGAGTCACGGCTTGACTTTTGTTCATCCATAAAGTTTCCAATTTCATTCTAAGGACTATTGTTCTTGCTAATGCTAAAGGTTGGCTTGCTTTGCATGTCGTACAACAACTTGTTGATGTCGATAAAGGTGTTCTGGAAGTCTGGTCTGGCTTAGATCAAATTTTTTGAAAGTTCAAGGCGCGTTTTGTGGAAGGAGTTATGGCGGACGTTACCTTTCCAGAGAGAAAAAACTTTTGAAATCAGATACAATTTGAAAAATTTCATCGACGTCAGAACATTAAACATGGTTGCCTGCTACATCCAATCGCTAAGACTGAAGAACTCTGCAGGCTGAGTGAGGACCTTGCTCCTCTTACCTGTACCAAAGACCTAAACAACACCTTGAGCCGAAATGGTGAAGTATTCTGGCTTTAGTTTCTTCTCGTCATCCTGGACCACAAGATCGTAAGGCCTGAAGACTGTTGCTGGAACTGGCTTACGGTTGCAATTCATAAACTTAATGGGTATGTTCACGCCATGCTTAGCAAAGAAAGAGATTGCCTGCTCCCCAGTATGGATAGCTTACTGCATTTGCCAGATCTAGGTGCCCACCCTAACAAAGTTAGCCTTGCGTAGGTCAGCCGTTTGAGTGTTCTAGGGGCCTTCAGTCTCTATGATGCCTTTGAATTCGTTAAACTGGACAGCGTCTTCCCCAGCGTCTTAGTCTTCCTCCTCATCATCGTACTCCATGTCGTAGTCAGCCATGGGTTGGTGTTCCATAGCTTCCATTTCTACTTGGCCTTGCATGTCTTCGAGTTACATGTTGCTCGCATGCTTCTCACTGATGGGTGGTAGTTTTTACCTGGAACCTTTTTTGCCCGCTACGGGGTTTTGAAGGACTGGCAAAGTGTATTCTGCTAGTTCAACATCGGCGTTGAAGTTATAAAGCTGTTTGTAGTAGGACCTGTCCTGCTTCTGCGCCTGACTGGTTCCAACCGCAAAAATGTTGGTTTTACCCGATAAAGTAGTGTTTTTCCGTTTGTTCTAAAGGGTCACGAGCGTTGCTACTTACTGTACTCATTCAAACTTTTAATAATTATAATTTAAATATTCAATTTGAACTGATGGGGTTTTGGGGTTTTGGGG
>Ga0315899_10006687_pt1 | contig 12433 bp, 15 predicted proteins | sample LakEriMetagenome_2_FD_203518 | JGI IMG/M metagenome (GOLD analysis project Ga0315899, IMG submission 203518) | Freshwater fungal communities from buoy surface, Lake Erie, Ohio, United States - Buoy 4 MA112 | ecosystem: Environmental > Aquatic > Freshwater > Lake | place: USA: Lake Erie, Ohio... | reverse complement strand
CTACTCCCAAAATTTTGCAGGAAGCGGCTCAATGTGTAAAGCGAACTCTCAGCGATCGCGATTATTTGGAACGGTGTAAACAAAATGGAATGGAACGGGTTGGCGCAAAAGGTGGTTCTGAGAGATTGGCTGATGCGATCGCGCAAATATTATCAAAGTCTTGTTAACCTTTAAAATGCATACATAGCTTGGATTTCAAAGGTTTTAGTATCAGGAAAGTGGAGCTTAATGCGGATTGTGTCACATAACCGCTCTAGAAGTTTTTTGGCTTCTATTGTGTCGTATCAACCTAAATATTTTATACAACCTGTCTATATTATGATATTATCCAGACGATTTCTGCAGGGCAACCGCATAAAAAATAGACAGCTTACGCAGTAAGGATTTCAATCCTAAGTATTTTTACTCACTGATTTCTAGACTGCCTGATAGTTAAGGATTTCAATTTTTTTATGCGGTTGCCCTGACGATTTCTGTAACATTTCGCAAAATAGTTGCATTACCCAGAAAAATTCTGTACAGTTCCTATCATTATAATCAACTATACTGAAAGTTTCTGGATATTTACTAGTTAGCCTGACTATAATTAACTTTGACAAGGAGGTAGCAACTATGAAAATTGGTTTGATTAACGTCAATTTTCGCTCTGAGGGTCCGGAAACATTAATGGGTTATATGACTCCTCTCCACCTTTTGGCTCTTGGTGGACCATTAATTGATGCAGGATTTACAGATACAGCTCTCATTGATGCCCAGAATGATGATTTAGATCTCAAAGAGACTATTGCAGCAATTCTTGACCAAAAGTTTGAAATTGTTTTTATTAGTGCGATGGCTGCAACGGCTGCTTCTCCACTTGTCCTTTCTGTAATGAGAGGTGTTAAGGCAATTAACCCAAATGTTTACCTTGTTACTGGAGGAGTTCATGCCTCGTATGAGTACGAGACGATGATGAGAGACTATCCAGATTTAGATTTTATTGGAAGAGGAGAAGGCGAACAGTTTGCAGTCGATTTAGTCACATGTTTGGAAGAAAAAGGAGACTTGGGCAGAGTAAAAAGTTTGGTTTGGCGCAAAAATGGAAAGATTACAGTCAACGAGAAAGCTTCAAAACTTCCTGATTTAGATGTTTATCGAGTTGGATGGGAACTAATAGAGGATTGGTCAAAGTATCGAGTACCGATGACAGGGGAGTTAGGAGCAGTTGTCCAGTTTTCTAGAGGTTGTCCGTTTACCTGCACATTCTGTGGACAGTGAGATTTTTGGGTGGAGTGGCGGCATAGAAGTATTTCTAAATTTGTTGACGATTTGGAGATGCTTCGTCATAAGTATGGAGTTACCTATTTCTTTTTTGCTGATGAGAATCCCCAAACATTGCCAGAAACTTGGTATGGGCTGTTTGACGAAATTAGGACTAGACAGCTTGATATTCACATGATCATGAATCTTCGGGTTACAGATATTGTTAGGGATCAAAAGCAATTACAACTTTATCGGGAAGCAGGTGTAGTAACGGTTGACCTTGGAGTTGAGGCAGTTACTCAAGATCGTCTTGAAGAGGTCAACAAAAAGACAACCGTGAATCACAATGCTCGTGCAATTCAGTTACTTAGAGATAATGGCATCTTAAGCATTGTTCAAACTATTGTCGGGTTCCCTGACGAAACACCTGAACGGCTGCAATTAACCTTTGAGCGACTGAAAGAATGGTCTCCCGATTTACTCCACTTCTACTACGTGACTCCTTTCCCATTTACAACTTTAGGCTCTCAAATCACTCCAGAAGATATAGCTGAAAAGGATCTTAGTAAGTGGGATTATAGACACACAATTATGAGACTAAAGCACATGACCCCAAACGAGCTAAGAAGCATGGTCAAGAAATTTACGTTTGAGTACAATTTCAATCCCAAAAATTTCTTTCAGATATTGAACAACCCCAATCCGTATCTACGAGAAAGCCTCATAAATGCTTTGTTCTTGATTTTGAAGAATAGAAGTCAGCTAGCTTCTTTTGCAACGCAAAGTTCCACCATATCGAATCTTGAACTTCTACGGTCAGCGTAGGTGTTGTGTTAAGTCTCTAAGTTCAGAAGAGATGAAATACACCAGAAGATCAGAATAGGCATGAGTATGTTTACATCTTGGAAATATTTTCTTTTTTTAATATTTCCTCTCTCTGTCGCTTTGAAGCAATTCTGATGATGCTTTGAATTTTTACTAGGAGGTACAAAAAATGACCAGTACGGATTTAGATCTTGACACAAGGCAAGATAGCTCTCTATATAAAGTTGCAAAACTAGTATCTGCTATTTTGCATCCTATGACACTTTCATCAACAGCCTTTCTCTTGCTGATCATTGCTAGCAATGTGTCCACACAGGCAAAACTACTCTTAGTTGTAACAGCAACTTTCTTTTCATCTATAGTACCCATACTATTTATCTACACGCAAAGAGATTGGATCAATACTGACGAAAGAGCAGAACGTTTTTTGCCGTTGATAGTGGGTATAGTCAGCTATCTTGCAGGTTTTCTTGTCCTGATGGCAGTCAGTGCCCCTATTATCATTCAAGCATTAATGTTTTGCTATGCCACTAATACTCTTTTCGTACTTTTAATCACAGTATGGTGGAAAGTTAGTGTCCATACAACTGCGGCTAGTGGTCCTCTAGTTGCCTTAACTTATAGTTTTGGCTCTTTAGTTTTTCCGTTTTATTTAATTGTTCCCTTAGTAGGACTTTCAAGATTAATTCTCAAAAAACATACTATACTCCAAGTGATTGTGGGAATGCTGATAGGAATCATTGGTACAGTAGTACAGGTACATTATGGCTTCAAAGTTCCTTTTCCTTCTTTAACATGAAGCTATGAAGATAAGCTAATCGGCATTCATCTTTCCAAGCTACATACCTTGATGTAAGGTTCTCACGCCCACTTTCATGCAACTTAAATGCCGATTAGCTTAGTCTTTAGTCTATTGTCTGTTCCCATCAGTACTTCGTGTTGATTATGGTGCAGGATATCGAGTGTATTTTATACAGCGAGGGGATACGTTAATCGTGTTGCTTGCAGGAGGCGATAAGCGTACCCAAGATCGGGACATCAAAACAGCCTTAGACCTATCACAAAACCTATAGGAGATCTCATGAACAAAGTTCCAACCTATCTTTGGGATGCAGCAGAGCATCTAGAAACTAAAGAAGATATGGCCGCTTATCTTGAAGCTGCTCTTGAAGATGGCGATCCTAATCTAGTCGTAGCAGCATTAGGGGATATTGCTAGATCCAAGGGAATGACAAGTATTGCGCGTGACACAGGATTAGGACGTGAAAGCCTCTACAAAGCTTTGTCGCTTGAAGGCAATCCAGAATTTGCCACTGTTCTAAAAGTTATACAATCACTTGGTCTACGTTTGCGAATTATCAAGTGCTAATCGTATTCTGATATTCCCTCATACAGATCGAGCAGATCTCGTTCGGATTATTAGTGCACGAGAGGCAACCCGAAATGAGCGGAGGTTTTACGAAGATGGAGAATAACCAAGATCTAGAAGACGATTTACGTCCTGAGTACGACTTTAGCAGGATGAAGGGTGGTGTTAGAGGGAAATATGTCGAACGCTACAGAACAGGAACAAACATAGTATTACTTGATCCTGATGTTGCTCAAGCATTTCCAACTAGTGAAGCAGTTAACGAAGCACTTCGGTTGCTCATGCAAATTGCTCAAAGGCAGAAAACTAACAATGCTTTGGAGCCGACCTCTCAAATATGATCTTTAAAATCCAAAGGTTATCTTTGGCAGAGCAACTGCATTGCTAAGCCAAACCGATAAGTCGATTGATGTCGTGTTTTTTTTAGAGAGTGAATGTAAAGTCTTTGACTAGCATTCCTGGGACGAGAATACCGCCCAGCGATCGCGTTTCATACGTGCCAGTGTTAGGAATAAATTCACGAAAATCGGTAAAAGCTTCGAGATTTTCACCAAGAAACTCATAGATACTATCATCAAAACGTAGATTCTCAATTGGAGCGATAAACTCACCATTTTCAACCCAGAAGCAAGCATAGCGAGTCATGCCAGTAATTCTACCGCCACTGCGATCGCTCCAGTTTAGATAATGCAAATTTGATAGATAGAGTCCCGTATCTAACTGTTTGAGAATGTCGGACTCGGCTAAACTTCCTGCGGCAAATTCAGGCGATCGCATCGACTCACCTTCATCAGCACCATTGGCAACCTTGCCATATTCCTTCGCACTGCGCGAACTCACCAATGTGTTAACCAGTTTCCCTTCAGTAATAATAGATAAATATTCAGGAGCAACCTCGCCTAAATCGTTAAAACGAGGCACATTACCATAGGTAAAGTTTTCACTAATAGATAGCAATGGTGAAAGAGTTTTCTCTTGATTTTTTAATTTCAATAGAGCGCTACTACTCTGCTGCAAACCTGACTCCCCCGCACTCCATGCCAAAAAGCTCAATAGCTCCGATGAAGCCGCAGGTGCAAAATAAGTGCGATATTGTCCACGTTCTACAGTCATGCTTGGTTTTTGCAACGCAATTAATTGTTGCTGAGAGCGATTAATCTGTAATTTATAAGCCTCTGCTTCCCAATCTTTGCCAGCATAAATACCCTTAACCGCTTTTTCGCCTGAATCAGTCTGGACAAACATCGAATAATCGACAAAAAATGAATCCGTCGCAAACCAATGTCTTTGACCTGCGGAGTTAGCATTAGCTCGAATTATAGAACCTGATGCATAGAAGCCCGTAAAGTCAACATTATTCACTGGCGGCAGAATTGTAGCGATCGCCTCCTCTGGCTTTAACAAATTGCCTTGATAAACCTCACGACTGGAGCCTTGGTTCTCAGGAATAACTAGATAAGGATTTTCAGGGATCTGAGCAACTTCTTGCCTGAGATATTCAAGATTAGCGATCGCATAAGCTATATCAATTTCGCGATCGCCTGTAAATGGAAACTTAGCAAAAGCTTCACGCTGATTATAAATTAGCAAAATAGTCACATTCCCATCGGCTACAACTCCTGACTGTCGGACTTTAGCATGGTTAAATCTGGTGAATTGGCTACGCTCACTCTCTAAGTTAATCGTTAGATGTTCACCGTGATGCAGACTATCAATCAAGCGATCGGCAAGTTGATAAAATGCTTTTTCTAGAGATAGTTCTTCTAGATGTCTGCTCATCAAAAATTTAACTCCAAATAAATTAATTAGGGCTTACACAAAAATTGCTAAAAACCTGCATTTCACCGTAGGGGCAATTCATGAATTGCCCCTACATTCCGTTGTTTTGCGTGAGTCCGATTACTAAAAGTATAGGCGACGCAAAGCGCCAACCATACTTGTCTACAGCATAAATGTACGCGAATCAACACCTGAAGCATCGCGATTCGCCAGAAAATCATTCATCACATTGTCAGATTCTAAATTGCCATCCACCAAGTTAATAATGCGATCGGCAACATCAAGAATACGGTTGTCATGGGTCACCATCAAAATAGTGATGTTTTCCTCCTTTGCCATTTTTTGCATAAGAGTCACCACATCACGCCCAGATTTTTTATCTAGCGCCGCCGTTGGCTCATCGGCAAGGATTAAACTTGGACGATTGACCAAAGCCCTTGCGATCGCCACCCGTTGCTTTTGTCCACCCGATAGAGCATGGGGCTTATAGTCAACCCTTTCCCCTAGCCCAAGCTGCGTCAAAATTTCCGCCGCGTTATTCGCTGCCATCGCATTACCACCCTCATGGGTAAATAGATCCGTGGACATCATCACATTTTGTCTAGCTGTCAAAGAATGAAAGAGGTTATGCGCCTGAAATATAAAGCCAATATTTTTACGGATTTGCACCAATTTTTTAGGACTTAGCCCTTTTAGTTCCTGACCCAAAACTTTCAGACTACCATCTTGGATTGTCCGTAAAGCTCCAATTAAAGTTAGGAGCGTGGTTTTACCTGAACCCGATGGCCCCGTCAGGATCACAATTTGCCCAGGGTAGATCTCTAGATTGATATCAAATAAAACCTGCTTAAATAAATCTCCTTCACCGTAATGAAAATTTAAATTGCGGATTTGGACTGATGGCTCGAAGTTCGGAGATAAAGACTGTGGCGTAGAATCTAGATAGGTATCGAGCATAAGCTAGTATCCCGTAAGCAAAATAAGTAAAAAATTATAAGATTTATTCAAACTATCAATGAAGCTCTCAGACTATATTAATTATGGCAGGTGCATTTATTACCTGTGCAGTCAAATCTACTTAATTATTTATTAAAGGTTCTAAAATTATGGCATCACGAACCTTAGTCAAAAATTATGTCGCACAATGGATGCAAATGGGCAAAGCCGTAAGCTTGTCTACTCAAGGTGAACAAGTTCGGATCTATAAGATTTTGCAAGGGGAAAAATATTCACCTTCATTTAACCAACTTTGGGATGAAATTAGCACTACTAAAGCCCAAGAAGCCTATTTAAGTGGTACTGATCAAACCGTTAGTGATTTACTCAGCAATAAATGGGAAATTGTTGCTTGTGCCCGTTGCAATTTGCTTGTACCATCCATCGACATCGGTCCAAGATTTCCTGTTTGTTGCCCCTGTAGCGATTTACCCACTCATCCCAACCTTGACTTGGTTGCTCCCCATAGACCAGTCACATTGGCATCACATCTTGACGATCTATGCGATCGCCTATCACAAAAGTCAGAGGATCAAGCCCAAGAATCTCTCGAAGAATCTGACGATACCTATACATCGGAAGAAGAGAATACCCAAGCTATCCATAATCTCAGAACCTCAATCTTAAAACTTGTCAAATCCAGCAGTTTCAAATCAGCAATTCCAAATTCAGAATCAATGGCATGATTAGTCACACTTGCGGGGTGACGAATTCGGGTGGTAGCGAAATCACTTCTGCACAATTCGGTGCGGCGATTACGGGTAGAATTGCTGTGTGTGAGTATGTCACTTTGCCATTGTGATGATTGCGGGTATTACAACATTCGCACGATATTTTCGATGAGCTATGGTAATCGGTTCCATCCAAACAAATTAGTAAATTCTTTCCTAATCTTTCGTATCGTTTCAGATGCTTTCCATTTTGCAGAAATTGATAGATTCTTTCAAATATAGCAATGTAAGCTTTGCTTAGGACATAAAACCCAAAAGATGGCAGAGCGAAGCTCTGCCATCTTTTGGGTTTTGAATTGTCCTATCTATCTCTTACGTTGCTATACAACGTTCACACTGTTAGCGCTAATTAGGTCAAGGATATTCCGTATTTGTGGGTCACAGGGTATTTTATCTACTCCAAATATACTCTGAACGTTATCTTTTCCGCTTCGACTCTGCATTTGTCTTTGATATTCTAAAAATGATTGACTTTGCATGAAAAACATGGAGAATGCTGACAACATAGCTTCGTCAATTTTAAATTTTGTCGCATTGCTTTTGCTTCTTGGGTCATTTATTTTCTTTATCCCCTCTCGCAGAAAATCTAAGAAAACGCTAAAAGCTAAGATCGTTGGTGGCATTGACTGGCTCGGATTATCAATTTCGCTATATTTTAAGCCCTACCTTCATCTAGTTATTTGTATCTGTGTTATTTGCTACTTTTTGAATTTGAAACCGCTGCTTGTTAAGATATATGTCCTTTTTTGTTAAGAAACGTGTGCGTTTGCCCTAACGACTTCTTAAATTAGTGGTTGAAATAATTAATACGAAAAATGGTGGCAAGTATTTTGTCTTGCTTTAATTCTGTCTAAGAATATGTGATCACAACCTTGGACTTTGGTCAGTTAAACCGTGGGGGAATAAAAGCCATAGCTGAAGTCTTGTTCTTCCCTAAGCCCAAACTGACCAAAGCCCATCTTTTGCGACTATCCCAAAACACAAAATTATGCCATTTTGTGTTTTTACCCCCTTTACAGGTTTTGGTCTTTAATTCACAGAAGTGTGGCAAAACTTCTGTGAATTGGGATTACATCAATCCAGAAGCACCCAAAAAAGAATGATAGCGGCGCTTTGCGCCGCCATCATTCTTTTTTGGAAATCTTTTTCTTTCTCCTTTATAACGAGAGAGCTAGTGTGGAAATCTTAAATAAGAAATCACCTAATTTAAGAAGGCTGGTTAAGACTCATGCCATTCGACTCAGCATAACGATTCATAAATCTTAAAAACCTTTGCCAATCGCGATCGCCCTCGATTTTATAAATTGCTTCGATCCCCGCTGGTTTACCATTGATAAATTTGGCGTTGACATTACGGGTAATCATCTCGCCTTCCTCATCAATCATATACATCCCTAAAATCTCGTTAGTGGAAGCATTTTCGCCAGTCATACAGTTAAGCGCATCGAAGATAAACACAGCAACACTGGTATCTCCATCTTTAGATCTTGTAATCTTTACATCTGTTGCTTCTTCATCTATGCCGCGTGTTAACTGTAGCTTTGCTGTCATTTTGTTAAACCTTGATTTCAAATTTTGAAAAAACTTTTTAAAAGTATATTTGTATTAACATAACTCAAAAGCAATGCCTATGGATAGCAAATGCATTGCTTTGCACTATATTTACTTGGTTTACGACTTAATCAAATACAACAGTTCTCAGTCCTAGCCCTGAGCTAGCCGATTGTCCATAAATTAATACACGGTTTTCTAAATGTTGTCTGACAGCTCTGGCTAGCACAATACGCTCTAGGTCTTTGCCTTTGCGAATCAGATCGGTAACCGAATCACGATGAGAAACCCGAATCACATCTTGTTCGATAATTGGGCCCTCATCTAGCTCTTCAGTTACATAATGAGCAGTCGCCCCGATAATTTTCACCCCGCGCTTATAGGCGCGGTGATAAGGATTTGCCCCCGCAAAGGCTGGTAAGAATGAATGATGAATATTAATTACCTGCGAGAACTGAGAGAGAAATTCTGGACTCAAAACTTGCATATATTTTGCCAGAACGACCAGATCAATCTTGTATTGCTTGAGTAAGGCGAGTTGCTGTTTTTCCTGCTCCAACTTATTCTCAGGTGCGATCGCAATGTGATGGTAATTAATCCCAAAGTTATGCGCAACTTTTTCTAAATCAGGATGATTGCTAATTACTACAGGTATTACAGCCGATAGTTCATGCGATCGCTGCCGCAAAATCAAGTCATAGAGGCAATGATCTTGTTTCGAGACAAAAATGGCAATACGGCTCACATAATCAGAAAACTGAATGCTCCATTTGGCTTTTATCTCGGTTGCTAATTTCTCGAAAGTCGGCACAATTTCTTCTCTTGCAAGATCAAATGTTTCTAACTCCCACTCAACCCGCATCAAAAACAGTCCAGCCGTATTATCCGAATGTTGATCAGCATGGAGAATATTGCCATCATGGGAAAACACCCAATCTGAAATTTTTGCCACTAAGCCTTTTTGGTCAGGACAAGAGACAAGTAGAGTCGCAGTAGTCATAGTGTTCATCGCCTTTCTACGGCGCTTTGCGTTTATGTAAAAATACAACAGTTTTGTTAAATCTATTGCTTGGCAATAGATTTAACAAAACTGTTGAGGTTTGGTTGCCATAGATATTTTTGCAGATTAATCTTACCTTCTTCATTAAAGCTAATTCCTTCGTTTTCCAATAGCGATCGCTGCAAATAGTCTGTACCAAATCTTAAAGGCGAAAGTGAAATTTCACCCTTAGCATTGACAACACGCTGCCAAGGAATATCTGAAGTTTTCATGTCAACTCGATAGAGAGCATAGCCAACTAAACGGGCTTTTCCTGCCAAACTTGCCAGTTCTGCAACTTGCCCATAGGTAGCAACTGTTCCTAAAGGAATTTGTCGGACAATTTCATAAATGCGATCGTAAGTTGTTTGGGTATTACTACTCATGGCTGTTGACTATAGTGCGAATTTATACGCTTTACAGATTTAGTGACCTGAGTCACTTCCAATTCCGTAAAACTTTAGCTATGATGTTAAATGTCAAATCATCAAGACATTTGCACTGGAGAAACTTCAATGCTAGCGGCGGAATGTATCGATTCCAGAGCACCTATAAATATTGAGGAAAAGCGACGAACGACTACACGCATTGCTATGCGCGTACCGAGAAGCTGCTTCGGGGAACCAATTATTTCTCGCCTCTCTTGTGAACATGGATTAACGGTGACCATTATTGCGGCACTTCTTGGCGAAAGTCCAGAAGATGACGGCTGGTTTACCTTGGAGCTTACTGGAACAACACAGCAGATTCAAAGCGGAATCATTTATCTAGAAGAGCTAGATTTAGAAATTTGGGATAAAACGGCTGTCGAAGACGAAAGCTGGTAAAAAACAAAAAGGCTTGCTAAGCAAGCCTTTTTGTTTTTGATTTTACGTGGAACTAAGATGCTAAATCTATTGCTGCCAGCCCTAGACCTAGGCTATAAAAAACCCTTCCCAAGTAACATCAGTAACTAAACAATGGGCTTAAGCCCATTGTTTAGTTACTTGTTGGGCTGAGGAGTCATACGCAAGTATGGCTTGATGGGATTGAAACCTTTAGGGAATTTGGTCTTAGCTTCTTCGTTAGAAACTGAAGGCACAATTACGCAATCATCGCCATCTTTCCAGTTAGCAGGTGTAGCGACGCTGTAATTGTCGGTAAGTTGTAACGAGTCAATTACGCGCAAGATCTCGTCAAAGTTACGACCTGTGCTAGCAGGATAGGTCAAGCTGAGGCGAAGTTTCTTGTTGGAGTCAATGATAAACACCGATCGCACGGTCAAGGTATTACCTGTTGCCGAATTAGGGTGAATCATGTCATAAAGTTCAGAAACTTTTTTGTCTTCATCAGCAAGAATTGGGTAGTTAAGGGTAGCATTTTGAGTCTCTTCGATATCTCCAACCCATCCTTTGTGGGACTCAACGCCATCGACGCTCAAGGCGATCGCCTTAATATTGCGCTTATCAAATTCTGGCTTGAGCTTAGCAACCGTGCCTAGCTCGGTGGTGCAAACTGGAGTGAAATCTTTGGGGTGAGAAAATAGAATCGCCCATTGATCGCCGATCCAATCATGGAAATTAATTACGCCGTCGGTGGAGTCTTGAGTAAAATCGGGTACGGTATCGCCTAAACGAAGTGTCATAGTTTTAGTTTGCTGTTTGAGTTCAGTCTTATTTGTTACAAATCTAAGATACAAGAATACAGGAAAAACTGCTAGCCCTATAGGGCGGTATTCCCATCGCTTTACTGTAGATTATGACATGAAACTGATAAATTAGAGATAGTGCAAAGCACTATCTCTAATTTATCAGTTTTGATTATTGACATTGTGCAATCTTTACAGGAAACTTAATAACTGCCAGTTAGATGCTTACGCTATTTAAATTCGTCAGCTAAAAGCTAATACCTAATAGCTAAATCTCAAAATACTAATCGCGGAACTGGCGGAATTGGTAGACGCGCATGTTTCAGGTACATGTGTTGAAAGACTTGGGGGTTCAAGTCCCCCGTTCCGCATTAATCAGTAAAAAAGGCTTGCCATGCGAGCCTTTTTTATGACCGAAAGATGATCGCTTGATTACCGCCTTTTTGTAATTCGTAGGGGACTTGGATGATTTCCGAGTTAATTCCTTCTTTGGGTAATGTGCTAGATATTTCATCAATATAGGGCGATCGCGCTTGGGCAAGAGTTAATAGTGGAAATATTCTGACTTCTTCAGCAATGCGGCATAGCTCACGGATTGAGTCTAAATGGAATTCAAAACTGAGATGCTCAGAATAGAGAAACAGAAAATGTGAACATAGCGCAAGCTGGAATTGCTTGTCTTGAAAATCTAATTTTGGCAATTCAGCGTTAAGATATCTACCTGCGATTTTGCCATGATCGTAATCTTCGAGAAATAGAGAAATAGCTTTCTCACGATTTGCGCGTAAATCTTCAGGGGACTTGTGATAGCTCCAGACCCAGTTATTTGGTGTATTGCGAACCTGCTCGATAATGGTATCTACGCAAGCATCAAAGCGACTTTTAATTTCTGTACCTGTAAATTGATAAATCGGATCGATAGATGTAACTTGATAACCTGCGGCAGTCATTTCGGCATTAAAGCTTGCTGGCCCGTCACCGATGCCAATTACGGATTTAAAGCGATCGCTTTCCGTAAGCGCAAACATCAACTCATATTCAGTTTTAGACCGCCCAAACGGGACAACGCGATCTAAGATCATCATGATTTATAGCTAAGGTATAGTTTTGACTGATTTTATCTTGGTGCTTTACGCCATCCACTAGAGATCGCCTCAGACTCAGAACAAAACCATTTCTCTCCTTTGCTTCCATCAATGTTGGTTGTAGCATAATCTTCCATATTCGGCAGGTGATAAAGCTTGTCCCCTGTATTCACTGAAATATTGCCTTTA
>Ga0315899_10006686_pt1 | contig 12434 bp, 9 predicted proteins | sample LakEriMetagenome_2_FD_203518 | JGI IMG/M metagenome (GOLD analysis project Ga0315899, IMG submission 203518) | Freshwater fungal communities from buoy surface, Lake Erie, Ohio, United States - Buoy 4 MA112 | ecosystem: Environmental > Aquatic > Freshwater > Lake | place: USA: Lake Erie, Ohio... | reverse complement strand
TCGACGCGTCATAGCTCTGCGCGCCGAGCTCGATGCGGGCGACGTCCTTGAGCCGCAGCACGCCGCCGCCGCCGCCCGAGCGCAGCACGATCTCGCCGAACTGCTCGGGCTCGACGAGCCGGCCGCGAGCGGTGACGGTGTAGTTCAGCTGCTGGCCGGGCGGCGCGGGCTCCGCTCCGATCTTGCCGGCGGCGAACTGGGCGTTCTGAGCGGCGATCGCCTGCGCGACGTCGGCGGTCGTGATCCCCAGCTGCGCCATCCGGTCGGGGCGCAGCCAGATGCGCATCGCGTAGTCGCGCGCGCTGAAGTTGATGACGTCCGCGACACCCTTGATGCGCTTGATGTCGTCCATCACGTTCAGCGTCGCGTAGTTCGACAGGAAAAGCGTGTCCTTCGAACCCTTCGGCGAGTTGAGCGCGATCACCAGCAGGAAGTTGTTCGAGCGCTTCGCGACGATGACGCCGTTGCGGCGGACCTCGTCGGGCAGCCGCGGCGTGGCGAGTTGCACGCGGTTGTTGACATTGAAGGTCGCCTTGTCGGTGTCGGTGCCGACCTCGAAGGTCGCGGTGATCGTCACCGTGCCGTTCGACGACGACGACGAGTTGAAGTACAGCATCCCCTCGATGCCCGAGAGCTGTTCCTCGATCGGCGCGGCGACGGTGCGCGCGAGCGTCTCGGCCGACGCGCCCGGATAGGTTGCGGTGATCGTGACGGTCGGCGGCGCGATCTCGGGGTATTGAGCGACCGGCAGGATCAGCGCCGAGACCAGGCCCGCGAGCACGATGATGATCGACAGCACGGCCGAGAAGATCGGCCGCTCGATGAAGAAGCGCGAGAGCGGGACGCCCTTCACGACGACGCTCCGCCCGCCTTCGGCTCGCCCTTGCCGGCCGGCGGGCCGCCCGCGGGGGCGCCGCCGGCGGGGGCCGCACCACCGGGTGCGCTGCCCGGTGCTCCGCCGCCCGGCGGCGCCGCGCCCGGTGCGCTCGCCGCGACCGGCGCACCCGGGCGAAGCTTCATCACGTTGTCGACGATGACTCGATCGCCCGCGGCGAGGCCCTCCTGGATCGCCCAGCCGCTGCCGCTCCACGCACCCGCGCGCACCGGGCGCGGCTGCGCGGTGCCCTGGGGGCCGACCACCCAGACGAAGCGGCCCTGCTCGGAGGTCATCACCGCGGCCTGCGGCACGACGAACGCCTCCTGCTCTCCGACCTTGACGCGCGCGCGCACGAACTGCCCGGGCAGCAGCGCGAGCTTCGGGTTCGCGAACACCGCGCGCATCTGCACCGTGCCGAGCCGCGCGTCCACCGAGGTGCCCTGGAAGTTCAGCTTCCCCTCTGCCGTGTAGGTGCTGCCGTCGGGCATCACCAGCGTGACCGTGGTCTCGCCGCTGCTCGCGCGCAGCCGCTGCCACTCGGGCTCGGACAGCGAGAAGCGCACCCAGATCGGGTCGGTGACCGCCATCCTCACCAGCAGGCTGTCCGTGGTCGGGTTCACGAGGCTGCCCACCGAGCGCTCGAGCCGGCCGGCGAGGCCGGTGATCGGCGCGGTGACGGTGGTGTACGACAGGTTCAGCTGCGCCTCGCGCACGCGCGCCTGCGCCGCGAGCAACGAGGCCTCGAAGCGGCGCACCGAGGAGCGTGCGTCGTCGGCTTCCTTCTGGCTGATCGCGCGCTGCTCGGCGAGCGGGCCGGTCCGCGCCGCCTCGCGCCGGGCCTGCTCGAGGTTCGCGGTCTCCTGCGCGACCGCGGCGCGCGCCTGGTCGAGTGCGATCTCGAACGGTGCCGGGTCGATGCGGAACATCGGCGTGCCCGCCTTGACCACCTCGCCCTCGGCGAAGCTCTGTTTCTGCAGCACGCCGGTCACGCGCGCGCGCACCTCGACCTCGCGCGAGCCCTCGGTCTGGGCGACCGCTTCGATCGTCAGCGGGATGCGCTGCGGCTTCGCCTCGATCGCGGTCACCGGCATCGCGGGCGGCGGCCCGCCCGCGCCGCCGGGACCGCCCTTGGCCGGTGCGCCGCCGGGCGGCTGCGCACCCGTGCCGCGCTCGCCGCAGGCCGCGAGCGCGACGCAGGCAGCGAGCGCCGCGAGCACGAACCGGGTGCGCGGCGCGACGGAACGGACGGTGCGGGCGCGATCGCCCTGGACGGGATGACGCATGGACGCGGACCTGGAGGCGGACTGAGGCGGGGGCGGGGGCGGGGCGTGCAACGCGGCGGGACCCTGGGCGGCGCCGGCGGTGGTCGGCGCGCGCGATGGCGCGTTCGGGACGCCGTGCGGACCACCGCGCGGCGATGCCTCATTCTACCGGCGCCGTCCGCGCGAGCGAACCCCCGCCGGGCCCCGCGGAGAATTACGGTACCCTTGGGCGAGGCCCGCCTCGACGGGCCCGGATGGGAGACATGTTCGACCGACATTTCCGGCACTGGCCGCCCGGCATCCCCCGGACGCTGACGATCCCCGCGACCACGCTGTCGTTCAACCTCGAGACCAGCGCCGCCCGGTATCCCGACAAGGCGGCACTGTTCTACTACGGACGATCGATCCCGTACGCCGAGGTGCTCCGGGAGGTCGAGGCGCTCGCCGGCTGGCTGCGCGGCGTGGCCGGCGTGCGGCGCGGCGACCGGGTCGTGCTCGACCTGCAGAACAGCCCGCAGTTCGTGATCGGCTACTACGCGATCCTGCGCGCCGGCGCCGCGGTGGTGCCGGTCAATCCGATGCTGCGCACCGAGGAGCTGCGTTACCTGTGCGAGGACAGCGGCGCGCGGGTCGCGCTCTTCGGCCAGGAGCTGCTCGACGCCTGGCGTCCGCTGCTCGGCTCCGTCGTGGGGCACGGTGTGGTCGCCGCCTACGGCAGCTACCTGCCGCGCACGCCGGATCCGGCGATGGCCGACATCGCCGTGCCCGACGCGGTCGCGGCCGCGCCGGCGCCGGTACCCGCCGACGCAGCCGCCGCCGGCGCGATCGCGTGGACCGACGCGATCGCCGCCGGCCTCGCGCCCGGGCCGTGCGAGGTCGGGCCCGACGACCTCGCGGTGCTGCCGTACACCTCGGGCACGACCGGCCACCCGAAGGGCTGCATCCACACGCACCGCACCGTGATGAGCACGACGGTCATCGGGCCGGTCTGGGGCGGTGGCTCGCCCGACGCGGTGCAGCTGTCGGCACTGCCGATGTTTCACGTGACCGGCATGCAGGGCGGCATGAACGCGCCGATCTTCTCGGGCGCGACCATCGTGCTGATGACCCGCTGGGACCGCGAGGCCTGCGTGCGGCTGATCGAGCGCTGCCGGATCACCCACGTCGCCGGCATCACCGCGATGATCGTCGACCTGCTGAACACGCCGGGCCTCGAGCGGCGCGACCTGTCCTCGCTGCTGCGCATCGGCGGCGGCGGCGCCGCGATGCCGGACGCGGTCGCGCAGCGGCTCGAGTCGCTGGTCGGCCTGCCGTTCCTCGAGGGCTACGGCCTGACCGAGACGATCGCGCCGACGCACATGAACCCGTCGCACCGGCCCAAGCGTCAGTGCGCCGGCATCCCGGTCTTCAACACCGACGCGCGCGTGCTCGACGTCGAGACCGGCGCCGAGCGCGGCCCCGGCGAGACCGGCGAGATCGTGGTGAGCGGCCCGCAGGTCTTCAAGGGCTACTGGAACAGGCCGGAGGCGGACGCGTCGGTGTTCTTCGAGCTCGACGGCAGGCGCTTCTTCCGCACCGGCGATCTCGGACACCACGACGAGGACGGTTACTTCTTCATCACCGACCGGCTCAAGCGGATGATCAACGCGGCCGGCTTCAAGGTGTGGCCGGCCGAGGTCGAGGCGATGCTGTTCGCGCATCCCGACGTGTCGGAGGCCTGCGTGATCGCGAGCCGCGACGACAAGCGCGGCGAGACGGTCAAGGCGGTCGTCGTGCCGCGGCCGCACGCGCGCGAACGGGTCGCGACCGAGGCGGGCGCCGCGGCGCTGGCCGAGGAGATCGTCGCGTGGGCGCGCGGGAACATGGCCGCGTACAAGGTGCCGCGGCGGATCGATTTCGTGGAGGCCCTGCCGAAGACCGGCACGGGCAAGGTATTCTGGAGAGCGCTGCAGGAGGCAGAGGACAAGAAATGGACCTGAACTATTCCCCCGACGAGCTCGCCTTCCGCGACGAAGTGCGCGGCTGGCTGAAGGCCAACCTTCCCGACGACCTGCGCGCCAAGACGGCCGCCGGCGACCACCTGAACAAGGAGGACCTGCTGCGCTGGCACCGGATCCTCGCGAAGAAGGGCTGGGTGGCGCCCGCCTGGCCCGAGGAGTGGGGCGGCCCGGGCTGGAGCGTCACGCAGCGCTACATCTTCGAGGAGGAGTGCGGCCTCGCCGGCACCCCGCCGATCGTCGCCTTCGGCGTCACGATGTGCGCGCAGGTGCTGCTGAAGTTCGGCTCGCCCGAGCAGAAGAAGCGCCACCTGCCCGGCATCTACAACGGCGATGTGTTCTGGGTTCAGGGCTACTCCGAGCCGGGCTCGGGCTCCGACCTCGCGTCGCTGAAGACCCGAGCCGAGCGCCGCGGCGACAAGTACGTGGTGAACGGCCAGAAGATCTGGACCACCCTCGGCCAGTACGGCGACTGGATCTTCTGCCTGGTGCGCACCGACTTCGAGTCCAAGATCCGCCAGGAGGGCATCAGCTTCCTGCTGATCGACATGAAGACGCCCGGCATCACCGTGCGCCCGCTGATCCTGATGGACGGCGGCCACGAGGTGAACGAGGTGTTCTTCGACAACGTCGAGGTGCCCATCGAGAACCTCGTGCACGAGGAAAACAAGGGCTGGACGGTGGCCAAGTACCTGCTCGGCCACGAGCGGCTCAACACCGGCCGCATCGGCGGCTCCAAGCGCGAGCTCGCGCGGCTCAAGCAGTTCGCCGCCGAGCAGACCGACGGCCAGGGCCGCCGCCTGATCGACGATCCGCGCTTTCGCGACAAGCTCACGCGCGTCGAGGTCGAGCTGATGGCGCTGGAGATCACCAACCTGCGCTTCCTCGACGCGATGCGTGGCGGCAAGCCCCCGGGCGCCGACGTCTCGATGCTCAAGATCCGCGGCACCGAGATCCAGCAGATGCTGACCGAGCTGATGATGCAGGCCGCGGGACCCATGGCCGCGCCCTTCAAGGCGACCGGGCCGCAGGCGGCGGTCGGGTTCGACGAGGCGATCGCGCACCTCGCGCCGCGCTACGCGAACTACCGCAAGACCAGCATCTACGCCGGATCCAACGAGATCCAGCGCAACATCATCGCCAAGGCGACCCTGGGGCTCTGAGACCATGGACTTCGAACTCAGCGAAGAGCAGCGACAGCTCGCCGACTCGGTCGGCCGCTACCTGAACGACCAGTACGACTTCGAGCACCGCAAGAAGATCGTCCACTCCGACACCGGCTCGAGCGACGCCGTGTGGAAGCAGCTCGCCGAATTCGGCGTGCTGTCGATCCCGTTCTCCGAGGAGGCCGGCGGCTTCGGCGGCGGCGCGGTCGACATGATGAGCGCGATGCAGGCGATCGGCGCGGCGCTCGTCGTCGAGCCGGTGCTCGCGACGGTGCTCGCGGGCCGCCTCATCGATCGCGCGGGCAGCGCGGCGCAGCGCGCCGAGCTGCTGCCGCCGGTGGTCGAGGGCGCGCGCAAGCTCGCGTTCGCGCACGGCGAGGACGGCGCGCGCTACCGGCTCGCCCAGGTGTCGGCCACCGCGAAGAAGGCCGGCGACGGCTGGGTGCTGAACGGGCTCAAGCGCGTCGTCGTCGGCGCGCCGCTCGCCGACCTGCTGGTGGTCTCGGCGCGCACCTCGGGCTCGCCGGGCGAGGCGCACGGCATCTCGCTGTTCGTCGTCGCGGCGAACGCGAAGGGCGTGTCGACGACGCCGTACCGCAACATCGACAACCAGCGCGCGGCCGACGTGAAGCTCGACGGCGTGCAGGTGCGCGCCGACGCGCTGCTCGGCGCCGAGGGCCAGGGGCTCGCGGCGATCGAGGAGGCGGTGGACTTCGCGACCGCGCTGCAGTGCGCCGAGGCGGTCGGTGCGATGCAGTACGCGAACGACACCACGCTCGAGTACCTGAAGACGCGCAAGCAGTTCGGCCAGCCGATCGGCGCGTTCCAGGCGCTGCAGCACCGGATGGTCGAGATGTTCGTGACCACCGAGCAGGCGCGCTCGATGAGCTACCTGGTCTGCTCGAAGGTGGACACCACGACCGATGCGGCCGAGCGCGGGCGGATCGCATCGGCGGCGAAGATCAAGATCGCCGACGCGTGCCGCCAGATCTCGCAGGAGTCGATCCAGCTGCATGGGGGCATGGGCATGACCGAGGAGATGAAGGTGTCGCACACCTTCCGGCGCCTCACCATGATCGCGCAGCAGTTCGGCGACGCCGACCACCACCTGGACCGGTTCGCGGCGCTCGACCGCTGAACGGGCGTCCCGCGCGCACATCGCGCCGCGCGCGGGACGGGCCGTCCGACCGAGGTGGACGCGGACGCATCGATGCACGACGAACGACTGCTGGTGGACGCCGCCTGGCTGCGCGCCCGGCTGGACGCGCCGACGCTGCGCATCATCGACTGCACGATCCTGATGACCCCCCGTCCGGTGGGGCCCTCGAGGATCGAGAGCGGGCGGCCGCGCTACGAGGCGGCGCACATCCCCGGCGCGGTGTACCTCGACCCGGTCGAGGCGCTCGCCGCGAAGGACGGCCCCACGCCGTACTCGCTCGGCGACCCCGAACGGGTCGGCGCGGCGCTGCGCGCGGCGGGCGTGGACGACGACACCACGATCGTGCTCTACGGCACCACGCATCCGATGGTGGCCACGCGTACCTGGTGGATGCTGCGCGCCTCGGGCGCCCGGGACGTGCGGGTGCTCGACGGCGGCCTCGCCGGCTGGCTCGCGGCCGGCGGGCCGCTGACCGACCGCCCGACCGTGCCCGTGCGCGGACGCTTCGGCGCGATGCGCGTGCCGGCGCTGCGCGCGACGCGGGACGATGTGCTGGCCGCGATCGGCGATGCGTCGACGCGGCTCGTCAACGCGCTGTCGGCCGAGCAGTTCGCGGGCACGGGCGGTGCGCACTACGGCCGTCCCGGCCGGATCCCGGGCAGCGTCGGACTGCCGTTCTCGTCGCTGCTCGACGCGACGAGCGGCCGATTTCTCGACGTGCAGGCGCTGCGTCGGGCGTTCGCAGACGCGGGCGTCTCCGCGGCGACGCCGGCGATCCACTACTGCGGCGGCGGTGTCGCCGCGAGCGGAACGCTGTTCGCCGCCGCCCTCGTCGGGCGACGGGACGACCGGCTGTACGACCACTCGCTGCTCGAGTGGTCGGCCGATCCCCGCCTGCCGATGGTCACCGGCGCCTGAGCGGTTCCTCGGGCGATCAGAAGCGCAGCGTCAGCGCGACGCCGCCGATCTGGATCTTCGAGCCGGCCTGCCGCAGGTCGTCCTGGCGGGCGAGGAAGAGATCGATCGTCCGGTCGCGCGCCATCTCGAACTCGACCCCATATTGCTGGTAGCGCCGCGACCAGTCGCTGTCGCGGCTGTCCCAGAAGAACTCGATCATCCAGTACGGCGTGGCTGCGGAGAACATGCCCGACGGCAGGTAAGCCAGCAGCGCGTCGGTGCGCGCGCCGTCGCCGCGCAGCGCCCAGGTCCGCTCGATCCTGGACCGGTTGCGATAGCGCCACGAGGTCTCGCCGCCGCTCGCGCGCAGGTCGAGCCGCGAGCGGTTCGCGACCCGGATCGCCTGCCACAGCGGCTCGCTGCGCAGCGTCGCCTCGAGCACGCCGCGGTCCTCGGAGGGCGTCGTGCCGTTCCACGCGTTGATGTGCTGGTAGCCGATCCGCGTCCATACCGACCACCGGCCTTCCATCCCGGGGGCGATCTCGAGCAGCCGGGTGGGCAGCCCCGCCGGGAACCAGTCGAGGTGGGCGCCGATCGTGCCCTCGGTCGAGGTCCCGGTCTCCGCGGCCCGAGTGATGGTGCCGAGCAGGAAGAGGCGTGTCTCCTCGCCCAGTTTCACGAAGACGTCGAGCTCCGGCCAGAACTCGGTCAGCGTGCGCTCGGCGGCGCGCGCTGGCGCCGGCGCGCCCGCCAGGGCGAGCGCGAGGGCGAGCGCCGCCGGCGCGAGGAGTGCGGCCGCGTGGCCGAGCGGGGATCTGCGGGGCGAGGTGGCGCCGCGGGCGGACACGATGGCGGGCGGACGCGGTCGGGTCATCGTGATGACATCATGCCACCATGACGCCCGGCTCGGCCGATGTGCTCGGCCGGCGTGGCCGTCATAGATCGATCCGGTCGATCGACCAGTCGATGCCCTCCAGGGGCGGCATCTCGCGTCCGTCGTCCTTGCCGATCTCCGCGGCGATCGCCGTCTCGAGCTTCGCGTTCATCGTGCGCAGCAGCGGCTCGTGGGCGGCGCGGTCCGCCGCGAGGTTGACCGACTCGCGCGGATCGGTCTTCAGGTCGAAGAGCTCGACGTCGTTCCAGCGGTAGAGCTCGTCCAGGTCGCGCGGGCTGTTGCGGTCGACCGGCGCGAAGTAGCGGGTGAACTTGTGGCGGCCGTCGAAGACCGTCCGCAGGCTGCCGCGCTTCTTCAGGTCGGGCCGGTAGCCGGCCTCCTTCATCGCGGCCTTCGGGTCGCGGCCGGCGGCCTTCGCGTCGGCGATGATCCGCACGATCTCGCTGTCGTTGGTCGCCAGGCCGCTGTAGGTGAAGAGCACCGCGTCGCGGACCGCGTGCACGCCGGCGCGGGACGGCGCCGAGAGCGCGCTCGAGAAGTCCCGGCCCGGCAGCTCGCGGCCGGCGAGCTCGCCCGCCTTGCCGGCGGGGACGCCGGCCATCGACAGGAGCGAGGGCACGAGGTCGATGTGGCCGGTCAGTGCCGCGCACGACTGCCCGCCACGGACGTCGGGGTGCACGACCTGCATCGGCAGGTGGATCGCCTCCTCGTACGCGAACGGGCCCTTGCCGCGCAGCCCGTGCGCGCCGCCCATCTCGCCGTGGTCGGAGGTGAACACGACGATCGTGTTGCGCGAGAGGCCGAGCCGATCGAGCTCGACCTGCAGGGCCTCGAGCTGCTTGTCCACCCCGCGCATGCAGTTCAGGTAGTAGTCGGTGAATCGGTTCCAGCGCTCGCGCTCGGTCGGCACGCGGCCGAGCGTGTAGCCCCACGCGCGATCGAACTCGACGTGTGCGCGCGGGCGCCCCGGCGCGTCGACCGGCTGGCGCCAGGTCGCGGGCAGCGGCGCGTTCCAGCGTGCGCGATACGTCTCGTGCTCCGGCGCGCGCGCGGCGCGCATCATCAGCCGGCCGGTATCCTGCACCCGCTCGCCCGGCGCGTCGGTGTTGAAGTACATGATGTCGTGGGGGTTCACGAAGCTGACGAACAGCGCCCAGGGCTTGCGCTCGTCGGCCATCGGACGGCCCTTGTCCCGCAGCCACGAGACCGCGGCGCCGGCGGTCATGTGGTCGTAGGTGTAGCCGCCGTGCGCATGTGCGAGCGCGTCGATCGGGACGCCGAAGTCGGAGAAGCCGTAGGCGTCCATCTCCTTGGTGAACAGGCGCTCGGGCACGAGGTGCCCGTCGAACGCCGCGTCGAGGTGCCACTTGCCCTTGTACGCGGTGTAGTAGCCGGCCTTGCGCAGCATGTGCCCGATCGTCGGCACCTCGGTCGACATCGCCTTCACGTAGGGCATGTCGGCGTTCTCGAACATCCGGTTGTCGGCGGTCTGCAGCCCCGTCAGGATCACCGCCCGCGAGCTCGTGCACATCACTGCCGGGCAATAGTGGTTGCGGAACGTGGTGCCCTCGCGTGCGAGGCGCTCCTGCCCGGGCAGCCGGAAGCCGGCCGGCAGGCGATCGAACCAGCGCTGCTGGTCGGAGAACACGAAGACGATGTTGGGCCGGTCGGCGGCCGGGCCGCGGGGACGTGGCCGATCCTGCGCGGCAACGATCGGCGCGGCGGCGGCGACGCCGGTCGCGGCAAGCATCCGGCGGCGCGACGCGTCGGCGGCGGTGGGGCGGGATCCGGTGTCCATCGGCGAGGTCCTCTCGGGTTGCAACGCGTCGCGCGTCAGTGGTGGGGTTCGGACAGGCCCACGCGCCGTGCGCGCGCCTCGGTGCGGGCGATGAGCGAAGTGTCGGGGAGGCGCAGCGACGGCAGCGGACGCGTCGCGAGCCGGGTCGCGGTCGCGCCGGGCACGCCGAGCGCGCGGAGCACGGCGCCGGCGAGCGCATCGACGTAGGCCTGGCCGAGCGGGCGGTGCTGCAACGTGTCGAACGCGGCGAGCACCGGCCCGACGACCAGGTCGAACGCGAGCTTCGGGTCGTCGATGCGGAAGCGTCCGGCCGCGACGCCCTCGGCCAGGTCGAACGGCACGATCTCCGCGGCGAGGCTGCCCGCGCCGAGCGCGGCCGGTCCGACGCGCGCGACGAAGCGCGCGAACTCCGGGTGCGCGCCCGCGACCGTCAGCACGAGCCGGACGCCGAGCGCGACGCGGGCCGCCGGGTCCGCGACCTCGCGCGTGATGGGGTGGACCGCGCGCATCAGCTCGTTGCCGGCCTCCTCGGCGACCGCCGCGAGCAGCTCGTCGTTGGTGCGGAAGTAGTTGTAGAAGGTGCCGCGCGAGACGCCGGCGAGCGCGGTCAGCTCGTCGATGATGCTGGCGTCCGCGCTGCGCCGGCCCAGCACCAGCAACGCGCTCTCGACGAGGCGGTCGCGAGTGCGGCGGCGACGTGGGTCGGGCGGCTCGGGGGCGGGCTCGGGAGGGCGGGACGGAGCGGCCATGGCATTGGAGATGATTTCTGACATTTTCGTCAAATTGACGAAGATGTCAAATTCCCGGTGCGATGGATGCCGTCCCGTCCCGTCCCGTCCCGTCCCGTCCCGTCCCGTCCCGTCCCGTCCCGTCCCGTCCCGTCCCGTCCCGTCCCGTCCCGTCCGGGACGCGGCCGCCGGTGAGGTCGCCTCAGCCGGCGCGCAGCGCCGACAGCACCAGCGCGACGCCTGCGATGCCGATGACCACCAGCACGACCTGGCGGAAGCGCGCCGCGTCGAGACCCAGGTAGACCCGCGAGCCGATCCACGAGGGCAGCAGCAGTGCGGGCACGACGACCGCGAGCCCGCCGAGCATGTCGCTGCGGACGGTGCCCGCGGCGATCATCGCGGCGAGCGTCGCGGCGAGCGCGACGAGGTTGAAGTTCTGCACGATCGAGCGCTGCGTGTCGCGATCCAGCCCGCGCAGCGTGCACCACAGCGCGGGCACCGCGCCGCTGATGCCGCCGAGGCCACCCATCGCGCCGCCGACCGCGCCCGCGACCAGGTCGCCGGCGCGGCCGAAGCGCTCCGTCGACGGCAGGCGCCGGCCGAGCAGCATGCCGACGCTGCACGCGGCGAGCAGCACGCCGAGCACGAGGCGAAAGCGCGCCGGATCGAGGTGCGGCAGCGCGTGCACGCCGAGCGGGATGCCGAGCACCGCGCCCGCGAGGAACGGCCACAGCGCCTCGAGGTGCAGGCCGCGCCGCACGGTCGCCGCAGAGAAGAGCTGCCCGGCGAGGCCGCCGCAGACCGCCATCGCCGCCGCGAGCCGCGGCTCGAGCGTCCACGCCCAGATCGACAGCGCGACCATGCTGAATGCGAACCCCGAGATGCCCTGCACGAAGCCCGCGACGGCGGCGCCGAGGGCGAGGACGAGGAGATCGGGCATCGGCGGGGTGGGCAGGGCATGCGACGAGGGCCGCCCAGCATACGCCCGACCCGCGGCCTTACCGGGGACGGCGCAGCTCGAAGCGGCACGCGGGTGCGCCGCGCGCGGCACGCGGTCTCGACGACCCGCGTGCGGGGCGACACCAGCGCGCGCCACAGCCGCTCGAAGGTCGCCGCGTGGTCGTCGCACGCGGGCGCCTCGGCCACGACGCCGCGGCACAGCGGGTTGTCGGCGATCTCGACGACGGTCGGTGCACCCGGCCGCACCGCGAAGCGGCCGCTGCCGGCGAAGGTCCACGCGTGGCGTGCGACCGCGGCGAGCGGCGCGCGCTCCGCGAGCGCCGCGGGCAGGCGCTTCAGCAGCGCCTGGGCGGGCCCGGGAATGCGCCGCGCGAGCAGGTAGTCGCCGGTCAGGCGGCCGGCCTCGCGGGCGACGCCCGCGGCGCGCACCGGACCGATCGCCTCGCGCATCGCGAGGTGCAGCCGGCGCACCTCGGCCTCGTCGACCATCTCCTGCGGCGGCGCGTCGATCCGGTCGTGGAGCGCCGCGTGCGCGAACACCGCGCGCGTCGCGGGCTCGCCGATCTCGTCGCGCAGCGCCTGCGCGACGCGCGTGAAGCGCGCTCGAGTGCGGCGCGGGTCGGCCGGCGATCGATCCGGCGATCCTGGTGGCGCTGTGGCCGTGGGCGACGATCGACGGGGTGGGCTCGGCGCGC
>Ga0315899_10006684_pt1 | contig 12436 bp, 4 predicted proteins | sample LakEriMetagenome_2_FD_203518 | JGI IMG/M metagenome (GOLD analysis project Ga0315899, IMG submission 203518) | Freshwater fungal communities from buoy surface, Lake Erie, Ohio, United States - Buoy 4 MA112 | ecosystem: Environmental > Aquatic > Freshwater > Lake | place: USA: Lake Erie, Ohio... | reverse complement strand
CTGCTTGTCGTAGGGCACGATGAGTTTGTTTTCAGGGAGTTTCTTTTCCGGGTGACTTTTTCAATATTTCTGCCGGCCAGCGAGGGGTTTGCGAGAACTCTCCCCATATCTTTGCGTTTTAACGCCACCTTAGAAGCCCAGGATGGTTGCGATCGCGACTTAAGGCTGCTAAGATCCCGTATGGTGCGTATACGCACGTTTTCTTTCGCGAGATATTTACACAACGGGAGCCCCTGCGCCATGGTCTATAGGAACGAGAATTCTATACCTCAAGAAATCACTCGTTTGTCGCTGAGACGATTGATCTGTTTGTCTTTGATCTCATCGACTGTCTGGGGTACTGGATTGCCTAGCGTGTCGCGCAGCGAAGATGACCCTGACGCAGTCGCGCAAGCGAACCGCCCTTTTGCAGTTCCGGAAATGGTCAAGCCAACGATCGACGAAAAGGTGTTTACCTTTACTGATGTTGGCGCGAAGATTCCGAACTACACACCTGGTCGACAATGGGGCACGCAGGGTGCACCACTCACGGAAATGCAGAATCCGCTGCCCGCTGAGGAGTCGATGAAGGGCTACTCGGTTGCCCAGAGCTTCAATCTATCGCTTTGGGCTAAAGAGACCAACGATAACTGGCCTGCCAGCCAACAACAGAACAAGCAAATTGCTGGCTTACAAGGCAAGCCGATCGCAATGAACTGGGATGAACGGGGCCGACTGTGGGTATGCGAAACGATCGATTACCCCAATGAATTGCAGCCTGTTGGCCAAGGTCGAGATCGGATCAAGATTTGTGAAGACACCGATCAGGATGGTCGGGCGGACAAATTCACCGTTTTCGCGGAGCATCTCAGTATTCCCTCATCGTTGGTTCCCTATAGAGGTGGCGTGATTGTTCAAGACGGAACATTGACGATCTATCTTAAAGATACTGACGGTGATGATGTCGCAGACTTTAAGCAAGTGCTCATCACTGGCTGGGCGATGGGGGATACTCACGGAGGGGTGGGAAATCTCCAGTACGGGCCGGATAACTGGATATGGGGTATGCAAGGCTACAATAACTCAACTCCCGTCATTAACGGAAAAGAGCAAATGAGTTTTCGCCAAGGTTTTTGGAGATTCAAACCAAAGACTGGTGCATCGGACGCGACGGCTCCTGCCTACGCGATCGACCGGGGTACCAAGAATGCAGCGACGAGCCCCTCGGATCAGTTTGATGACCATACCATTCGCATCGAAGCGGTGGAGTTTATACGAGCCACCAACAATAACACGTGGGGTTTAGGTTTTAGTGAAGAGGGGTATGTTTTTGGCTCAACAGCTAACAATTGCCCGAGCGTACACATGCCGATTCCAAATCGTTATTATGATCGTGTCGCCGGCTGGTCTCCGAAAACACTTGAAAAAATCTCGCCCGATGCAAAATTCAAACCGATCGATGATCGGATTCGTCAGGTTGACGTTCACGGTGGTTACACCGCAGCTGCGGGCTCAGCGATCTATACGGCTCGCAACTACCCTCGCGATTGGTGGAACCGAATTCAAATGGTTTGCGAGCCCACAGGCCACTTGGTCGGCAGCTTTGTTCTGTACAAAGAGGGAGCGGGTTACAAGAGCAACAATACCTTCAACACGGTCGCTAGCGTTGACGACTGGGCTGCACCGATCATGGCGGAGGTAGGACCGGACGGCAACGTTTGGGTATTGGATTGGTATAACTACATCATTCAGCACAACCCAACACCCAATGGATTTAAAACGGGCAAAGGTGCTGCTTACGAGAGCGATTTACGCGACAAAAGATTTGCTCGGATTTACCGTTTAAAGTACCAAAGCAGCAACAACCAAGATCCCTCTAGCACGCAGGACTTGTCTCAGGCCAGCGCGACAGAACTGGTTGCTGCCCTTAAGGACAAGAATTTCTTTTGGCGACGAACCGCACAGCGATTGTTGGTAGAGCAAGGTATTACAGAACGAGAAACTCTTTCCGCGATCGCAGCATTAGTGGACGATCAAAGTGTGGATGAAATTGGCCTTAATCCAGGAGCCATGCACGCTATATGGACGTTGGCTGGCTTAGCAGAAACGGGTAACGCGGATGCTAAGCAAGCGTTACAGATTTCATGCGCTAAGGGTTTTGCCCATCCGTCGAGCCCTGTTCGTCACGCAGCGGTTTCTCATTGCGAGTCGTCTCAAATCCCTCACGCCATTGAACTGAAGCTGCAATCCGATGGCGACCCAAAGGTCAAGCTCGCATTGATGCTTAGGATCGCGGATGAGCCAGCGAACGATCTGGTCACCGCCAGCCAAATTTCAGGAATGCTGCTAAGCGATTCGTCTTTGGTGAGCGATGAGATATTGCTGGACGCGTGGACCTCGGCAGCATCCACGAAACCTCTCGCCACGATATTGGCTATTGCAAACGATAAGAACGCGCCCGTCGACTCCAAGCTGTCGGCCCGCGTATCGGTCTTGGCAGAGCACATCGCCCGCTCGAAACCAGATCAGGAAATCATTGCTCAGCTACTCAACTTGGATCCAGCATCCAGTCTCACCGTGTCTGCATGGGAAGGATTGTCACGCGGCTGGCCTAAAGACTATACCGTGTTACTCGCTGATGCATCGCAAAAGAAATTTCGCGAACGTTTCTTGGCGGATTCAACTAGTATTGAATGCAAAGCGGCCGTGCTTTCCGTTGCGGACAAGTGGTCGATAAAGGATCTAGAGCAAAGCGTAGCCGAAATTCAGCAGAGTTTATTCGAGATCGCACTCAACACTTCGTTAGACAACGAAAAGCGATTGAGCTCTTGGGAGCAAGCTATACGACTCTCACCTAACAGCGAACGAATATTAGACGCCACGGCCAAATTCTTTACGGCGCAGATTGCGCCAGAATTCGGCGACAAGGCGATGCAGGCGTTACAAGCTGCTAGGGTCCAGGGGCTGGCTAAGCAACTGCTTGCGGCACGTCGAAAGCTCAGCCCAAGTATGGGGAATAGCGTCTTTCGCGTACTCTTAAATCGAGCAGAGACGACTGCAACGTTGTTGGATTCCATCGAACAAGGTCAGATCTCGTTCAGTGATTTGCAGCTCGATCAGCGCCAAGCCATCTTGAATCATCCGGATCGCGATATCGCGCGGCGAGCAGGAGATCTCATGAAGGCAAAGGGAGCGCTGGTAACCAGCAATCGTCAGGCACTCGTTGACGAGTGGATGCCGGTTACGGAGGCGAAAGGGAACTTGGAGAATGGAATCGCAGTTTACAAGAAGCAATGTGCTCAGTGCCATAAACATGGTGAGTTAGGGGTAGCCATTGGACCGAACCTTACCGGTATGGCGGTTCACCCTAAACCTGAAATTCTCATGAACATTCTCGATCCATCGCGAAGCGTAGAAAGCAACTTTAGGACCTACCAAGTATTAACGACAGATGGGATTGTTCTAACGGGGATGTTAGCTGGCGAGTCGGCAAACTCGATTCGACTCATCAACTCGCAGGGCAAGGAAGAGCAAGTTTTGCGCGAGGACATCGAAGAGTTAAATGCCTCTGACAAATCACTCATGCCCGAAGGCTTTGAATCGCTGATTTCGAAACAAGAAATGGCAGATTTGCTCGCGTTCCTCAACAATCGGGGGCAATTTACACCTCTAACACTTACTACCGCAGCAACTATCAGTGGCACCAAGGGATTGCCCAATATGCGGGGAGGCAATAACGACCGATTTGAATTTACGAAGTACGGGACCATCGAGATCGAGGGTATACCCTTTGAAATTCAGGACCCTCAAGAAGGTCGTGTTGCCAACATAATCGCTTTACAATCCGAGGGACCACGTGGTCGTTCGACATTGCCATCGAGTGCGACGCTTGCGTGCAGTGGCAAAGTGAAGACCATTCACATGCTGGCGGCACTGTCCGCTTTCGGGCCACCCAACAGCAGTCGCGAGTCGACTAGTTTAGTAGTCCGATGTCTATTTGAGGATGGAACAAAGGAAGAGCACAATTTGATCAATGGGAAGCATATTGTTTCCTATCGAGAGAAGGTAGATGCTGCAGAGTCCAAAGAGGCGTTGGACGCAAGTGGAAAGCATATACGTTATGTAAAGATCGAGGTGGAGAGTGACAAGCCACTAAAGACGATTGAATTCGAAAAAGGGGGAGACTTTTCGATCCCGTTGGTGTTTGCAATAACAGTGGAATCTGCGATGTCAGATAGCCACTAGCGATCACGTCCCTTCATTCTTTTCTTGATTTGGCTTTTCGACGTTGTTAGGTGCTAAAAGTGCGATTTCTAGTTCGATCTATGGTCGGGGCAGTAGCCCTATTTAGTTTCGCAACTCACATAGGAGTTGCTCAAGATAACCCTGAGCGACCGAGACGGCCTGGTGGTTTTGGCGGCCCCATCGAATTAGGGCCCGATGATGTCGCGGTCTATGATGCGCCGCCGGCCAACTTCAAAGATCGACGGGACGGGATTCCACATGGAAAGATCGAACTCATCGAGTATGAATCTAAAACGGTTGGTACAACCCGAAAGGCGAATGTTTACACGCCACCTGGGTACAGCACCGACATCAAGTATCCAGTACTCTATCTATTGCATGGTATCGGTGGCGACGAAGGAGAGTGGATACGATTTGCGAATCCCATCGATCTGCTTGATAACTTGATCGCGGACAAGAAATCAGTGCCGATGATTGTGGTAATGCCTAACGGGCGAGCCCAAAAGAATGACCGCGCCGAGGGGAACGTCATGGCTGCGGCTCCTGCGTTTGCGGTCTTCGAACGAGATCTTATCAATGATCTCATCCCTGCGATTGAGGCCAAGTACTCCGTTGACAACAACCGAGAGAAGCGGGCCATTGCCGGTTTATCGATGGGTGGTGGTCAATCGTTCAACTTTGGGCTCGGGAATTTGGATTTATTCGCATGGGTCGGTCCGTTTTCCGCGGCCCCCAATACCAATCCCGCAGAAAAGTTGATTCCTGATGTCGAGGCTGCTAAGTCAAAATTGAAGTTACTTTGGATTTCTTGTGGTAACAAGGACGGATTGATTCGGATAAGCCAAAACGTTCACCAGTTTCTCAAAAAGAATGACATTGAGCATGTTTGGCATGTCGACGGTCATGGACATGATCCATCGCATTGGAGCAGCAGTCTTTACTGGTTCAGCCAAAGTGTTTTTCAGGAAACAAAACCAGCAAAGCAAACGTCCAGCAAGAAGACCACGGACACTCAACAGTCCGAACCGTTCCCGTTAAAGGAGACCTTCCAAGAGGCATTTAAAATCGGAGTCGCTGTGAATCGATCGGTGACCATGGGAACGCCATTTCGAAGGTCTGCAGAAGATGTTGCAAAGGATGTCGCACTGGTTAAGCAGCACTTTAATCATGTTGTTGCCGAAAACGACATGAAATGGCAGTTGATTCACCCGAGATCTGGAGCGGACGGCTACGATTTCGGCCCAGCTGATGCGCTAGCTGAGTTTGCGAAAGCGAACAACATGGAATTGGCGGGGCATACTTTGGTGTGGCATTCTCAAACACCGAATTGGGTTTTTGAAGGGACGCATCCAGCAAAACAGGAGCCTCTGGAATTTACAGGCCTCTTTAGTGAACTCGGCATCAATCCGCCTATGCCACCACGAGTCGCCCCAAACGGACCTCCTGGCCAGTCCAGCGGACAGAACGCAGGTGGACAGGGCGCAGGTGGACAGGGCGTTGGTGGGCAGGGACCGGCAAGACGGGGGCCCATGGGTTTCCGCGGTTTTGATCTCAATGGCCCGCAAGCGTCACGCGAGGAATTGCTCGAGCGGATGCGTGAACATATCCATACCGTTGTGGGTAGATATAAAGGCCAAGTCAAAGTGTGGGACGTTGTAAACGAAGCGTTGTCCGACAATGGACCAGAGGTATTGCGTCGGTCTCCATGGTCGGTCATCATCGGACCAGACTTCATTGCCAAGGCTTTTGAGTACGCGCACGAAGCCGATCCCGATGCAATTCTTCGGTATAACGACTATGGTTTAGAAAACCCCGTAAAGAGAAGCAAACTGGTTAAGCTAATTCAATCTCTAAAAGATAATAACGTTCCTATTCACGCCATTGGAACACAAGCTCACTGCAATGTTTCGACCACATTTGAAGCTATGGATGCTGCACTTACAGAGATGAAATCGTTTGGGTTGCCCATCCATGTCACCGAACTAGATGTCAACTCCGCATCGGCTGGTCAACGAGGTACGGGGGCTGATGTTGCTGCGAACAATTCTGCAACCCAAGGTGGATTGGTAGAGGACGCTGATGCTCGACTTGCTAACGCATACGAAGGATTGTTTAAGGCATTTATGAAGCATAAAGATGCCATTGAAGTCGTCACGTTTTGGGGCGTTAACGATGCCGTATCTTGGCGAGCCCAAGGCCGTCCGCTATTGTTCGATGGCAACAACTCCCCCAAGGCCGCATTTGACGTAGTTACTTTACAAGGTGGCAACGCAAAGTAACGGCGATTACCTAGAGGTACGGCACGAATATAAGGCATATCATATCCCTACGCATGCGGGGATATGATACTTAAACAGAAGCTTGGTCTTTCGTGACCGATGTAGTCGCTGTGAAACGGGCAGGAGTGCCGATTCCAAGATTACACTAATTCTCGAAGCTTCTAACCAACTCATCAATTTGCTGAGTTAGAGCAAGCAAGCCTAATCCCGTAGGTTTGAATTGATCAGCGTTTCTGGACGATTCAAGAGCTTCTTTCTGAACAACAGAAAGAGATGATTTTGTAACGTCAGATGATTACGTCGACTTGGCAATCGAACTTGAGAATAGCGACACGGACGAGGAAGAGTCTTTCAAATCGTCCGACATCCGTTGTGTTGCGGTCGATTGCTGCCATACTTTCGAAGCGATTCGTTCCGTTGTCGTGCTCATATCGCTGATCTTCGTATGAATCTACTTGATGAAACTCACTGCTTTGCGCGTGACAACCTGAACCGATCTAAAGAGATTTTCGAATGTTGTCCGTTGCTTTCATTGTTTGGCTTGCTAGGTTCTTCACCTCGGACGCGGCAACGGCGAATCCTCTACCTAATTCACCGATCCATATCGATTCGCAATCTCAAAAATTTCCGCGATCGTAGTCGACATTTCTTGTAATGAATTTAGAGCAGTATCGACGAACTCAACGACTTCTGAGTAAATATTACTGGCTTCCTGCATGGTACGAGAAAGTGAAACTGCAATAGAGTTGACATTGGAGGATTCGTTCGTCGTCTTGTGCACCGTGTCAGCCAGTTGATTTGCAGAACCGATCACTAGAACGGCCAAAGAGTTCAAACTCATCTTTGCTTCCACTAGCTTTCTGAAGGTTGATGAGATCTTGTTCGTCGCTGACTTAAAAGCCTTGGCCATTTGTTCCAGTTCGTCATCGGCCGAATCATCTAGTCGGGTATTTAGTTTGCCATTTCCAAACTATTCCCTTGCGTCCAAGAGTAAAGATATTGGCCGTGTGATCGTTCTTGAGCAAATCACTGATGCGAAGAACGAAATCAGAGCACTTGCTACGGCAAAGCCAACAATTAACAACTCGACATTGCTTTAAATGCAAATGTATGTAGGCATCCTATCCATACCTGTGAGTACGGACCGAGGTCAAAGCACACTTCCTGGCGTCTCGAGCGGCGAATTCGCGACGAAGCAAAACTAAACTCGCTTCCATTAAATCCCCCCGAGGTTCTGCCCTTCGGGGCTGGTTGATTTGATGGTAGTTCAGTCGCTCTTGGCCGACTTGAGCACAGTTGTACTGTCAGTGCATGGCAGTATCAAACAAGCAACGCGACCCGTTAAACGAAAAAGGGGCTCCCAACAATATGCGTCACGCCCGAAATCGCATATCACCAGAAGCCCCAAGTTCTTTGTATGTAAGGATTATTGCACCTCGACGAACGAATGCAACTACTCCCATCAAAAATTTGAGAAATTCTACCGATAAACAATATTAAATCTACGAATCAAACCGATCGAAAACTGAGATATAGCGGGGATATACCTTGAAAAAGCTTATGCCTGGATCTTGTTTTTCCCGTGCATGAAGCCTAGTCTTTTGCGGTTTGAACGAACTTTCTTACCGCAGCATTTAAGCTTTGTTGGCACCCACCAGCGTTAAGCGATTACCTCGACTAATGATTTCCTAGGGCACCTTGTATGAACCCCCACAATTCCATTCGACGCATATTCTTCGTATCCCTTTTATCTGGTATCACTCCGATATCTTCTAACGCAGGACTTAACGACCGTTTGCTTGGCAACGACGACAATCATTGGCCAGCCTTCCTTGGCTCCTGTGCCAGTAAGCAAACGGACGCTTCGAAGCTTCCACTGGAATGGAATAAGACGGATCGGATCGCTTGGAAAAGAACGCTCGTTGGTCACGGACAGTCCAGCCCAGTGGTGTGGGGCGACACCGCATTTGTCACCACGGTAGATGGACCGAATAAAGAGAGCTTTCATATTGTTGCCATCGATGTTAAGACCGGCGAGCAGAAGTGGTCTCATACCGTAAAAAATTCGTATCCGGTAAAAAACAGCTACTATGTCAGCCGCTCCGCTCCCACGCCGGTGGTAGACGCCAACCAAGTCGTTGTATTCTTCGAAAGCGGTGACACGATAGCCTTGGACCATGACGGACAAGTACTATGGTCACGAAATCTGGGGCAGGATTATGGTCCATTTATCGCCGAGTTTGGGTTGGGTGCTTCACCTTGTCAAAACGAATCACATGTTTTTCTATTGTTGGAACACGACGGTCCGAGCGGTCTGATCGCTCTCGACAAGAAGTCTGGAAAAACGGATTGGAAATCAGACCGTACTTCGCGCCGATCATGGAGTTCGCCAGCGTTGCTCAACATTGAGGGTTCAGAACAAATCGTCGTTAGCTCGGCTGGCAGCGTGGATGGATATTCTGCAGTAGACGGAAAGTTGCTATGGACTTTGACTGGCGTTGGCGGCAACACCGGAGTGACTCCGATCGACAATGGAGATGGTTCCTTTTTGATCGGCGCTTCGGGAGGCCGAGGTGGCGAGAATGCTGAACTAGCGAAGAAGTCAAATGGGTTGGTTAAAGTCACAAGAGACGGTGACAATTGGGTTGCAAAGTTAGTTTGGACCAATGATCGGCTGTCCACGTCTTGGGCGTCACCGATTTCGCACAATGGATATGGCTATTGGCTGAATACGACCGGTGCACTGTTCTGTGTTGATCTAACCAACGGTCAAACCGTCTTCTCTCAACGGATCAAGCAATCGTGCTGGGCAACTCCGATAGCGGTTGGAGACCGAATCTACTTTTTCGGGAAAGAGGGTTTGGTCAGTGTTATTGCTGCTGGCCCAGAGTTCAAAGTGCTGGCAGAAAACGAACTATTCGATCCAGATCAGCTACCGCCCGAAACGACTCAGTTGGGAGAGGAAACAACGGAAGAGCGTCGGCGAGCATCAGCGATGTTTTCCAAGCCCACTGTTTATGGAGTAGCTGTTTCGGGCAACCAATTCCTGGCGAGAATTGGTAACCAGGTCATCTGCGTACGCCCGTAATGACTGTTTAAATTTTCGTAACTGGTCTCTTGGGCAACGGAGGGGGAAGCATTCTGTTGTCAGGAGCTGGTGGTGGTGGCGGAGTATTGGGTGGTGGGTTATTGCGAGGAGGCGGATTCAGGTCAGTGAACGACTCCTTCCACTCCCAACCAATCGGATTGCCGAGTTCTCTCGCTGCCAGAAGCGCCCAAGGTGTTCCAGGATGATTTTCAACGACGTTTTTAAGAAGCTCTCTCGCTTGATTAGCCTCTTTTTCTAACCGGCTATCAACCGAAATCTTGTCACTCGGCGAGATGGTCCACGTGTTGTTCTTTTCCTTCTCAAACGCCATCCCCCGTTTGGCCAAGGCCAACATGGCATTGTAAGAATCATTACGAACCTTGGCCGCAAGGGCTGTGCCGTACGATAAGTCGAAGCTAGCCAGCCATCTTGGGGACGTTTCCTTTGACTTATATTTTTCTCCCTCCGCCAGTACCATGCAAAGAGCATTTAACTCAGGGGACAATCTAGCAGCTGCTTGTTGTGCCGTAGTGAGCTCTCCGACCAATCTCGCCTCGTCTACTTTGACAAAGGTTTGCCGAGGCCGGTCCAGTGTACCAACTCGCGAGCGTGCTGATGCTTGAATGAGAGCCAGCCGCATCGGGCTCTGCTGGACAAGTTTCTTATACTCTTCTGCAGGAACATAATCGGGGCGATATTTCTCCATCACGTCAGGGGCGAAGAAGTAGCTCATGCGAGAGGCAAATGCCTCAATTTCTCCGGCTCCTACCTGCGAACCAACGCGACGATTGGGGTGTATCGAGAAATAGATCCCACCGGTTTCGTAGCACAAACGAGCCAGCGCATACGGGCCAAAGCCAGAGTCAATCACCGGTTCTTCGAAATAGTTATCTTTGTAGCCGAGCATGACACGTTCTGGGAACAATGTCTCTGGCCCCTGGTCTACTTGTCGCCAGTCTGGCGTTTGATCGAATTTAGGATCTGGGTCGATAAATTTGATGTAAGTAAATTCCCGCCCGAAGGGTGCTGGTACCCCCAAAACGTGCGATTGAATTCCGAACTTTTTGCAAATCGAAATCGCTTCATCGCACGCATTCGCGTCGTCCCCTCGTTCGTCGGTGACCGTAATGAGAACGACATTTCTTTGAGGATCGTGAGAGCCTCGCGAGACTCGATAGGACTTAAATTCCTCAGCCACTTCCTTGATGGCTTTGAACGAATACTCGGTGCCGCTTTCATCAACCTCAATGGAATCGACAGCCGACCGGATGTCCTCAAGTACATCGGTTGGGCGTTCGGTTAGGAACTTAACATCCATTCCATAGGAAACGATACTTGTCAAAAGTGATGCATCTTGGTTGACCGGGTTTCCTCGACGCTTCTTATCGTCAGCGACAATCCCAAGTTCCTCATAGATTTTTTCGAATCGCTCCCGAATCTCTTTACGTTGCTTGTCCATGGAGATCGAACTGTCAAACAGCCAGACGACCAAGGTCGGGCGTTCCTCTATAGACCGCAAGAGTTCGTAAGTGATTCGATCGACCGCCCCCTCAGTACCATTTACACCGACACCGGTTAGGCCTTTGACGACGTTCTTTGATTCCGTGATTCCGATCGCTTCTTTGATGTCGATAGAAACGCTGACTTCCCCGTTCGGGATGGTAACGTCCATGATTGGCGTGGCGAGTTCCGACATATCCGAAACGGTGATGGCCTCAGCGAGAGCCATATCGGTTTCGCCGATGGAATTGGAGCCGATTTCGCTGTCGGGTGTCTCCGAATAAGCGATCTCGCTCAAGACGTCTAGCGGCTCGATCGTCTCTTCCATGGGTGTGGCAGAAAGGAAAACCCGGTAGACTTCAGGGTTCTGGACGACGGTAAAAGATGCCAACGCCACCACGACCGCGACGTGAACAAACATGCTCACGAGAAAAGACTTCGTGTCGGTATCGAACCAAGTCTCCTCGTCAGATTCCTCAGAAGACGCTTCTTCCTCGAGGTCTCCTTCGAAATTCTCTATCGAAGCGTCACTCACTATCGAAGCGTCACTCACTATCGAAGCGTCACTCTCTATCGAAGCGTCACTCTCTATCGAAGCGTCACTGCCGCCTTCTGCCGCGAAGTGGTCCGGATCATCGGTGTCGATTGCGGTTTCGGTCGGCTGGATTGCCGAAGGGTCGGAAGAACGGTCCTCCGCTGGACTCACCATGTCTTCATCGTTCGAAAGCCCGTCATCGACAGGGTTATCCAATGAATTTCTCTTCAGCATGGCAGCCTTCTTGGAGGTTTAATTACATATAGGACAAGGAGTTACGAATGCCTAAATCGGGTCGTAAAGAAGCGATCCGGCTCTCGCTTCTCCTATTTTCTACGCAATCGGGACGTGATTCAACAATGGTTAGCGTGGAATTGAGGGATAAATACCCATCTTTTTCCCTATAACTGCGACAAATTCCACTCTCGCTCGTTCTTCGAAAACCCTAAGCCTTGGCATTTTCGAAAAAAGGGGATTGGCTACCTTACTTATCAGCGGCGTAATTGGCTACCAAATATGCTCGGCCGGAATTCACTGAGCTTCCCAAGATTTAATTTTCGGTTCCGAATCCCCCCTTTCTGATGCTTCACCGACCATTCTGGATAGGACCAATTGTTGATGGAAACTCCCTACCCGCCACGCACGTGTAATCACCACACTCTCGTAACTTATGGTAGCTCTTTGACCATAACAAGAAAATAGACGGTTCTGATTGATCACCGTTCCGCCAAAGGCTACCCTTTTGACTTGCATCAACGGCATGTAACTTCGCCGTTTATTCGTTCGACAAAAAACACTCCAAGACTGGGC
>Ga0315899_10006683_pt1 | contig 12437 bp, 10 predicted proteins | sample LakEriMetagenome_2_FD_203518 | JGI IMG/M metagenome (GOLD analysis project Ga0315899, IMG submission 203518) | Freshwater fungal communities from buoy surface, Lake Erie, Ohio, United States - Buoy 4 MA112 | ecosystem: Environmental > Aquatic > Freshwater > Lake | place: USA: Lake Erie, Ohio... | reverse complement strand
AGGGGGGGAGGGAGGGAGGGAGGGGAGGGAGGAGGGAGGAAGGAGAGAAAAAGCTGCCGAGGGCCACCTCGTGTCCACGTGCCATTGCCCCCCTTTGAGTGCCCGTGCAGTAGCAGTAGGAAACAAGGCCGAACGGAGAGGGAGGGTAGTTGCGCGTTGCCTATGCTGGGCCCGAGAGCCCCGCGGGAGCGCTACGCAATATCGGTATATGTCGATATGTAGGTACGTGTCGATATACATCGGTAAATGTGATATATTTCGGTATATAAAGTGTGGCAGCGCTACGCGTTTGAGCAGATTTCCTTGCATAATCTTCAATGACAGCGGACATCTACGCAATGTCGGTATATGTCGATCTATACCGATGTATACCGGTGTATACCGGTGTATATAGTGTGCCGGCCCTACGCGTGTTGTAGCTTTCCGACCGACATTCATTCGGTGTTTGTCAATATACAAGCTCCTCCACAACCTCCCCTCCCCTTGCTCATCCTTCCTCTTGTACTCCCCGACCTTCGGTCATCTATTTGATTGTCAATAATAATCTTCTCTCTCCCCCCCCCCCCCCGATTTGGATGCTGAACCCTCGAGAGAGCGGGTCGGTGATTGGGGCGGACCGGAGACGGTCTGGGCCCGCTTGTGTGTTGCCAAAAGAGGTGTCACAAGGCCAAACGGAGAGTGGGGGTATAGTACTCGCCGCCATATGCTGGGCCACGAGTGCCCAGTGGCGGTGTCACCCGAAAGAGGCGTTGTACTTACCGACCTTCAGTCATCTATTTGATTGTCAACAAACTTCTCTCTCTCTCTCTTTCTCTCTCTCCTCCTCCTCCACCTCCATCTCCTCCTCCTCCTGCTCCTGGTGGCGAGCGTGTAGGGCGAGGCCTCTATAGTATGTTGAATACGAATAAATCCTTAGGGAGATACCTTTTGTATTTTCTTTTTTTTATTTTCTTCCCCCCCCTTTCTCTTGTTTATGATCGGCCAAGGAGCTTGCCAAAATTAGGGAGATACCTCTTGTATTTTCTGCCTTCCCCACCAAACTCCTCAGGACTTGAGTTCGAGTTCGTGCCTGGCGAAGACTCTATATATGTGTGTGTGTGTGTGTGTGTGTGTGCGTGTGTGTGTGTGTGTGTGTGTGTGTGTATTATGTATATATCTACATCTACCTATCTATCTACGTGTGTGAGTGTGTGTGTGTGTGTGTGTGTGTGTGTGTGTGTGTGTGTGTATCAGGCTTCACTTACTTACGCGTCACTGTACAGTCACTTTGCATTTGCAGGCACGCATCTCACGGAGAGAGGATGGCAAAAGAAAGGAATTAGCAAACATTAGCAACACACTAGCAACACATTCTCACGAGAGAGGAAGGCAAAAGAAATGAGGGACTATAGTAGGATTACACTTCTCACCAGGCACATCCCAGCTCTCCACATCTTGAGAGTCACGGTGTACAGATGCATCAAGGGAAGCCCGCTCCCCGCCCTCCCCCTCAGCCCCTTTTGAATACGATGAACCCGTCGTGATATGGGCTGGTTTGACATTCGGAGGTGGTAAGGGCGGACGAGTGGGCGTAGACGATTTTTCAAAAATTGCTGCTACTCCGCGGACGCCCACAACATGAACTTTTGGTGGTGAATCACGAACTTGTGGTGAATTCGCGGGTGCCCCAGCGGTTGACCTTGCAACCGCTGCATCTGTTGCAACCGCTGCATTTGTAACTTGCATTGGTTGCATATTTTCCGTGGCATTCGCCCGTGTTTCCACTGTTGGGAGGTGGCGAGCGGGCGCTGACACACACACACACACACACACACACTTGCAATTCAATTGACGAAAAGTCCTCGCAAAAGTCTGAGATATGGCAGAAATAGTGTGGCTCGTTTACTTCTACACTAGGGCTCTCATCACACTTGTTCATACCTCAGGCTCAGCGGCTCATTACAGCCACCGTTAAAAATCATTCCGCAGAAACCGTACCTAATAGTTGGGATCGCAAGACTTCAGAGTCGTTCATGCTTCTATGTGTCTCAGATCGCGTGTCCGCCAGCGGCGCAAGCACCTGCGGCATTGCCGTCGCCGTCAAAGAAAAGGACTGGGCATAATAGATAAGGCCCACGTGCTCCTCAATCAGTTGGTCGCCGCGTGACTATATATGTATGTATGCATATATATAGAGAGAGAGAATTTGCACCGATGTGCTTGGGGTGGATGAGTCCGTGTAGGCATGTGGCAGGTGGTCACGAGGCGAGGTTCTTTGAGGACTGCTGATTTCTACCATTTGCAAGTCCAACGGGGCGGTGATAGCGCCGCCAGATGGAGTATCTTTGGTGTAATGTGACGGCAAGATGGCGGGGCGTGTAGCAGCAGAATTGAACTCTGGTGTGGTTCCCGATATTGAGGATCTTGGCGGCGGCAATCGATCAGGGCGGCCTCCCCGACCGCCTGCAGACGACGAGTGTTCCTCTTGCTGTGGCCAGTCTGTCCCCTGCGAAGATGCACCATGTCCCCGCAACAATATAATAGAGGCATCCCCGAACAGAGGTGATGCATTCCCTGCGTCGTTCGCGGAAGAATTCCGATTCGAATCCCCCGCATTGCGGTCTTGCACTGCTGGCAGATTGTCACTGAAAACGTTGAAGTCGACGAAAGAGTCAAGCCCAGTGAAACCTTGGTTTGATGGGAAGTGTTCGCGGTTCCTATCATGCCAAAACGCCGACATTGGCGACGGCACTTCCCGTGCCTGAGCCTGAGCGACAACGTCAGCGGTGACGTTGCGCATTTCTGGGGATATTTGGTCATAAGAAGGAGCCGGAGGTTGCGGCGGAGCTGTATCAATCACGCGATTCACACGACCATTCATTTCGGCTCGAGCCGCTTCAAGGTGCGCCTGCAGGTCCTTGATTTTCTGTTCGAGCTCTTGATCCAGCTGCAAAGCTTGCGAAAAATCCACTTTGTCTCCATTATCTGTGCACCACACAACCAACACACACACACAAGCAGCATAAGCGGTCAGATTCCAATGCCGACTCGCGCGTACACATAAATAGCGTCAAATTTCAGAAAACATTAACATACACAAAGAGCTTCAAATTTCAGCAAACATCCTCACAAACATTGAACCTGGCACGGCATCTGAATCGGTCGTAATCTGCCGGGTCGCCTCTTCCAGCACCCGCGATGTCCTCGGAGGAGGCTCTAACGACTGACGCGCAGGGGGCTCAATCTGCGCCTGATGCCTGTGTATATGCGCAGGGTCATATGTGGAGAGGTTGTGGGCAGCCGTTACGCTTTCTGAGGGCGAAAACGATACGCTTTGCACCCCTGGATTAGTCAGGGGTGCGTTACTCAAAACTTTGCTTGAGATTGTTGCATCGCCACCCGTCGTAGCAAGACCCAGGCTCTGTGGGGGTCTCTCTGGGAGTGCTTTGGCATTGGTAGTCTGGAATTTGTCATCGGCCGATAACACGTCGGATAACGGCTTCCGTCGGATAACGAAGGACGACGCTCCACTTTCTGGGAGCCTGTCGATGTCGCTGGTCTGGAACGAAATACCAGTCTCGTCCACGTCAGGCCAATCATCCCAATCTGAGCCTATCGCTGCGCCGGTGGCCTGGAGCTTCAGGCTGGCGCTAGGACCTGGCGGAAGTTGCTTGGTCGAGTGAAGACTGGAGGCGCTCACATCCTTGAATTTTGACTGAAGCGACTGAGGCAACGAGACCAGTCCTTCTTGTGCTTCTGCTTCTGCAGTGCGGACAGGGTGCAAAGACTGTCTTGGGCCCATGACAGTTTCGAATTTTGTCATCAATTCCTGCTGGATCCGTTCAAAGTGGTCTGATTGGAGCCGTTGAAACTGGTCAGAAGTAGTCCGCTTCAATGCACCATCGTTAGGGACGGTACGCTCAGATGTATCTCTCTGCTCTCCTGACCCGTCTGCTTGTTTTGGCTGCCGCAGCAATGTTGGGGCAGGCGGCAATTCGTGTTTTTTTGCAGACTGCATTGGAGGAGGTGTTGGAAGTTGATCACCATGAGTATATGGCGTGTTCGCTGGAGCAGCTTTTGGTGTTCCGGGTTTCTGATTGCGAGAAGCAGGGTTGTTGCTCGGGTGAGAACCTGTGTCATTTTTAGAAAGGTGAACCAAAAAAATCTTTTGCGCGAAAGCACATTGACACCAAGTAGTAGAAGTGGGTATGTGTTCGCGCATAGTTTCCTTTTGAGGTCCTGACTGGTGGATACAGGGCTTCGACTATTTGAAATCTGAGATCGGTGCCATGTGGTAGCCAAAAGTGACGGCAACGTTCGTCGCACCCACGTAGATACAATTGCAGAGTTGGATATGGGGGGGGGGAAGGGACACACACACACACACACACACACACTCACACACACACACACACACACTCACACACACACAGACACCTGGATCGATCCATGCCAAGATCGACGAGAAGGAAATCCCCGCCGTGGGTTCCTCTTTCTGCCAACGTAAATTGAGAAACATGACTCTGACGTTATTAATTCAGAAACATAACCAGCATAAGGTAAATGGGGTTTAGGGTTTAGTGAAACCCGAAACCCAAGCTGACTTTGATCATTTCAACCTGCTGTAGCTGAGGCGGTGGTAAGGGGAATGCCTTCGAGTTGCTGGCCTCTTTTGCAAAAAAATCTTGCACATTCAATTTCTGACCGTCGTGGGGGTTCGAACTAGGCTGTAGAAAATTTTGCCGGCACGAAGCGTCAGGTGATAGTTGCTGTAGCCCAAATATTTGTCGTGCATCAAGGGCTGCAGCGTCGAGTTGCTGCTGCTGCTGCTGCTGCTGCTGCTGCTGCTGCTGCTGCTGCTGCTGCTGTGTGTGTGTGTGTGTGTGTGTGTGTGTATACACACATCCACACACACACACACTCACTCACTCACACTCACTCTCTCTCTCTCACACACACAACCTTCGAATCGGCCGCTTCGTGCATCTGTGCCCTTGTAGAAGGGGTATGGTGCAAATGAGATTCGGAGCCGGTAGCCATGGCGCTATGTGCTTGCTGCTGCTGCAGTTGCGATCGTGCTACATCCTCCTGCTCCTGGCGATCAAGTTTTTGGTCTTCAAAGTTCCTGTACTCCATTTGTTTCTGCATTTTCACTCCGAGCTCCTCGCGCTCTTGTATCAATTTCTGCTGTAATGCTGCGCTCTCCTGGCGATCGCGCTCCAACTGATCCTGCATTTATATGTGATTAACTGAGTGAGCAACACCAACACAGACGCACACACACACAATCCCACACCCAAACACACACACGTCCGTGTGCGAGCTCAGGTTCTTGAGTAATCTTTCCTACCTTGGATAAAGTTTCTACAAGACTTGTGCGAGTGTGTTCGTGTAAGCGCACAAATGATACATGCGCGAATGAGCGCTATGTTCGAATCTACTCTACAGGACAATTCAGCAACGTTATGCCTCGATCATCTGCATCTGCTTCAGCTCGAGTTCCTGCCATTCGCACCCTCATTAGCCCTAAACATGAAACCTGAAACCAAGACCCTAAATCCTAAACCAGAAATCTGCATCTGCTTCAGCTCGAGTTGCTGCAATTCGCACGCCTCTTTTTCCTTTTTCTGTTACCTGCATCCGCTTCAGCTCGTGCCATTCGCGTGCCTTCTGCAATTCGCGCTCGTGCTGCGGATTTGTGTGTGTGTGCGTGTAAGTGTGCATGTGTGTGTGTGTTTGTGCGTGTCCGCGCGCTCGCACGGGTCAACTAAATCTCCCGTAGCATCAACTAAAAAAAGTTTTGGTTGATACTTTTTTGGGAGGAAAAAAACACTTCAACAAAATTTCGTGTGGTGTCAACCAGCCCTGCTGCAGTGCAGTGCCAACACAGCCAGGCAATATCATCTCTCAAACAAAAAGATGAGGGCAGCCTTTCATCCTCGGGTTTCACGCAACGAGAACGTCAAGACAGTCTTTTCCTGCACCTGTTGCTGTTGCTGTTGGAGCTCATTCTGCATCTGCTGATGGAGATGCTCCCGCGCCGGTTGCGGATATCCAAGCCTGAAAGGATCCGGAACTGGCCGCGGGCCGCGCCGCTCATGGGCTGATTGCTGATGCTGCTCATTCACAGTCATGTGCGGATCCTGCTGAGAAGATATGTCCGGATCCAGCTCCCTGGTCCGGGCATAATTCTGGTGAAAGTTTGCTTCGCCAGCCCGATTGATGGGCTGCGGTGGGGCGTAGGACTGCATCTGGAAAGCTTGCTCGGGCGTGGTTGGGATACAAGATGAATCAGACTGATAGAAGCCTGCTCCAGTAGCCCGAGGGTCCGTCATGGGAGCAGGGGGAACAGTAGAGGGATAGGACATCAGCTTGAAAGAGGCTTGGGGCGTGGAGACAGGAGGAACAGGAGGAGGAACGGCATAGTGCTGCAACTTGAAAGAGCCTTGGGGCGTGGATGCGGCAGATCGCACATAGCTGGTGCACTGCGAGCACTTGTTGAAGAAGGAGATACACATGTAGCACATTGTAACATGGCATCCGGGGCACCGCTCCTGTCCCGCCTCTTGGGCACACATGCAGCAGGGGTTTTCCGCCATCGCAATGTCGTGCCCCGGCAGCGTCACGTGGAGCTCCTCAGTGTCGGCATCGTCATAGCCATCCTCCGCCACCTCACCATTGTAGGTGGAATCGCTAATCACGAGATGCGTCCCTCCCTCCCATGTGGCGTCCCCAGCCAGATGCGGGAGCTTAGGAGAGCTGACGCAAATAGCTTTGAAAGAGCCCCCCCCCTCCGGACTGTGCGTCCCGGGACGCACAGTCCGGAGGGGGGGGGCTCTCGGCGACTCTTGGTAATCCAAGTCCGTTCTGCCCGCAAACTGGTTCTCGGCGCTTTTGCCGTTCGTCGGCGACTTCCCTGGCGATAGCATCGGGTTGTAGGCGGTCACGTGAAGGCAGCCATTGGTGCGCCTGTCGAACTCCCTCCAAGCTGCCTTTTCGCTGTAGAAGGTCGAGCGCGCACACCAGTTCACGATTTCTTTGTACGCCACCCCTCCATCTGTGATGCGCACCACCATTTCGGGCTGGACTTGCGGCTCCGCGCGCAAAACTTGCTCAAATTCATCCCCGCGATTGCAGGGAATAGCGTGGCGATCATCGAGAAAATGCAGATCCGTGCATGTTGCAAGGAACACCATGCACCCTCTGACACAACCAGCAGGTTTTGCCAAAAGCCGGCGAACCGAACGGAGGAGGCCTGTCCCTGCTGGCGGCCAGCAGTTGTGGGGCCTACGCCACTCGCTCGCGCCGTATGCTCCCCGGCTGCAAGCACGACAACGTCCTTGGGTGGGCTGTCGCCTTGCGCAGAGCTCTCCACTGGAGCGTTGCTAGCCGATTCACGCCGCCGTTCCCAACCGGCCCGTTTTTGGCCCTTTCGAGCTCCGTGATGTTCACGCCCTGCGCAGACCGCTACTGTGTCCCGTGCTTGTCCGCGCGCCACCCCCGCTGTGCCTTCTGCAGAAGTGTGGGGACCCTGTGCGCCGTGATTTTCAATTTTACAAAGTCAAAACGACAACATGAACTGGTAAAAACGGGCTTACGAACTGAAGGACGGGCAGCGGATGTCCCAGGTACGACCCGGTGGAGACCACAGTGTTAACACACGCACGCGCGCGCACACACACACAAGCACGCGCGCGCGCACACACACACACAACACACACACACACATACACACACACACAGCAACGCCCTCATAGGCCTGCCTCGGCGGTGCCGGCGAATGCCAGGGAGCAAGAGAAGCACCGAGACGCAGCGCGCCCGCGCTCTGCCCTCGGCAGCCACTCTCAGCTGCAAGAGGCCCCTTCGCAGGCCGGGGCGCGGGGCAAGGCAGGGTCCGCAGACGCCTTCTCCAAAGGTTGGATCAATGGTCTGGCGGGCGAGAATCTAAACAAAAGATGGACGCAGGCGCCGCCGCAGAAGAGAGAGTTTCTTGGCCCAGGAGCGAAGACAATAGTGGACGCCGTGAAGCGCATCAACGCGAGGGCACCTGGTGCGTTTGATGCGGCCAGCAGTGCAGCCGTAGCGTCGCCTGCTCGCGCTGTGCCTGCGGCTGCCCAGTCGCCGGGTGCGCGTTCCGCGACCGCGGGCAGTCTTCTCTCCACAGGCCTGGCCAAAATGGGCAAGGGACAAACCGTGGAGCGGCTTCGGAACAGCGACACGCGCGTCGAGGAGATGAGTCAGAATTACTGGATGGCGAAACTCGACGCAAGTCTCTCTGGCATCGGTAAAGCGGCAAATGGTCTCCCGACGTTCGAAGACTGGCTGCAGAAGAAAAAACAGGAGGACGCGCACAGGAGCTGGGCCCCCAAGGAGAACAAGGCGTCGTTGCTGCGGAAGAGCGTCCGCGAGGCTGAGGCCCCGCCAACGCCTGCTCCAGATCCCACCATGCCAGACACAGTTGAAACGCTACATGAGCTCGAGAAGAGAATAAAAGGCAAAATCCAACAGCAGCTCGCAGCGCAGATGAGCCTGGGCGGCGACATGGACGTGGGCGTGGAGCCACTTCTGATGGAAGTCCAGGTCTATGACGGGCTGTTTAGCGACGCGCTCAAGGCTGGAGACGCTGTATGTCCTGCCATCTCATCCATACTCCGGCTGCTGTGGGACAGCTTTGCCTTCATCACAACGGAGAGCTTGCGCTTGCAAATGAAGCAGCTCGTGCGTGTCCAAAACGAAAACTACCACCATGCCAACGAGCTGCGCAAGACGGAGCGCCAGCTCAAACAGCTGCAGGCTGCTCATCTCAAGAGCCAGTCGACGCTGGAGCGCAAAGCGTCGGAGCTTACGCTTTGCACTCGAGAGCTAAGTGACACCAAACAGGAGGTGGACAGGCTTAGGCGTGTCAAGTACCGCGCGGGTGTGAACGCCAGCTTTGATCCCTTTCAGCTCGCAGACACGCTTGAGGTGCTGGACGAGGCGGAGGCGTCGAATAAGCACTCGCAGATGCTGCTGGGAGAGATGGAAAAGGTGCTGGACGAACAGGCACACAAAGATGTCGAGCTCGCCGGTCAGGCCTACTACTTTGGCTCAGCGATGCCGGCTCGCTTCAGACTCGAGCTCGACAAATTGCGAAATGACAACGAGAGCCTGGCTGAGAGACAAAAGTCGCTCATTCAGGATCTCGATTCTGTCACACAGTCAGCTGAAAAATATGCGCTGATGCTCCAGAAGTCAAAGATAGCCAGCGAAACCCCACGGCCAGACTGGAACAACATTTTCGAAACATGCATACCGCACATCGTGGACACAAAGATACCGGGGCTGGTCGCAGCGACTGGTATCAAAGACGCGGACTACCGAGGGGCCACGCGAGATCGCGTCCTAATTTTGTGCGAACTCCTGGCACGCATTCTGCCATCAGAGCACTTAGCTGTAAAGCCTGAGACGAGCACCCTCCAGTTTTTCGAACCGCTGGGCATGGGCCCTGAAGTCAAGCCGTATCTGCGCACCAAAAATCCGGTTCGAAACAAGAACGTCACATTACGTGATGTCCAGTCCTTGACCCGCGGTATCATGAGCACTCGTGGATACCAGCAGGTATATAGTATAAAGTATATATACACCTTTTGCTGAACGCGCATATGTCAGTATACACACGCCGTATATAGGTATGGGCTTAGCCAGATGCAGCACCAGCACCAGCAGCAGAAGGAAATAGCAGAGGCAGTGTGATGAAGTACTGTACAAACTTGTCATGTGACATCAGCGACATTGATAGCAGCAGCGATGGTTGGAAGATGTATACTATGCGCCGATTTTTTCGGTATTCCATACCTACTCTCTGCAGGCGCTGATGGATCGGCGATCGGGGCGGGGCGGGGCGGCAAGTATCATAGACAAATCTGGTATTTCTGGACACACCTGGCTCCTCAAAGAGCTGCAAGATAGAGCCAAGCAGCCATGGCATGATCACATTTTCGACTTTCTCAAGATGAAGGTTAGCTTATTTGTGTGTATCCAATGAGAGAGGGTGTCTCGGGAGTCTCTCTCTCTCTCTCTCTCTCTCTCTCTCTCTCTCTCTCTCTCTCTCTCTGTCTATCGCGTGTGTGCATTAGTACGGGTGTGCAACAGCCAATTTCACAGCAGGCAAAGGTCGAGACTGGCAATCTCGCGTGCAAGTGCGCAGTGCAAAGTATTTGTTTTTTTACTTGATTTATTACTCTTTATTGTTATTTAACTTTCTTGTTTATTTCAAGCTGACGCGCGTGTTCATAATGCACGCCCTTGCTATTAAAACAAAACTAAAGGTCGGGAACTTCCAGAGCATCATCTGCGAATGGGGCTATAATCTGCTCGAGGGCCTTCGCAGATACGCGGATGACCCCGAAATCCAATTTTTCAAGCTGATACTCGAAGGGCAAATTTCGGAAGAAGTCCTCCACGATATGAATGCTACAGTGATCAGCATTTTTGACGATCTACATGCGCTGGATTCTTCAGCCCCTAGGGGCGGAATTTCTGGCACGAACACGGTCAAGGTTGCCCAATTCCGACAAGTGCTCCAGAACGCCTTCCCAGGTAAGGGCAAACGGCGGTTGGAGGCTTTGTTTGAAACAGCCAAGGAACCGCATCCTAACGGCGAGAGGAAAGGCGAGAAAAAGAGCATTCCATGGAAACAAAATAGCGATTTCGTGCAGTACGATCTCTTGTTCAAGGAAGACGATCAGCATGAGCCAGGGCCCTTTGTGTACATGATGCGCACGCAATACCTGCAACAACGCGCCGAGTTTCTTACCGAGGTCGAGCGACAGCTTCGCAACAGCGTCAAGAAGGGGTTCGTGACAAGTGGCCAGTGTCTGTCAGCAATTAAAAACACTGACTCAGGGTTGCCTGAAAGCGAGATCAAGCGCCTTCTTGAAGCGGGGTTTCGTACAGCAAAGGACGCCACACACTCGCACAAACACACACACACAACCACACCTGCGGCATACACGATACCAGACAGCTCGGAGGAGATTGCGCTCAAGGACTTTTTAGTCAACATGCGCAAGGTCGTACTACAGTGGTACTCGCCCTACACGGTTCGTGTCAAAGGTGTGGATATACGCTTGTGATTAGATTCTTGATAAGATATCTGATAAAATGGGTCCTTTAAATCTTATACACCTTGGAGCTCTGTCTACACTCTAAACCCAAGGTCGTTGGAGCTCTGTCTACACTCTAAACCCAAGCGACCAGGGTGGTCCCCGGGGGACGGGGTTTTGTTGTTCTGAAAAACGGCACCCTTGGATCTTTGGACTCTTCGGATCCTTCGGATCCTATTGGCAGTTCGCGCGCGGAGGTGAGGGTGTAGGTAAGGGGGGAGTATAGGTTTAGCTCTCTTATGAAGCAAAAAATAAAAGGCAAAAATTGCGATGTCTTTTACTTCGCCGGAAAAAGATTTTTTTTATATATTTATGAAGTGATTACATGGGAAAAAGAAAGAAAACGGTGTAGTAAGTAGTAGTTCCATTCCTCCGCCAATTCATGATTGCGTCGCCGTAGGCAGCGCATTTTATTACCTTGTTTTGCGAATGCAAAACCCCTGCCGGAGGCAGACAATAATTACCTTGGGAGCGAATGCGACCACCTGCCGGAGGCAGGCAATATATATATTAGTATCCATTCCTCCGCCCACCCATCCGCCCATGGGCAACGTCGCCAAACTAATACGCCGAAGGCGTATTAGTTTGGCGTTGAAAACGTGATAACCACCTTAAACCCATCCCTCCGCGCCCACCCTTTAACCCTTCTGTCTGTCCGGTGATGACAGTTGGAACGTATGGATGTTTATCTTAACAAAACCACTCATGACAAACGCATGACAAAAAACCATGGTCAAAAGCATTTAAATATTATTATGTTATCATAACAATATTCAAAAAATTATTTAGTTACTATACCTGTTTCTACGTCTATTGTTAGCTGATCACAATATCCTTGAGAAATTAAACCAGTCGAAACGCCAAAATCTGACGATGTTAATTGTTCCGCTAAATTTATTTGTTGTAAAAACGACTCAAAGGTCATGTTTAGAGTTGAGTTGAGAACGTTTTGACCCTATAGCAACTTGAAGATTAGTAAGAGATAATGGAGACCTTGTAGCGGGGCAAGTATGTGTTGCGTGTATGGGTATGACCTCGTACTCTCACTTTGTTCAAGGGGAATGGCAAGGAACAGTTCTCAGGGGGGAGGGCCCCAGGTTTGTCGGAAGGTAGTGCGCGCTTGATCTCAGCCTCAGGGCATATTTCTCCACTTCGAAACACGGCGGTCTGGTGCGCGTCCGGGCGCAGGTGATCTCCGCGAGCTTTTCACCGACGCCTTCCTCCTCGCCCTTGAGGCGCACGACGCCGTCCATGTCTTTCGGAGCCCCGCCGTTATTCGCGTGCCCGGCCCGCCGAGTCTGACTGCCCCATTCA
>Ga0315899_10006681_pt1 | contig 12438 bp, 10 predicted proteins | sample LakEriMetagenome_2_FD_203518 | JGI IMG/M metagenome (GOLD analysis project Ga0315899, IMG submission 203518) | Freshwater fungal communities from buoy surface, Lake Erie, Ohio, United States - Buoy 4 MA112 | ecosystem: Environmental > Aquatic > Freshwater > Lake | place: USA: Lake Erie, Ohio... | reverse complement strand
TCCGACGACGCTGGGATGTTGCAGGATGACATCCGCCTGTTCAAGTGACATCGCTAACCCGGGGGTAAAGGTCAACCGGAAACCGCCTCGCAAGCTGCGAGGGTACTCCTAGTCTTCCTGTTCGGGTTTGACGATTGGGAAACTTGAATCGATTCTGACGATTCTGAGGATTGCTCCAGCTCGCAACCTGGCAGTTCGCCAAATTTACCCAGACTGCCTCAAGCAAAGGGCTTCGCCGGGTATGAACCATTCAGCTGGTTCTTCAGCCAGTTGAACCTCAGCAACCGGCGGGAGCGAAACAAGAGGGGTCAGGACAGCGGAGCGGACGGCTCGTTTTTGACCGCAGGTTCCGTGGAACCTGCGCCGCTCGACTTCTGGGCGGATTTACCTTCCCGCAGTCGGGTGGCCACCAAGGTTTCAAAAACGCCTTGCTGTACCACCTCACTCCGTTGGTTGACGACTTTGATCAACCAAGCCACTTTACCCGAGCGACGACCAGTGGGGCGCTTGTCCAATACCTGTGTCTCAGCGTGCAAGGTATCGCCCGCGTAAACCGGCCGCAGGAACTCCCAATCCCGAATCGCAGCAAACGAAAGCGTGCTCACGCGGGGGAAGTTGCTCCCCAAGCCCGCGGCCCAACTCATGCCCATCAAGCCATGTGCGATCGGCTTGCGGTAAACGGTGCCCGCTGCGAATTCGGCATCGACATGCAGCGAATTAAAATCACCGGTTTGACATGCGAAATTCACGATGTCCGCATCGGTCACGGTTCGCCCCGGACTAATCCAGGTTTCGCCGACATTCAGATCTTCAAAAGAGAGAGCTGGAACCATCGACTGAAAGTCCGTTTTCTGGTGCATCCGTATCGTTTTTCGAACCAATGAACCACTCGGTCAGACGCGCTCAGGGCGGACGGTCCGAACGTTCATCCCGAGATCATTTCCCCCCTACGCGTCGACTGAACTCGCTCCGCCTCTGGCTTGTTCAAACCAAGCGAAACGAGGCAAGCAAGGAAAACAGGGAGGTTTGCGAAAACCGATTATAGAACTTCAAGTGGTTCCGCCTACCCCAGATAACGGCTGGCAGCGGGCCCCCATCGCGCTGAACCAAGAAACTCCGCTTGAGCGGGCTTTTTCAGGGGAAAAACGACACCAGAGAGGTCGCCCAAAGCCGCCCGAGCGGTTTCCCGCAGTCCCCGAATTTCCCGTAACCCGCCCGACAGTTATACCCTCGTTTCCCAGAAAAACAGCGCTCAACTTTGGCGATTAGGGCTGGCTTGGGTCCGAGACCAGTTGGCCTTGAACAACTTGGCTCGAACGTTTGGACGAGGGCCGCAAAAGCAGCGAAAATCGCGGCGAAAACAGCACTCTGCCGCGGGCCAAAAAAATCCCTGAAACGGGTCCCCGGCGGGAGAAACTTGGGGGACGCTACCGGCACGTTCCTGGCGCGTTCCTGGCGCGTTCCTTCCCGTTCCTAGCGCATTCCTTAGCGCGTCCTCAGCCCGCTCCCAACCGGAGAAGGTCAGCAGTTCAAGCCCCCGGCAAACGCAGGCTAAACACTTGGGAATCGCGGAAAAATTTAGGTAAATGTGAGAAAAAGTCGGCGTGGAGGGATTTGAACCCCCGACCCCCTGCTCCCAAAGCAGGTGCGCTAGCCAGACTGCGCTACACGCCGATGAACGCTATTCAAGGCCTTTCGAAAGTGTACAAGCGTACACAATCCAATCAGCCGTGGACTGAGCGGCGAAACATTTCGAGGACAATGCTAACTCCCAATACCGAATTTCGCAATCCGGCCGGAAGCCGCTGGCTCTCGCAGCTCGGACGGTCCGGCATACCAATTGGTTCACGCCAAAGCCAAAAGGGGGCTTAGGCCGCTTTTCGCTGAGGGTTGGCCACGCCACCGGTCAGCAAGGCAAACAGGTTGGCGAACTCATCGTGATTGTTGAAGGTCAAGACAATCTTGCCCTTCCCGGTCCGGGTTGAACGAATCTGCGACTTGACCCCCAAAGCCATCCGCAGCTGCTGTTGCAAAGCTTCCGTTTGGCTGTCTCTGGTCTTTTGTCGACGAGCGGCCTGAAAGGTCAGCCCCCCCGATTCCTCCTGCTCAATCCGCTCGGCAACTTCCCGTTCCGTCTCCCGAACGCTGACCCCCTCGCGCTTGATCCTTTCGGCAAACTCCACCTGCAAGTGCTCGTCCCCGAGCGGCAGCAAAGCTCGCGCATGCCCCGCAGAGACGTCGCCCCGCTGGACCATTTCTTGAACCCTTCGAGGCAACTCCAGCAATCGCATCAGGTTCGCGATGGTTGAACGATCGATCTTGAGTCGCTGGGCGAGGTCTTCCTGGGTGCAGCCATGCTCGTCGAGATAACGTCGAAACGAGAGGCCTTTTTCGATCGGGTTCAAATCCTTGCGTTGCAGGTTCTCCACAATCGCCAACTCGGCGACCAGGCGATCATCGGCCTCCCGGACCCGAGCCGGAATCGTTTTCCAGCCTGCCTTGATCGCGGCACGTAATCGCCGTTCGCCCGAGATTAACTGATACCGACCGTTCACCTGGCGAACGAGAATCGGCTGGAGAATATCGTGGTCCTTCAGACTCTCGGCCAGAGAAGCGATTTCCGACTCGCTGAACTCCCGCCGGGGCTGGAACGGATTCTCCTCAATTTCATAGACATTCAAGCGAAGCGTGTCCGAGGTCTCGGAGTTTCCAGATTGAAAAGCCGGAATCACGGCCGGAGTTGCCATCGGATTTACTGCCGAGCCAAGCGACGAGCCGGGCGCCGGGCCCGGCAATAACGAAGCGTTCGAGGGCAAAGCCTGCTCGGCAGGAGGCGATTGGATCTCGGCCGAGTCCCAACCTGCATTCAACAGAGCCTCCAAGCCACGACCTAATCTGCGGTTCTTATTCACCGTACAGGACCTCCATGCCCAATTCGAGATAGGCCCGCGTCCCTCGGGACCGAGGCGCGTACTCCAGCACACTTTGACCGTGACTGGGCGCCTCGCTCACCGCGACATCTCGCGGGATTACCGAATCAAAAACAATCTCACCAAAAAATTCCCGAACCTGATTCTCGACCTCGCTGGTCAATTCCAGCTCGTGGTCGTACATCGTCAACAAAATTCCAGCGAACTCCAGTTGCCGCCGCTTCGTATGCATCACACTGCGAATCACTTCGATCATCTGGGTCAACCCTTCCATCGCGAAGAATTCGCATTGAATGGGCATCAAGACCTCGTCCGAAGCCGCCAGCGCCAACTTGGTCAATCGCCCCAACGAAGGAGGGCAATCAATGACCACGTAGTCAAACAAGCCAGTTCCCTCACCCAAGTGAGTCAACAGTTGCCGTTCCTGAATGTCATCCGCCGAGGCAAGAAAATCGACATCTCGAAAAGCCCGGCTGCCTGGCAAAAGAAACAAGCCCTCGACCTCTGTCTCCTGAACTCCAAGCCGCAGCGGCCGATCGGTCAACAACGCGTGCTGCTCGACTCTTCGCCGCCCCAGCCCGCTGGTGGCATTGCACTGCGGGTCCAGGTCAACCAGGAGGGTCATCTTCCCAGCCGCTGCCAGAGCGGCCGACAAATTGATCGCCGTCGTGGTCTTGCCCACGCCGCCCTTTTGGTTCGCGATGCAAATTGTCGTCGGCATTGCTAGCGTCCAGCGAACCGCTACCCAGAAGTGAATTTCGAGGAGAGCTAAATAGCAGGTCACCCCAGTTCACGAAATGCCAATTGGCGACGGGAAACGAATTCATTCCTCGCGACAGGTGCCACGTGGAACCGCTGCAATTTCCATCCCAAGCTCGAGATAGCTTAAACCCAAGCAGCAAATTCTCGCGTACTCCGCTTCCCAGCCGCTGCTCCGAGGAAGTGACGTTCCACGTGAAAACAGAGCGATTGGGAAGTCCGCGCGGAACAGGAAAGATAGTTCGTTCTACGTGGAACTGCCTATTCGATGGCGTTGATGACCAAGCCGGTCGGCAGTTTGGGATAAAAGAAAGTGCTCTTGGCGGGCATCCGCTCCCCCAACAGACTGATCTCCCGCACATCCTCCAAGGCGGCGGGCAATACGAGGGCCGCCAATTCAAATGCAGCCCCGCTTCCGGTTTGACCCGTCGCATCCCGCCCGGAGCCGTCTCCTCGCTGCAATCCCGCCACCAGCTCCGCTATCGTGCGGACATAGGCAGGAGCCGGCAGCTTTTTCAGACCGAGCAGCTCTTCCATGACCAAGCCGTGCAGCAAGGAAACTCCCAAGCCATTCCAGCGTGAGCTGCGAGTCGAGCTCCGTTGCATCTGCTCCCATCCGGCGGGAGAGAGCCGGATAACGGTCCAAGTCTGGTCCGCCCTGGTATACAGTCCGAGCGAGCTTTGCTCTCCCTCCAATTCAATTTCTGCCCAGACTTCACCAGCCGCTTCGGGACCAAGCCCGGCGATCGTGCATTCAAAGGCCGCCCCGAGTCGTTCCTGGAGTGCCTGACTGGTCAGGGGGGGAACGCCTCGAAACAAGCGATGGGTTGGGAGTACAACCAATCCCGGATCGCTCATCCCAAAACATCCAGCCAGTACGTAGTTGGCCGGATGATCCGAGGGGAGCGGCCCCCCCGCTGCTGCGGCCAACTCGTCCCGATATTGGCACGCGGTCTCGTAACGATGGTGTCCATCGGCAATGAAAATCCCGCGATCCCCCAGCAGGTCAGCCGCATGAGCTATCGTCCCGATGTCGGTCACCATCCAAAGCAGATGGCGCACCCCGGATGAATCGACCGCTTCAATCGGTGTCGAGTCCTCGATTGCATTTTCCAGCACCGACTGGATCTCCCTCGCGGGGTCCTCGTAAAGCCCAAATATCGGGCTGAAGTTAGCCCTCGTCTCGCGCATCAAATGCAGGCGGTCGCGCTTCGCGAAGCTGTGAGTCTCTTCGTGAGGAAAGACCTTTCCCTCACCGAATGGCTCTAACCCGAGACGGCAATAAAAGCCTCGGCGCTCGACCTGTCGCCCATCGATTTCAAACTGCTGATGACAGACGTAAAGTGCCGGCCGGGAGTCCATCTGCAAAATCCCCTCGCGACGCCAATTCCGCCACAAGACTCCTGCCCGCCGGTACTGATTCCCCTCGGACTCATCCCCCTCCGCTTGCGGCAACTCCAGGCGGACCACATTCTGGGGATGTCGCTGCATCAACTCCTGACGCAACTCGGTATCGATCACGTCGTAGGGCGGAGCCACTACACTGGCCAATCTTCCGACGCGTGAGAGATCGTAGCGAACGCCACGAAAGGCTTGAATATTTGCCATTCAACCGGTTCTTTCGACAGGGAAAGCGGAAGGCACGATGTCCAGAAGCTTCGACCAACCTGCCCCCCCCTCCCAAGAGCGGCACATTCAAGGAGAGGCCGGCTTGGCCTTCGACGCTGCGATACTAACGCCGACTCACAATCCCTGTCGAGTGGGAATGCTAGCAAACCGCTCTGCCCGGGCCCGCGGAGAACTGCTGAGCAAAGCGATCGAACGATCCGGCCCCGCGATATGAACGGTTGGAAGTCCTCCTTTGTGTGCGCGCAAGCGGCCGCACAATCGCACTGGCTTTCGTTCTTCCGCAGGGAAGCGATCGATTGTCTGAAAGTTGTCTTCCCGGCGGCGCAAAAAAAAACGGCCCGATTTCTCGGGCCGCTTTCGCGCTTTCGTGCTCTTGAGCAGCGATTTAGTAGCGGTAGTGCTCCGGCTTGAACGGGCCTTGAGCCGAGATTCCAAGGTATTCCGCTTGCTTGGGAGTCAGTTTGGTCAGTTTCACGCCGAGTTGATCGAGGTGCAACCGGGCAACCTCTTCATCGAGGTGCTTGGGCAACACGTGAACTCCGATGTCGTACTTCTCAGTCTCGGTCCAGAGGCTGATCTGGGCCATCACTTGGTTGGTGAACGAATTGCTCATGACGAAGGAGGGGTGACCGGTGGCACAGCCAAGGTTCACCAAGCGGCCTTCGGCGAGAAGAATGATCGACTTGCCGTTGGCCTTATTGGTGTAGCGGTCGACTTGGGGCTTAATCTCCTGCTTGGTCCATTTACCGGACTGGACCTGATTTTCCAGCCAAGCAACGTCGATTTCGTTGTCGAAGTGGCCGATGTTGCAGACGATCGCATCGTTCGGCATCTTGGCCATGTGCTCGCCGATGATCACGTCAACGTTACCGGTTGCGGTCACGAAAATGTTGCCGAGCGAGCAAGCTTCTTCCATGGTGGTGACTTGGAAGCCTTCCATCGTCGCCTGGAGAGCATTGATCGGGTCGATTTCGGTCACGATTACCCGGCCGCCGTAGCGCTGCATCGAGTGGGCCGATCCCTTGCCGACGTCACCGTAACCGCAAACGACAACCACCTTGCCGGCGATCATCACGTCCGTAGCCCGTTTGATACCGTCGGCCAGCGACTCGCGGCAGCCGTACAGGTTGTCAAACTTGCTCTTGGTGACCGAGTCATTGACATTGATGGCGGGCAGCTTCAGCTCGCCCCGCTGGTGCATTTGCCAGAGGCGGTGCACCCCCGTAGTGGTCTCTTCCGACAAACCCTTGATATTTCCCAGCAGTTCCGGGAACTTGTTGTGCACCATCGAGGTCAGGTCGCCGCCGTCGTCGAGGATCATGTTCAGAGGCTCGCCGCTGGGGAAGAACAGCGTCTGCTCAATGCACCAGTCGAATTCCTCGTTGTTCATGCCCTTCCAGGCATACACGGGAATCCCCGCTGCGGCGATGGCTGCCGCGGCGTGGTCCTGGGTTGAGAAGATGTTGCAGCTGCTCCAGGTGACCTCGGCGCCGAGTTCCTTGAGGGTTTCAATCAGCACGGCGGTTTGAATCGTCATGTGGAGGCAACCGGCAATGCGGGCCCCCTTGAGCGGCTTGCTCGCTCCGAACTTTTTCCGGAGAGCCATCAGGCCGGGCATTTCGTTTTCGGCCAGCATGATTTCCTTGCGGCCCCAATCGGCCAAGGACATGTCTTTTACTTTGTAAGGCAAACGGTTGGTCATCACACTCGCCACTGCGAAACTCCTCAATTTTTTGAATTCAAGACAACGGAACAGCGCATCCTGATTGCAATTTCCGAGACTCTTCCATGTTACTCGCCCCCCAGCGGGGGCTTCAACCCTTAACGCATCCGGTCTCCCACCTTTCCACTGCTGCGGTTTAGTCGGACCCCACTTGAGCTGGCGACAGGGGACAAGATTGCCGTCCGTGGGCCGTCAAATAGTGGTGCGTGCGTCCACACCGCAGCCGGTCGGCAAAGCTAACCCGGTTACCGCAACCCGGCCAAAATGCCGCGTTGAACCGGGCGAAACCGCTGCAGATGAGGACGATTCCCGGGGCTCAGTTCACGCAGTCAACCAATCCGACTGGGGGTAACTCTCTCGAACCGCTGGGGCTCAAAGGCGTGTCCCGGACCAGGCTCGCTGGGTCGCTTGGACAAAACGGCGAACCATCTCGGCATCCTTCTTCCCCGGAAATCGTTCCACGCCGGAGGCACAGTCAACCCCGAAGGGCTGGACTGCGGCGATCGCTGCGGCAACATTGTCCGGTCCCAGGCCCCCCGCCAGAATGACCGGGCCCGGCAGTTGCGAAACCAGGTCCTGAGCGGCGGCCCAGTCTCCCGTCACTCCACCACCACCGAACTCGCCGGGCCGTTGCACGGCGTCAAGCAGAATTGCCTTGGCTCCCCGCGCCAGCCAATCGCGGGCTATCGCCAGCACTTCCGCTCGATTGCCCTCTCCCACCCGCAGCGCCCGGAGCACGGGCCAAGGCTCGAGCTCAGCCAAATCCTCGACCGGCTCATCACCATGAAGTTGAAGGCAGTCCAGCCCAACTGCCGCTGCGACTTCCCGTACCAACTCCGGCCGCTCGTTGACAAACAGGCCGACCTTGAGCAGTCCCGTCGCCGCGGCGGCAATCTTGCGAGCCTGCTCAACGGTCACATGCCGCAGGCTTCTCGGGTAGAAGTTCAGGCCAATCGCATCGGCGCCTGCCTCAGCCACTCGCTGCGCATCCTCTGGATTTGAGAGCCCGCAAATCTTGATTCGAAACATTTTTTCACCGCAACCTGCTTGCCCGCAGCCACTACCCAACCAAAGAGGAAACAACATTGTGGGGGCGGGGCCAAATCAAACCCGAAAGATCATTTTTGCGCCGGCGACCAACAGCACCAAAGCGAGCGCCACCCTCAGGCCCCTCCCGCCGAATTTGCGACTGCCAAGATACGCCCCGAGACTGCCGCCGGCCAGCACAGCCGCACACCAACCGTAAAAACCTGTCGGGAGTGCGAGCTGCTCCACTCCCAACCCCAGCAGGCCGGAAGCTGAGTTGCAGAGGATAAACAGCGGCGAGACCGCGGCCGCCTCGCGAGCCGTCCCCCACCGCATCAAAACCAGCAAGGGCGTGAGAAAGATCCCCCCGCCGGTTCCGGTCAAGCCAGCCAGCAGCCCCATCAAAGCCCCGGCGAACAACGCCACCCCGAGCCTCGGGCGGTTCGTTTGCTCATCAAGTGCTTTGGGCTGAAGACTTTGCCAGAAAAAACGCCCGGCGGCGTAGAGCAGAACGACCCCGGTGAGCAGTTTGTAGACATCGCTGGGGAGTTTGAGCGATCCGCCCAGATAGGCCGATGGCACAGCAGTGATCAAAAACGGCCAGACCAGCTCCCAGCGAAAGTGCCCGCTGCGATGATACTGAACTGCGGCGACCAGAGAAACGAGCAGATTCAGCAGCAGAGCGGCCGGCTTCATCGCTTCCGGCGCAATGCCCAGCAGCGCCATGACCGCCAGATAAGCCGACGCACCGGCGTGTCCGACTGACGCGTAAAGCAGCGCTGCGAGAAAAAAGGCAAGGGGAGTCAAAATTGGCAACAGCCAATCCATGCGAGCGAATCCGAGCTGAGAAGACAGAGGTTGAACGAAAGCGAGTCGGTCTAGCTTATGGGAGCGATGACAAGCCGGCAAATTAAATCCAAAACCACGTCGACTCTTCAACCCGAAGGGATGACAGACATTAGCCGGGGGTTGAGGAGCAACGCGACGATGCCTCCGGTTCCGCACTTCGCAAATCCGAACGCAAAATGTCCGACGGACAACATCGAGCGTCCGGGGTTGGAATCGTGGTATCAACCCCGCTCGAGACCGCCTCGCCTGACATCCCTTCGGGATAAAAACCAATGCCGGACGGCACGTCCCTGAGGCTCTGCGAAGGACGTCGCGCAGCTCACTACCACTGATCATTGAGCTGCCATCCAACACCAACCAATTGGCCACCACCCGACCTTCGGTTCAGGGGAGCAATGACTAGCCGGCTACAGCCCCGTCCTTTCGGTCCGCACTCGCAGCGCCGAACCGGGGGCTGGCGCGAAGACCCGGCTGGCGGGGGAAGAGCGGGACGCGTAGCCGGGGGGTTAGCTGGAAATTAGAGTGCCGAACCGGGGGCTGGCGCGAAGAACCGGCTGACGGCGGAAGAGCGGGACGCGTAGCCGGGGAGTTAGCTGGGAATTAGGGTGCCGAACCGGGGGCTGGCGCGAAGAACCGGCTGACGGGGGAAGAGCGGGACGCGTAGCCGAGGGGTTAGCTGGAAATTAGAGTGCCGAACCGGGGGCTGGCGCGAAGAACCGGCTGACGGGGGACCCAAATCCCTACTCGTCCAGAAGCGGCTTGCGGAACGAGCGCCGTCTCGTTGACCGGGCGAAGAAGTGCCGCTGGCTGATTCGCTCGCCTTCTGTGAACCAATACCCGCCAAGCACCTTGTAAAACAGCAGGAGCACAAACGCCCCGCCGGCTCCGACCGAAAACCCCTCCAGCGAAATCGGCTGGATGTTCTGAGTCGGGTAGAAATAGCGGAGAATCGCACAGCCAATCAGCGTCCCAGCGATTCCCATCATCAGATTGGCCACCGTCCCGCCCGGGTCCCGCCCCGGCATGACCGCCTTGGCCGCCAAGCCAACCAGCGTGCCGAATCCGATCCAGGTCAGCATCATGTTTCCGTATTCAGCAAGCTGGTCCATGAAAGCACTCATGTGGGAACGGAGGGCGCCCGCGGGGCAAAAACCGCTGAGAACCTGTGATTTTCGCCCTCAGTACGGGATACTCAAGCTGAACCAGGTCGGACGAAGGCTGGGTCGTCCGAGGTTTTACGGCAAAACTCCCCAAACCCCCAAGCCCAATTTTTTTTCTGATTCCGACGCCGCTGGCGCGAAATCTTCCACTCGCCGACGTTTTAGTGGGGAAGGCCAGCCAACTGCTGCCGGTCCGAACCGTTCCCTGTCCATTCTCCAATCAAGTTACCAGTCCTTTAGTTCCAGGAATTCGCCATGACCATCCTCAAGCCACTCGCCATTTTCGCGCTGACTCCCCTGCTGCTGAACATAGCAGTCACCACCTCATTGCCGGCTCAACTCTCGGCGCCGCCGCAATCGGCCCAATCTAAAGACCCTTCCGGTGGAGGCCTCGGCCCCAGTGTCGACTGGAGTGTCGAATTGAATCGAAATCAGGAGGAAATGGTAAATCAGAGCGACAAAATCGCCGCTCAACTCACCCGACTGATCGACCTTCGCTCAGAAGGGGAACTCACAATCGAAGAGTTCGTGGAGATGATCCAGGAGGCTCAGGGGGAGGACCGGTTTAATGTGCTGATTGCGGAAGAGCTGCGCAACACCAGACTGCCAAGTTTCGACCTCCGCCGAATCAAGGTGAGTTCGGCCTTTCAAATGCTTACCCGCCTGGTTGGCAATAATGCGATTGCAGTCGAGATCGAGTCCGCCGTGCAAAACGAAACGGCTGACCTGATTAGCATCTCAAGGGACCACAGATTCACGCCTGACATCAGCGTCCGGACTCACCCCGTCAAGCGGATCCTGGACACGATTAAACCAGAAATCCTGCTGCAGACGTTAGAAAAGGGAATTCAATTTTCCGATGCGGGCTCGCCCAAGGTCCAAATCGCATTGGAAGCTGAAACTGGCTTGCTCTTCGTCAAGGGAACACCAGCCCAACTTGACATCGTCTTAGAGATTCTGAATGCGATTGCAATCAACAACATGCCGGTCTTCGGCGGCATGGGTGGCGGCATGGGTGGCATGGGCGGCGGCATGGGTGTACCCGGTGGCGCTGGAATTACCCCAGGAGGGGCTGCGCCGAGCCCGAGTGCCCAGCCAACTCCGCCGACCAAAGATGAAATCCAGTAACTCGAAAATCAATCGATTCTGAAAAAATCCGACCGGTCGCCGAAGCATTCGCGAAAAGAAACTGGTCCAGAGAATGATCCGGATGTCTCGGCGGCCTTTTTTCGGTAGGCGATGCGGCTGGGCTTATGAAGTAGCCTTGCCTTTTGCTTGCTCAATTGGCATCACTGCCCATCTCTCTTTTGCCTTCCTGCGGTGTTTTAACAGTTATGCTGGAGTTCAGCTTGTCCCACGCTGATCAAACACCACCTCGCGCAGAAATCGCGGATGCGGCCAGCGTTGATAGCCATTGGGCCAAAATCAGCCGCCGGATTGCCACCGGCGACTCAGCGGCCTTTGAGCAATTCTTCGAAGCCTACTTCCAGTTCACTTTCGATACGGCTCGACAAGCAACTGGTCGCGACGCCCAGACCTGCCTCGACATCGTCCAGGAGTCGATGCTCAAGCTGATGCGGTGCCTCAAGCCGCTCGGTGGACAGAACGAGCTGAACGCTTTCGTCCGAGTCGTCACGCGCAGCGTCGCCTACGATTGGCTGAGAAAAGAGACCCGTCGCCAGCGAGCCGTCGCGCGGCTGGAATCGGAAACGCAGGACCCCAGAGACCAGCGTTCGCTCGCCGACGAGGAGCAACTGCGGTGGCTGGAAGAACAGCTGCAGTCACTCGACCCGCAGCTGCGACAAATCATCGATTGGCGCTACCGCTGGGGCTGGACCTTGCAGGCGATCGCTTCCAAAGTTGGACTGCAGCCCGGTGCGGTCGACGGCCGAATTCAACGCGCTTTGAACAAGATCCGCCAGCAGGCGGAGGGAGAGAGAGATGAGTAACGAACACGACCAACGCGATTCGCTGGACACAGCCCGCGCGGCGATGCGATTGAGGCTGAACCAAGAGTTCCGCTCGCTGCACAAGCGTCGTCGCCGGCGGAGGGTCGCAGCGGCCTTTCTCGCCCCGGCAGCGCTGATTGCTGGGCTGATGCTCTGGAATTGGAGCGGCTGGAAGCAGCAAGCGGATGCCATCCTGCCAGCAGAACAACTGGCCACGGCACCGGCTACGGTGCCGCCAGTCAAAAAGTCGGCGCTTGAAAATCCCCCGCAGTTCGTCGAGAGCAAAACGCCCAGCAGTTCCCCCAAAGCGGCTGACTTTCAGTACATCGAATACATCGAGCTGAAACCGGGCGACCTCCCCAAATGGTTGACCGAAGCGAAGTCGGACCTGATCGTCTATCAAGTCAGCGGCC
>Ga0315899_10006680_pt1 | contig 12444 bp, 11 predicted proteins | sample LakEriMetagenome_2_FD_203518 | JGI IMG/M metagenome (GOLD analysis project Ga0315899, IMG submission 203518) | Freshwater fungal communities from buoy surface, Lake Erie, Ohio, United States - Buoy 4 MA112 | ecosystem: Environmental > Aquatic > Freshwater > Lake | place: USA: Lake Erie, Ohio... | reverse complement strand
CCAAGGTCACTTATGAAATTGTAAATCACAAATCAACCGTTACAAATATGAAAACAAAGTCAAAATCACACGCTGCCCCTAAGGCCGTGAAGAAGGCTGCTGCCAAGAAGGCTGCTCCTAAGAAGAAAGCTGCTGCTAAGAAAGCTGCTCCTAAGAAGAAGGCTGCTCCTAAGAAGGCTTCTGCTAAGAAGGCTGCTCCTAAGAAGGCTGCTGCTAAGAAGGCTGCTCCTAAGAAAGCTGCTGCTAAGAAGGCTGCTCCTAAGAAGGCTGCTGCTAAGAAGTAATATTCTTCGTAACGAAAATGAAAACCCCGCTTTGCGGGGTTTTTTGTTTTAGCCTACTTGCGATCAAGTTTTAAAAAAACAGGAAGGTGATCGGAGTATCCTCCTTTGTATGAATCGCCTGCGTATGATCGGTTCGGACGAGCGATACCCTCCTTATCGCGAAACAAGATTTTTTCATCTCTAAGCACCCCCGCTGAAGTATCGCTGACATGCCAACCCTTTGCTTGCATCAATCCACGCGATGTAATCATTTGGTCAAGCGCGCCCCATTCTCCTTTAAAGAAATAAGAACCGTTGCCAGATGTATGTATTGAATACATATGATTGTACAGGGTTCCATTCACCGATTCGCCAGCTCCAAGCACTTCTTTAATACTCTTATCTACCGGATGATCATTGAAGTCACCCATAATAACCAGCCTTGCGTTCGCATCAACGGCAAGCACACTATCTACTTTCGACTTCAGCAGTTGTGCAACCGCCATGCGATTGGGTTCACTTTCTGCTTGACCACCGCTTCGACTGGGCCAATGATTTACAAAGAAATGAAACAACTCTCCATCAATCTTGCCCTTCGCATATAAGAGATCGCGCGTATTGGGGTCCTTAGGATCGGGCAGTGCGATGGAGAAATAGCGGAACGAAACTTCCTTCAAGACCGATGCATCATACAGAGCCGCTACGTCGATTCCTCGCTCATCAGGACTATCGGCATGAATAACTTCATAATGACCTTGCTTTGGCGAATCATGCAATGCGGGCACACTTACCAGATCCTGCAGAACGGCCCTGTTTTCTATTTCGCACAATCCTACAAATACCGGCAATTTACCCGGCAACATATTTATCACTTCAGAAATACGACTGAGCTTCTCATTGTAGCGTGAGGCATTCCATTGCAACTTTCCGCTCGGCGTGAAATCTTCATCCATAGAGCGTGGGTCATCGATGGTGTCGAATAAATTTTCAACGTTGTAGAAGGCAATGATGGCCTCATCATGTGTTGCCTTTGCTTTATGCTGTGCTATAGCACATGAACAAAGGCCACCCATGATTGCCAAGAAGAGAAAATAGTTGGATTGAGTTTTCATCACTGAGTTTTCGGCAAAGATGCCTGTCAAACCATCAAACTCAAAAAAAACGTAACCTTATCTTCTCCGGTAACGTATTGATGTCAAAACTGGAAAGCGATGAATAAAAGTAAACTCTATACAATTCTGTTAGGTGTGTTCACCTTGGGACAAGGTGCAATGGCGCAAGGCCAACTGCAACCCAAAACCGTTCATCTCAATACGATAATGCAAACCGCGTCTCAAGGTCAATCGGCCTACCGACTCGAGCTAACTCCGGTCGACGATATCAAATACAAAGGCATTGTTTACGATGGAATGGAAACCTTAAAACTAGAGGGACAATACATTGAGCGCAACGGACGATACATTGAAGACGGACACTTCAAATATTTCTTCCCCAATGGAAGTATTGAAAGCGAAGGCGAATATCAGGCAGGGGTGAAAGTGGGCCATTGGAAGCGATTCGACTTCCAGGGCAACCGTAAACCCGACCGATATTATCCACCTTCCAGCGCAAGCATGCGACGTAAATCGATGAATATTGATATATCCACAGACAACTAAAGTTCTTGATGGCCTGCCTACTTTTGGCCTGCCATGAAGAAACGAACTACCTGCCGAACCTATCTTTCGATAGCACTGACCTGTTCAGTGCTTTCGGCATTTGTTTCTTGTCACAACAGCAGTGATTCCAAAAACGAAAATGTGTTCTGCTACAATGAGAGCAATGGAATCACTACGCTAGACCCCGCCTTCTCGCGCGACATTGAAGTAATGTGGGCAACCAACCAACTCTTCGATGGCTTGGTTGAACTTGACAGCGCCATGAAAGTTACTCCATGTATTGCAAGGAGCTGGGACGTGAGCGAGGATGGAATGCACTATACCTTTCATTTGCGGAATGATGTATACTTTCATCCTAGTCCGCTTTTTACAGATTCATCTCATCGACGTGTAACAGCATCCGATTTTGTTTACAGCTTCAATCGTCTGCTGGATGCCAAACTCGCCAGTCCCGCATCATGGATATTCAGCAGTGTAGATATGAATCAGCGGGGAGGCTTCGAGTCCATCAATGACAGCACGCTCAGCATTCATCTTCGGGAGCCTTTCCAACCCTTTCTAGGGATGCTCAGCATGCAATACTGCAATGTCGTTCCGCATGAAGTAGTCGAACATTACGGTCCCGATTTTCGCGAGCATCCTATAGGCACCGGCCCCTTTCGTTTCGCATTTTGGTATGAAAACATTGCGCTCGTATTGCATCGCAACAACCAATATTGGATGCGTGATACTGAGGGAAATTCATTGCCTTACCTCGATGCGGTTAAGATTGAATTTGTAAAAGACATGACGGTTGAGTTTCAAGGCTTGCTGCAAGGGAAATATGATTTTATGAGTGGAATTCACAGTTCTTTCAAAGATGAGCTACTCGATCAATCAGGCAATCTGGCAGATGCCTACGCAAGCAGCATCCGATTTCAACGCACGCCTTTTATCAAAACAGATTATCTCGGCTTTTTAGTTGACTCCACTGCGGCAATTAATATCGGATCGCCTTTAATGAATGTGCTTGTGCGAAGAGCAATTTCACATGCTATCGATAAAGAGGAAATGGTTCGCTATCTGCGTAACAACACCGTCTTTGCTGCCAATAAAGGCTTTGTTCCGCCCACCTTAAACCCCGCCAACGCTTCTACTTATTACACATACGACCCGGAAAAAGCAAAGCAACTTCTCTCACAAGCAGGTTTTCCCAACGGAGAAGGAATACCGGAAATCGTTCTTTCAACTACCGGCGATTACACCGATTTGATGGAATACATACAGCATGCTTTAGGCAGAGTCGGATTAAAAGTCCGAGTCAATGTTTTGCAAGGGCCCGCCTTACGCGAACAATCAGCCAAAGCGCAGCTGGCATTGTTTCGCAAATCTTGGCTGGCCGATTATGCCGATGCAGAGAATTTTCTGGCCGTTTTTTACTCTCCAAATTTTTGTCCTTCCGGCCCTAATTACACTCATTACAGCAATGCGGAATTCGACAGACTATACCGCGAAATCCGAAGCGAATCCAATGATTCGATTCGATTCGGCACGGTGGCTCTGTTGAATGACCTGCTCATGCAAGACGCTCCTGTAATACCGCTCTACTATGATCAGGTTTCCCATTTCGTGCGCACCAACGTGCATGGTCTGCAAACCAACCCGGTGAACATGCTAGATTTACGGCCGGTTCGCAAACAATAAAATTTGCTCAACGCATTATGAGTCTCAAAATTGACATGCATACCCACATCATGCCCAAGATGCTTCCCGACTGGTCGGCGCAATTTGGATATGGGAGTTTTATACACCTCGATCATCACCGTCCGGGGTTCGCGCGCATGATGCAAGGCGACAAATTTTTCCGCGAGGTTGAATCGAATTGTTGGGATGAACAAACGCGTATCGAAGAATATGCGAAGTATAACACGCAGGTGCAAGTCGTGTGCACGATTCCGGTACTATTTGCCTATTGGGCGCAACCTGCGGATGGACTCACCGTGGCGCGCTTCTTAAACGACCATATTGCAGATGTCGTAGCACGATTTCCAAAACACTACGTGGGCCTCGGTACGCTACCCCTTCAGGATATCGATTTGGCCATTGCCGAACTCGAGCGTTGCAAATCGATTGGAATGAAAGGCATTCAAATTGGCAGCAACGTAAACCAGAAAAACCTGGGCGAGTTGCAATTCGAGCCACTTTGGCAAGCCATACAAGATTTGGATATGGCGGTGTTGGTGCACCCCTGGGAGATGATGGGGCAGGAAGACATGAAGAAATATTGGTTGCCTTGGCTGGTAGGCATGCCCGCCGAAACCGCACGAGCAATGTGTTCGTTGATTTTTTCGGGAGTGATGGAACGTTATCCCAATATTCGATTCAATTTCGCTCACGCAGGCGGTTCATTTCTTCCCACGATAGGTCGCATTGAACACGGTTTTAATTGTCGACCTGATTTAGTAGCCATCGACAATCCTATCAATCCGCGCGAATACATCGGGCGATTTTGGGTGGATAGTGCGACGCACGACGACAAACTGTTTCAATATGTGCTGGACATGCAAGGTTCCAAGCGCATAACACTCGGAACGGATTATCCTTTTCCGCTGGGTGATTTGGAAGTCGGAAAATTCATTACAAACATGAATCTGGATTCATCCATTGTTGAAGATGTTTTCTGCAATGCAACGCTTGAATGGCTCAAGCTTGATGCCGCTGCATTTCAAATTGGCTAATCATTTTTTGCAGGAACAACCAGCAGCAAGCGCTCATCCATCGCGCCGACGAAAGCATCGTATCGTTGACGCGATTGCTTGCGTATAGCACTTAGCTTCACGATCACAACCGGAAGTTGCGCAACAGTATCCAATTCGAACCCTATCATTTCTGTTTTCACAAAACCATTGTCGAGTGAGTCCTGCTGCAACACACTTTGAGCAATTTTATCAATCAACGAATCTGGGAAAAACAGCGGATTAACCAACGGACGTAAAGAATCTATTCCCGCTTTCGGATGCCAGCGGAAGAAGGAAGTAACCCGATCGATTGACTTATATGCTTGCTGCAATTCTGACGACGAGAATGTTTTTTGAATTTCACCCAGATTACTATCAATCGCTACACTCACGTATCCGACATCGGAGGTATTGGGCAAATGATTATAAAAAGCCAAAGCGCAAACCGAAACTATGTCCTCTTTGTTGAATTGCTTGTTCCAGGAAGCATCGGAAATTTGTAATCGATACACGTTTCCCGTAGCTTGCTCATGAACATCCACTTCGTATGTATGTGCGCCGACAAGTTGAGAGGCGAATGCAGCCGCATCGCGAATTTCAGGATTAATGCACCCAGTCAGCAGTGTTAGCAAACCTAGCGTCAATGCACTACCCAATCGGAATCTGACCATTGATGTTACCATGTGAAATTACCCGTAAACATGCGCTCGTTGCCTACTGCATCAACCACCTTCAACTCGAAAGAATGAGCACCGGGATTTATATAACGTCGATCGAAATAGTACGTCAGCCTAGCCGTCTTTGCATCATATTCCATCAATGCCCACTTGTCGTCAATGCGAGGAATTATTTGATCGATGCCCGAAAGACCATCCGAAATCTTGAAAGAAAAACTATTCTTTCCTTTCATTCCCGGTGTAAAATCAACTACCGAAATTGCAGGTCTTACAGTATCCGTCATCAATGCAAAATACCCGAGATACATAGGCTCTGCCGTTATCCAGCCATTTTCGTATCGACTTGGTTCAGAAATTATTTTGTTCTTGTCGGGGTCCCATCGCACAATTGTTGTTTGCTTCTCACGCCCCGGCTTTACCATGTCGGCCTTAATGGATAGACTATATGCATTATGTACAGGCTCATATGGCGACGCAATTTGATAGGTTGGACTCAACGCATTGGCAATTTTGGTGGATTGCGTGATGGTTAAATCGAGGTTTTCATAGAGCGTAAATGCTTTCATGGCGATTTTAACGGCAGGCGTTTCAAAGACATTATCCTGCTCCCAATTCCAGTGCGCCAAACTGTTTGAGGGTTTAGCAGGCTTGCCCGGCGCCGTTTGCGCCTGAACAGAAAACTGCACCCTCGTTTCATTGCCCATAATATCGAGCAAGCGATATTCACAGGCATGCGCCTTTCCATCCCGAAAGCTTATCACCCCGTCATTGACGAGGTTATCGTAAATGTCGAGCGGATTTCCCGGCAGCCTATACGAGCCATGGATGGAGCTCCGATCTTTTTTAAATCGCTCATAGATTGTATGCGCGTTCATGGCCCTGTTGGTGGCAAAATCAAGCCTGTCCATGCGTTGGCCGTAAACCTGCAAACCATCCACGTAAAACTCAATACGGTATATGCCGCAGCGATTGCTGTTGCCATCGAGCATATCAACCGTGGTGATAGCAAAACCCACGTCTCCATATACTTTGGGCAACACTGTTGTTTTCAGTTTTCCTCCCTTTGTTTCGAGCGCCACAGGCAGGCGAGCGCCATTCACCCAGGAAGAATCGGTTAACGGCACCAACCACACATGGGAAACGGAAGGAGGTATTTTATCCTTTACATCCAATCCAAACAACAGCGGGTTAACCAGCTTTTCGGTTTGGGTTTCTCTAATTTCGAAATGAAGATGGGGACCGCCGCTGCTACCCGAATTACCGGAAAGACCAACTACTTCACCTTTACTTACCGACAGCATTCCCTTTTCTGGGAACAAATCGACGCTGAAAGATTCTAGATCGTATTGCTGACTTTTTACATAATCATCAATTTTGGACGCATAACGCAGCAAGTGCCCATACACTGTTGTATAGCCGTTTGGATGGTCAATGTAGAGAGCATAGCCGTATCCGACAGGGGAAACTTTGATTCTCGAAACATAGCCATCGGCAGCAGCCACCACGTTCAGTCCTTCGCGTTGCTGCGTTTTAATATCGATACCTGCGTGAAAATGATTGGTTCGCAACTCACCGAAGTTTCCGGAAAGATTGAGCGGAATTTCCAGTGGTGAGCGGAAGTAATCACGCGGATACTCCTTCACCTGAGGCCTTGCCTGCAGGCAGCAGAAAACGAGCAGCGGCAACTGCACAACAGCCTTCCAATTGTTCCAACCATTCATGACGGGCGAAGATGGTAAAAGCCGATGCCTCTCTGAAGAGCAGTGCACTGAAATATGAACAGCCGAAAAAGGAAAAAACTGTCTTGTCCCGAACTAATCTTCCCTTAAATTTGACGCACAATCCTTATGGACTCTATTCACTTTAGAACCAATGAATGAACTTTTGATTGAACGCATCCAGGCAAAAATCAACCTGCTGGGCGAAGCCAAACTGAGCCTGCAGCAGCAGGTGCAGCGCCTGCGCGAAGAAAACGAAGCCATGCATCGCATCAACAAAGAGCTTCAGCAGCAGTTAGATGAAATGAGTGAACGAGTTAATAAGACTGTAAACACTGGTTCAATGCCCGCTCCGCAGGATGAAAACTTCCGTGGAGTAACCCGACACAGGATCAATGAACTGGTTAAGGAAATAGATGAGTGTATAACGCTTCTCAACAAATAGGCAATTGACATGAGCGACATTTCGATCAAAGTGAACATTGCAGGCCGCACCTACCCGCTTACTTTAGGTAGCGCAGAAGAGGCCAACATCCGTAAAGCGGAAGAGACTATTGAAGAGAGCATTCAGGCATTCCAAAAGAACTACGCAGTAAAAGATAAACAAGATTTGTTGGCAATGGCTTCACTTCAAATGGCGGCCAGTGCTATCAAAAACATGGAACCACGCATTGAACGTGTGGTCGAAAAAGTGGTGGAACGAGTAGAAGTTCCGACCGACCTTTCTCCTGCCCTGCTCTCTTTGGAAAGTCAGCTAGACCATTATCTGGCCTAATACACTTCGATTTCCCTGCAATCCTCCTGTGTCGACCCCGCCGGCAAAGTGCCTGCGGTAACTAATTTTATATATTCAAGCTATGGGAGAAATTATGTATGTGCTCATTGCTTCACTCGCCGGAGTCGCCGTTGGCGGCGGCTTTACCTGGGTGGTCTTCAACAACATCTTGAAGAACAAAAAGGAAGGAATTCTGGCTGAAGCGACGAAAGAAGGAGAAACAATCAAGGAAAAGAAGATTCTTCAAGCCAAGGAAAAGTTCTTGGAAATGAAGAATCAACACGAAAATGAAGTTCGTGAACGCAATAAGAGACTGCAGCAAGGAGAGGACAAAGTAAAGTCGCGTGAGCGCGAACTTTCTCAGCAGGTTGAGCAGTACAAGCGCAAAGAAAAAGACATCGAGACACAACGCGACAATCTCAACAAGCAGCTCGAAACTACGCAGCGCAAACAAGCGGAACTAGAGAAAAGCAACCAAAAGGTAGTTTCGCTGCTCGAAGAAACAGCCAAAATGACCGCCGACGATGCGAAAAAGCGTCTGATGGAACAACTCAAAGAAGATGCTCGCAACGCAGCGGCTTCGCAAATTCAAGGCATCGTAGATGAAGCTAAGTTGAAGGCCAATCAAGAAGCCAAGAAAATTGTCATTCAAACCATTCAGCGCACAGCTGTAGAACACGCCGTTGAAAACAGCGTGTCTGTATTCAACATCGAAAACGACGAAATCAAAGGACGCATCATTGGTCGCGAAGGCCGAAACATCCGTGCACTGGAAGCAGCCACCGGCGTTGAGATTATTGTTGATGATACCCCTGAAGCCATTGTTCTCTCTTGCTTCGACCCAGTTCGTCGTGAGATTGCTCGTTTGTCATTGCACCAGCTTGTTACAGACGGACGTATTCACCCGGCGCGTATCGAAGAAGTGGTTGCCAAAGTGACCAAAAACATCAACGACGAGATTGTAGAAATCGGTAAGCGAACCACCATCGAGTTGGGCATTCATGGCTTGCACAGCGAACTTATTCGCATGGTCGGCCGCATGAAATACCGCTCTTCTTACGGACAGAACCTATTGCAACACTCGCGCGAAGTTGCCAATCTCTGTGCTACGATGGCCAGCGAATTAGGACTGAATCCAAAAGCAGCCAAGCGTGCCGGACTGTTGCACGACATCGGCAAGGTACCCGATGATGAGAGCGAATTGCCGCACGCAATCCTCGGTATGAAACTCGCCGAAAAGTTTGGCGAAAAACCCGATGTATGCAATGCTATTGGTGCTCACCACGATGAAATTGAAATGACCACCTTGTTGTCGCCCATCATTCAGGTGTGCGATGCCATCAGCGGAGCCCGTCCCGGTGCTCGCCGCGAAGTGGTAGAGGCCTACATCCAACGTTTGCGCGACTTGGAAAACATGGCCCTCGAAAACAACGGAGTATCCAAGGCATTTGCCATTCAAGCCGGTCGTGAATTGCGCGTAATGGTTGAAGCTGATAGAGTTTCCGACGATCAAGCCGATGCATTGGCCATTAGTCTTGCCAGCAAAATCGAGACAGAGATGACCTACCCCGGACAAGTGCGTGTAACCGTAATTCGGGAAAAGCGTGCCGTTGGTATTGCGCGATAAACCATCGAAGGTTCAAGGTTGAAAGTTGCAAGTTGAAGGTTGAAAGTTGCCTTCCAAAACCTTCAACTTTCAACTTGCAACCTGCAACTTTCAACTTGCAACTTTCAACCTTGACTCATCACCCGTGAGCACCAAAGAACAAATGGCCACAAGCTTCAGCTGGAATACGCTGACCGTGGTGCTGCAGGTTGTTATCCAGTTGGCCTACACCGGTCTGCTTGCTCGCCTGGTCAGCAAAGACTCCTTCATGCTTATGGGCATCGTGCTGGGCATTATGGGTTTCGCTGAAATTTTTTCGCAAGTGGGCGTTGGCCCTGCATTGGTTCAACGTAAAGAAGTCCACCAGCAACACATCAATGGGGCATTTTATACGGCCGTTCTTTTGGGACTGTCATTCACGCTTCTTTTTATCGTGCTTGCTCCGGCCATAGCCTCTTTTTACCAATTGCCCGAACTGCGCAACATCGTAATGGTCGTGTGCAGCAGCTTTACTATTTCAGCGATTGCCGTTGTGCCCCGCAGTATGATGATGAAACACATGCGATTCAAAACCATGTTCAAGGCTAGTATGGTGTCCATTGTTGGAGGCAACCTCGTGGTTGGCTTGCTGTTGGCCTACCTGCATTGGGATGTGTGGGCTTATGTGTGGGCATTGTTTGCACAAAACGCTCTGATGACGCTTGCGCTTTGGTACTTTGAGCCGGTGCGCATAGGATGGAAGTGGGAATGGAAGTATACCCGCGAACTCATACGCTACGGCGCAGGAAGCACTCTTTTCAATGCTCTCAATTATCTGGCAACTAAGCTCGATGTGCTGCTGGTGCCACGCTTTCTGCGAGCGGGTGCTCCCGAGCTTTCAACCGTCCAACGCAATATGGCTTCCTATTTCGAACGCGCCAGTTACGCCATGACCCAACCGATCACCGTCATGGGAAAACTCAGCGACAGCGTATTGTTCAGCGGAATGTCGCGCATGCAGGACGACAATGTCAGGTTGCAGAAAACGCTGTGCATAGCTACGAATTTGCTCTCCTGTGTACTCATTCCTGCCACTGTTTTTATGGCCTTCTTTTCCGACGAACTCATCACCCTGTGGCTTGGCGTTGATTATCTAGAAACAGCCATCATTCTAAAGGTCCTTTTCGTGGGTGTTGTATTTCGCTCGTTGAGTAAACTCGGAGACTCCTTGCTGCGTGCGAAGGACGCCGTTTACCAAGGTTCGCTCTTCAAGGCGATATACGTGGTGCTGATTGGCATTGGAATTTACCTGGGAGTTCAGCACGGCATGACCGGTGTAGCTCTCGGATTGGTACTTGCCACCGTCATTCACTACTTCATGAACATGCACATGAGCACGCGACTCATAAGCTTATCGTGGAGTCAATTGATTCGTGCGCTTTTGCCGGGAATTTCGCTCGGCATGATTACGCTGATAGCCGCCTGGTTCGTTCACGGAATGTGCAGCATCGCTCTAATTCCCGGCTGGATAACCTTGCTCTCTGCCCTCCTTGTTGTGCCGTCCCTGCTTGTATGTGCGATCTACCTTTTTCCAAGAATGCTTGGAGGTGAAACCATCAATCCGATTCATTACCTGCCCGAGCGAATAAAACAAAAGGGTATACTTCGTAACCTTGCAGCGCGTTTGCAGTAAAAAGAGCGCAATGAAATTTATACGGGCATTTGCATTCGTTAGTATCTCGCTGATTGCAGCGGGCATTCATGCTCAGGCACGTATACGTGTTGAGGCGCCCGATACGTTGGCTTTCATTCTTTCACTCAACAACGAATTGATCAATCAGCACCCAATTACGGCTGTTACGTTTATAAAAGGTGTTTCCGGTAAAGCAACTCTTAAAGCAGAGTTCCCCTTCCGTCCGGCGCTCAATTTCTCGCAGGTAATTACAATAACAAAGAATACAGAAGTTGACATACGCGTCGAACGTGTCAAAGGAGCAATCAAATTCGTGATATCAGGAGAAACGGAGCTCACCGAACCGCTATTTGGCATTTTGGAAGGATCACAATCCGATACACTTCTCGTAAAAAAACACACCGATGGTTGTTTTCCGGTGGTTGATGACCAGTTGTATCAGGAAATGCTCACCACTTGCAACAGCATTCATTTCGAGGCAAAAAAGTTAGAATGCATGACGGCATTTGTAACCGCTCACTGCTTGCGAGTGGAGCAATTGAGGTTTATGCTCAATCAACTCAGTCAGGAAGACAACAAACTGCAACTCCTGCAGGCCGCTCAGAACATCCACGATCGCTCCTCATTGGGTGCTGTCGAGGAAGATTTTTTCCTAGCCAGAAACAAGGAAAAAGTGCGGGAAATGATCCGCTGATTTTTCATCTCTCCCGCCGGCAAATTCATGCGAAAAGTTATTGTTGACGGTCCACGAATACTTCCGTGTTGACCTAAATTTGACGGCAATAAATGCCATAATTCATTCGCATGAGTACCATCCATAATTTTAGCGCAGGTCCTTGTATTCTTCCACAAGAGGTAATCGAACAAAGTGCAGCAGCCATCCGCGAATTCGACGGCATGGGGCTTTCTCTCATTGAAATTTCTCATCGCTCGAAAAACTTCGAAGCTGTGATGGAAGAAGCACGACAACTTGTAAAGGACATACTCGGACTTCAATCGAAGTACGAAGTGCTCTTTTTACAGGGCGGAGCAACGCTGGGCTTCTATACTGCCGCTCTCAACTTCATGAAGGAAGGCGGAAAAGCGGCTTACGCCAAAACAGGCGTGTGGGCTGCCGGAGCTATCAAGGAAGCACAGCTGGTAGGTCATGTGGATGTAATTGCTGACTCTTCCGACAAGAACCACAGTTACATTCCGGAATTCAACGTGAACGGTGATTGGGATTATTTCCACTTCACCTCGAATAACACCATTTACGGCACCCAATTCCAGCGTTATCCTGAATGCAATGTGCCCATGGTATGCGACATGAGTTCCGATATTTTCTCCAAGCGCTTCGATGCAAATCAATTTGCCAT
>Ga0315899_10006679_pt1 | contig 12444 bp, 25 predicted proteins | sample LakEriMetagenome_2_FD_203518 | JGI IMG/M metagenome (GOLD analysis project Ga0315899, IMG submission 203518) | Freshwater fungal communities from buoy surface, Lake Erie, Ohio, United States - Buoy 4 MA112 | ecosystem: Environmental > Aquatic > Freshwater > Lake | place: USA: Lake Erie, Ohio... | reverse complement strand
TTCATAAAGGGTATTGAGTTATTTCATAACTATACTCAATATGAGAACCTATTGTTTGTTGATGTCATTATGGACTACGCTGAGTTTGCTAAGACATATAACTATTATACAAAGAAACTTTCATATGGGGGAGCTTCAAGGTCATCATCATTATCGGCATATATGTCAAGAGATGAGGAGTCATGGATGGGACCAACTGAAGATGATATATATAACGAGATTCTAGTAATAAGAAACTCCATTGGAACAACCCTTGAATCATATTATAATTCCCTACCACCTGAATACCAAGCAACCTATGTAACATCTTGGGGAGATACCCAAATAAGATACCCATCCATATCTGAATACATTGATGTGGAGTAATCCCCATGCCATGTTTATCAACATGACATATAGTCATTGTTAATAAATCAATTTGTATATGTCATTTATTTGACTTCACCTTAATAGATAAGTTCTAAGACAGGGGGAGTTATTATAACGTGGGGACTCCACCCTACCCCCATTATCCCCCTATATGGGGGGTATACCCCTCCCCTCCCCGTATCCCCCCTCCATATATAGGTGGTTTGGGGTCAAAAAGGGGGGATAATCCCCTAAACAAAACGTATGGGTAAAAAAACATTTATATAAATTTTTTCTGAAAAACCAAAAAAAAATTTTTGGGGTAAAAATCTGAAAAAGGGAAAAGGGGTCCATATGTAAAAAAAAAATTTCTGGATGAAAAATGTGGAATATTAAAAAAAAAACATTGTGTTTTTTTCACTATCTAAGATATTTATAAATATGGGATATAGTTGTGTAATATGTGGGGATAGTGAAATTTATAACTTTTACCCTAAAAGAAAAAACAAGTGTAAAGTTTGTCTCTCTAAAGAATATAAAAATAGGGGGGATAAAGATGAGTATATAAAAAAACAAAAGGAGTGGAGGTCAAATAATCTAATACATTATAGAGTTATGAGTGCCAAACATAGAGCAACGAGAAAGGGGTTTGTGTTTGAGATAACTGATGATGATATTGTTGAGAAATTAAAATCCCAAGACGGAAAATGTTTTATATCCAAAAAACCAATTTCAATGAATGAGAAAGATTGGTATAGTTTATCTTTAGATAGATTAGATAGCGATATTGGATATACTAAGGAAAATACCATTGTAGTTACAAAATTTGTAAACATTTCAAAAAATGACTTATCTTTAGATTTATATTTAAAGTTACTTAAAGAAGTTTGTGAATAAAAACCCCCTCTTTTATGTAGGGGGTTTTTTATTTTCATTATATTTATCTGTATATGAAAATCATTCTTAACGAATCAAATAGAGATAAAATGATTGAGGGTATCCTTAACAAGAGGGGTATTGAGATTCATTATGAATATGGGCTTAGGTCTTATAGCACTGATGGTGGACAATACGATGTTGTTAATGTTTGGTTTAAATATCCCAATCAAATTTACGAGCATTCAAGATTGGTAACCTTCAAAACAAAAAAGGATTATATCATTAAGATGGTAAGTCATGGTGACCTTGCTAGCATTACAGATGAGTTTGAATCCATCCCCAGGGAACTTGTTAATGGTTACTTTATTGAGAGAGCAAGAGTTTATTTGGATAAGTTATTACCAATAATAAATTTTGACGATTGAGATGAAAGTATTAATTACGGAAGATAAATTACAGTCCCTATTCAACAGTATGATGTTAGAGTTTGCTAATTTATATGAACATGAAAGGGATTATGACTATTATGATTATAATAAGAATACTTATATTGATTACTCCCCGCTTAATTTTTATAATATTGATGATAATGATGATAATAATAGTTGGTGGGAAGATGACGATTGGGTATTTCAGTATGCTGAGAACCCCCCATACAACGAACCTGTTGATGGTTTCCAAACACCGCTATTAATTTATTCTAAATATTCTTTTAAATCTATGTTGGAAATGTTTGGTTCTAAGTTTAATGATTTATTAAAGGTTTGGTTTGAATCAACATATGATTATCCCATTAAACAAGTGATTGATGATTATTCTACCGATAAGTTTGTTCGTAGTTAATTAGTCCCCCGTTTTTTGTTTTTACCTAATATTTATAAATAAAAATTAATATGAAAAAAGTTATAAGATTAACCGAATCAGATTTGATGAAAATCGTTAAACGAGTGATTAGTGAAAATGAAAAACCTCATCATAAATATGCTAAAATGAATCACGGTGAATTTATGGGTGAAATTAAATCTTTATATAAAGAGGTTGAAAATATTAAAGATTCTGAATGTGGTAAAATAAATAATATGGAAGACAAATGGAATTTATTAAATAGAGCTTTTTCCGCTCAAGAAGATGCTGAAAGGTCTGACGAATTTAATCTTTGTGGCGCAAAAATAAGAAGATTTAAAAAAAATAAATGTAAAAAATGAAAAAGATTGTAAGATTAACAGAATCAGAGTTAACTCGTATTGTTAGAAGGGTTATTAAAGAATCAAATATTTGGTCTGATGAGGAGGTCTCTGATTTTATGAATGATGTTCTTAGAACTGAACTTGGTAAAGACATTGACTTTAATTCCATGGATGAGGACAAACAAATTAGATTTGTTAGCAATTATTCACGAGCAACCGCTGATGAAGATGTTGCACATAATTTAAAGAAATGGGCTTTAAATAAGATAAACTCAAAAGACCTTGAATCAGAGCTTGGTGAAGGTAAAATATGGGATGCTGTTAAAAAACCATTTAAAAAAATTGGTAATTCCATAAAAAATACAATACAAAGGGAAATCTTGCATGGGGAATTGGAAGAATGGATGGAAAATTATATATTGAAAAAAATTGAGGAAATTAATCCAGAATTGGACTCTTATAATTATAGTACCCAAATTGAACCACCATATGTTATTGTGACCATTGATAATAAAAATAAATATGAATATAACGCCACCACTGGTGAGATAAGAAATATTCGTTAAATGTTTTATAAGATATTCTTTGAAACCCCACCCTAACAGGTGGGGTTTTTTATTTTTAGTATATTTATCATTATGAAAGTAATCATCTCCGAATCTAAGTACGAACAAGGAATCATTAGATATCTTGATTTAAAATTTTACCCCGACTATAATTGGGTTGGTGATGATTATTATAGAGAAGAAGTTAATAAACATGGGGATATTAATTTTTATGTTAATGATGAACGGATGTATTATTACACAGATTGGGGTGATGGAAAATCATTAATGGTATTTAATGAAATGAGTCAAGACCTTAATAGATTGTTTCACAATAAGTGGGTTCCCGTGGTTACAAAATGGTTTGAACAAAACACGGGACTTAAGGTTGATTGGACAAGTTATTATGATGACGATTTAAAAGCTGATGCATTTAAGAATGATTGATATAATGTGGGAGTTTTTATTAATACAATATATTTATTATTAAAAAAGATATTATGAAAAAAGTTGTAAGATTAACAGAATCAGATTTAAAAAGAATCGTTAAACGAGTTATTAAAGAAGATGATGATGAAATGGGAGGCTCATCTATAACCATTACTGTACAAGATATATTTAGAGAGGTTAAGGACGTTCTTAACGATTATGATGGTTATGATGAATCTATGAGAGACATGGCAATGGATTTGTCCGAAGAAATTTTGGGTAGATTAAAACGATTTGATTTACCTGAGCTATTGGCAAACTATATTACTGATTATTATGGGGCCGATATTCAGGATATTCTTGGTAATGAAGATGAATTTTAAATAATTTTTGAATTAAATTAAATCCCCACCTCATCAGGTGGGTTTTTTATGCTTATATAATTTTGGAATAAAAAAGGAGAAAAAAGATAAATTTTCGTTCACCGTGTCCGACCTTCGGTCGTTTTTCTTTTGGTCCCCGCCCGCCGCGATTTATTTTATGATATATTTATTGGTATGAAGATTATTATCTCAGAAGAACAGACAAGTGGTGCAATGGAGAAACTCCTAAAGATGAAGAACATTGAGTACGAAATTGAATATGGTGCAAAAACTTATGATGTTGTCGGGAGAGTTTATGATGGTGTTAATATTTGGTTCACCGTTGATGGTCGTAAATTTAAATTGCCATTTCGTTATTGGTACATTGTTCGTGGTGTTGATAATATTGGTGAACTTGATTATTATGATGATGTTCAGACAATAGATGAACTTTCATTTCTCCCTAAAGATATTGTCAATGGTTATTTTATTAAGAAAACAAGACAATTTCTTGAGGATATGTATGAGGAAAGGCGTCGCAACCCAAAATGGTGGGTTACCGATGATAATATTAACGAAGGTGTATTGGGGGATTTCTTAAAATTATTTTCTAGAGGTACTAAAGAAACAAAACCAATATTAAGTTATGTTAATACGTTAAAACCGATTTATATTAAAAGATTTGGTAAAGAATCATATGATAAACTTGTGCAAAGTTTTTTAAGTAAAAAAATTGATAGGAAGAAATTTTTGAGTTCTTTAGAGTCCTCAAAAACCGCAAAACCTAATATGGCGAATTTTGTTTCTAAATTTGGGGTTAAATTTACTAAAGATGAAATATCTCAAATTCATAAAATAACTTCACAAGTAAAAAATATACCATCATCCGCAACTAAAGCATTAACTTTAAGGAAATATATTAAACCATTACGACATTCAGTAAAGGTTACAACAAAGACGGGTGTTAAAAATGTCCCTGTATTATTTATAACATCTGATGATGCCGTTAGATGGTGGGGTGAAAATTACCGTAGTAGCTACGGGTTTGCGGTGGATGATTATTTATTGTTTAGTATAGATAACGTAAAGAAAATGTCACCTACCGATATTGACCAATTGTTCTATCATGAATTGGCACATATTAAAGACCCATCATCCGTTAGTTCAAAATTAATGAAAAAATATAAATCAGGTACTAAAAGATATAGTGATGAATATTTTTCTAACTCATATTATTTTCACCCAAGAGAACTTGTTGCTAATACCTCCAAAATATTAAATGGTATTAGTACTAATACAAAAAAATATATGAAAAGTTTAGGTAAAGAGGTGACCATTAAAACTTTGGACGATATAATTAATTGGGGTAAAGGTGTTAAAAAAGATATAACACCTAACATGAAAAAACTTTTGGGTTATGATGAAAAATTCGTGAAAGAACATTTTGACATTCTATCTTCAAAAAACCCAACCGAGTATAAAAAATTGTTAACAAAAATTGTACAACAATCTGATTATTTAAAATCACAGGTTAAAATTGCATTATAAAAAATATCCCATCTCATCAGGTGGGTTTTTTATTTCATATTAATTTTATATCTTTGTTTTATGGAAGATAAAAACATACCAATGATTAAGAAGTTGTTTGAATCTCTTTATAAGGGATTGACCTGCACCGTTACAAAGTCCGACTATAACCACCTTCTTTATAATTCAGTTACCAAAATAGATAATAGGGTAATATATGATGTCCAAATTAACGAAGAATGGAAGATATTTTACAGTCCAATGGATTTTACTCCAAGATACAAATTCTATAAAATTGTGGACGGTGAAGAAAAATTAACACATGTCATTGAGGAGGACCTATCATCAATTAGAGATTTGTTATGTCAGTTTATGGCCCATCTTGATTTTGTTGTTAGCGTGAAAGAAAAAAATCTAACAACCAATTTTACATACGAAGGTAATTTTTGATAAAGATTGTATTTATCATATATGAAAGTCCTAATTACAGAAAAAACATCTAAAGAAATCATTGACAGGTTACTAGAGATTGGTAATATTGAGGTCACACCTGAGTATGGATATAAGAACGAAGATACAATGCGTAGAGAATACTATGTGGTGTATCTTTGGTTTAATATTGAAGGCCGTAAAAGAAGGATTGAATATGTCTTTTATATTGATAAAAAAGGTAATATCCCTGAGAAAGGAATTAATGTATCTTGGCCTAGTCCACACGACATAACACCATTTAATATGGTTCCCCCCGATATTGTGCAAGATTATTTTATGAATGTTGCAAGGAAACATCTCGTCAATAGAATTCAAGATAAGTTTAGGTAACGGAGATATTTATTATTGTGAAAGTCGTAATTACAAAAAAACAATATAAGAATGTGGCGTATAAACTCCTAAAAACTATTTTGGGTGAGTTAAGATACGAGAATATGTATGAAAATGATGAAAGAACGATACAATCAATATATATTTATGGTAAAAGTAATATCCTTGACGATATTTCACCAATGACAATATGGTTTCCTCCCACCATGGCAAACGAAGGATGTAAAAGAGATTTAACTTTGGATGGTGAGTTTTCTCATATGTTGGAGAGATTTATTCCGTTGTTTAAAACAAAGTTATTCTCAAAGGTTTTGGTTCAGTATGTATACGATGAACTTGGTATTAAATGCGATTGTGTTCAGTATGATTATGACTTTATTCATGACCCTGGCCAAAGCGATGATGAAAATGCTTTTTATACTAGTAAAACGAACAAATATAATGTTAAGAAGAAAAAGAACATTAAAGAAAGTTTTTTAATTGAATCAAAATTAAAAAATCTTATCATTGACAGGTTGGGTGTTGACTTAACAGGTATGATTGAAAGAATTAATGATAGATATGATTTACCAATAGAATTTGATAATCTAATAAATCCTCGTATTTTGGATGTCTATATTAATAAGTATGGACCATTATATCTAATCAAAACCAATGAAAAAAACCTACTATATCAAAATAGAGATGGTAATAAAGTTATTGGTGATTATATGAATAGAACTTATTCGGAATCAAAAGTAATTGAACTTTTGGGATTACCCCCTATTGGATTATCAATAGATGATATTATATCCGCCTTTGTATAATATATATTAGTATGAAATTAATAATAACAGAATCCAAATATACTTTAGCTGTCAAATCTTATCTTGATAGTCTATATACCCCTGATGGTGGTTTTGAAAAGGCAATTGATTATCGTAATATGATGGATAAATTCGGGGCAATTGACTTTGATATTGATGGGGATGGTGCTTATGAATATTGGTCTTTGAATAAGAATAATAATGAGGAGGACACATTATGGATTTTTGGTAGGGTGTCAAATACCTTAACTCAAACTTTTGGTGCAAATTGGGTTGATATATTTGTTGAGTGGTTTACTCATAATACCCGACTTAATGTGGGTAGAGTTTATTACTATATTAACGGTGAACGACATTTTAAAGATTATTGATATTTATTAATAAAAACAACTATGAAAAATTTATTTGAAAGATGGAATGCTAAGACCCCTGACTTTTGGAAAAAAGTTCAGAAAGTAGGGTTAACTGCGGGAGCTCTTGGAGCGGCTTTGGTAGCGGCACCTGTTGCATTACCAGCGGCACTTGTTACTTTGGGTGGTTATTTAATCGCGGTTGGCGGGGTTACCGCAACATTATCACAACTTACGGTAGAAAGTCCGAAGTAAGCATTTTATTCATTAAAACTTTATTACTCCCCATCTTCACAGGTGGGGTTTTTTATTTATAATATATTTATCATATATGGAACACCCAATCGCGGCAATTGAAAAAATACTTAATACTCTTGGTAGTAAGATTATCAAAGACAGATATGGTCTTGACTTGAAGTTTGAGGTTGATAAAGTAAATGAACACCACTTCAAATCAAGAGACACCACTGATTATGTTATTCGTGTAAATGCTATTGGGGATAAGGTACCTTTTTTGATTAAAGATTTAAGTTATGATGATACAATGTGGGATGAAGGTAGGTATGATGTCCCGTCTCATCTTGAAGAAATACTAACAAGTGCGGCTAACTACATTGATTTAAATTATAGTGTGGTGTTTAATAATGTTAGAAATCCGTACAAACATAAATGTGACGAATATATAATTCTAAAAAGTGTTGGAACAAAAATTTGTAAGGAATCAGGAATGACTGATGACTCTTATTTTGGTGGTTTACCTGATATTGATAATGATGAATGGTGGAATGCTTTGAGTGATGAAGACAAAGAAATATTAAAATCTTTGTTTGGTTAAAATATTTTGTATATATTTGTCTTATGAAAAATAGTTTGATTTTATATTTTGTGTATGGGGTTATGGGTCTCATCTTACTTGGTATTAGTTTGGAGTTTACCATTAAATCTGTGATTGAGGTAGATTATCTTGGTGTTTTGTTGTGGTCATTCATTTTATGTGTTGATTTGAATGACATGATTGACAGACATCGTAATTTTACCAAGTATTACCCTCATTTTGAGGATAAATGGTTATATTTCTTATGATGTATTAATTCCCACCTCATCAGGTGGGTTTTTTATTTTTATATAATATTTATAAATAAAAAATAGAACATGGCAAAAAGAGTTATAAGATTAACAGAATCTGATTTGATGAGAATCGTTAAACGAGTTATCAATGAAGGTAAAAAATTTGGTTCATTTGACGATGAGGAATGGTACGATGAATCAGATAGAAGAGCTAGCTTTGATGATATGGGTGATGAAGACTTTGATGAAGAAAAGTTTGAGGACTTTGAAGATTTTGAATCTAAGCACGGAGAAGACACTAAATGGTTTGGTCGTGGAGAACACGGTAAAAAAATGTTTGACAAATATAGAGAAGTTAAACAAAGACCATTTAAAGTAAGAACAAGAAGAGGTATGTAATACCGAAACAAATTATGTTAACCCCATCTTTTTAGGTGGGTTTTTTATTTTAAATGATATTTATATAAAAAAAATATTATGAAACATATATTAAACGGTTTAAGTGATGAAGAAAAGAATGGTATTCTTGAACAATATGGTGCGGAAATAAAAATTAATGCTGAACGTTTTAAATCATTAATGGAGTCTGAGTTGGGTAACGTTAAACCGTTACTGAATGAAAATTACGACGAACAAAAATATAACTTGTTATACCAATCCGTTAAAGGTGCTGGAACTAATGAAGATGCGTTTTTTAAGGCTCTATATTCTATTAAAGACAAAAATGAGTATGGTAGAATTGATGCTATCGCAAAATCAAAAGGTGAAGATATTGCAACTTTATTTAAAGGTGACTTTAGTGATGTCCCATCAACTGAAAAATTTTGTGGTCATTTAAATTACATTGGTGTTAATATGCCCAAAAACGTTTGTTTAGGACAATTAGGATGGATTTTACCTAAAAAAGTCCAAAGTGGTGGGGTAGTAAGAGAACAGCATCAATTCCCTACAACAGGGGATAATAAAAATGTTCCCGCAACTCCTGTGACTACAGGAACGGCATCTACTGATAAAGTAATAACTCACAAAATAAATCCTAACGAATATCAAGAACTTAAAAAAACAATTTTAGGATATGTAAATGACGGTACTAAATTAACAATCACGATTAATGGAGGTACCTCTACAATTGATGGTATCACCAATCAAAGTGGTAGTCATAGACTTATATTACCAACCGATGGTTTAAAACTTATTACACCCTAAAAAAACATAAAATGATTTAATTTACCCACCCCCCAAACAGGTGGGTTTTTTATTTTCATTATATTTATGTAATATGAAATATCTTATAACTGAAGACAGATTAGAAGGGACAATTGAGCGATTCATTAAAACTTCATTTCCTGAAGTAATTACCGTTTCCTTTAATACCAAACCTGTTATGCTGGCTAGCCGTAATGATGAAATAATACAAAGGAAAACTATTGAGATTACAATGGACCCTCATAATATTTTAACAGGAGGTGAATCGGTTAATTATGATGTTGTTGCGAAGTTAAAAGGGAGTATCAAGGTTGGTCTTGATTCTATGTTTGGTTTAGGTTTGCAAGAATATGGAAGTAAATGGGAGGTTAGAATATACGTTTTAAAAAGGGTTGAGGCATAATGAAAGTATTAATTACCGAAAATAAAATGGTTAATCTATATCAATCATTAATTGATAAGTGTGTGTCTGAATTGATTAGTATTGATGGTCCTGATAATGTTCCTGATTGGGTTGACCCTCGTGTTTTAGATGATATTGAAAGTGTTGATAGTATTAAGGTTACTAATGTTGATATTTACGATGAAACTTACCCTGGTGCAAATATTATGGTGGTTAACATTCATGTTAATATAGTTTTGGACTCAATTAAATTTTTTGACACATCTAATCTATTGTTTCATTTAGAGTATTATGTTAAGGGACTTACATTTGGAAGAGATAGGGGTGTCAAACTTAAAATAATAGAAGACAATGTGGACCTAAAAAATGAAAATCCCCAATGGTAATGAGAATAGTAGTCACAGAAGAACAAAAAAAAGGTATTAGTCATAAACTAATGGGTATGATTGATAATAATGGATTATTAAATACCATTAAGTTCATGGGAGGGTACGATAATTTCATAACTCTTTTACCCGATTACTTTGATTCAAGAGAAAGTAAGATAGATTTAATTAAAGAAATAATTGGACTTGATGAACAACATCCTGTTTATGGTGGCGGGGGTAGAATCTATTTATCTGAAGTAGATTCCGATATTTTGTATGACGAATTTGATGGTGATGATGGCCACACATTTGAATCTTATATTGATTTTATTGAGAATTATAATGACAACTTATTCGCCCATGTTACGGTATGGGAATTTGATGAAGATGGTCAGATGTATGACGAATATTTTGATGATTATGATGTTCGTGTTAACAAATTGGAAACTAAATACTTAAATAAACTATTTGAAATGTTAGTGAATAATTATTTATCGTGAAAGTTATAATTAATGAAAATACCGAGAATAAATTACATTCATTTTATCAAAATAAAATTGATGATGAATGGAATGTGTTAAAACAAAGATATAAAGATGAAGAAGTGTCTTCGGGTAATTGGTATTTATCATATATAAATGTAATAGATAGAATCAAAGTCACAATGGTTAAAGTTATGTCACACCGAGTATTAATTTTTGTTGATGTTTATGGTAACCGAGTTGATTCCGACCATTTGAGATTTGTTAACGAGTATTTTACACATGTCTTAGAACCATTTGGTAAACCTACAGTAATACCTGTTGAATGATGAAAGTAATTATAAGAGAAAATCAAAATTCGGTTATTGAAGCTCAAAAAAATATGTTGTTTAGACTTTGGGATAAACAGGGGTACGCCAATTACGATATGACTAAAATCAAATTATTTGGATTATTTTTTCACCAATACACAACAATACAACATTGGGTATTAGAATGGAACAAAAAAAATGGTGTTGACCCCCTTAAATACCTAAAAGCTGATTTTACATTATTTGAGGTAAGACCTGGTTTATATTTAACAGACGAAACTGATAGTGGTAGAAAATTACGATTTGAGTGGAATAATATTTCTTTTTTGGTAACACTATGGGAAATTGAGGTTAGCGTTCCAAATCAATATGTTCATATGAGAATGGAGATTGACTTGGACTCAATTACTGAGAATGGTAGAAGTATTTATGATGATTTATATGACGATGACCCAAACTATGACGATGAGTTCTTTAACCTTGTTGAGGATTATAGGGATGAAGTAATATCAATTGTTAATAAAGTATTACAAGAGAAATATACCGATAAAATGGGGTATGACTTGGAGACTGAATTTTAATGTTATATGAAAAACGATTTAGTCCCACAACTTAGTAAGATACTTAATACAATTATTATTAAGAAATATCCATTTATTGATAAAATCGTAGTTAACTCAGATAATATTGATAATGAGGCGTTTTATTATAGTATTATGATTGTTACGGGGAAATATAATATTGAAATAATTGATTTAGAATTAGAAAACGAAATAGAAGATAATATAAGAGATTTGTCCAACATGGTATTCCAATCTAATTACGATGAGTTTATTTTTAGGAAAATATATAGTATTGGTTGGGGAACTATTGATAATTGAGATATTTATTAGAAATAAATATATAGTTATGGCAAAGGCTAGAAAAGAAGGTAAAGGTAAGAAAAATAGACGAAATCTTAAAAAAAGATTGGATATTATAAAAAATAACATAAAATTAATTCAGAATTATGAAAAGAATAGTTGAAATATCTCAAGATGAGAAAAAATCCATTTTGGAAAAATACTCTATAATAAAAGAAGACCAACTACCTCTTGAGGAGTGTTCATTATTTGACCTTAAAAAAATTAGAGACTCATATGAAGGTGGGAATCCTTTAAGTATTGATATTAATGCTTTATCAGATAAAGAACTAATGGTGATAAAATCATCTTCTTTGGGTGATAAAAAGATGTGTTTGGCTAAAAAGGCGGATATAATGAAACATTTAAATTAAGCGATGAAACAAAATTTATTAAACGAAGAAATTAGACGTATTAAAAATATGATGGGTTTGCAAGAGCAAACAAAT
>Ga0315899_10006678_pt1 | contig 12445 bp, 7 predicted proteins | sample LakEriMetagenome_2_FD_203518 | JGI IMG/M metagenome (GOLD analysis project Ga0315899, IMG submission 203518) | Freshwater fungal communities from buoy surface, Lake Erie, Ohio, United States - Buoy 4 MA112 | ecosystem: Environmental > Aquatic > Freshwater > Lake | place: USA: Lake Erie, Ohio... | reverse complement strand
GAATACTTGGATTGATCTCCTGAATCGGGGTCGGCTCAGATTCTGAAATCCGCCGCATGACACTCAAGCTGTTCTCCGCTCTGAAAGGTGGCCGCCCGGTACACATTGTGTACAGCATGCTTCCGAGACTGAACAAATCGCTGCGTGCATCAACACTTTGACCAGATGCTTGTTCGGGGGACATGTATTGCGGTGTACCGGGATGGAATCCGGTACGCGTCAGGCTGGCATCATCGGCTGCACGAGCGAGTCCAAAGTCGCTGATCACTGCGCGGTCGACACCTTCTTCCAACAGGATGTTCGATGGTTTGATATCACGATGCACAATGCCCTGCTGATGGGCGGCAGACAAGCCATCGGCAACCTGCATACCGATTCGCAAAATCTCGCACATTTCAAGTGGTCCAACGCGATCAATGCGAGCTTGCAACGATTCACCTGATACAAACTGCATCACGATAAACGGTGATTCAAGCTCTGTCTCGACATTATGAATCGGCACCACGTGTTGGTGTACGACAGCGGCGGCGGCGCGTGCTTCACGCGAGAATCGTTTTCGAGCTGGTCCGCTGCTGGCCAGATACGGAGCCAACAGTTTGATGGCGACAGGTCGATTGAGTTCTGTATCAAATGCTTTGAATACAACTCCCATACCGCCGGAGCCAATCAATCGTTCCACTTCGTAACGTCCCAAACGCCCGAGCATTTCGGGGTGCGTTGGCGGAGAAAGCAATTGCTTGGCCATCGACTCGGTCCAGTTAAAATTCGATTGATCGAGGCTCACTGGCGAAAAGCGGCGTTGCTGATTCGAATCAAAGGGTTGAGAGATCGCAGCGGTCACGCCCTGCCACATAGTCTTCGGCCCCGCCAGTTCGCTGATCCGTTCTTGGCAGCGATTGCAGTTTTCGACATGAGTGAGTAGTTCCTCGCTAGGCTCCAAAGACTGATCGGGTCGAAGCAATGCCTCTAAGGCTGCATCATCACACGTATGTTGATTCACGTTCATCGTTGTTCCTGATACTGTTGAACTAATCCTTTGATCCGTGCCATGACTCGACTACGTGCAAAATAGATATTGCCGCGGCGAGTGTTGAGCTTCGTCGCTGCTTCTTCGACGGACAATTCCTCGATGCTAGTCAGCCAGAACGCTTGCCAAGTGTGTTCCGCCACCGACTCGCGGACACGCTCCGAAGCCCATCGAAAAACCATTCGCTCGTACTCCGAATCCAGAGCACTGGAGAGCTCAGAGGGAGCAGGCAAATTTGCCAAGTGGAGCTGGGCTTCGCTGTCATCGCGTCCCAAAGATCGAGTGGCTTTCTGCGTGATCATGTCGACAGCGGCATTACGAGTGATTCGCAACAGCCAGGCACGAAAACTGCCTCGATCATCTCGCTCGAGCCACTGGGAAACCGAGCAGGCAACCGCCATGAATACCTCCTGGACCAGATTGTCTGCGTCTGCCGCTTGAAAACCTCGGCTCTTAGCGACATTAAAAACCACCGGGCCGTAAATCGACGCAAACTCGTCCCATGCAGCCATATCTTCTGCGTCTTTAAGACGCAGAATGAGGCTCGCTCGGGTCTTCTCTTGTGTAGGTTTCATGAGTGCGTCGGTTAAAGGTCTCGATTCGCTTCTAACAGCAAGACTGAATCAGGGATCTCAATCTTGCGCGATGCGAGGACATTTTTGCAGATTTCTACCAGATCGGCTCGCAGCGAGGTTGGCGACCATTCGTACATTTTTTTCCCAACCGCCTAAAGGATATCGAGATCATGACTGGCAAGGAGCTCTGGCCGGTGATCACCGACAACTTTGTGCTCATTCCCAATCCCAAGATCTGCGATCCGAACAAGCCCTATCGCGTGGAGTTTAAGGCGACTTTAGTCACTCCGTAGACTCCCTTCGGGGCTTGGGCCTCTAGAACAAATCCCAACCCGAAGCGTTAGTTTTGAAGTTGCGCTATTTCGGATTTAGGGGCAAAGCCCAGTTCGTTTACCTAGCGTAGGCAAAAATAAGGCCTTTGGCCCGAAAAACCCGTTACTACGCAACTTCAAAAAGCGTTAGCGAGGAGTCAGTTTAACGCTTCGGGTTGGGATTGTAGTCAGTCCCTCGCTAACGCTTCGGGTTGGGATTGTAATCAGTCCCTCGCTAACGCTTCGGGTTGGGATTACTTCTCGATGGGCACTTTGCAAAAGGTCAATGCAGCGATGCCGTTGGCACCCAGGAGCAAGTTATCCTGACTCCAGGCAATCTCCTTCAGATATGTGATCAACTTCGCTGAAGACGCTTCCTTTAAAGTCAGCGTGAGGACATTTCCTATCACGCTACCCGAGGCGACTTTGTCCCGTTCGTCATCCAGGTAAAATTGTCCGGCTAAATTTTCCGACCAAACGACTGGCTGATCGAATTCCAAAGCAATCACATCCTTTTTTTCGGTAGTGAAATATGCACGCTTCAAGTTTGCCGCAGATATTGGACCTGTTGGCACTTTGCCGTAATGATCCCTTTCAATCAGCGGTTGAATCGTACGCGCGAATTCCGACCAGCCCTCTAACGGATAATGGCAACCACCGGGTGGACTTATCCCGAGCGTGGACATGATGCTCATGTTGGAGAACAAGTATGGCAACGTGCGTTGTTTTTCTCGCAACATATCGCCAGATCCCATGCGTCCGCCCATTCCGCATGAGTTTGGCCAGATCTGGAAAACATAATAGTTCTGCACATTCGGAAAATCTTGCTTCCAGGAGGCGGCCATTTCTTTGAACAATTCATGGTAAGTCTCCCATCCGTAGCCGCCTGTCGGGCCGGCGGCGCCTTGATCGTTCTCGCCCTGATGCCACAAGATCGCGCGGATGCCGTGCGTCAGCTTCGCCCCTTCAACTCGCGTCAACAAGCTGCCGTAAAGTTGATGTGGATTCGTCCATGGATTATCACCGCTGGTATCACGACGATTAAGAGGGTTCGGCAAGTGCTGATCGATGCGTGTTCCGCCCGCTGCAGCATTGATGATGCAAATTGGTACCTTTTGACTATCAACTAAACGCTTGGCTAACTCCATGCCCCACCAACCCAACTCGGCCTTCTCTCCCTTTTGTGCTTTCCACACTGGGTAACACCACAGGTTCTCTTTGTCGCCGGCTTTATTAGCTGAAGGACGGCCATAACTGCGAATCCATTTATTCGTCTCTGGCGGAGATTGTTCGGCGGTATCTGTCGCCAAAGCATTCGATTGACCATCGATAACGTAGGCATCGCCGCAGACCAGATCATTTACCGTCTCAAGAACGGTTTCCCTGCCGGCGGTTTTCGTACCAAACTCCACTTTGTATTGGATTAAGCCCGGCTTGAGTTGTGTTGAGAGTGAGTAGGAGTTATCTGCTGCGGGCTTGGCCATCTCGGTCTTGATGAGTTTGTCGTCTGCGTAGAGCTTTAGGAAAACGGCGTCGGCGTCGTTGTTCAGCGTTCCATTGTAATAGAGCGTGCCCAGACCCTTGTCGTCGCGTGCGTAAAACTGGCCGTCCTCGGGCTTCTCATCTTTTGCAGGTGTGCGCACGATCCACGCGTCGCTCTTCGGCTCGGTTACCATGATATCAACGCTTTGCGTGACTGGTTTGCCACCGTTGCTCACGCTGGCAGTGACGGTAAGTGTGCCACTGTTTTGCGAGCGCAGCAGTCGCAGTTTTCCGGGTGATACTTCCTTGGTGACCGCGAACGGCTCGGCGCTCCACTCAAACTTTATGTCGCCCGCGTTCGCCGCCTGCATCGCATCAAGATTCTTGATCTGATGCACTACCTCTATGGTCGATCGTCCATCCCATTTTGTCGGGGCCATGAGTGTGAAGACCGGCTCGGGAACGGTTTCTTTGATGGTGATGGCGATGTCCTTTGTCTTTACACCATCGGCATAGATGGCCTTGAATTGCAGCTTAGCCGCCGTTTCCCCGGATACGCGACCAGCCGGAAAGGAATAGGAAAGTGAATCGGTGGCAACAACCGATTCTTTCCCGTCAACGGTGAGAGTCCAATAGATTTTCTGCGCTCCGCCAGCCTGCGCCGTGATCATGGCAGTGTCACCTTCCAACACCGTTAACGCGGTTGAGGACAAAGAAAACTGATTGCCCTTTTGCACGATAGGTCCGACCAACGTTTGAAGCGGCTTTTGGTTTTCGTAGGTCAATTTGATCCAATCGGCGGATCTCGCCACTTTGGAGATGCGCACCTCATCGATATCACCTACGAAATCATAAGTACCAGAAACCTGATTCCAGCCACCGATGTGCATGGACACTTTGTTGGGAATTTTCATGTCTGCACTGCCAGCGGTATTGTCGATTACGCCATTCACATACAACTTTGCCTGCTTTCCATCGTAGGCGTGGACGACATGTACCCATTCAGACATCGGTACGGGGATATCGCCAACGATACCTGCACCACCGAACCAGCAATCCACTGCTAGGTGCGAAGGGCTGGCCAAATTCATCACCACCTTGCTTTGGCCAGTGGGAACTCCCCAGGCCAGAACAGTGGTGTTGATCTTCTTAGCCTTGAACCATGCCTCACTAGAGTGAGGGGAAGAGCCGCTTGGGAAAGCCTTTATTTCGGTGCCGCAATTGACCCCTTTTCCTGCAGAAAAAGTCCGTGACTTACCGACGACGCCAGTGCTCAAGGCGGTGCCGGCATCGATCGCCGAGATTGTGCCAACCTCGTCTTGGACGGTCTCGTTCATGTGCAGCACGGCGGCGAAGTTGTTGGCAGAATTGAACACCGCAGCGCCATTTGATTCACTGACGGCGGCGGTGTTACCCCAATAGATCTTTATTTCTTGACGGGCATTACCGGTGATGATCGGGATCTTCACCCAAATGGATGCGAGTCCGTTGGCCGCATCCCACTCCTCGATTTGATAAGCTAGTGGTTCACCGTTCTTGGTCGAGAATCGCAAGTCGGCCCCATCCGCCTTCGCTTGGCCGAATTCGAAGAAGTCCTTATTCAGTCGCACTAAGAGGGGAAAGTCCTTCACTGTCGCCGCTGCAGGTAGGTTAGCACCTTCCGGCGTGGTGAGGATGAACATCGATCCCGAGTGTTGCCAGTCCGGGTATTGCGCGGACGCCCCCGTCGCCCACAGCGTGAGCAGTGATACAGCGAGGAATAACGGTTGGAGCAGGTGCTGTTTCATGGAACGATTATTGGTTAGGTCTATTTTCGCGGACGGTGGTATTTCGGCAGCGTCTTCGCCCCGTAAAAGTATATCCTAGCTTATCCCAGCTCCCTATCCACCGTGCGAGACATTCATCGCAACTGCGCCCCCCGACCCTACCGCTTACTGAGTTCAGTGGCTGGTACCAATTGAGCCACTTTCTGTGCCTAAGCCAAGATCTTTTGGACGACATGCGCCTCTTCGACGCCGGTCAATCGTTGGTCTAGGCCTTGATAGGGGAATGTAAAGCGACGGTGGTCGATGCCGAGCTGATGGAGGATGGTTGCGTTGAGATCGTTGATGTGTACGGCATCGTCTTCGAATCGAGTCGTCTTCTGACCGTTCGCATCGACAATGTTGTAGCTGTATTCATCCGTTCGACCGTGCTCGATCCCCCCTTTGATCCCACCGCCAGCCAACCAAGCGGTAAAGCACCTTGGATGGTGGTCACGACCATAGTCCGTCTCGTTCTGCTTGCCTTGGCAATAGACCGTACGACCGAATTCGCCCGAGCAGACCACGAGGGTGTCTTCCAACATTCCTCGCTGCTTCAGATCTTGAATGAGTGCGGCCCAAGGTTGATCCACGTCTTTGCATTGGCCACGAAGCTTCGCAGGCAACGCGCTGTGATGATCCCATCCGCGGTGGAACACCTGCACAAAGCGGACACCACGCTCAACCATCCGTCGAGCGAGTAAACAATTGCGAGCGAACGAACCTGACTTCTCAACTTCAGGGCCGTACAAGCTCTTGATCGACTCGGGTTCATCGCTCAAGTCGGTCAATTCCGGTACCGACGTTTGCATGCGGAAGGCCATCTCCTGTTGTGCGATCGTAGTTTGAATCTCGGGATCGCCAATTTCGGCAGCGTGCCGGTGATTGAGCTGCGTTACCAAGTCGAGCATCTTGCTGCGGCTAGTTCGCGAGACTCCCGTCGGATTGGATAAAAACAGAACGGGATCGCCAGCCGACTGAAAGGCCACCCCCTGATACTTGGATGGCAAAAAGCCAGTGCCCCAAAGTCGGCTATAAAGAGCTTGAACATTCTGTTGATCGCCGGACCAAAAGGCCGAATTCAACACGATGAAGTCAGGCAAATTTTTGTTGAGCGACCCTAGTCCGTAGCTTAGCCATGCACCAAGGCTGGGCTTGCCTTGAACCTGCGAACCGCTGCAAAACTGAGTCTTGCCTTCATCGTGATTGATCGCTTCTGTGCGCATCGATTTGATGAAGCACAAGTCATCCACCACTGTCGACAAATGCGGCAACAGTTCACTCATGTATCTTCCGCACTTGCCTTGCTGAGCGAACTTAAAAATCGAGGGCTGAATCAACTTTTCGTTGCCATCGGTCATGGCAGTGACGCGCTGACCATCGCGGATATCTTCGGGCAGAGGCTGTTTGTACTTTTCCTCCAAGCCCGGTTTGTAGTCATACAAATCAATCTGGCTGGGCGCGCCCCCCATGAACAGAAAGATCACTCGACTGGCTCGTGGCCGGAAGTGCGGAAGCTCGGGTAGCGATGCCGTTGCTCTTTGGGCCGCGAGCGAACCAAGCACGGCTGCACCCAATCCGACCGCAGAACGATTCAGGAATCGGCGGCGATTCTGCAGCAAACGATACTGTTCTAAAAGTTCATCGTTCATGAGTGTCTATTCTCGCGTTTTGGCTGTATCAAGACTGAAAAGTGCATTCACGACCATCGTCAATGCGGCTAGCTCGATTCGATCAGAATCGGTACGTAATGTTGCGTCACTCAATGTTGACCCCGTCGAAATTGAAACAGTCGAACTTTGGTCGGCAGTCATAGCTCGGGCTGCCTCCACATCCTCGCGATAGATCTCGCGGAAGCTGTTTAAGCCATGGAGCAGGTCGGATATCTCGGTATCACTGGGCAATTGTCCGGTGATCGACTCAAAGGCTATTCTAAGCCGATTTGAGTCGCCTACTTGTGAAGGGGCAGCTTGATAGCTATCGCCAGCTTGAGTCTGCGATTTCAGCAAAGTCATTGCGAAGTGGCGAGCGGCTTGAAAGTACTGGCTCTCGTTCATCATCAACAAAGCTTGAACGGGCGTATTGGTGCGTTCACGTCGCGAAGTGCAACTTTCACGAGTTGGCGCATCGAAGATCGTCATCTGTGGCGGTGGCATCGCTCGCTTCCAGAACGTATAGAAGCTTCGTCGATAGATTTTGTCGCCGGTGTCTTCCTTGAAAGAATAAGTCGAGGACGAAACCATGGAAACCGTTCTCCACAGGTCCGCAGGCTGAGGCGGCTTGACGCTCTTGCCGTACATCTCGCTATTCAACAAGCCACCTATGGCCAACACTTGATCGCGAATGACTTCCGAGTCTAAACGAATCCGCGAGCCGCGTGCGAGCATGCGATTTTCGGGGTCGTTGATGTAATCCTCGGGCGAAACGCGTGATGATTGCTTATAGGTTTGCGACGTTACAATCGATCGAATCAGCGACTTGACGTTCCAACCCGAATCGATGAAGGTGTTCGCCAGATCATCTAATAGCTCAGGGTGCTTCGGGTATTCGCCTTGAGCGCCGAAGTCACCGGAGGTCTTTACCAACCCAACGCCGAAAAGCTGTTGCCAAAAGCGATTGACCGTTACGCGAGCCATCAGCGGGTGACGTTTGTCCGTGATCCATCGGGCTAGATCAAGCCGAGTCAACACAGTGCCGCTGGATTCGATAGGTGGCAAGAATGAAGGCGAGTTTCGCGTGACTTCATCGCCGGGCTGATCGTAGGCACCGCGTTTGAGAATGTAAGCTGGACGCAGTTCGGCGCGTTCTTTCATGACTAATGCTAACGGAATCTCGCGTTGCAGTTCGTCGCGCGCGGATTGGATTCGACGAAGCTCCTCTTCCTTTTCTTTGAGCTGACTTGTCAGAGCCTTAACTTCTTCTTCGCTCGCAGTCTTGGCTGCGGTTGCTTCGTTGAGCTTCTGCTTCAATTGATCGACGATGGACTTGGCTGAAGCAAGTTGCGAGTCAAACTCGCCCAGGCTTCGCGACTGTTCCGGCGACGGCAAGCGAATCAGCGGCGGCTGTTGCTCTCGACCTGGAGTTTCCGGATCGCCGTCGATGTTGTTGAAGAACGCGAAAAGCTGATAGAAATCTTTTTGCTTCACCGGATCGTATTTGTGATCGTGGCAAACCGCGCACTCCAGTGTCATTCCCATGAACACCGTTCCGAAGGCAGACACCTGATCGACGACATTCCTTGTGTAACTTTCCTGCGGTGGATTCGTTCCTTTGTCCATCACCATATGAAGCCGATTGTAGCCCGAAGCAATTTGTTGATCGATCGAAGCGTTTTCTAACAAATCGCCCGCAAGTTGCTCGGTGGTGAATTGGTCAAAGGGCATGTTTGCGTTGAACGCTCGTATGACCCAATCGCGGTACTGCGACAGTTCTCGATAGTGGTCGTGGTGCATGCCGTTGGTATCAGCGAATCGAACTAAGTCCAACCAATGGCGAGCCCAATGTTCACCGTACTGTGACGACCCCAACAAGCGGTCAACCATTTTTTCGTAGGCATCCGGCGAGTCGTCCGATTCAAATTGAGCGATCTCTTCACGCGTGGGGGGCAAGCCCGTGAGGTCGAATGTTACGCGACGAATCAGTGTTCGCTTATCCGCCGAAGGCTGAGGCTCAAGGCCGTGCTTCTTTAGTGAAGCGACAACGAATTGGTCGATTCGATTCGAAGCTAAGTTCGGATGCTCTACGGATGGGTGCGTTTGAGATCGAAGTGGTTCAAAGGACCAGAATTTTTCGTACTTGGCACCTTGCTCAATCCACCTACGAAACAGGTCGCGTTGTTCAGGAGTGAGAGCCTTCTTGCCAGACTCCGGTGGAGGCATTTGGATCGATAGGTCATCGGTCGAAATTCTTTTCCATACTTCGCTCTGGTCCGGATGGCCTGGTTTGATCGCTTGACTGTTGCCTTTGGTATCATCCACGGAATTGGAGGATTCTGCCGTGCGAAACGGGCCGAGCGGATCGTCTGCTAGATCAAGACGCAGGTTCCCTTCTCGTTTCCCTTCGTCGGGACCGTGACAGGCGAAGCAGCGATCCGATAGTAGCGGTCGGATATCTCGGTTGTACGAAATACTGTCGTCGGCATGTAAACTAACCGTCGCAGCCACGGACCATAATCCAATAACACTGGCTATCAAACGCATCGTTTTCTCAAACTTCGGAGGGAAATGACTTGGCCCAATCAATTCGGGGGCAATGTCGAGCAGGAAGGGAATACTAGATTCTACCTGAGCAGCGACCTAGCCACAACGAACCTGTCAAATCGCCGCCCGTGAGTTGTCACGGCCACAGGCATCATTAGGTGAGTAGCTTCAACAATTACTCAGGGTAATGCGATATCGAAAGGAAAAAAGGTGTCAGGAACCGTTTCTCTTCTTTGAGTTCGGGCTTCGATTGGGGCACCAAATGCTTCGCGTTTATTGATCTCACGGCCTTGGGAGTCGCATTTGTAACGAGTCTCGGTACCGCGTCCGTCGAAGACTTGAGTCAGGTGTCCATCGGGAACACGCATGGTATCGTGGATGATGAACTTGGCGTTCGCTGCCGTGTTGCGAGTTTGATTCCAGACGGCCGTGAAGTTGGCGAAAGTTTGTTCCGGCACCGTACAGGTTATGTTTCGAATGAGAGTTCCGTCGCTGGCTCGATACCCATGATACTTGCGGCGACCATTTGGATCTTCGTCAAAGAAGAGCTCGTTGTTGGCATAAGCTTTTTTCGATGCCATCCGATCGAAAGGTTCTCGAAGTTGTATCAACTAGTGGTCGTTTCGTTCTCAAGCCTGAAACATCAAGATTGTCATCCGTCCCACAAAACGAACAGCTAACGGTGCCAAAACGGAATATACCTATGACTATCACAACCGAGTGACCGAAGTCAAACAGCACACCTCTAGTGGCAAATCCCTTATCTCCACCAAGACCTATCTCGATAACCAACTTCTGTGCGATGTGGATCCCTACGGTCGCCGCAAATACTACGGTTACCGTGCCAGCGATGGAACGTTAATCCGCACCGTGACCGCGACCCACCCAAGTTACACCCTAGCCGACTTCGCTGCCGTCTGGAGCCTAACCCGCAGCACAGCTGCCAACGCAGCTTACATCATCCACGATGCTATTCGAGACGATGATGGTCACCTCACCCAAATCATCGACGCACGCGGTACCGAAACCCGCTTCGAATATGACTCCCTAGGTCGAGAAACCAAAAAGACCACAGCCTTTGGCACAGCCCTGGCTGCTGTAACCGAAACTTATTATGACGATGCCAACCATGTCATCGAAGTTCGCACGCCACGGTACTTCGATACCACCGATACCGAAGGCTATCAAAAAGCCAAGGAAACCTGGACGTACAATGGTCGTGGTTTAGTCGCCACCCACACCGAAGCGACCGGTTCCACTATCGCCGCCACAGAATCATTTACCTATGACCTCAGAAACCGACAACTAAGCCGTTCCGATTACGGATCCAACACCTGGACCCAAATCTACGTCTCCTGCTGTGACAAGCAATCGGCATCGGTTGATCCCCTCGGACATGGAACCATTACCAATACCGATTCCAACCGACGAACCATCCACACGGCAACCGTTTCGGATACTTCCACCCAAACCGGCTCCTTCCTCAACCCGGACAACGCGAAAACCCTATCCGAATCCACCACTCGTTACGATTCCTTGGGTCGAGTCACCTATCAAACCACTTGGCTCACCGCACGAGGAGCTATCAGCCCTGCCCTACCTCCTATCGCAGGCTTGGGTGGAGTCCCTCTCTCAGACGGACTCACCACACAATACCTTTACGATGATAATCTGGCCGACGGCGTCGGCCTCGATAACTCCACAGGAGTCTCGGTACCTCGATTGGGCACCGGTGGCACAGGAACGTTTAACGTCTCCCTCTCCAGTGCCATTACCAAACTAGCTCAAACCACCGCCAACGGCGGAGCTGGCGTCTCCTTTAGCTCGGTGGCTCCTGGACGAGCCACCATCGTCATCAATCCCGAAGACGAAATCAGCTTCTCCATCGCCGATGCGGCTGGCCGCACCGTCATGAGTGGCAAACTCAACAATTACCGTGGTTCCGGGGCTACCGCCCTCAATACCTTGGCCACCTGGTCTTGCACCGTCTTCGACGCCACCACCAGCTTGAGTGGCTTCGGAACGGTCCTAGTCACCACCAGCGTCGATGCGTTAGGGAAAACCACAGCCACCTGGACCGATGGCGCAGGACGCACCCTACGCAGCATTGATCAACTAGCCAAAGTCACCACCATGACTTATGACCCCGCCGGAAACCAACTGTCCGTTCGGGATCCGAACAATGTCGGAGCCGACATGGTTTACGATTTCCTGGGACGCAATACCCAGCGCACCGATACCGCCAGCGCCGTCACCAAGACCGAATATGACAAAGCAGGTAATGCTGTCAAACAAATCGATGCCAAGAACAAGAACACCTTCATCACTTACGATGCTCGTGGAAGACGCAAAACCACAACCGACCGCATCAGTGCCGCCACGGTGTTCACCTACACAGCATTGGGCCAATTGGCATCTCTAACCGATGATCAAGCTCAAACCACGAGCTATACCTACAACTCACGGGGCAACAAACTCACCGAAACCTATCCGGATCACACCGGAGGCACTCCAGGAAGCTCTACTTATGGCATCGTCACCTTCGTTTATGACAATGCGGGACGCGTTCTTCGCAAACAAGACCAACTCGGTGACACGGTCACCCATACCTACGATTTAGCAGGGCGAATGACCACTCGTGCGTATCGCACGAGAGTCAACAGTCCATCTGGGACGATTGCTGATTCGGACACGTTCACCTTTGACCGAGCCAGTCGCATGCGAACAGCGGTGAACGGCCGCTACACGAATACCGTCACCATGACCTATGACCCGATCGGGCGCAAAGCGACCGAGGGGCTCACCATCTCGGGACGAACCTACACCACCACGAGCGAATACAACGCTCGGGGCGAACTTACCAAACTCACCTATCCCGATAGCTCCATCGCGGAGCGAACCTACCACGATACCGGAGCCTTGCACCTCCTGAAACTGGACGGTTCGACGATCAGCACCAGAACCTATGACGATGGACGTCGGCTCACCGGAGAAACCCTTGGTAACGGGGTCACGGAAACCAGAACCTATTCCACCGATAATCTTTTAA
>Ga0315899_10006677_pt1 | contig 12445 bp, 12 predicted proteins | sample LakEriMetagenome_2_FD_203518 | JGI IMG/M metagenome (GOLD analysis project Ga0315899, IMG submission 203518) | Freshwater fungal communities from buoy surface, Lake Erie, Ohio, United States - Buoy 4 MA112 | ecosystem: Environmental > Aquatic > Freshwater > Lake | place: USA: Lake Erie, Ohio... | reverse complement strand
TTCTGCCTGTCTTGGGACGATGATTGTGACCTCGATCTCCACTGCAAGCTCCCCAACGGTGATGACTGCTACTTTGGGAACAAACAGCCGACCCCGTACGCTACCCTTGACGTGGACCGTCTTGGGTATGACCGCGGAAATCAGGTCGAGAACATCTTTCTCACGGTGAATTCCTGCGTGGACGGCGACTACGAGTTTTATGTCCACTATTTTAGCGGCCACCGCAAGCCTGTAGATTTCACAATAGTCTGCAACCAGTTGGGAAAGAAGATCGACCAAGCAACAGCCAAGGCCAAGTGGGATCAAAATGACCAAGGAACTGGCGGGAATACGCCCTGCATGACGCTCACAATGAAGAAGGGCAAAGTAGCCCAGGTCAAGTTTGCCATCAAGACCAAAAACGTCCCGCTCGAGTGAGTGAGTGTGTGAGTGCGAGAGAGCTTTATTAGGAACTTTCCATAACGGTCTAAGGAGCGGTGAAGGCATTGCCCGCGCACGGACTCCGCATCCGCGCGGAGTGACTCGTTTTTCAATGTCAGATTGAGGGTGATTCTTTTACCCCTCGTCTCGCCATCGGCTTGTTAGAGACGTACTAAGAGCGGTCTAAGGAGCAAAAGAGACCTACTAAGGAACAAGAGACCTACCCTCGTCTCGCCAACGGCAAGTTCCAGCTCCAGCAGTCTGTAGTAAAGATGATCATCTGGGAGTCTGGGAAAGAGAACAAAAGGGTGGAAATTGCAGACATCGGAGAGAAAGCACTCCAGGTCATCACGTTCTTGTATACTCCCAATCTGGTGTGTGTTGAGCGTTTATTTACAAGGCCACCGAGCCCTGCTGCTTACTGGGCAATGCCTTGCCAGAGCCCTGAAAGCGATTCATGCCATCAAGATCTTGGAGCCAAGCTCATTGAGTAAATATTTTGGCGGTCGCATACTCTTTTGTGACGTCGAGATTTCTGCGCGAGACACGTCCGCGGTTCAGCAAGACTAGCGTACATACAGATATGCACACGGCTTGCGTATATACAGATATGCACACGATACGTGTGCAATGTACATTTATGCACAATTTAATGCATAAATGTATATGGCGCACCGTTACATGTAGTACATATGTACATGACAGGCGGCCAGCAATACATACACAAGCACTGATGAATTCTGCATCGCCCGCACTCGCGGGGATCCCCGACCGCATTTCTTATTAATTTTAGATTTCGGACGGATTCTCTGTTCTATTTCCCAATCATGCCCCCCCCTAAGTGCCGGCCCCGTTGTCCTGCTCTTGGAGACTTATGCCGCTGCCAGCAGAGGCAGCAAGACGCAGGCAAACATAAAACCAAGATAGTCGCCGATAAACAAAAATTCCGAAAATATATGAGCCATGACAACTTACGCGTTTGTCTTGGCGTGGCAGCATGCGTGGTGTAGGTATTGTTGGTTGCGTCGATACATAAATGCGGCATCTCTGGCTTCACCACAACCCTGCGCGTGTGCGTGTGTCGAACACAGTGAGTGCGATGTGTATTGTGGGTGCTCCTGCGTCGCAGGTGCGTGCACGGAGTGCAGTGCAACCGCACAAGTTGATACAACGTTCCAAACAAGCTGGTGGGGGCACGCGGCATTAGCCACGTCCGACAAACAAAAGAGCACGGCAACAGGTGTCCCCATAACACAATGCAACTGAGAGTTCAAGCTGACCATGGATTTTGGCGCCCGTCGGCAGAGGACTTCTTCAGGCCCACGTGTGCCGATGTGTTGTTCGATACAGCACTTCGCGATATTGCACTGAGCACTGCCTTGATGCCACTCGACGCCTGCGTTGAAATTCTGAAAATTCAGTGCCCTGTATATTTACTACAGAAGGCCACTGTAAAATAGGACTCTTCACAATTTGTGCCTGCACCGCCGCTTTCCTGTTGCTGTTCTTTCGCGTCGTCCAGGGTAAACTGCACGTGCACGCATGACATTTTTGAATACGGAAATACGTGTACTGCATGTATATGCGTATCTACAGGCAAACTAGGGCCCGCATGTTTGTGCGTTTTCATGAGCGTCAGTTTAAAAAGTTTCATGAGCGTCAGTCCAAAAAGCCCGTTCTTTTGACAGGATCAGTCTCTCCGCCTGCACCAAGCTGCCTACTGCGTCTGTCTGTCTCTACAGTTGACGTACTCTCTGTCGCGCTGCGGGTTTGGCTCCCCACTCGTACCTTGATAAATCTCCAGATCGCTCGTACAAAAAGGAGCTAGTGTCGACGATGGCTTTGGTTTGGTAGCCTGTCTTCAGAGGCTTCGCCTGCGGTTGATTTCATTCCCCGATATGTACAAGAAAAGTCAGTGCCTTTTCTTGACTTTTCTTTCTTTTCAAAAAAGCACCGCCCCGATATCGATGCATTTTCACACCAACAATCGCATTGCAGCCGACTCGCTCGCGCGAGCACATACACACAAACACACACCTTTGGCAACTCGGGCAACGCGTTGCTCGACATCGCAGTTTGCGCCGATGATGCCGTGCTCATCCGCTGCTCATCTATGCCTCCAGAGCCTGGTGGGATGCGTTCTGTGAAAAAATCTCCTCTGGGCGGCGGAGATCCGCAACATGCTAGCAACGCTAGCGCTGGATCCAACTTTGTGCGCCTTGCATTTCCGAAGCGAAACGCGAGCAACCCGGACGGGTGCTGAAACGCACTTTGAACAGGCTGCCCTCGTTATCGTGGCCTGGCTGTCCGTGCCGGCCCGCAGTCTCACAGCGATGCAAAAAAAAGGAGGGAAAATACCAGACCTGCTTTCGACTGTCTTGTGCTGGGTCTTGTCCGCGCCAAATTTTGTGCAGTCTGCGCCCTGACAGTGTCTGAGTTGTGCATTTTGCTGAGCTTGTAGTAAAGTGAAGGCTGGTAATGCTGTTTGCAGCTCTTGTACAAGTCGTCGTGAAGGCCCTTGTACGTGATCAAGCTCCAGTCAGGGGGGGCCTCCGGTTTAGGTGCAACGAGCGCCTGCTTGGCAGTCATCGCCGCCGGCTTACGGCGGGCCCCTTTGGACACCCCTTTGGACAGCAGGCCCTCCACGACCTCCTTCGGCACGACAACGTTGTATTTCTCCAGGAGCGAGAGTATCTGGTTGCTCGTTGTCTCGCGGAGGGCCTGCTTGCCCAGCTTCTCGACACGGTCCTTCAGATCCGCAAACTGCTCTGGCGTGATCTTGGGCGGCCGTAGATGCGTCAGCAGCTCTCCAAAGTTCATTCCTGCGCAAGCACGGACTCAGCGTCAACGGCCATCAGGCACCAGGCCGGGACATTGAGACGGTGCGAGTGCTGGTCGCGACCGCCGGGCGTCCAGGCACCGCTCACCACTGTAGTCCTCGGTGAACATGAGGAAGTCCGACGGCGGCAGCTCCCGCGGGTCGAGTCGCTTCGACTTTGACGTGTCAATGTGAAAGTGATTGTCCACCATCGACAGCATGTCCGCATCATACTCTGCGCGGTCGTTGGCGCTGTGCACCCCCGCGCCAGAGGGGAGCGAGCGCGAGCGCACACGCGAGAGACGCAGACCCAGTCAGCGCGGCACAGGGTATGGAAAGCGCGAGCTCACGCTCGCGCTCTCGCCACATCGACAACCGCGTGCTGAACAGGGCAAGTGCACACCGTTCGACAACCCTCCACACCCGAGCCTGTAGCTTGGTCCCCATCGCCCGCACGTAAGGGTATGCCGATGGCGCGGCGGTGCCCAGGTCCACGATGATGCTCCCGCACCACACCTCCACGCGTCACGGTCACTCCGTATGGTCCGGGAGCAAAGTTGGTCTACCTACACGTCACCCGTCGCCCCAGAGACAGACGAGACATGGTCGGGAATTTTGAGTCCTGTCCGGCGATGGGGCTAAGGTCTGTACGATACGCTAGAATGCCCTCACTGATCTGGGAATGATGGTGCAGAAGCTGCCTTCTGAAGCCCGAGGAATCAGCGTCGTCTATGCTTGGAATCCTGTCCTCGTGTCAATCGAACCCTTCATTGATTCATCATTGCGGTCTACCGTCGGCCCATGACACACGTCCTTTTCCACGAACTCAGGTTTCACCGTTAGCCTTTGGATTCGAAAATTCGTCCGTGGTGCCAGCAGTAAGAGGTGTTTCTGTTCTGGTAGAATCGGGCCGTTCACGCAGTACCAATTTCAGTCAACATCTATCCTCGTTTTGTGTCTTGACATTCTCAAAATTCCCCACGGTCGCAGTTTTGCGTTCATTGCTGCACCCAGGTGCTCAGCCGAGCAGGTCGGCGGTCATGGCCGAGCAGGGCGGCGTTGGCATCGTCTTCCACGCCACACGTTCTGGACGCTGCCTGCTGGTCTCGTCTGTCCTCTTTGCACTACCTCTTGCTGCTCGCTGCGTTCATCGCCGCAGCGGCTGCGCCATCGCGAAGCGCATTCCTTGCCTACCCGCTCTGGGTCTTTAGCCTCCGCGGCCATCATTGCCTGCGTGCTCGCCCTCTTTCCGTTGCGCCCGTGTCCTGCCTTTCTCACAGTTTGGGGGTTCTTTGTGCACGCGGCTTGGGGTTCTTTGTGCACGCCAGGTAAAATCGCTGGTGCCCGGAGGCGCCGCTGAAAATTCATGCGCTGTAGAACCTGGCCACCAAATCATCGCGATCGGCGACATCGATGTCTCATCGTCAACACTGGAGGAGGTTGTTTCGAACGAGCGTCTGAGCAGTCTTGTGGCGCAATGTCCGCCGGCATCATGCCCTCATCTGGCGCACTTGCACTGGCCTAAAAAATGCTAGTTGTGCCCCCCGCAGGTGTCGGCGATGCTGCGAGGAGACGTGGGCACTGAGGTAGATCTGAAGTTTCTGGAGACGCGCAAAGTGAAGCTAACAATGGAAAGGTGCGTGTTCCTGAACGACGGTACGCCCTCTGTCGGAATCAGCTGGAAGGATGGCTCGTCAGAGATGATTGTCGAGGGCATGATGCCTGGCTATCAGGGCTTCGGTGAGTGCCAGTTCGGTGTCCACCTTCACATCTGCTGGTCGTGCTCGAAACACGGCAACCGAACGAGCAAAAGCGCAGGCGCGCGTATATTGACACGTACGCGTTTATTCTCTCGCTCGCTCGCTCATACATCTCTCTCACGCTTTTTTCCATGGCAGGTGGAACCCCAAAAAGCGGAGACAGGTTGCTGAATATAGACGGCGAGTCGATCGAGCATATGCCCGACGATGAAATCTGGGCAAAATTAGGCGGAGCTCAAGACAGCAGTGTACGCCTCGAATTTGCGCGGGGGGTTGCGCACCACTCTGTCACTTTGGTGCGCCAGAGGCTATCAATCGTGCCGACCTCGGCATCCAATGCCATGGACGATGACGGGAGCGACACACAGAAGACTATCACAGCAGCACCAATCACCCTCGCACGGGACCTACAAATGCAAGCCAATCTTGATTCCACAGCATCTCCCGGCAAATCGGCCAGCCCCGCTTCGTCCCAGGGCGATTATTTGGCGTTTCAAGAACAGTCCCCACCGCCAACTTTCCCAGCTCTGAAGGAGCCGCTGCGTCTCACAGCCATAAAAGCTGAGAACGAAATGCAGGACGCCAGGGTATCTCATGCGCAGCCGTTACAGCCATTTTCTCCCAACAAGGAGATGCCTTGTGTCATCAAAACCAAGTCGACTGGCCCTACAACACCATCTGAAACCAAGTCGACCGCCCCCACACCACCATCCGGGCCCATCCCGCGCATTGGCGTGAACAGTCGCCTGGCTCTTCCCAGACCTGAGGAGCGGCATTTTCATATCCCAAACCAGCCCAATCTGCAGCGTGCCTTGCCTCCGGTGCCAGGTTCTCTCGTGGACTCGCTCTGTTGACTGCGCGCGTTGTCCATATCGCTCTCTCTCTCGCGCGCGCACGCGCTCAATCTCTCCGCGCGGTCGAGCGATATTGACGGTGATTCATGTGCAGCGGCAGACATGCATCCGGAAGATAAAACTCCTGACAAGGCCCTGCCCACTGAAGCGTCACCGGCCTCACAGGACGACGATTATCTTCCTGCGCCTCCGCAGGAGTTGGAGAGTTCGCAGTGCGACAGGGGGAGGGTCGAGCACACCGACTCCGGGGGGCCGTTGAGTGGGGATCCCTCGCAGCTAGTGCTTAAAAAGCAGCTTGTTGATATCGCAAAGCGGCTTAAGCGTGAAGTGGAGGAGAAGGATCAAGAGATTTACTCGCTACGTGAGGCACATGGCGACCCCGAGGCGCTGCAAAAGTTGGTGGAGAAGAGCCAAGAGGAAATTCGGGCGTTGGAGGAGCGGCTCAAGGAGCATGAGAAAAAGTTGACTGAGGCTGAGAGCATGCTCAGGCACAAGGACTCGGAGCTCTCGAGCGTCAAAAGCGTGCTAATGAGACGTGCAGAAAAGAGTGGCGAATCCAAGAAACAGCTCGAAGACGTTACTGCCTCGTTCGTCGCCATAGGCGAGGAAAAAAAGGCATTAGCGGTGGCCAACGACAAGCTTACAGCTGATTTGCGTGCAACCCAAGACGAGCTGCGTTCACTGCGTCAGTCTCGGGAGATGGATCAAAAGAGCTTCCGCGATGCGGCGGAAATGACGGTGAAGTGGAAAATGGAAGAGGTTGAAAAACAGCTTGAGCATTTGCGCAGCGAGCTCAAAATCAAGCGCGACGAGTGTGCGGACACTGTCCAGCAACTTCACACGGTGCAGCAGCAGCTGGCGTCTGAGCAGACGTTGTCGCGCTCCACCAGCGGTAAGTTGCAGGAGGCGCTCTCTGAACTCAAGCGAATGCGCGAATCTAATGTCAAGTTCGATGCCTCTGCAAAAGAGTATAAGGAGCACTGTGCCACGCTTGAGCGCGAGCTGGCTGCCTCAGGGCAACGCTCTGCCGCACTATCGCAGACAGTAGAGGAATGCAAACGAATGCTGGAGGAAGCAAGCGCTTCGCACGCGGAGAAGCTCAGAAACAATGACGCCGCCTGGGAGGGACGCATGCGGAAGCTGCAGGTGGAGATGCAAGAAGCTGCTACTCAGCACGAAACTGTGATGGAAGATCACCATGTCAAGTACGCCCTGCTTCAGTCAGAAATGGAGGAAGCGCGGGAATTGATGGGAGAGGCGCGCACTAAAATCCTGACACTCGAAGACGAAAAGAAGGCTGCAATAGACCAAGCTGAAAAATTGGCATTAGAACTGGCGGAGGCTACCAGTCGAGTGGCAGAGCTTGACACCAAATGCAACAGAGTTCAGTCTGAGCTGGAGAAGGTGCAGCAGCTCAACGGGGAGACGATTGAGGAAATGAAGGCGAGCTTTTTGGATGAAGAGGAATCCCTCCAGGCAGAGCTGCGGGACGCCAAGGACAAGGCTGAGAAGCTCTCTGACGCCACACAAAAGCTCAAGGACAAGGTTCGAGTGTGTGTCTACCACACAGTGCCTCTCTGTCTCTGTATGCCGCTCTGACTTCCCGTCTCTAGAGCGTGCTCATGACTCACACACACCCGCGCCCGCCCTTTCTTGCTGCACTACATTTTTTTATCTTACAATGCAAAGTCGCGATAGGTTGCGATGAGTAGAGTCATAGTACCTCCCGAGTTTCATCTCCCCTTTCGTTCTTCCGAAATTTCAGCTCAACCACGTATCGCTGTTTATGTCTGTCAATGAGCTCAGGTGGTGAATTGTGAGCGCACCATAAACATTCAAAGTAATGCCATTTCTGAAGAACGAAAGTGCACGGAGCAGGTAGCAATCTTCGAATTGTTCTGTCAATAGATTCGTCTTTTTGCAATGTGCAAATTTTTCTGTCAATGGATCTGTCTTTTTTCGAATCTTGCATGCTCAAATATCTTGACGTGAATAACGTGAGTGCGTGGTATTCTGGTGCGTGTGTGCGCGCGCATGCCTGCGTGCACGCGTCCATGCGGATGTATGTGTGCATGTGTGTGCGCCTGTGTTGTATGTGCATGTAATTCGAAGAGATAGATGGTTGAGCGCTTGTAATTATCGTGCACAGGTATATATTGTGAGTTTGTCTGTTCTTTTGCACGTAACCATCGTGCCCATACAAACGCACAACATACAACAGCACCGACAGCACCTTATTGTATATGTATATGGAATCCATTTTTCAAAAGTGGCAAAGAAAGGCGTCAAAGCTGGAGACGCAGGTCAAGACCTTGTCCGAAGAGTTGCAGCCGTTGCAGACACTTAAAGTAGAGCTTGAAGTAGCTAACGGTCGTTTGAAAAGCATGGAACACTTCCAGGCCCGCCTGAAGGTGTGTACCTCAGCTATCTAGCCTTTCGCGTATATATATACCATCGGAGCGTATCATGTATGTATCCTCTTCATGCAGACATGCACTTGCATTCATGTGTATGTGCGTGCGTGGGTATCTTGTAGGCTGGAGTGAGAAGATTCAGCCGGAATGCTTCTTGCGACAGACAGGCATGCAATTACTCTGATTGTCTCTCACTGAACTATATGTATACGTACGTCAGGACGAGGCGAAACAAAGACAAGAGTTCCGCAAGCAGTTCCCTCAGGTACTGGTAGAATTCCCTCTCGCGTTTGGACGAAATTTAAGTGCTGACGTTTGAAATCGTCTGAAATCAGGGCGTTCCTTACCAGCAGTTAGCGCGCATGCTCGAGGACGCCACCGTGTCTATCGACAGCATGCGGGTGATGTTGGTGTTGATCTTACTACTGCTGCTACTTTCCCTTTTTTTGCAAAGCAAGCTCTGCAATAGTAGCAGACGTTATCTGGAGCCGTGACATGATCTGGAGCCGAGCTCTGCAATAGGAGCAAGCATTATCTGGAGTCGTGATCTATGAGATTCAGTGCCATATGTCGACGGTATTCCTGTTCAGGTCACAGACTGAAGATAATACAATGTTGCGAGCAGGGTATTGTCAGTGCGAAGGACCAAGAAATTATTTTTTTCAAGACACAGGTGTGCATTCCGGCCCCACACGCAGAGTTTCAATTTGTGCATTTGTGCGCCTTGTGAGCTTCTGTCCTTGCATCCTAGGTGAGCGAGCTTGCGCGGGCGCGTGAGATGTCAAACGAGGCTGAAAAGCAGCTTTGGAAGCTCAAAGAAAGTCTCGACTGGAAGACTATCGCTGTCCAACAGGTGAATCCCAACATCTGAATCTTTCAAGCCTAAAGCAAAAAGCGCTCCTCGAATCAGACGTCAGAAGACTGAACCCTTGAGTTTCTGTTGCAAACATCTGCGTGCGCTCCCCTCTCCCCACAGATGGTGGCGACTTTGAACAATTGCCAGGAAGTGATGAAAAAATACAGCGTGCCAGAGGAGGAGATAGACAATGTGCAAAGCACCCTTGCCGTCAGCCAGCAGCACGCCAGTGAGCATGATGACGAAATCGACCCATCCAAGTGGCCCTCTGCCTCCAATCAGCAGCAGCCGCAGACGCCTTCCAGGCCTTCCAAGGAGAACAAACTGCAACTTCAGCGTTCTGCTCCACCGCGGCAGCAGACCCAGCAGGCTCCTGCGCAGCACCAAGCTCAGCAGCATCAAGAAAGGCCAACTTCATTTCCGCCTACCTTCATCGTCATGGACGAAAACGTGCGCGCCATGTCCCCGCAAGCACAGCAGGATGGCTACAGGTCTTCGTCGCCGCCGCCGCCAGCGCCCATGCCGCTGCAGCGCAATACCGCTAGCCCAGCTACTGCTGGAATGTACGGGAGTAATACGAGCGTGTCCAGCGGCAATGCGCTTCACGCAAGTCGCGACAGCAACAGCATGTTCGACTCTCGGCTCAGTGCCCACGGGAGCAACATGTACAGCAGTCAAAACGGCTACGGCGGCTACGGCTATGCGGTTGGCAGCGCAACTCCCCAGCAGCAGCAGCAGCCGCGGCCAGGAAGTCAGCAGTGTTATCGAGAGGCGGAAGCTGTGCTGTGAAATGATTGACTTGCACAGCCAGGCAGCGATCTGGCCACGGAAAATATGCACGTGGAAAGCTGTTTCACCTGTCGAGTCCCTTGGTGGAGTGGGCACGGATTGTATTTTATTACATACATTCACAATTGCCGCAGTGCTGCAGCAAGCGCCCGCCAGACCTTAGTGTCGTTTAATGGATCATCGAGGCCCGGGGCTCAGCTGTGTCCTCGACCAGAACGAAGCATGCCCTCTTTGCAGCGCGCCTTCTAGCAAATTCCAGTCCCTTTTTCGGCAGCGAGCACGAGAAAAATGCAGCTTCACAACGAGATGCAATCGATACTGTACACGCAGTCAGCTCAGGAAGCACGGCCGTGGTGAACACCTCCGAGTTGTTCACCACTGCCAGGAGTTATTGCCTGCTGCGGACCCTGGTCGAGTCTTCAAAATGCCCCACCCCCTAAGTTCACCCCCTAATTTTTGAGTGAGGGGTTTAGACCGTAGCCTAAACTGACATAAACCCCTCCGGGAATAATAATTTACTATGCTGAAGATCATAATGAAAGAGATACCCGGTGGTGTGTGTGTTTCTTTGTTTTATGTAATCGACACTGGTTCAACAGGGCCCCGGGCCCGGCCAGGTGACTGAACTGGGGGTTACCTTTCTACCCTCCGCTTTGAGCTCAGACTGTGCTAGCTGTGCCTGATAATTTCGAGACGCTCCGAGATGGCCCGAGATGATTTCGAGGTGCTCCGAGATGGCCCGAGATGATTTCGAGGTGCTCCAACTTGAAGATGGCCCGAAATGATTTCAAGGTCCTCCGAGATGGCCCGAGATGATTTCGAGGCCCTCCGAGATGACCCGAGATGATTTCGGGGCCCTCCGAGATGGCCCGAGATGATTTCAAGGTGCTTGGAGCGAGCACGAGAAAATATGTCGGCAGCGAGCACGAGAAAATATCGGCAGCGAGCACGAGAAAATATTTTGTAGCAGATGCAGCTTTACAACGAGACGTTGTCAGCTGCGTTCCGCGCGCCCGAAATCCTTCGTCTTGCGATGTGTCTGGTACCCTGAGGTCGAGGCTGTTTAGCTCCTCATCAGCTACACCGCTCACTCTTTCGAATACACCAACGTCGGCAACCTCCTGTTCGAGGTGAGAGTCTGCAGTTGCTTCCGGGGCTTGCTGCACGGCACGTGCGCGAGCTCTCTTGTGCCGTGCCCGAGCGTGGTCCACACGCATCCGGGAGGGGCCCGGCAACGTGGGCCAGTGGGAGGCAGCAATGAGGGTGACAGAGCTCTCAAGCGTTGTCGGCGGTATCTGATCGAGTAGGTAGCCTCGGATTGAGAACTCGATGAAGGCCGCAGTGTGTGACAAGATTTGGCAGTTCTTTCCATGTGCTAGCCAGCTGTCTTGAATCTTCATCATTGTCCGGGGAGCATCAAAGTCTCTGGTGGTGCTCACGTACGTTTTTTCCCATCCGTCTTGAGGCCAAGCCAAACCGTGCTACCCTTGGGCCCCGACAAGAGTGCGGTCAGCTCCTCGGGCGACTTGTCTGCCACCGACCTGTCGTCTACTTCAAAGAGGACCGCCCCGGGGACGAGAGGATATTTTCTGATTTGGTGGGGTCGTTCGAGCACTTGTTGTACGACATAACCCACCCAGGTTTTCTTGGGCTCGAACGTCACGCTGATTCCCGCCTGTGACGCCTGTTGGTGTCCCGCCAACTCTTCTCGTATCAGGCTCGGTGGTACTTCGGGATGAGGATGCGTTTTCGATCCCGAAGTCCTGGTGGTCCTTTCCGCAGGGCGTTCGGCAGCAGGTTCTCCTTTGTTGTTGTGCCTGTAGGCGCTGAGTGTATTTTTGGGTGAGATTTCGTTGTCAGCTGTGTCTTCCTCGTTGTTTCCCAGCCTGTTGAAGATGCCGCAGGCTGTGACAGATGTCATATTGAGGTGTTGTGCCGTGATTCGTGGGACTTCGTTGCTCTGTCTCGTGGCTGGTGCATTCGAAGTATGATTCGCCGTCCAGCGGTCGATCTCCCTGTTGTCGATTCCTTCGGCAGCCGACCCGTTCATTGTGATGTCTGATGCGCGTGTTCGCGTGGCTGGCATCTCCTCGTCAGGCCTGACATACGTTCCGCCCGCGCCAGGCGCTCCCTTATCCTTGGCATCCGGTCGCTGCCCTCCGTTGCGCCGGTCTTGTATCCCGGATAATATGTTGGTCTTGGCCCCGTTCTCCGTGCTGTATCCGAGGAGCGGGAGCAATGGCAGCCACGCACTCACCCTGCCCAGGGTCTGGAGAGAGGCAGAGATGGAGGGGAGTTAAAGGTCATGACTGTCACACGAGGGAGTATGTGACATTAGTGTTGATCACTTGGACTAGTGAACACTAAGGGGAGGGGGGATAACAGGTAGGAGACTGAGTACTCCACCGAGTTCACCCAAGGAGTAGGGGAGTCACCAGGGAACCGTTGAGGTCATGGTGAGAACATTATCACATGTGTTCTTTTTTAGACCCTAGTCCGGTAAGGAGAGTACCGATCCCAACAGGTATACAGCG
>Ga0315899_10006676_pt1 | contig 12445 bp, 12 predicted proteins | sample LakEriMetagenome_2_FD_203518 | JGI IMG/M metagenome (GOLD analysis project Ga0315899, IMG submission 203518) | Freshwater fungal communities from buoy surface, Lake Erie, Ohio, United States - Buoy 4 MA112 | ecosystem: Environmental > Aquatic > Freshwater > Lake | place: USA: Lake Erie, Ohio... | reverse complement strand
AGGATATGATAAAATTCAACTCATTAAGCCAGGAGTAGATAGTCCAAAAAATATTTTAACAGTAAAACAAAAATTACATCGATTTGCACAACGATCTATAGCTAACAAAGGCTATATGGAGACAATTACCTATTCTTTTACGAATTCAAAAATTGATACTCTATTTGGTCTTCATAATAAAAATTTATTAATTACCAACCCAATTTCAAATGACTTGGATACTCTACGATCTTCTATTTTTTCCAATCTTTTAATTCATATTAAAAATAATATTCATAGGAACTTTGATGATCAAAAAATCTTTGAATGCGGACCTGTTTTCTTTGGTTCAAAACCAGGAGAACAAATCCCCGTAATTGGTGGAATTCAAATAGGAAAAATTTATAGAAAAAATTGGTTAGAAAAAGATAAAGAGGTTGATATTTTTGAAATTAAAGACTGTGTTTATAAAACATTAATTGAGCTTGGAATAGATGAGCAGGAATTATCAATTACTCAAGAAGCTGAGTCATATTATCATCCAGGAAAATCAGGAAAATTTTATTTAAATTCAAATAAAGAATTACCGCTCGCTAATTTTGGAGAAATAAATCCTAAAATAATTAAAGATATTGATATTAAAAATGGGCCAATTATTGGTTTTCAAATTTTCTTAAATAATATTCCATTTATTAATAAGAAAAATACAACAAGGAAGATTAAATACTTAGTTTCTAATTTTCAGAAAATTGAAAGAGATTTTGCATTTATCATTGATAAAAAATTTGAAGCAGAAAAGATTATTAATATTTTGCTTAACGTTGATAGAAAGTTAATTAAAAAAATAAGAATATTTGATGTTTTTCAAGGGGGGAATATTGAAAAGAATAAAAGGTCAATAGCTTTAAATTTATTAATTCAATCTCAAGATAAAACGTTGAATGATGAAGAGATTGAGGAATTAAGTAAAAAAATAATTCAAACCATGCAAAAGTCTTTTGATGCAACATTAAGATCTTAAATGTCTGCACAAGAAAATATTAGAAATTTTGCAATTATCGCTCATATAGATCATGGTAAATCTACCTTTGCTGATAGGTTAATTCAAAAATGTGGCGGTCTTACCGAACGTGAGATGACAACTCAAGTCCTAGACTCAATGGATTTAGAGAAAGAAAGGGGAATTACTATAAAGGCTCAAACAGTGAGATTAAATTATAAATCAAAAAAAGATGGAAAAAATTACATATTAAATATTATTGATACACCAGGCCATGTTGATTTTAGTTATGAAGTAAATAGGTCACTTGCCTCATGTGAAGGATCATTACTTATTGTAGATAGCACTCAAGGAGTGGAAGCTCAAACTTTAGCAAATGTTTATCAGGCAATGGATAATCATCATGAAATTATAACAGTTTTAAATAAAATAGATTTACCAGCATCAGACGTTGATAGAGTAAAAAAACAAATCGAGGATGTTATAGGAATTGACACGACAGACGCTTTGACAGCTTCTGGAAAAACAGGAGAAGGAGTAGATGAAATATTAGAAGCAATCGTTGAAAAGCTACCTGCTCCGAGAGGAAATAAAGATTTATCTTTAAAAGCATTATTAGTTGATAGTTGGTATGATAGTTATTTAGGGGTAGTTATCTTAGTTAGAGTACTAGATGGTGTAATCAAAAAAGGAATGGAAATCCTCTTGATGTCTACAAATACAAGACATCCTGTCGAAAGAGTTGGTGTGTTTACTCCAAAAGTTGAAAATAAAGAGTATTTAGGATCTGGTGAAATTGGTTTTATTGTAACAGGCATCAAGGATCTCTCGGATACAAAAATTGGAGATACGATAACTGATTATTCAAATCCTATAAAAGAACCATTACCAGGATTTAAGCCGAGTAAGCCAGTGGTGTTTTGCGGATTATTTCCCGTTGATAGCACCGAATATAATTTACTAAGAGATAGTCTTGCAAAATTAAAACTAAACGACTCAAGCTTTGTCTATGAGCCTGAAAATTCTGCGGCCTTAGGATTAGGTTTTAGATGTGGTTTTTTGGGACTTCTTCATCTTGAAATTATTGTTCAAAGATTAGATCGTGAATATAATCTAAATTTAATTACTACAACGCCGGGCGTTGTTTATAAAATCTACAAACAGGATGGTACAGTTATGGATCTTCAAAACCCTGCAAATATGCCTGAACCAAATTTTATTAAATCTATTAATGAACCTTGGATAAATGCAACAATAATTCTTCCAGATGAATATCTGGGTTCAATTATGAAATTATGTGAAGAAAAAAGAGGAAAGCAAAAAAGCTTAAGTTATTCAGGAAATCGCGCAGTACTATCTTATGAATTACCATTAAACGAAGTTGTTTTTGATTTTTACGATAAGATCAAATCAATTTCTAGCGGCTATGCAAGTTTTGATTATGAATTGAATGATTATAGAGAAGGCGATCTAATTAAATTATCAATATTAGTAAACGAGGAGATGGTTGATGCACTGTCAATGATCATTCATAAAGACTTTGCAGTAAGACAAGGAAGATTAATGTGCGAAAGATTAAAAGACTTAATACCTAGACACCAATTTCAGATCCCAATTCAAGCTGCAATTGGCGGAAAAGTTATAGCAAGAGAAACAATATCTGGTTATAGAAAAGATGTCATTAGCAGAATTCATGGTGGAGGAGCTAGAGACAGAAAGAAAAAACTTTTAGAAAAGCAAAAAAAAGGAAAAGCTAGAATGAGACAGTTCGGAAGCGTAGATATTCCGCAGGAAGCTTTCATAGAAGTTCTTAAAATTAATAAGAATAATAATTAAAATGTTAGACTATTTTTTTCAGAAATTTTGTAATTTATTTCCGCATTATATTGTTAGAAAAAATTTATTTAATAAAAAAATATTTTATTGTGTTTTTTGCATTTTTAAATTTTTTTTAAAAAAACCTGTTATCTTAAACTTTAAAAATTATAGGTTTTTAGCTTTTCCACAAAAATTCGATTATTCAAGATTCTTATTAACCAGGGGTGATTTGCCAGATAGTGGTGAACTAGATTTTATAAAAAAAACTATTAAAAATAAAAAAACATTATTTATAGATTGCGGGTCTAATTATGGTTCATATTCTATACCTGTGGCGTCTTTTAATAAGAAATGCGACGTTTATGCTTTTGATGCTTCAAGAGCTGTTAAAAAAAAGTTTTTTGATAACCTAAAAATTAATAATTTTAAAAAAATAAAATATTTCAACTTAGCTGTTGGTAATAAAAATAAAAAAGTAATTTTTCAAGAAGAATTATATAGCAATTCTGTTTCATCAGTCGGGTCTGGATATGTAACTAATGAAATTAATAATAAAAAAATATTTTATAAAATTGAAATGATAAGGTTGGATAGTTTTTTTAATTTAAAAATACTAAAAAAGTATAATTTAGTTTTTATAAAAGTTGATTTGGAGGGCTATGATATTAATGCCATATATGGATCTTTAAATATAATAAAAAAAATTAAAACTTTAATAATGTTTGAATTTTCAAAAATGATTTATAATAATAATTTTTCGAGTAAAAAATTTACTAATTTCTTAACTAAAAATAATTTAGTTATCGCAGATTTGAAACTTAATCTTTTGACCCTTGAACAACTTCAAAGTAAAATTGATTTATTGGATAATTTTCATCAAACATGTGGAAATTATTTAATATTAAATAAAAATTTATTTAATGATTTAATTTTTAATTTATAAAATAGTTTGTATGGAGAGATGGCCGAGTGGTTGAAGGCGCCCGCTTGGAAAGCGTGTATACTGTTAAAGGTATCAAGGGTTCGAATCCCTTTCTCTCCGCCAAAGAAATCATTTACATTTAATATTTAATTATAAATTATTTTTTTTACACTAATAAATAATTTACTTTGTATTAAAATTAAATTAAGATTTTATTATTAAACCTTGACCTGTGGGTAAGCTTAAAATATTAAAATTATTTAATATAGCATACTTATCCCATGAATTTTTTAATTCTCTAAATAATTCACTGTTTGTGTAGTCATCTAAAAGGATTAACCCCCCTTTTGATACTTTTTTAAATAAAATTTTTGCGGCACTAATTTCTGCATAAGAATTATTCATATCAAGATGCAAAAAAGAAATTTTATTTATATTTATTTTTTTTAAAATTATAGGTATTTTACCTTTTATTATTTTCACTTTTGAATATTTTTTAAAGTGTTTTTTTATAATTTTATAATAATTTCCTTCAAAATGCCCTTGATTTAAAATTTTTGCAATATTTAATTCATTTTTTTTCAAATTTTTATCAATCGGAATACCTTCGTATGTATCTATTAAATAAAACCTTTTATTTAATTTGTTAAAGTTTAAATAATTTACTATTGTGGTGGCCATTATTCCTTTGCCAACTCCGCATTCGACAAAATCACCTTTAATTTTTTTAGCATAATTTGCACAAAAACATGCGATATATGCCCTGTAATGAATATCCCCGCTGTGGTTATTTAATGCCCCATTTCTCTTGCCAGCGTTGTAAGAGTTGATAAATTTTTTATCTCTTAAAAAATCTACGATATGATTTGTCGCAAGTCCGTCATCGCAATAACCTTCGGAAGAGATAATAAAAAATTTATTGTTTAATATAGCGTTTAGAATTAAAAAAAAATTTCTTATTTTCCTTGGAAAAAAAAACTGTATTAATTTTCTTTTAAAATAATTTACCATAAATGAATAACAAGATAGTATTTTGATCAAGTATATATTAATCATCAACAAAAAATAGTTAAATTATGAAGATATATGATTGCATAATATTTTTTGATGAAAATTTTTTATTAGATATAAGATTCAATATTCTAGATAAATTTGTAGATTATTTTGTAGTAGTTGAGTCTAATAAAACATGGCAAAATAATTTTAAAAAATTTAATTTTGACTTTAAAAAATTCAAAAAATTTTCAAGTAAAATTATTTATGTGAAGGTTGAGGATATGCCAAATGGCAGTAATCCATGGACAAGAGAAAATTTTCAAAGAAATTGCATTATGAGAGGATTAGTAAATTCAAAAGATAATGATATCATTATAATTTCTGATGCAGATGAAATACCTAATCCTTTAAAGATTAGTGAGTTTAATTCTAAAAGAAAATATTGCGTTTTAGAACAAAAATTTTTTTATTATAAGTTAAATTTATTAAATATAACACACCCTAATTGGTACGGCTCCAAAATTTGTTTAAAAAAATATTTAAAGTCTCCACAATGGCTTAGAAATTTGAAAATAAAAAAGAGACCACTATGGAGAATTGATAAAATTAAATTGAACTATGTAATTGAAAACGGAGGATGGCATTTTTCTAATTTAAAAAGTCCTCAAGATTTACTTTATAAGTATAAAAATCTATGCGAATACAAAGATGATCATGTTTTTTTTAATAGTATTGATGAGAAGTTTTTAGACGAAAAGGTAATTAAATATAATATTGATAATAAATTAGATATCATTGGAAGAAATTGTAAATATAAAAAAATTAAAATTGATAGTAGTTTTCCTAAATATATTTATGATTATCAAAAAAAATTTAAGAGTTGGATTGAGAAATAGTTTTAAATATTATTAAAATAGACATAAAAATTGGAAAATAAAAAATTAGTTAAAGCAAAAGATATTTCAGTAATAATACCTTTATATAAGACACCTATTCATCAACTTGAAAAGTTTAAACAATACCATGGCTTAAGATTATTTTTTTTGAGTCAAGAGCCAGATTCATGTGAAAAAAAATATTTAAAAAAGATATTAAAAAAAAATTTTACATATTATACTATTAATAAAAATATAGGCTTAGCTAGAGCATCAAATTTTCTTTTATCTAAAGTTAAAACAAAATATTGTTTATTTACTCAGGCTGATGTTGAAATAAATTTTAATTCTATCATTTTATTAAAGTTAGCCCTAATTAATAATAAAGATTTTATTTTATCTAATCCCCGATTTGTAAAAAAAATTTATCACAAAAAAATTACTTTAAAAAAAAAAATTCGTATTAAAAAAAAAAATAATTTTAATGCAGCATGTTTTTTATTTGATGTCAGCAAAATGAAAAAATTAGGATTTTTCGATGAAGATTTTTTTTTATATTGGGAAGATATATTTTTACTGAAAAAATTATTAATAAATCAACATCAAATATTGTATGTTAAAGATGCATTAGCCGTGCATGAATCAGCGCGATCTACTAAATTTACTTTTAAAATATTTTGTATAAGAAGATTAAATTTTAAATTTGGAGAATACTTATATGATTATAAATTGAAAAAATTTCGATTTATAAAGATTCTAAGAGATATACTGACGTCACCAATCTATTTGATAACTTATTTATTTACTTTTCAATTTAAAAAGTTTCTAATTAAATTATTAAACTTGCTTGGTATATTAAAATTTATTTTATTTTACATTAAGAAAAAAAAAATTACTAAAATAAACGAAAAAGAAGTCTTAAATTTAATAATCGTTTAATAAAAAAAATATTATTATGAAATTTCAAACGTTTTTTCAAATTTATTATAAACATCGAATTATAAAAGCTAACCCGCTTTATAAAATATATTTATCAATTATTATTCCTATAAGATTTATCTTATATATAATATTTTTAGAAAAAAGAGTTGATCTAGACAATCTGGCAATTAACAACCCTGCTTTATTTGATAAAGACCTTAATTATTTATTTGAATATTTTAATACTGACAAAGGGCATTATTTTTACAATCAATATTCACGAACAAAAAATAAAAAAAAAATTGAAGGACATAAATACGTAACATTTTATGAAAAATATTTTAAAACTATTAAAGATAGAAATCTAAATATTTTAGAACTTGGCTCTTTTAAGGGTGCAGCTGCAGCAGCCTTTTATTTTTTTTTTAAAAATTCTAAAATATATTCCGGTGATATATTCCCTGATTTATTTAGTTTTTTATCTAATAGAAATTTTAATTTCAAAATTGATACTGGCTCGGAAAATTCAATAAATAGTCTAATTTTAGCAAATAATATAAAATTTGATATTATTATCGAGGATGCAAGTCATTTTTTGAAAGATCAAATTATTTCACTTTTTTTATTTTTTAAAATATTAGGACCCAAAGGTATTTTTGTTATTGAAGAGTTAGATTTTCCCGATACTAGAAAAGATATGAATATTTATAATGAGCAACCAACGCTCAGACAAATATTATATGCTATTATAAATAAAAAAGATTTTGACTCTAAGTATGTAAATTCTTTTGATAAAGAATATTTTATGAAAAATTTTGACACTATTAAAATTTATAAAGGACGTATTAATGAGATAGCGTTCATTATTAAAAAATAGACTTATGAATTCTACTAAAATTAAAATATTTTGTGTGACAAATAAAGTTTTACACTATTTTAAAAATTTACCATTAACTTTTGCAGGGGTTGGTCAAAACTATTTTCCAAAAAATTATTTGTTATCAAATAATTTAAAGAATATTTATTATAAAGAAAAATATTACTCCGAACTTACATTTCATTACTGGTTTTGGAAAAACATGCTAAATAAAATACCTAAAAATTTTTGGGTTGGTTTTTGTCAAAAAAGAAGATTTTGGTTAAAAAGCAGAAAAATTGATTATGAGATTGGCAGGAGTAATATATATAAAAATATATTACGAATAATCCCAAAAGAATGGAATAATGTAGAATCAGTGATAGTTGATCCTATTTATGTTAATAAAATTAAAAAAATGAAATTAATCAAAAGAGGTTTTAAATCATTAATTAAAGATCCAAGTATATTTTTCGATACAAAAAAACAGACAGTAAAACTTCATTTTGATATGCATCATGGCTATGGAAATCTTGACAAAGCGATTAATTTACTTAACAAAAATGATAAAAGTGATTTTACTCAATTTGTAAATACTTCCAATTCTTTTAATCCTCATATTATGTTTATTTCTAAACCAGAAATAGCTAGTAGGTGGTTTTCTACTTTGTTCCCATGGTTATTTAGATGTGAAAAAGTATTTGGTTTTAAAAAACTTTACGGCTATGATACTACAAGGTTGTATGCTTATTTGGCTGAAAGATATTTATCTTTCTGGTTTAAAAAGTATACAAAATTTGTTGAGTGGCCAATCGTCACTTTAGAACATTAATTATTTTTTTAATTTTACTTGTATTCATAGAAACATCTGGATAATAACGCAATAACCTAGATGATCTTCTTGAAATAGATTTGATTTTTGGATTAAATTTTTTTGCAAAATTATATACTGACTGAGACTTTCCACCGACATTTAATATTCCTTTCAAATTTATAATTCTAAATAGAATTTTTGCCACCTCATCTTGAAAAATAAAATTAGTTTTAAAATCTTTGTAAGCCTTTTTATGAATAAATGGCCTTTCAGTCATGCAGACTCTCAAAATTAATGAATTTTTATAAAGTTGAACAGATGCTTCGCCACCCAGTTTTGACCATGCATAATTATTTATTGGTAACAAAGGACTGTTTTCCTTATAATTTCCACTTAGCCCAGGATAAACATAATTTGTCGAAAAATAGATTAGTTTAATATTCAGTTTCGAACAGATTTTTACAATATTGGCGGTTCCGATAATATTAAGATCAATACTTTTTGAAATATTATTTTCATGAATTCTCATTGGTCTAGATAAGCCAGCAATATGAATTAAAATTTTTGGTTTAATTTTTTTTAGATATTTTTTTATTGATACTAATGATAAAATATTTAATTGTTTTTTTGTTGGAAAAAATAATTTTTTTGATTTATAAATTTTTTTCAAAATTTCTCCAAACCTTCCGCTACCTCCAGTTATGACAATGTTAAAATTTAATTTCATCTTTTATTATACTTTTTACAAAATTCATTAAATGAAATATTTTGTGAATCTTTTTTAGATAAGATTGGTTTTTTTATTGGCCATTTAATCTTAAGATTCTTATCATCCCACATGAGTCCTATTTCATAATTTTTTTTTCTATATTTTGTGCAACCATAATAAACTATATTTTCGTCATCTAGACCACAAAAGCCATGAGCAAATCCTTCCGGAATATAAATGGATGAAAATGATTTACTAGATAAGATAATTGAAAAATATTTTCCAAAAGTTTTTGAATTTTTTCTTAAATCTACAAGAACATCAAAAATCTTTCCCTTTATAATAGTCAAAAATTTTGCTTGTGGATTTTTAATTTGAAGATGAAGTCCTCTAATTACATTTTTTTTTGAGACTGATAAACTATGAAATATGAATTCTTTATTTTTCAAAAATTTTTTTTTATAAATTTCTTTGAAAAATCCTCTATTATCATAATATATTTTTGGTTTAAATATTTTTACATTTTTAAATTTAATATTCATTTATATTAAATTAATTTTTTTAAATATTTTGAGTAATCACAATTCCCATAAAATTTAATCTGTTTTTTTACTTTGAATTTTGATATCCATTTATTATTTAAAGCTATCTCTTCTAAGCAAGCTATTTTTAATCCCTGTCTTTTTTCAATATTAGAGATAAATTGTGATGTTTCAAAAAGATTTTCTACATTTCCTGCATCTAACCAGGCACTACCTCTGCCCATATATTCAATTTTAAGTTTTTTCTTTATTTGATATTTTTTTATTAAATCGACAATCTCTAACTCTTTTCTTTTTGACGGTTTTAAACTTTTAGAAAAACTAACAACATTTTTATCAAAGAAATAAAGTCCTGTTATTGCTAAATCTGATTTTGTTTTTTTTGGCTTTTCCCTAATATTTAGTGTTTTATTTTTTTTTATTTCTACTATACCATAATCTTGCGGGTTATTTACTTTGTAAGTAAATATAATTGCACCAGTTTTCATTTTAGTTTTTTTTCTCAATCTTTTAGTAAAACCCTGTCCATAAAAAAAGTTATCACCTAATATTAAAGCAACATTTTGATTATCAATAAATTTTTCACCTAAAATAAAAGCTTCAGGAAGGCCATTTGGTTTTTCTTGCGCAGCGTATTGAATTTTAATTCCAAAATTCGAACCATTTCCCAATATTTTTTTAAAATTAATATCTTCATTTTGATTGGTTATAATTAATATATCCTTAATCCCAGCCAACATTAATATTGATAAAGGATAAAAAATTAATGGTTTATCATACAAGGGAAGAAGTTGTTTATTTATTACTTTAGTTAAAGGACTTAATCTGGAGCCAGTACCACCGGCTAATATAATTCCTTTCTTGATCATATTTTTAGTCCTTGACGATTTTTAAAATTTTGATTTTTAAAATAATTAGTATTAAATTTATTTATATACCAAATAATTGTCTCATTTAGTTTTTGATTAAAATTTGATTTACATTTCCAATTCAATTTTTTTTTAATTTTAGATGAATCTAAACAATAGCGCCAGTCATGCCCGGGTCTATCCTTTACAAGTTGGATTTTGCTTACAATATTTTTAATTGAATAAATTTTATTGAAAATTAATATTATCTTTTTTGCAACTTCAATATTATTTAGAAGAATTCCACTTCCTATATTATAATTCTCACCGACAATTCCTTTTTCTGCAACTTTAATCAGAGCATCACAATGATCTTTCACATAAATCCATTCTCTTATATTTTTTCCATTGCCGTAAATGGGAATAGGGTTTTTATTAAGCAAATTGTAAATTATTGTTGGGATTAACTTTTCTGGATATTGATTGGGACCAAAATTATTACAGCAATTAGTTATAATAGCAGGTATTTTGTAAGTTCTAATATAGGATTTTATTAAAAAATCTCCGCTTGCCTTTGAAGCAGAATATGGCGAACTAGGATTATATGGATCTCCTTCTTTTGATCTATAATTTTTCTTAATATCTCCATATACTTCATCTGTAGAAATATGAATTAGTTTAATTTTTTTTTTGTAATCTTTAATTGCCTCAAGAATGTTAAAAACTCCAAGAATATTACTTTCTATAAATTTTTTTGGTCCATCTATTGATTTGTCCACATGTGTTTCTGCAGCAAGATTAAATATAATAGTAGGATTATATTTTTTTAGAACACTTTTTAAAAAGTTTCTATTGTTAATATCTTGTTTATAAAATTTGTAATTTTTTATACCTAACTCAATGTTATTAAAATTTGAGGCATAATTTGCCTTGTCCACATTAATAATAAAATATTTTTTTTTAAGAATATTAATAAGATTACTCCCTATAAACCCTAATCCTCCTGTTACAATAATTTTTTCCATATTTTATATTTAACAACTCACAAAGATTTTATATATTTATTACAAAATACTTTATAGCTTAAATTAATGAATGGTTTTGAGAGTAACATCACTTTTGTAATAGTTTCATTTAATAGCGATCATATAATAGAAAAATGTATAAAAAGCATTAGCCATAATATTAAAATAATTATTGTTGAAAATTCAAACAATATCAATCTAAAAAATTATTTAGAAAATAAATTTTCAAATGTAGATGTTATTATTGCAAAAGAAAATTTAGGATATGGAAAGGGTAATAATCTTGGAATATCCCGTGTTAAAACTCCATATGTTTTTATATTAAATCCGGATGCAATGTTGGAAGAGGGTTGTTTAATGCAGCTTGCTAAGGCTCAGATAGAATTAGAGGATGACTTTACAATTTTAGCCCCGAATCTTAAGAATAATTATGGTTTTTTTTCAGGTCAAAATAAAACTTTACAAAAAGAAATAATATCAGTTGATTATGTAAAAGGTTTTGCCATGTTAATAAATTTAAAAAAAATTATTTTTAAAAATATTTTTGATGAGAATTTTTTTTTATTTCTCGAAGAAATAGACCTCTGCAAAAGAATAAAAAATAATGGTGGAAAAATTTTTGTTGTAATGAATTCAAAAGTTCAGCATTTAGCAAGACAAGCTTCAGGTGATAGTTTAAATATTATTTTGTGCAGAAATTGGCATTGGATGTGGTCTTTATTTTATTATAATTATAAACATTTTGGAATATTTAATGCATACAGAATTACTATAAGTAAATTTTTTTCGTCAATATTAAAATTATTTTTTTTTTTAGTTTTTTTTAATAAAAAAAAATTTTTAATACATTATTATAGATTAAATGGGTTATTTAATGCTTTTTTAAAAAAGCCTTCATGGCTTAGGCCTAAAAATATTTAATGGTGCTTGTAGAATTCTTTAAGCAAATTAATAATTCTTGAATCTGAACCCATGGAGGGATTAATTTTATTTGTTGTGTAAGCAACTCCTATTCCTAAAACTGGATCAGCAAAACCTAAAGATCCACCCCAACCATTGTGACCAAAAGAATCTTTATTTTTACCAAATAACCACCCCCCCCGAAGTATTAAGCCTATTTGAGAGCATCTAATTGGCATC
>Ga0315899_10006675_pt1 | contig 12446 bp, 13 predicted proteins | sample LakEriMetagenome_2_FD_203518 | JGI IMG/M metagenome (GOLD analysis project Ga0315899, IMG submission 203518) | Freshwater fungal communities from buoy surface, Lake Erie, Ohio, United States - Buoy 4 MA112 | ecosystem: Environmental > Aquatic > Freshwater > Lake | place: USA: Lake Erie, Ohio... | reverse complement strand
CAATACCTTCCGTTAAGAAAAATATGTCGACTCGTTCGAAATGGAAAAAGTATGTTGGTTTAGCCGGTATACTTTTTTTGTTTCCATTGGTTTGGTTGATTTTTTTTGGTGTCCTCAGCAAGCACCATTTCAAAACACTTCCTTACTGCGGCCCTGAAAATTCGTTGGCGGAAGATCCTCACTATCGTATTCCCGACTTTGCATTTACCGATGAAAACGGAACCGTAATCACGCGCGACTCTATGTCGGGTAAGGTGTGGGTGGCAGCATGCTACTCTACTACCGATGCTCATGCACCACGAATCACTGAGCGATTGCTGAATATCAATTTTAAGTATCGAAACGAACCTGATATTGCCATTGTTGTTTTTTCTACTCAATGTGAACGCGATGCCCCGGCTGTTGCCAAGGCTTATGTGGAGCAAAATACCAAATACAACGCGTTTTCGGGGAAATGGAAAATCCTCACCGGCAATCAGGATGCTATGCAGTCATTCATTCGAAACGGTCTTCTAATTGAAGACCTTTCCAATGAAGCCATTTTCAAACTGATTGATGCCGATGGACATATCCGCGGTGAATATGGAAACACAGAATATCATTTCTTGGGCGGCGCAGGAGACTCTATACCGGGTATGGTTCAAGATATTGCACTGCTCAAAAAAGAGATTGATCTACGTCGATACCATGAACGCAAAGCGAAGGAAGAGCACCCTTAAAATCATTTGCTTGTTTACTAGTCTGTTGGCAATGGAAGGCTGCAGTGAGCATTCTACCAAAGCGCCTGATTCCACCGACCGCGTGCTGCCATTTTTCGGTGAGTTCGATATTGAGCTTAACACCTTGCCTGATGGAACCCAACGCGCTGACACTCTCTACTATTCGGTGCCCAAATTCAGCTTCATTAATCAGGATAGTGCATACATTACACGAGCCGACTATGAGGGATACATCACACTCGTAGATTTTTTCTTTACCGACTGCCCGTCCATTTGCCCTGTTATGAGTGCTCAGATGGCAAGGCTTCAGGACAAATTCAAGCAGCAACAAACCGAACTACCGATACGCTTCCTTTCTTTCTCTGTAAAGCCTGAGGCAGACACTCCGCAAAAACTGAAACAGTACGCTGAGCAAATTGGTGCGGACCTCACCCGATGGAATTTTTTAACCGGTCGTGCATCCGACATTTATGATCTTGCACAAGAAGGATTTCTACTAACGGCTTTCCCTTCCGATACCGCAGAAGGTGGTATATTTCATACCGACAAAGTGACCTTACTCGATAAACAAGCGCGCATTCGCGGGTACTACGACGGAACCTCTACTTCAAGCATGGACCGGTTGTTTGAGGACGCGCTGATGTTAGCAAAAGAATAATAACCATGATTGAAGCATCCATTCAAAAAAATGACCGCCTCGCCCGCCAATTCATTTGGCTTATTTCCGGGGTTGTTTTTCTCGTAGTAGTATCGTTAAAGTACATTCATATTGAAGCAGACCTTGGCTTCAATCCACATGTATTCGCTACCATCAATGCTGTTATAAACGCCACTGTTGCTACTGTGCTGCTTTTGGCACTCGCAGCAGTAAAACGCAAACAATACTTCTTGCATAAGAGGCTTATGCTTTTCGCCATGATTCTCTCCATGCTATTTCTGATAAGCTATATATCACATCATATTCTTTCAGGCGACACCATTTACCCTAAAGATGCTCCCATGCGCGGATTTTATCTGATAGTGCTGATTACCCACATCATTCTTGCTGCCGTCATTCTACCCTTCATCCTTTTCACCACCTACCGCGGGCTAACGGCAGATTTCCCGGCCCACAAGAAAATTGCCCGCATAACCTGGCCCATTTGGTTTTATGTAGCAATAAGCGGAGTAATCGTTTACAACATGATAAGCCCCTATTATTCTTGAGATCTGTGTTCGTTGCACTTCCTGCTCCTTATCTTTGACCCATGAAACGCGCTTTGTATTCACTTCTTCTTGCCGCCACAGCAGTAGCTATTCATACCTCCACTTTCGCGCAGTGTGCTATGTGCAAAGCAACTGCTGAAAGCGCCACAGAAAATGTCGATAAAGGTATTGGCGAAGGATTGAACGCAGGAATTGTCTATCTCATGATGATTCCCTATGTGCTTTTGGCTACTGTAGCTTTAGTCTTCTTCCGAAAAAAAATTATGGCTTTTTTTCGTTCTTGAGATGTTATTTAATGATTGCTTTTTGCATTCATTTATACATTCGCCAAAAGAAATCACTATTTTAGCAGCAAACTAAACCACCGGATTCTCCCCTTATGAGGGCTTCGATTTATATATTGTCTTTTTTATTTGGACTTATTTGCACCACAAATACGGCCTTTGCTCAGTTTTTTGAGGAGTTGAAAATCGATTCTACTCAAGTACCTGAAGTAGAAGATCAGAAAATGCAAATCACTGTAACTGACTTCCGTTCTAAAATGTACATGGATGCGGATGTAATGATCAAAGGCCTCAATCCACGCAAAACCGTTGTTTTCAAAAACTTCACGGATTCTACAATGCTTTTGAAAAACTACCGCATCTACACCGTGTCGGTTGTTAAAGAAGGGTATATGTACTACGCGCACAAATTCTGGCCTGCAGAATCAACCACTCACTATGAGCGCGTAGAGTTGAAACCCCTGTCAGTAGGCCTCAAAACTAGCATTGAGGATATTACATTTTTGGGCGACGAAACTCAACTCTATCACAAATCAGTGCCGGCATTAGAGGAGTTAGTTCAGTTTCTCACAGTAAATCCATCAGTCAAGATATGCATCATCGGGCACGCGAACTGCCCTGTAAATGAAGAAAAGAAGAATTCAGACGCCTACTATCGTCGTGCATCCGAAAAAAGAGCCGAAGCGGTGGTCGATTATCTCGTGCAGCACGGAATTGCGGCAGATCGTCTCACTACACGGGGTATGGGCAACAAGCAAATGCTCTATCCCGACCCTCAAACCGAGTGGCAGGTAAGTGCCAATCGTCGCGTTGAGATTGAGGTTACAGGTTTGTAACGCTTCACGTGCATGACTGAACTCATGCCTCAGCCTTTTACCCATCAAATTTTAGCCATTGTTTGTACGTTCACGCCTAAGTTTGTGACTGCAATGTATTTTTTTCACTCCTTCCGCATCATTCTTCTGACCGCTGTTGGCCTATTGGTCTGCATCATGGATTGTAATTCTCAGAGCTGGTCGCTCGATTCCTGCATCGTTTACGCCTTTGAAAACAACCTCAGTGTGCAGCTCAGTGAAGGTAATATAGAACTCAGCCGACTCAACGAAACTAATTCAATGGGTGCCATGCTACCCTCTCTCAATGCACAAGGCACTCATGGGTACAACTGGGGGCAGCGCATAGATCCATTTACCAACCAATTCGCAAGTTCACGTATTCAAAGCAATAACTTCGGTATAGCCACTAGTGTGAATCTATTCAATGGGCTTCGTCAGGTCAACACATTGAAACAAGCCGGCCTCAATACGGAAACCGCTAGATGGAACTTTGAAAAGATGCGAAACGACATCGCTCTCAATGTCGCATCATCGTATCTGGCAGTTATCATCAACAAAGAATTCATGGACATTGCCAGGCGCACGCTCGATGGAACCGACCGGCAAGTGAAGCGCATGGAAAAACTTGTCGCTGCCGGACAAATGGCAGTGAGTAACCTCAACGACATGCAAGCGCAACTAGCGGCAGATAATGCATCCTATGTGGCAGCAGAAAACAACTTCAGATTATCTAAACTTTCGCTGTTACAATTGCTTCAGCTCGATGCTCGAAAATTGGATGAGTTCAACATCCTTATTCCTTCACTGGATGACATTGAGCAATTCACCTTACTCTCCAATCCGGATATCGCTGTTCAATCTGCACTTTCTAATTTTCCCGAAGTAAAAAGCGCCAGGACCAATGTGGCAAGCGCAGCAGTGGGTAAGAAAATAGCGGCATCCGGCTATTATCCCAGCCTCAATGCTAGTTTTTCCTACGGAACCGGATATTCCGGAGCAGCTAAAGTCGTAACAGGTAATCCCGACACGCTGGCTTTTCCGATTGGAACTGTATTGGGTACAGGCCAGCTTGTAACTTCTATTCCCCAACTTGTGTATGGCAATGACGATTACAAAACCAAAGCCTTCAACAACCAACTTCAAGACAATGTAAACAGATCTCTATTTTTTTCACTGAACATACCCATCTTTAATGGATTCAGCACCTACACGGGTGTCAAGCGCGCGGAGATAAACTTTCGCCAAGCAGAACTGCAATTGGAACAAACACGACAGTCCATTACGCAAAGTGTGTATCAGGCCTACAACGATGCGCAGGCTGCACTTGCCAATTACTATGCTTTCAAAACAAGCGTTGCAGCCAACGTGAAAGCATTTGAATGGGCCCAACTACGCTATGAGCAAGGTCTAACCGACCTTACTGCATACGCTGATGCTCGAATGCGGATGGAAAATGCGCAAGCCAATCTTGCGCGCAGTAAATACGACTACATTTTCAAACTCAAAGTGCTCGACTTCTACCAAGGAAAAGCCATTACGTTAAAACCATGAATAAGAAATTGAAGCGCATCCTTATCGTCGCAGCAATCCTTGCAATAGCAGGGGTTGTTTATCGAGTTACAGCAGGCAATAAAAAGCATATAGAGATTACTACTGAAAAAAGCGCCTATCGTTCGATTGTAGAAACAGTTTCAGCCAGTGGTAAGATTCAACCCGAATCCGAAGTGAAAATTCAATCGGAGGTGTCAGGTCAAATAGTTGAATTACCTGTAAAAGAGGGTGATTTGGTGCAAAAAGGACAACTCTTGGTTAAAATAAATCCCGACCTATACACCTCGGCTTATAATAGAGCGGAGGCCGCATTAAATAGTTCCAAAAGCAACTTGAGCAGCGCTAAATCTCGCTTGACACAAGCGGAAGCTCAATTCAACGTGAACAATTTGAACTACCAGCGCCAGAAGAAACTGTTCGATGATGGCGCTATATCAAAAGCTGACCTTGAAAATATCACCAGTCAATTTGAAACATCCAGAGCTGAAGTAGAAGCTGCTAAAGAAAGCATCAACAGCGCTCAATTTGCCATTCAAAGTGCATTAGCCGGTGTTAGCGAAGCTGCCGACAACCTGAAACGTACAACCATTCTTGCTCCGATGACAGGCACGGTCACTGCTCTCAACAAAGAACTAGGAGAAACTGTGCTTGGCAACAACATGATGAGTGGTGATGTAATCATGAATATTTCAGCTCTTTCATTTATGGAGGTAAATGTGGAAGTAAATGAAAGCGACATCGTGCGAGTGCATCTAAATGACACCGCGCTGGTAGAAGTAGATTCTTACAAAAACGAAACGTTCAAGGGATTAGTTACTGAAATTGGAAATACCGCTCTCAACGCGACAGGCGACCAGATGAACCTCAATCAGGTTACCAATTTCTCCGTAAAGATTCGAGTTCTTCCTGAATCTTATGCTCATCTTATGCTCGGGCAAGGCGAAAACTACTCACCCTTCAAGCCGGGCATGAGTGCTACAGTGGAAATCATCACTGAAAAATCAGATCGTGCCCTATCTATACCACTCAAAGCGGTTGCCTCGCGCGACGATACAACGTCGGCATCTCTACTCGATAAAATGAGCCAAGTTGCTGAAGAAAATACACCCGAGGAGCCATTCACTGTTGTTTTCGTTCGCAATCAAGAATCGGAACTTGCGGAAATACGTGTGGTCCAAACAGGAATTCAGGACGACAAGTACATTCAAATTTTGCAAGGTATAGCTGAAAATGAGGAGATCATTACAGGTCCTTATGAAACAGTTGCACAATCACTGAAGCCTGGCGATAAGGTGAAAATTCGATCCACTGAGTCGGAAGAAAAAAAACCCTAATGACCCATCTGCTGCTGCTTGAAACTTCTGGCAAGAATTGCTCTGCGGCAATAGCGTGCGATGGCACCATTCTTTCGCAGCGCCTTGCAAATGCCGAGCACTTCATACACGCCGAACAACTGCATCAGATGCTCAGCGAATTAATCTCGGAAAGCGAGTTGAATTGGCGTCAAATTTCAGGTATCTGCGTCAGCAAAGGACCCGGATCATACACTGGCCTGCGCATCGGCATAAGCGCGGCCAAAGGACTTTGCTTCGCACTTGGAATTCCGCTTATGGCTATAGATACTACGCATTTACTGGCTACTCATGCCGCGAACATTTATAGAGACGCACAAGTCATTCTACCGATGATCGATGCGCGCCGGATGGAAGTCTATATGGCAGAATTCGATGGAAAGGCCAACCGCCAAAGTCCCGACCAAGCAGTAATTATTGATGAATCAACGTTTTCGAAATTCAATCCCGAGGCATTGGTGCTGATTGGTGACGGCGTGGCAAAATGCAGGCATCTGCTAAATAGCCGCGTCAGATTCCTATGCACATTGCCGACTGCCGAAATGATGTGTGAGCTTGCCTTGCAATGCTATGAAGGCCAGCAATTCGAAGACACAGCCTATTTCGAGCCTTTTTACCTCAAAGAATACACCCCCGGTATTTCGAGCAAAAGTGTTTTATAAGCAAGCTATCTTCGCACCATGAACCATCGGAATACCTTGTTCCTGCTTATCCTTTTGCTGGGATTGGGTTGTCGTGATAATAATACATCACGCGTTCCGGATGTTCCTGTCAACATTGCTATCAACATCCTGCAACCCGATTTCTTCAATCTGAGCGTTCCTTCCGGTTGGATTTACATTACCGGCGGCTCAAGAGGAATTATCGTGTATCGAAAAAGCGAAGAGGAATTTATAGCACTCGAGCGCCATAGCCCATTCCAACCCGAAGACAATTGTGCCGTGAAGGTTGACGACGACAATGTGTTGATTAGTGACCCTTGCTCGGACTCAAAATGGCTCATCACAGATGGAACCATAGTTCAAGGTCCAACTGCTCAGCCTCTGAGGACCTATCGCACCTCTTATTCAAACCCTATCCTCTATATCACCAACTAGACCGCATGAAAGGTCTTATCACGATAGGTTTACTTGTTGCCAGCAATGTTTTCATGACGTTAGCCTGGTATGGCCATCTCAAATTCAAAGAATATAACTGGGATAAAATCTTGGGCTGGTTACTATAATCCTCCTAAGTTGGGGATTGGCATTCTTCGAATATGTGCTGCAGGTTCCCGCCAATCGCATTGGTTCGAAAGAAATGGGGGGGCCATTTACGCTCATTCAACTTAAGATTATTCAGGGAGCTATTACACTTGTGGTTTTCACCTGTTTTTCGATTTTATTCTTTAAAAACGAGGCATTTAAATGGAATCACTTCCTGGCTATGGGACTGGTGCTGGCTGCAGTTTATTTTGTTTTCCGCGAATCGTAACATTTAGAATTGATTAGGCGTACACGAGCATATAAGATTTTGCCGTGTTCCGAAAAAGCCTTCTCCTCTTTTCCTTAGTAGTCACATCCATAGTGACAACTTGCATAATTCCCGACACGACCGCAGAGCAAGCGGAAATTGACTTGCAGAGAAACGACTCGCTGATGGTAGTTGAAACAGGTGATTTCAACTTTCGAATTGCACTGCCCAAAGACCTAATGATAAATAACAAGCCACGCATTCAAACAGATGACGAAGGAAAAAAACTATATATCTCTTGTGGACCTGAGTTCAACCTTCTAGTTACAACTCCCGATGTCGAATACACAGACTGGGGTATATTCAAGCATCATGTGTTGGATCATGAAAATGATCTATGCGTTTACAAACGCATCTTACCCGATGGTTCAGTATACGATTACGGCATAAGTCAGCGCATTGCTATGAACGACAGAACATATCTCTTTCAATCTGACCCTGCAGGTGAATTCGACCTGAACGATGCTTTGCGTATGAAACTCGCATTAACCTCCTTAAAATTGTAATGCCGCGCTCCTGCGCAAATGGTTAGTTTTGTTTACATTCGTACTTCATTCCTTTGCTAAACTATCCGACCATGAGACTACTTATTGCTTTCGCAATCTCGATGTTATTTTCTTCTTCGGTATGGGCCGAAGTTGTCATTATCAGTGGTATCTATCAGGGTAAGGACCTGTATGTCAAAAACCCGATGACGGCTGATGGTTCAGGATACTGTGTGTTCGAAGTTCTTGTTAATGGCCAAGTTACTGCCGATCAGCTCAATTCAGCATCTTTTGCAGTAGACCTGGCTATTTGGAAACTCAACAATGGCGACCCCCTCGAAATCGTGCTCAGATGCAAAGAAAATTGCGAGGTAAAAATCCTTAATCCCGAGGTAATTTACCCTACCAGCACATTCGAGATTACCTCCTTGGTTGTCAGTCCAACCGGAGGTATGGAATGGACAACAGAAAAAGAAACCTCATCTCTTGTTTTTGTCATTGAACACTTTCGTTGGAACAAATGGATCAAAGTTGGGGAAGTGAAGGGGCAGGGAAAAACCGAATCATGTCGATATAATTTCCCAATAAATCTGCATTCAGGGCTTAACACCATTCGCATCTACCAAATTGATTACAAAGGGCAGCATTCTTCAGAAGAATATAAAATCGAGAGCACATCACCGGAAGTAAAAATCAAATCGACCAAGATTTCGGGAAGTATAGATTTCTCTAATATCACGGACTATGAAGTCGTAAGTGAATTCGGCACACTTGTTACGTCAGGGCGTGGCCCATCGATCGATGCATCGAAATATCCCAAGGGAAAATACTATGTGAACTACGACAACAAAGTAGGAGCCATTGTAGAGAAGAAATAAGCATATGCTGAGAAAGATTGAACACATCGGTATTGCCGTTAACGATTTAAAAGCCTCCAACCGCATTTTCGAAGATGTGCTGGGAGTTGCGCCATACAAAGAGGAGAGCGTAGAAAGCGAACATGTCACAACCTCTTTTTTTCAAATTGGAGAAAGTAAAATTGAGCTGCTTCAGGCTACTTCACCGGAGAGTGCAATCGCGAAATTTCTAGATAAAAACAAAGAAGGCATTCATCACATTGCGTTTGATGTAGAAGATATTCATGCAGAAATTGCTCGTCTAAAGGAAAAGGGATATACGATGATTCATGACGCTCCCAAAGAAGGTGCGGATGGAAAAATCATTGCGTTCATGCACCCGAAGTCGAGCAACGGAGTGCTTGTAGAATTGTGTCAGGATCGCTTCAAAAAGTGAAAAACACCTTTCTTCTTTCGTTTCATCTTTCGCGCATCAGGCCCAAATAAATCATTCTTGTCGTGTCTGCCTTCTTTGGATAAATCAACATTTTTTCCTGGCTGTCCCTCACATTGCCTATCAGGTTGTTTGCTCAGCCATTGAATACGCAGCGTAATCATAACCGGTCGATAGCGTCCATTGAAGTAAGGAAGTGTTGCTTTCATGCCTTCCCATCGATTTACATTCAAAAACGGCAACTCAATCATGGGTAGTATGAATATGCCAGGCTCAGGTTTCCAACCCACTCCTAATCGGTAGTGCAACTGAACAGGAAACGCGGTCGGAAATTGCCAGTTCGCACCGGGAACCATCGCCCCTCCCCTGCTTCCGAACAGCCGATAATCCACATTTATGCCCAGTGCATTTTGTAACCACCATCGATTACTCAGCATGATAACATTACTCAAATTACCAAATGCACTTAAATAACTTTCTGCGAAAGAAGCACTCGAGGCAAAAGGGACCAGGGAAGAATTAGCACGCACCGAACCCACAAACTCCTCCGTGCCGCGCAACATTTTATAGCCCAGTCCATAGTCGACATGATCGATAGGCCCGGCGTGCTGCCAAAAATGATGACGACCCAATTGCACGCACAAGCCATTTTGGCCATCACGCGCGAAATCACCGCTGAACAAGGTGTCATCTACTGCATCATAACCCGTCAATGATTCGTTGCGCGGAAAAGGCATGGTAAAGGCAATACCCGGCGCGATAAACCAACCTGCATTTCGGAACTGCCCCCCCGGAACATACAATGAGCGGGACTCTCGTTGTGCTAGGTTAGTAAAACTCAACAAGAAACACAGCGAAAAAAAACAAATTCGTTTCATGTCCTAAAGCTACTGAACCCACTATCCTGCTGGGACCGCTCAACCTTATTTTAACAACGCCTACTTGTGAATCTCAAGCAGATGCAGCATCTTTTTCTCAATCTCATCCGAATCCCATATGGCCTCAATTCCTTCCACTTCCATGATGCGATCCATTATTTTCTGCTGGCGATGTCCATTGTGTAATGCTTCCTGATAAGGCGTGTGAGAAAAAGACACCTGCTCGTAGAGCGATTTCCAGAGATGTGGGTGCCTTTCGCTGAAGCGGTTTTCGATTTTCTTCTGAAGCAAAAATTCTTTATCCGCCGTTTTGTCGCGCATTTCGATGTAGTTGTTCAAGGCCAACTCCAAAATTGCATCTCCCGCCGGCTTGCGAATGCGGGTATACTCGGGCAACACCCTATTAAAATCATCTGCATACTGATTGAGCAATTCATTCAAGTAGGTGCAGTCTTCAAACCCTGCATTCATGCCCTGGCCATAGAAAGGAACAATGGCATGCGCTGCATCGCCCATCAAACAAATACTGTTTTTATAATGCCAGGGATAGCACTTGGTCATAATCAAACTTGCGTCGGGATTGGCAAAAAAATCGTCGACCAACTCGGGCATCATGGGCACCGCATCGGGAAAATGCTCAAGGAAAAAAGCCTTCACCGCTTCCGGTGTTTTCAGGTTGGCCAATGAATGCTCTCCCTCAAATGGGATGAAAAGCGTGCACGTAAAAGAGCCATCCACATTGGGCAAGGCTATCATCATAAACTCTCCCCTAGGCCAGATGTGAAGGCAATCACTATTCAATTGATGAGTGCCATCGGCATGCGGCGGAATTTCCAATTCCTTGTAGCCGTGATCCAAATACGTTTGAGAATAGTCATATCGATCTAAACGCGTAAGGCGCGTGCGAATAGCGCTGAAGGCACCATCGGTTCCAAACACTTGATCAAAAGATTCTCGCACTTCTTCGCCCTTTTCCTCATCATAAAAAATGGCCGTATTGCTTTCCAGATCGACATCTTTGCAACGATGCCTGAACACAAGCTGAACATTGTCGTGCTCGGAAGCACATTGCATAAGCGTTTGATTAAGCAGGCCGCGCGATACGCTGTAGATTGCCTGCCCCTCCTTGCCATAGGGCTGATAGGTAAGGGTTCCGTCCACGGCATGCATCATGCGACCGTGCATCGGTATAGCCACTTTGCGAATAACATCAGCAAGGCCGGCACCTTCCAATCCCTTCCAGCCGCGGTCACTCAGTGCGAGGTTGATACTCTTGCCTTGAACGATTTTTAATTTTCGAATGTCCGGACGACGATCAAAAACTTTCACTTGATAGCCGCGCTTGGCCATGTATACTGCCCACAAGCTGCCCACCAAACCGGCTCCAACAATCGCTACTTTCTTACTCTTCATGTTGTTTTCGATGCTAACTACTTCACCTTTTCCAAGGCTTGACGCAAATCGTCGATAAGGTCTTCTGTGTCTTCTACACCCACACTCAACCGCAACAACGAATCAACCAAACCTGTTTTCATTCGCTCTTCGCGCGGTATCGACGCGTGGGTCATCGAAGCAGGATGCCCCACCAAAGACTCCACTCCTCCCAACGACTCGGCTAACGAGAAAACACGCAACGATTGCGCAAGTTCACTGGCATCATCAAAAGAATCGCTCTTTAGTGTAAATGATATCATACCACCAAAATCACGCATCTGCTTTTTGGCCACTTCATGGTTGGGATGATCCGTAAATCCTGGCCAATATACCTTCCCAACTTTCGGATGATTGCGAAGGAACTCGGCAACCGCCCTGCCATTTTCGCAATGCGCACGCATGCGCAAATGCAAGGTTTTAACTCCGCGCAATACCAAAAAAGAATCCTGTGGCCCGGGTACAGGTCCGCAAGAATTCGTGATAAATGCCAATTGATCGTACAACTCTTTGTTGTTGGTCATGAGCGCACCCATAACCACATCGCTGTGACCACCCAAATATTTCGTTGCGCTATGCATAACGATATCAGCACCCATATCGAGTGGGTTTTGCAGATATGGCGAAGCAAACGTATTGTCGACCACAGACCAAACACCCAGCTTGCGTGAAAGTGCTGTGTAGTGTGCGATGTCGATAATCTTCATCATGGGATTGGTCGGCGTCTCAATCCAAATCATACGTGTCTTGTCATTCACACACGCCTCCACCGCAGTAAAATCGTGCATGTCTACGAAATGAAAACGGATACCCATTTTCTCAAAAACCTTCGTGAATAGTCGATATGTGCCGCCGTATAAATCATCGGTGGCAATCACTTCATCGCCGGGTGACAGCAGCTT
>Ga0315899_10006674_pt1 | contig 12446 bp, 14 predicted proteins | sample LakEriMetagenome_2_FD_203518 | JGI IMG/M metagenome (GOLD analysis project Ga0315899, IMG submission 203518) | Freshwater fungal communities from buoy surface, Lake Erie, Ohio, United States - Buoy 4 MA112 | ecosystem: Environmental > Aquatic > Freshwater > Lake | place: USA: Lake Erie, Ohio... | reverse complement strand
GCCCGCGCCCTTGGTGTGGCCCTGGCCCAGACGACCTACGACACCGGTGAATCCAGTGAACGGGCCGCCCTCAAACAGCTGCTGAGCACCCTGGAATTGGAAGGCGTGCTGATCCAGGCGGATGCCCCGCACACCACCCGCCCGTTTTTCAGTGGTGCCTGGAGCAGGGGGCCGACGTGCTCCTGACCGTGAAATCGAACCAGAAGACCCTCTACCGGCAGATCCAGAGTCAGTTCCAGGGGAAGCGCCACATCCTCTTCACTGCAAGCGATCACGAGAAACGCTACGGCCGTGACACGCTCTGGGAGCTATCGGCCAAGGAGGCGCCGGAGCACATCAAGGAGAACTGGCCGGGTAGTGCCTGGATCGTGGAAGTGATCACCGACTCCGTGAAGGCAGGCGGCCAGCGCACCGTGAGACATCACCTGTTCCTCACCATCATCCGCACCACGCCAGACGCCCTGCTGCGCCTGATCCGCCAGCGGTGGAGCATTGAAAACGAGTGGCACTGGGCCCGTGACGCCCAGCTCGGTGAGGACGCCCACCGCTACGCCAACCGAACCGGTGCACCGGTGTTCTCATTCCTGCGGACGGTTGCCATAAACCCGCTGCGGCGTGGTGGGTACCGCTCGATTCGCAAGGGCCTGCGGGAGCTCGCCTACGACATAAAGGGGATGCTGGCGCTGGATGGCGTGGCTGCGGCCTGAGCCACGAGCTGATCACACTTTTAGGCAGCCCTGGGGTACCGGTGGGCTTTGCCCACGGGTTCCTCACACTGAGCGCTACCGCGGAGGTGCTCTACAAGGCCAGCGGCTTCTGGAGCCAAACCTGCGAGCGCTCCCTCCGCTGGAACGACCCGGAGGTGGGGATCACCTGGCCACTGGATCGGCTTTCCGGCGTGGCGCCGTTGCTGGCCGAAAGCACACCGTTGCACCCACCCTGGCCCAGGCCCTTGCTACTGAGGAGGTGTTTGCGTGAGCGGGATGGCTCAGGGGCGTGGAATGGACAAGTCTGGGCAGATCTTGCGCACCAACAGCTCTGTGATGTCGTTGTGCCGGGGTATGGCACTGCGCCTGTTGAGCTGGGATTGATGCCACCAGGAGTGGTTGCCGCCTTCTCTCAACAGGATGCTGCCGTGCTGGCTGAGATGGTGCAATCAATCGCGGCGCTTCACAGGGCCAGAGCGAGTTCCTCGTAGGAGCTGCCTGCAGCCGCACGGGCTTCAGCGCGGTTCATCTCTAGGGCTTCCTGCAGCACCACCTTCAAAGAGGCCAGCACTCCTTCACGCGTTGTCTCCTGGGCATTCACGCCAGTTACCTCTTCCACCCAGCCGATCCACCAGTCGCCCTCCTGCTTCACAACAGCGGTGTAAGTACACACACCTGCGGTCTCATTGGATTCAAAACCATCGAAATCACCATAACCAGCACGCGGCCCTTCAGTACTCAATGCTGGGGGAGGGCATGGCGTGAGGGTTCTCCTCACCGGAGCCGCCGGCCAGCTGGGCCAGGCCATGCGCCAGCAGGTGCCAGCCGGGGTGAAGCTGATCGCCACCAGCCGCTATGGCGGTGATGGCCTGCTGCCCCTCGATCTCGCTGCCGAGACCACCGCCCGACTGGGTGCTCAACGGCGGCGCCTAAAAAGCCGTTGACAGGGCCGAAAGTGAGCCGGAGCGCGCCCTGGCGGTGAACGGCGGCGCACCGCGGGCCTTCGCGGAAGGACTACAGGACACAGGGGGACAGCTACTGCAGGTGAGCACGGATGTTGTGTTTAACGGCCGGCAGGGCAGCCCTTACCGGCCCGAGCAGGCCCGCGATCCGCTTTGGGCCTATGGCGCCAGCAAGGCCGCAGGGGAAGCGGCGCTGGAAGAGTTGCTCACGCCCAGTGGATGCGGCGTGATCCTGCGCACCAGCTGGGTGATGGGCCCGGTGGGCGGGAACTTGGCCCTCACCATGCTGCGCCTGCACCGCGAGCACGCCTGCAGCGGTAAACCCGCTCACCACGGCGGAGTACCCCACCTGTGCTCAGCGGCCCAAGTATTCCCTGTTGGACTGCTCAGACAGCCGCCGCGCCCTCGGCCTGGCACCCACCCCCTGGCGCCAGGCCCTGCGCCAGCTGCTGGAGGCTCAGGATGACCTCAACCGCCGGAAACACACCGTTAGATACGCGAACGAACAGCTGGAACTGCATCCTGCGACAAGCGCCAGCAGCACCCGCCGATCCATGCAAGATCTGCATGAATCGACGAACCAGACAGCAGGGTATGGCTTACGACCGGATCGCAGCCTGGGAGGGTGATTGAATGATGCCGACGAAGCAACCTTTCAGATGCCTGGGCTTGCCCAATCCGGCACGCAGCTCGTTCCAGTCATCCTGTGCGGCGGCACCGGCACGCGGCTGTGGCCGCTGTCGCGGGCCAGCTACCCCAAGCAGTACTGGCCCCTGGCCGGCACGGGTGAGGACACCCTGCTGCAGCAGACCCAACAGCGCCTCACCGGCCTGAGCGGCCTGGCCGCACCGCTGCTGATCTGCAACGAAGACCACCGCTTCATCGTGGCCGAGCAGATGCGCCAGATCGGCGTGGAGCCCGCCGCCATCCTGCTCGAACCGATCGGCCGCAACACCGCCCCCGCCGTGGCGGTGGCCGCCCTGCAGGCCACAGCCCAGGGGGAGGATCCGCTGCTGCTGGTGCTGGCGGCCGACCACGTGATCCGCGACGCCGCCGCCTTCCGGGCCACGGTGGCCGCGGGAATGGCGGCTGCGGAAGCGGGACAACTGGTGACCTTCGGCATCGTGCCGAGCGCCCCGGAAACGGGCTACGGCTACATCGAAGCGGCCCAGGAGCTGGGCGGCGCCAACGCGCCCGTGCCGATCGCCCGCTTCGTCGAGAAGCCCGATCGCGCCACCGCCGAGGCGTTCCTGGCCACGGGCCGCTTCACCTGGAACAGCGGCATGTTCCTGTTCAAGGCCAGCGCCATCCTCTCGGAGCTCGAGCGGCTCGCGCCGGAGGTGGTGAGCGCCTGCCGCGCCGCCCTGGAACAGGACAGCGCCGACCTCGACTTCCTGCGGCTGGAGCGGGAAGCCTTCGCCGGCTGCCCCAACGTGGCCCTCGACGTGGCGGTGATGGAGCGCACCGACCGCGGCGCCGTGCTGCCCCTGGAGGCCGGCTGGAGCGACGTGGGCAGCTGGAGCGCCCTGTGGGAAACGGCCGACCAGGACGCCGAGGGCAACGTGCTGCGCGGCCGCGTCATCCACGAAGACGCCCGCAACTGCTACCTGCGCAGCGAGCACCGGCTGGTGGTGGGGCTCGGCGTGGAGGATCTGGTGGTGGTGGAAACCGACGATGTGGTGCTGGTGGCCCACCGCGAGCGGGCCCAGGACGTGAAAAGCATCGTGGGACTTCTGGAGCGGGAAGGGGCGCCGGAGAGCAAGGCCCACCGCAAGATCTACCGCCCCTGGGGCTCCTACGACGGCGTCACCGAAGGCGAGCGCTGGCAGGTTAAGAAGATCGTCGTCAACCCCGGTGCCAGCCTCTCGCTGCAGATGCACCACCACCGCGCCGAGCACTGGATCGTGGTGAAGGGCACCGCCGTGGTCGAGAAGGACGGCACTGAGGAGCTGGTGGGCGAAAACCAGAGCACCTACATCCCCCTCGGTTGCCGCCATCGCCTCTCCAATCCCGGCCGCATCCCGGTGGAGATGATCGAGGTGCAGAGCGGTCCGTATTTGGGCGAAGACGACATCGTGCGCTTCGAAGACCGCTACGGACGCACCGATGAGACACTAACTTCAGCCAACAATCTGGTATGAGCAAGACCGCACTGATCACGGGCATCACCGGCCAAGACGGCAGCTATCTGGCGGAGCTGCTACTGGAGAAGGGCTACACGGTGCACGGCCTCAAGCGTCGGGCCAGCAGCTTCAACACGGCACGGATCGATCACCTCTACCAGGATCCGCACGAACGTGATCCGCGCCTGGTGCTGCACTACGGCGACCTCACGGACAGCACCAATCTGATCCGCATCATCCAGCAGGTGCAGCCGGATGAGATCTACAACCTCGGTGCTCAGAGCCATGTGGCGGTGAGCTTCGAGGCGCCGGAATACACTGCCAACAGCGATGCCCTCGGCACGCTGCGCATCCTGGAAGCAGTGCGCATGCTGGGCCTGATGGCCAAAACACGCGTCTACCAGGCCAGCACCTCCGAGCTTTACGGCCTGGTGCAGGAGATCCCGCAGAAGGAAACCACACCGTTCTATCCACGCAGCCCCTACGGCGTGGCCAAGCTTTACGCCTACTGGATCACGGTGAACTACCGCGAGGCCTACGGCATGTATGCCTGCAACGGCATCCTGTTCAACCACGAATCACCGCGGCGCGGCGAAACGTTCGTGACGCGCAAGATCACCCGCGGCCTGGCCCGCATCAATGAAGGGCTGGAGGATTGCCTCTATATGGGCAACCTCGATTCCCTGCGCGACTGGGGCCACGCGCGCGACTACGTGGAGATGCAGTGGCGCATGCTGCAGCAACCCGGCACCCCGGAAGACTTCGTGATCGCCACGGGCCGCCAGGAATCGGTGCGCCGCTTCATCGAGCTCACCGCCTTGGAGCTGGGCTGGGGGGCATTGCAATGGGAGGGCACCGGCGTACAAGAAACCGGCCGCCGCAGCACCGGTGAGGTGGTGGTGCGCATCGACCCGCGCTATTTCCGCCCCGCCGAGGTGGAAACCCTGCTCGGCGATCCCAGCAAGGCCCACGAGAAGTTGGGTTGGACGCCCATCACCACTCTTGAGGAACTGGTGGCCGAGATGGTGACGGCGGATCGAGAAGAAGCCCGCAAGGAGGCGATCCTGCGGCTGAAAGGTTTCAACGTGGTGGGGTCGATGGAGAACCCGCCCACCAACCCCTCAGCCTTGGCTGCTGCCGGAGGGCAGGGCTGATGACCAAGCTCATCTCGGCAGACGACCAAATCTTTGTGGCCGGACATCGCGGCATGGCAGGCAGTGCCATCTGCCGCGCGCTGCAGCGGGCGGGCTACACCAATCTGCTCGCGGCCACGCGCGCGGAGTTGAATTTGGAAGATGGCCCATCTGTGCATCGCTGGTTTGCTGAACACAAGCCCACGGTGGTAGTGCTGGCGGCGGCAAAAGTGGGCGGCATTCATGCCAACAATACCTACCCCGCGGATTTCCTGCTCGACAACCTCAAGATCCAGGCCAACGTGATCGAAACGGCGTGGCGCTCTGGAGTCCGACGCCTGCTGTTTCTGGGCAGCAGCTGCATCTACCCCAAGTTCGCCGATCAGCCAATCCGCGAAGAAGCATTGCTCAGCGGCCCGCTAGAGCCCACTAATGAGTGGTATGCCATCGCCAAAATTAGCGGCATAAAAATGTGCGAGGCGCTGCGCAGACAACACGGATTTGATGCAATCAGCCTGATGCCTACCAACCTCTATGGACCCGGCGACAACTATGACGTAAACAATAGCCATGTTCTTCCAGCGATGATTCGACGCTTCCATGATGCAGCGACCAATAATGTGCAAAAAGTCACCTGCTGGGGGTCGGGAGAACCACTACGTGAGTTCCTTCATGTCGATGACCTAGCAGAGGCCTGCGTGATTGCGCTTGAACACTGGCAGCCAGGCCCAGAAGAGCCGCAATATCTTAATGTTGGCACGGGTATTGACCTAAGTATCCGAGAGCTTGCCGAAGAAATTGCTAAATCTACAAGCTATCAAGGGGAAATACATTGGGATACCAGCAAGCCAGACGGCACTCAAAAGAAGCAGCTAGACATAAGTCGAATACGTAAGATTGGATGGCAACCACGAATCCCCCTCTCAAGTGGAATAGCTGACGCCATCGCAGATTTCAAGAGGTCGACAAGGACCTAGTAGAGGCCTCCAAAGCAACACTTATAAGCTAAATAAGCAAAGACTAAAGCTCTCGGATACCACCAAGTCTATTCATAGCGAATAAAACCAAGTGCACTCGACGCCAAGTGACAGCACCTAAACGCCCACTACTAGCCAAGACCGAGCCATTAACAAGCAACCTGAATCCCTATACGAATAGGGAAAACTTTCAAGCACAAGCAACCTCCACCTGCGCCAGCTCCCAACCAAAGCCAGTACACGCAACGCCCCTGAATCAAGGCTTGGGCGACATTATAAATCAAACCGCATTTAAAAACAACACACAAAGCGAGTCTAAAACATCCCTAAAAAATCCAGCAATTGACTGCATTGCAATACCGACAACAGAAAGCGAGCAAGCGGACTTAAGCCTACTATTTGCTTGCTGGTACTTACTCCACCAGGGAGAACAAATAGCAAAAAAGCTTATCATAACGTTGCCCGGGCGCGAAAACTCAAAAATAGCCGATGAAATTTGCGCACTCTTATGCGTCTATAAAATTAAAAAGATGTTTGCCCAGGCGGACATCTACTTTCTGGAAATCCCCGAGTGTGAAGATATCTATATAAGAGACCCCAAAGGGTGGAACGGAAAAGTCCCGAGGCTTGGATTGAAGAGTGGCCCCAATATTCAGTTCTTCGAAACGCTGAGATTGGCAAGAGATTCTAAATATACATTTCTGAATGAGACCGACGTATTACCTTTGCAGTGCTGCTGGCTGACAGAGCTGGCTGATTCACTAAAAGAGGATCATGATTGGGTTCTAGGGGCCAAGTATAGTGGGAAGAGTAAACTGGCACCTGACATCGAAGATCACATCAATGGAGCTGCCGTATATAATTCTGGGAGCAAAGAATTCCAAGATTTCTGCCTCCAGCACTGGGAGCCTGGACTAGAACAAATGTGCAAGGATCTTCCCGATACTGCTTATGATATCTGGGTAAGCAGAATTAAGCACAGCTCGTCAATCTGCTCACATCATTGGCAAAATATGAGCCACGAATCCCAACAATCCTTTACAGAAGCAGCCTCTAGATTTGCCATCACAGATACTATCGCGAACCTGTCACTACCGACAGACATAATTCCAATTAAGACCCTGAAGAAGGAAGGCACGAGCCTTGTCCATGGTAGGCACTATGCTACGCAATCCTTAGCTAATGCAATTGACCATGCATTCGTCAAAGGGGGGGTTGAATTATCTCAACTACAAATGTCTGTACTCCTGTCAAAGACATTGCGAAATCGCATTCATTATGCAGGGACAAGGCTGGTATTGAGAGGTACTCAATCCAGCATGCACGAAAGACATGAGTGAGGAAGTGCAGTAAGTAACCAATACCAGAAGTTTGGTTGCAGTCTCACAGTCTTTAGGATGCCAGAGAAACCGCCAATAGGGCCTCCAAAGAAAGTGAGACGCAGACGCAGAAAGCGAAACTTCTTTGGCTCTTTAGCTGCTGAATAAATATTACGCTCCGAATCATTAATAAATAAAAAATCCCATGTTGAACCATAGGGTGACTCGATGAGGTGCAAATACTGTATCCAGAGAGCAAGAAATACAAAACTCCAGCAGACTCATCTTGTCTAAATGACCTGCTGAAGGCAAGTCTCAGCAGCCAAATTAGGGCCGTGAAGGGTCCCAATCTGAATAAAAAAATCAGGCCCCTAGATTATGACAGTCACTAAGCTAGGCGCTTAGTTGCTGGATTTGGAGTTCACAGGGGAGCCTATCGTATTATCAGGAGGTGATAAATAGGAAAGCACTAAAAGAAGTGCAAATAGCAAAACTCAATAGATTCAGAAGAGGCGGAGCACGGCGGGCCAAAGTATAGTATGCTAACGCAAAGATTGGCGGCAAGTTAATTCTTTGAAGGCGTAACCGAGTCGACTAGCCTCATGGAGGCCTCTATAGCGGCATCCATATTGTAATACTGCCATTCAGCAAATCTGCCAACACAATAGATATTAGCCTTTGCCAACTCATGCACAACCCTAGAGACTAGATCCCTTGTTCCGTGTCCGTGGACAATATAAGATGAATCGCAAAAGTTGTATGCTAAGGGCTTAACATTAAATGGAAGCTTAGAAGCCTCGATTTCCATTTCGGTTTCCGATAAATAGCCAGAATGCTCTATAGTACAAGTTATCCGAGAGGGTGGAATGCGTGGTCCGTTATTCTCAGGTGAAAAATTACCCGTCATGATAATGCGATGAATCGCTGTGTCGTCTCCAGGCAGATAGACCCAAGAATATTCATTAGCATCGCACTCGCAAAGCATTGTAGTTGTCGGATTGGAGGATAACAGGGAGATTCCTTTCCAGCAGTCCTCGCCAAGATTAATCCTTGCGAGCAGGGAATCAGACAGAAGGGACTTAAGATTTCGGATGTCACCAGTATAAAAAATGCCTGCATAGGCAACATCGGATTCATTTATGCCGAGAGCATCATCACAAAGGAGTTGAATTGAATCAACGTTGTGCCGAATAACGTTGACACCGGAAGAAAGACGATTTGCTATGAACTGAGAACCGCCGCACTTGGGGTAAAAGAAAGTAGAGTGAACCATGGAGTCTTTTGAGCCAACTATGTTAGATCTTATTATTTCCAGTGGGGTTGCCATTGGCAGCTTCCCATCAAGCCAATCTAGCGACATGGTCTCAAGATCTCTTTGCCATATCTTAGCGTTATACTTGAAAAAGTAGATATCGCACAATGTGGCCCCAAAAGTATCTAGAAGGAAATCACGGAAGTTGCCTGGGCCGAAACCCTGATTTTCTTCACTCACCGATGCAAGCTCAACAAGTTCTTCTACTACATTATTCGACAGGCTGCGCGATAACTGATGTAGATTTAATTCAATGGGATAGTCTACGAAGCTACTCCCGATAGCTATTACTGCTCTGCGAGATGCCGACAAGAACTCCTCTTCTTTGTCGAAAAATGACCAAAACCAATCCAACACGCGCTGGTTTCTTGAGTTGAATACATGGCCTCCAACACGATGAAATAGAGAGCCTTGCTCTATGCTGCAGGAAACAAGACCGCCTATATTACGCCCTTCAAACAATGAAATAGAATGTCCACGCTGCCTCAGAAGGGCCGATACTGACAGCCCGCTTATTCCTGAACCAACAACGGCGTAATTCATGAAGAATGGATTTAGCGAGAGTACAGCAAGTTAGGCCAAGTAAAAACAATGCGCATAGCCGAAGAGCGCCGGATCAGTATCTCGAATTCAGCATAGAGCCAAAAGGTCATAGGCTGTAATAAGGCTGGGGCTAATTCATTCAATCAGGAGATTGCTCTCGCTATGTCAGTAAAGGCCAATAGCCTTCAGCTCTTTGATTATATCGGGATGGTCAACCCCGTGATGAGACCAAAACTGATGCATGCACCTAGGGGGTATGACGGCATCACGAACATTCAGCGGCCGACAAACTTTTGCGTTTGGGAACGAGTTTAGGTGATACATCCAATTGTTCAGTATATTGAATTGGGATATTTCTTGGTGGACGCTTTCTACATAATGGAAGATGTCGAAATTCCCCTGGATGTGAGCCCAGCAAGACTCAACTACATCCCTATGGTAAATAAATGGATGGGTTCTCATCATTTCGTACGGAACGGGAATCGGACGTAGAAGATCTTGGCAAGCCCGCCGCCATTTTTCTGCAGGTCCTACGTTGTCCCAAGTGTCAAAAAGCAACTTAGGGGTCTCGGATGGCCATTCGGCATCGGTCGATACATCGATTGGCCTAGTAAATGGAGCATCTGATTCCAAGAACCAAATTGTACTAGCATCGGTATAATGATGGGAACGCAAGCCCTCAATACTCTGCCCCCAGTATCCTGGTATAGAAGTTCCACGATAGTTTCGGCATCTTTTAATGACAACGTATTCGGGGAGATCGACTGGTGCGGGATCCTGTTCCTCGAGGACTAGGACGCACTGCCTAAATCCCGTTGCGTAAAGATCTATGGAGCGCCAGAGATACTTCAGCCAAGGATAATCATTTGGGTATGTCATCAACCAAAAGTCGAGAGTTTTTTTGTTGTCCATTGGGAGCACTGAGGCTATAGCTTATGATAACATCTAGAGGCCCCCTCCCTAGGGCCTGCCGGAAGTCATCCTGAAGGCGTCCCTGCCAGGGCCTACTAGGAGTTTGCTGAAAAACCCGGCGTCCCCTGCGAAAATGGGTCAACTGCCCACCTGAGATGCGAGGTCACCGGGAGCGCAGCGGCTCCCTGTTCTCCTACGTGTCGATCGAGGAGCGGATCCCAGCCAACCATCCGCTGCGGCAAATCCGGAAGCTGGCGGATCAGGCCCTCGATCGCCTCAATCCCACCTTCTGTGAGCTCTACGCCGCAGAAGGCCGGCCATCGGTGCCGCCGGAGCAGCTGTTGCTGGCCTCGTTGCTGCAGGCGTTCTACGGGATCCGCTCGGAGCGGTTGCTATTGGAGCAGCTGCACTACAACCTGCTGTTTCGCTGGTTTGTGGGCTTGAGCCCGGATGATCCGATCTGGCATCCCACCACTTTCACCAAGAACCGCGAGCGTCTGCTCAACGATGCGGTGATGGGGCGCTTCCTGGAAAAGCTGATGGCGGCACCGGAGGTGAAACCGCTGCTCAGCGATGAGCACTTCTCGGTGGATGGCACCCTGCTGCAGGCATGGGCATCCCATGCCTCCCTGGAGCGGATCGATGGTCAGGACGATCCACCACCACCGCCATCAGGTCCTGGCGAGGGTTTTGGCGCTCCAAAGCCCGGCAGGAAGCGGGCCAAAGGGGATTTCAGGGGTATCAAGCTCAGCAACAAGACCCATCGCTCCGGCAGTGATCCAGACGCTTTGCTGGCGCGCAAGTCCAATGCCCACCCGGCTCAACCGAGCTACCGGGGCCATGTCCTCATGGACAACCGCCATGCACTGATCGTCGACTGCCTCGTCACCCAAGCAGTGGGCACCGGGGAGCGGGATGCCGCCAAAGCCATGACAGCTGACATCCCCGGTGCCCACCAGAAAACCATCGGTGCCGACAAGAACTACGACACCAAGGGCTTTGTTGCTGAGATGCGGCGGCTTGGCGTGACACCGCACGTGGCTCAGAACACTGCTCGGCCTGGTGGCTCAGCGATCGACAGCCGCACCACACGCCATGAGGGCTACGCCAAGTCGATCAACGCCCGGCGCGGCATTGAGAAGGTGTTTGGCTGGATCAAGCAGTGGGGCGGACTACGCCAGTTCAAAGTGCGCGGCACCGAGAAGGTGAGCGCAGTGTTCGGCCTGCATGTGATCGCCTACAACTTGATCCGTCTGGGCAACCTGCTCAGGCCGGCAATGGCGGCCGCATGAACAGGCGGTTGCCAAGAGGTGTGGCCAGGCGGCAGCGATCAGGGAGCCCCAACGGGGCAAAACGGCTTGAAACCGGACATTCTGAACCGCTGAAAGGCTGACAGCGACCCCGATCAGAGCTTGATCAGCTCTCAGGAGGAAAAAGCGCGGCCGTTCAGACGGTTTTTCTGCAAACTCTTAGAAGGCCCGCAACAGGCTGTTCGGTGGCAGCAACCTGCTGAGGATCCCGCCAGGCTGAAGATCCGAGCACCCCAGCCGATGACCGCTGCCCTGCTGATCCTGTTGGTGATGGTGGCAGTGGCCGGTCTGTTGAACCCCAGCCGTGAGCAGTTCGCTTGGTTCATCCGCCTGCGACGGCCGGCCTGGCTCACCTTTGAAGGCCTGATCCCCTTGATCTGGCTCACGATCTACGCCTGCTTCTACGCCTCGGCGCTGTTGAGCTGGAACGCCAGCTGGAGCGTTGGCTTGATGGTGGGCTACTTGGTGTTGCTGTTGCTGGTGCAGAGCTATACCTGGCTGATCTGCCGCACCCGCCGTCTCTCCAGTGGCACCGTGGTCGGCTTTGCGTGTTGGGTGTGGGGCGTGGCGCTCACCATCGCGGTCGCACCTGGCAGTGCCGCAGCGGCCTGCTTGCTGGCGCCCTATCTCCTCTGGAGCCCGGTGGGCATCCTGGTCACTTGGCAGATGCAACGGCTGAACCGCTGAGCCGCAGCCTTCCCTAGGAGTTTGTCGCGGATAGAGCTCTCTGCCGACCGGACGCACGCGGTTGCTCAGCCGAACTGATGCGCCTCGTTGATTGGCATTCGCTTCTCGCTGGTGCCGAGCGATTCGGCCCTGGTGGCCATCACCACCAGGGCGAGGGCCCCTCATCCGCTCGCCAGTAACAGCGCCTGCGGCTGGGATCGCCTGTATCTGAACAGCTTGAGCAGGTTGTGCGTCGCGGCGATCAGGTGCCATTCCGCATCCACCTTCTCCAGTCCCCGCGACAGGAAGCGCCGCAGGCCTCTGCCTTCCTTGATCTGGCCGTTCACCGGCTCCACGATCGCCTTGCGCTGGGCGTAGATCGCTGATCCGGTCTTGCTTCTCAGCTTGCGAGCCATACGTGCTTTCGGATCGGCATCCTTGGGCATTGGCCCGCGTTTCGGTGGTAGGGGCTGGCCATGGGG
>Ga0315899_10006669_pt1 | contig 12447 bp, 8 predicted proteins | sample LakEriMetagenome_2_FD_203518 | JGI IMG/M metagenome (GOLD analysis project Ga0315899, IMG submission 203518) | Freshwater fungal communities from buoy surface, Lake Erie, Ohio, United States - Buoy 4 MA112 | ecosystem: Environmental > Aquatic > Freshwater > Lake | place: USA: Lake Erie, Ohio... | reverse complement strand
ACCTCCTACTGGAGATACACCGCAGGCTATTCGACCAGATAGACTGAAATGTGGCCGGTGGCCGGGGTCAGGACATGCCCGTTGGACAGGGTGGTGCGGATTTCAAAGGGATGGAAGCCGTTGCCCAAAAAGTACATGGTGGCCCGGGCAATCATGATTTCCAGTTTGCCGTTGACGAAGGGAAGGGGCTTGGAGAAGTCATCTCGAAATAAAATGATAGCACTTGATGGCTCGGGTGAATCAACTGTGAAAACCAGCGGGTCGGTATACCTGTCCACCCTCAGTCCAAAGTCGAGGTGGGGAACGGTGAAATCGGGCAGCTGGATCAACATCAGTTGAACGGGGCCACAATCTGGAAGATACCTTTGAGCAGGGTCAACAGGTGGTCGTTGGGCAACCGGGTGTTGATCTCAAAGGGCCATCGCCCACTCCCCATCTGGGCCAGTTCCAAGCTGGATAGCTCAACCCTGACGGTATTGTCAGGCAGGACGGGGAGAGTCTTGGTGAAGCCGGTCCTTTTGGATTTGACGGTCAGTCGGACGATGGACTCGGCCAGCGGTGGCCAGGCCTCGCTGATGACATCGATGGATCGGCCCTCGGCAGCAAAGTAATCGTCCGTCTGGCGGAACACGACTGGCGTTCCCTCGTCGGCGACAACGGGAATGCTGAAGGTCGGGACTTTGATGGCAGAGGTCAGGCGGGAGGAGATCGGGGCATCGACATATTCCAGCAACTCGGGATTAATGGTCATGAAAGCCATTAAGTTGTTGCCAGAAAAGAACTTAACGCCACCCCGGAAGCTGGCCGGGAACTGGTCGTAAGTCCACATGTAATTCCCCTGGCCAATCTCCACAAAGCCAGAGGAAATCAGGCTACCGACCGGCGTGCCGCTGGGGCTGACAAGTTGAGCCGAAAGGCTCTGGCCCGTCTTGGATACCCCCAGGACGACGCCGATCGTCGCCTTGTACATCAGATGACGCCTTTGGCTTTGGCGACTTTATCGAGAGCAGCCACGACCAGACCAAAAGCCTGGGCCACATCAGCGTCCTCGGCGGCCAGTTCGTACAGGTTGGGCACGAACAGGTTGGTCTTCATGTTCGGGTTGACTTCGATCTTCTCAACCGTGGTGGCCTCGCCGGTCTCGGGATTGGTCACCGTCTCGCTGTAGACGCGACTTTTCACGAAGATCACATGCAGCTGGACAGGAGAGGTCGAGCCGTCCCCAACCGTGCTGAACTGCTCAATCCGCCACTTGTCGAATACCTTCTCGGCAATCGAGGGAACAACGCTGGGTTCGGTCGCTTCAATCCACTGTGCCATGTCAAAACTCCTAAAAAAAAGAGGAACCACAAGATAATACACTTACCACTACAGACCAAATCTGCTTTTCGTTTTATTGAATGTGTTACTGATTTGCGTTCCTGTCATAACAGAGTTATAAAAAGCTATATTTGTTAAGTAGCAGTTAGTGAGTGGATAGGAGGACAACTGGGTCGATCCGGTGGCCCCGCCCCGCGCTATTTGCAGGGTGGAGTGGGTGATGGCCGATCCGTAGGACTCTGTCCCTTTCTGCACTCCGTCGATGTAGACTGTCTGGGTCTTGGTCGAAAACTTGTAGGTCAGGGTGAACATATGCCAGCCGTTCCGGACGGAGGCTGTGGTTGCCCAGTTTAGACCCCCACCCCCGCCGTTGTTCGTCCACGAGCGGATGTTCGCCCCAGTCCCGCCGGTCGCAATGGCAAACCCATTCCAGCTGGTATCCCAGGTCGAAAGAATACCCTGTTCGGTCGCATTGTTGCTGATGTAGTACATCCAAAAATTGACGCTGAAATCGGCGTTGTTGGTCAGGCCGGAGTTGCCGTAAGCATAAGACGCAGTTCCGTCAAAAATAAAATAGCCATCATTATTGATGGAATAGGTGGGATTGCTGACAAAGGTGGCGTCGTTGCCGCTGTAGCTTAAATCGTTCCAGGTCCCGCTGTTGGGTCCGAAATTGGTGGCATACTGATCTAGGAAAAGTGTCGCTCCCACGCAGTTGAAAACATCCGTATTGTTGAAAGTCTGTCCTGTGACAAAAGCGCCGTCGACGGCAGACTGGATGGTATTGTCGGCAATCGTGATCGAAATCGTGTCACCAGGCGAAACGGTGACTCCAGACAAAGTGAAGACCACCGCTTCATCGTTATAGGCGGGATCGCTGGTGGCTAAGGTGAGGGTGGCGTTGACCGGAGCAGCCGTCGTGGTCGTCGGCGTCAGGGTAGTCGTGGTTGTCGTGGTGGTCGTGGTGGTCGTGGTCGTTGTCGGCGTGGTTGTCGTAGTCGTGGTCGTAGTGGTTGTTGTTGGAAAAGGCGTCCCGGACATGATACCCTCCTTAGACCTTCGTCACCGTGACTGTTATACCGGAAGCGGTGGGTACTACTGGTCCCGTGAAGGGAATGACAATCGTGGTACTTGATTTGACCACGGGTTTTGGGGGCGTCCTCGGCGGGGGCGCTGGCGGGTTGGTTGGGCTTCTTTTGATAACCCCCGTCGAGGTTCCACCTGGGTATACCGTAATGGGCGTGCCCGGCCCTTGGGCGGGACACCCCTGTACACCGCTGTTCGGACGCCTTTTGCACCGACGAGTAATTCCAGCCATCAGTGGACTCTCCAGCATGGGTTATTCTGACCACCAACGAGACCCCCGTCCGTCCCGTCGTAGATCAGTTCGGCATAGTCACGCGGGGCGAGAACGATATCCACGGCCTGCACACAGCAGAACCGATTGGCGATTGCGGAACTGGTGCTGTTGTGCTTCAGGGTGAGATTGGCTGTGCCCACATTGTAGATACGCATCATACGACCATCGATGTGGGAACCGCTGGGCGGGGCAACGCCCGTCAGGTTGCAGGCGGTCGTGCAGTTCAGCCTCTGGAAGGCGCTGCCATTCAAAACCAAATCGTTGGTGGGAGCAGAAATGTTGGTGGTGTTGCTCTTGTACGCAAGCGATCCACCGCCAGTCGAGCCGTTGGTTACACTCAGTACCCCGACCCCATCCCGCCTTAAACCGATGTCGCCGTACCATGCGATATGGCCGTCCTGACGCATCCAGATGTAATTGATGTTATCAGTGCTGGTGCCGTTGGAAGAACCAAGCTGAACACTTGCTCCAAATGTTGAACGCAAAGTAGTTGAAGAAAGATAAAAAGAGCCAGCAAAAAGGGCAGAAGTATTTACAGTTCCCAACCCTCTTATGTTTGTGCCGTTGAAATTGATACCGCCAGTATTAACATCATTGGAAATACCAACCAAACCAATGTCGAGCGCAGAAGTGCTGGGTGCAATATAAAAATACTGAGCGGTATTGGACGGGTTAATAAACCGGATCGACCCGTTCCCTCCCGTGGTCGCTTGCGCACCTGGCTGAAGGATAATCGACCCACCAGCACCACTGGTGGAACCATTATTCGCAAGGATGGTAAGACTCACGCCTGCGCCAGAAGTGTAGGGATTTGGTGCTGGCGAAATTGTTGGGTTTAGATAGTCGCGCCCATACAGATAACCACTTAAAGCCGAAGTACCTGTGCCGGTGCTTTCAGTAATGCCATTAGCCGTGCCTATGCTTCGGATGACACAATAAAATGTGCCAGCATCAGTACCAATAGTGCGTTTAATCCTAAACATCGATTGATAGGTATTAAACTGCAAGGTTTCTAGCTCAAATCCCAAACTAGAATTATCTTGGCTGTCAGACACCATGTTTGGAGCTACAACACCATTTTGAATTCCCCAGACGGTCGAATATCGATACTTCTTTGTCAAGGTACGAGACGTACTGTTTATGGCATGTAACTCAATCTCGACAGTTGTCGCCACATTACCTTGAACATAGAATATTTCGCGATAATTACCGACAACGGTTGGAATTGATCCTGTGAAATATCTCTGTCGTGTTAAAGAACCCGTATATTGCTCGGCATTAGCGGTAGTGGTTAGCGTTCCTGTAAAAGAACCGGAGTGCGTAGCATTTATGACGCCAGACGCATCAACACTTGCAAGCACAGTCCCACCGCTGTTCTGCCACTCCTGCAAGTTCGCACTCTGCGAGGCTGCGCCACGAACAATCAGACCTTTAGTTGCTGCTGCCGACGGGACAACCAACACCTGTGCCCCAGGTGAACTATTGGTGCCAAACGACATGCCATCCAGAATCCAACCATTTCCTCCAGCGTAAATTTGGCAACGAATTGTTCCGTTGTGCATCAACTGAAGAAGACCGTACTCATTACCACCTGTGGTTCCCGAGTTACTGTTACTGCTGCCAGTTCCAAGTACCGCAATTTGTTGAGCCGAGTTAATCGAGCCATCAGGCGACTTGTAAATGGTGATTTGGGGGGTGGCGGCATTACCAGCAATAGTCAAAAGCTTGTCAGGCACTTTTGTGCCAATGCCAACATTGCCGTTGCCGCCCAAAATACGCATACGCTCTGTTCGCGCAGATGGGTCGCCACTGTTTCCAGTCTTGAAGTACATGTCCCATCTGGCACTGCTGCTGTTGTAGGTTCCAGCAATGTCGGCAAAGCCGACAGAAATTAGACCAGCATCGCCGTTGGACCAGAAAGATTTGTGGCCAAAATTCGCAACGCTTTCTTCAAGACCGCCTTGAGCGCCATCGCCAGCTTGTAGGACATTTAATTTACAAGCAGAGCTAATCCATGAACGCGCACTACCGGTGCTATCTTGCCACTCTTGTAGGTTGACGCTCTGCGAGGCTGCGGCACGGACAACCAAACCTTTTGTTCCAGAAGCTTGTGGTGCAATGTAAACTTGCCCACCACCAGCAGCAGTTGTTGCGCCGACAGCCAGAGCGCCACCAGTAAAATAACTGGTTCCGTTCGGATTTAGGCTCACCCTCCACTGCGTGGATGTATTAGCGATATTAAACGAATTGTCTACACTATAAAGATATGCTGCATACCGATCAGATACTGAGAAATAGATACTTCCATCTGATCGCAGGGTTGGGTAACGATTAGCTGCATAACCAGGAAGGTCGCCAGTCAAAGCTAAATAGGTTCCATCACCGCCACCTGTATAGCCACTAGAACGAATCGCCCCAACAACATGTAGTTTTGTGGCTGGCGAAGATGTGCCGATACCAACATCACCACCATTTGGCTGAAGAACAACATTACCAAAGTTTGCGCCCCATCCAGAAGCATTAAAGCCCGTTCCGCCCTGGATGAAAACCCGTCCGCCGATCTTCCCGGTCGTATTATCGGATTTGCCACCCAACAACATGATATCGCGGCCATTTCCTGCGCCCTGATCAGATGGAGTCTGGCCACCCGCTCCCCAAGGCATCAGGACAACACGACCCGTGTAATACTCTCCAAATTGAATAAGGTTGGTTGTACCAGTGCCAGCAGTCGCCGTTCCACCGTTGCCGCCATCAGTGAACAAAGCCGTCAGGCGGGCGTGGGTTTGGGTATCTGGTTCGTAAGTCGGCCAAGCCGCAACAGCGGTAGCCACCGCAGTAGTAGGACGGGTGACATGTAGTGGGGCCGCAGGTCCCGAAGGGAAATAGGTTGTGCTAGGAACGCCGACAGCTAGGTCGCCAGTCGAGTCCACATAGACCAGATTCGTGCCCGAACTGTTCTGAATCTCTAAAAGATTTGCTGTTTGTGAAGCTGCTGCCTTTACGACAAGACCCTTAGTCGAAGCCGATGTTGGGTTTGCCTGAATCATTCCCGTAACATCTGCTGTTGCGCTCGTGCCAACACCAAATCGTCCACCAGAAGTTAACATCGCCTGAACGCTACTGCCAGCATTCATAGAGAATAGGATATTCACATTGTCAGCCCGGAATCCGAAGTCCGAGGCGCTGGGTGGGTTGAGAATGTAGGCGTTGGTGGTCCCGCAGATGCCGAATGCGGCACGCTGAACACCATTTTGCTGCATCGTTACTTCGACAGATTCTGTAGCAACCGTATTGTTCAATACGATGTAGCTTGGACGAGTGCCGCTTTTTGCAATGGACAGCGTACCAGCCGAACTGACAGAAATCGGGACATTTCCAGCACTATCCTGCCACTCTTGGAGATTGGCGCTTTGCGAGGCTGCGCCTTTTACAATTAAACCCTTCGTGCCAGCAGCCAATGCGGTTACTTGCAGCTGCGCTCCTGGGTCGGAGGAATTGTTTCCAATTCCAAAATTTCCATTGGCTAACAAATACAAACGAGTAGCATCTGAAGCATTTGCATCTGCGACCTGAAAAGCACCATTATTGGCAGAGTTAATTATAAAGGTTCTGCCAGTTGTAGCAGTCGTATTGGTTAAATAAATACTTGGAGAAGTAGCAGTATTATATCCTGTGCCGGCAGATTTAATGGTTCCGGCGACATCTAGTCTGTAAGACGGCGAAGTTGTGCCGATACCGACATTTCCACCGCTAGAAATTGTGACGCGGGTTGCTGCGGTTCCAGCACTATCCCGAGTCTGCAACTTCATAACAGATTCATTATTGGCACCAACACGTTGGCCCACTATGATGGCGCCAGCAGTTCCATTTGCTCCTAAGCCTATCGCTGAACCTGCGTTGGTGGTCGCATTACTGTTCAAAAAGAGAGAATAAACGCCGATATCCGACTCAGGATTTGTTAGGGCGCTATCAGCAACAACATGTAGCTTGGCACTTGGCGAAGCCGTACCAATGCCAACATTTGTGCCATTGTCAAAAATTTGGCTGTTGCCAACCGCACTCGTCCCAGTAAACTTCGTCACATAATTGGTGGTGCCACTCCCGCTGACCCCACCAGAAGAAGTCGCCCAGGAGAGAGTGCCACTGCCGTTGGTCGTCAGAACTTGACCATTAGTGCCGTCGGTGGTGGGGAAGTTGTACGGATACATCTCACCGTTGACGCGCCACTTAGTAGAAGTCGAGTCATAAGTACATTGGACGATCCGGTTGGGGCCGAGAACAATGTCGCCGCCGCCTTCGTTGATGAATTGGTTGGCTGCGGTACTGGTCTGGCTGTGCTTCAGGGTGATGTTGAAGGAGCCGACATTGTGTAGCCACATGACGCGGCCATCGACATGGGCGCCACCGGATGGGGGGGCGATGCCAGTCACGGCTAACGCCGACGAAGAAGAGAGGCGCTGGAAGGCAGAGCCGCTTAGCGCAAGATCATTGGTCGGATTAGTAGAGAGCGCAGATGGCGTCGAAGAAGTGTAGCACAGCGACCCACCGCCCGAAGAATAATTACCTACAACCAGCTGTCTAACTGATCCGCGATAAAAACCAACATCGGTCCAGTTGATGGGATAAGTCGAATTACTTGGTTCCCAAGCGCCAGAATAAAAATTTGAATACCACCAACCAGCATAAACGGTCTGACTGCTTGGATTGCCAATAGCAATTGTGCTTGTGCCAACTGGATAAACCCCGACAGTGCTAGGACCAACACGACCGATTTGTACGCCGAAATCATTTGAAGATTTAAGTATGATTGAGCTGGATGTTCCGTAGTCGGCGACAGCCGTGAAATTCTTAATGTGGAACTGCGACCCATCATGCCACATCTGCACTTCGTTCGTGCCAGCCGTACCACCAGGCTGACGAACAATGATCTTGCCATCCCCACCCGTTGTTGCCTGCAAACCCGGCAACAGAAGAATGTTTCCGCCCGCACCACTCGTCAATCCGTCAGCGGCACGAACAGTGACGCTGTTGCCTGATCCAGCCACCGTCCTCGGCACCGCATACAGCGTGTTGCTGTAAACAGTCCCTCCCAACGGAGCCAGTCGGACAAGGCCGGAGGCATCGACATCGATCATCGGGATGCCGGACACATCGTTGACGGAGAAGATTGTGCCGGAGGCTAGATTATTGTTGATGCTAAAAAGCTGGCCTGCCGACCCCTCAAAGCTCAGAGTGCCAGTGGAGTCGTCCAGTACGCGAAGCGTAATCGGTATATTGCCCTTGCCGGTAAAAGCAATGCTGGGTTGCGCCGTTTGGGAACGGTTGGGGGTAATAAGGATATTCTTGTCCGAATCTGCCATGATAAGCTCCTATATTCCGAAACGACCGCGCATAGCCACATATACTTTGATGACTTCCTCTTCTGACAATACCCGGTTGTAGGCCATGAGGAAGCTGAGTTGGGCTTGACTTCTTTCGTAAGTTGAACTCCATGCGCCGACACAGAAGGAGGTGGGGCCATACGCCCCCCCGTTGTTGCTGCCGATCAAAACGCCATTGTTGTAAAGTGCCCATATATCTGAACTATAGTTTCCTATGCCAGCGTATATGGTCCATAAAGTTCCGTCAGCCGAACCGTTGACCACCCAGCCCTCAGCGTAATACTTGTTGCCCGAGCCGCCATGGTGACCCAGGAGCCAGTTGCCACCACTGGAACTGACCACCCTGCCGTTGTAGCCAGACCCAGGTTTTCTTCTGGAGCCGGTAATGATCGTGTGGTTTACAGTCTGGAGATTGGGGCCGCCGGTAATCTGACTGTCCACACCGTTGGTTTCCAGGATACCCCCAGCAGTATTGCCATCAAAAGTCACCGTATTGACGAGAGTGCCGTTATTGCCGTTGCCGCTAAGGTCATAAAGGACCGTACCTGTGCCTGGGTAAGATTGACGATCAGAAACATCCCAGTGCATGACTAGGCCATTGGTGGGAATGGAAGGTCCAGCGTAAACGCTCACAGTCCGAACCTCCCGCGAACAGATGAAAAGTTTTGAGCAACTTGGGCATCGGTCAAGGCAGCGTTGTAACAACGAACCAGAGCAATTTCTCCCTTGAAGTAATAACTACTCCAAGCAGAGTATCCGACCGTAAAGGCAGTCAAATTTGTCATGAGCGGAGAGCCAGAGGCGTTTCCAACGGTTCGTTTCAAGCCATCCAGCCAAATATCATAAGTCGATGTCCCGTTGTTGTAGTTGATCAGAAGGTGGTGGAATCCATATGGGACATTGTCGGTTATGTAGCTGCCATATGAATTAGGATAATTAGTCCACCAAGAAATGGTTTCGCCAGCGAACGCGCTAGTCCAACTTCCTAAACCAACAGTTCTAATATTTGAACCACCAGAGACAAAACCAACAAGACTGTAATAAGGACTGTTGTCAGTCTCAGGGCTTGAAACTAAAGCTTGGTAATTTCTGAAGACAATTTCCAAAGTGTAAAGCGTTGTGTTGAGTCCAGTAATTGTTGCGCTGCCAGCTCCGTTAAAATACATAGCGTTGGCGTTGACAAAACAACCTCCGCTTAATGTGGCGTTATTGTTGTTTCCACTCAAGTCTGCCCAGCTGGTCATGCTGTAAGAAGGCATCTGCGAGGTGGGCGGGGTGAAATTGCTCGTATACCTTGCGTACTTAGTTAACCTGAAGTCGTCTATGTACCCGTTAAAGTTTTGACCGTTAGCGCCGCCGTCAGAGTTTCCAATATAAACAGATTTACCAGAGTCGTATACTGATCCGCTAAATGACGCAGAAACGCCACCGTAGATTCCGTTAAGGTATCCTTTAATTGTGTTGCCATTTCGCACTACTGCGACATGATGCCAGGTATTCGGAGTAACTCCAGAAGCCAGGTTTACGCCACCCAAAGTCCAAGTACCTGCCGTGTTAGTGATTGTTATCCACAAATTGTTGCTGGCGTCAGTTCCAATGCAATACGCATCGTAAGTTCCTGCGTTCCTTTTGCATATGATTCCGTTCAAAGTGGCTGAAGTTATGTAAACCCAGCATTCAATAGTCCAATCACCGCTACCTAACTGAAAAATTGCGTTGTTTGGAGTGCTAAGATAATTGCCGTTTCCGGCAAAATACAAGCTTTTTGTCCCATACTTGTATTGAGTTGAACTCGGCCCAGCCGAACCAGTTGCGGTCATGGTAACAGCATTTGAGCTGCTGTCTGTTGTCGTTTCTCCTAGAAGAAGAAGCGAGACATTTGAAAAAAGAAAATCTCCTCCGCTATTTGTCGCTCTTGGATTCGCAGCATCAAGCAAGAGAAACAAATTGTTTGTTGCAATAGACGGGGAGTGCGAGAGTCCCATTAGAGTCCAAACCTCCCCCGCATGGCGTTGAAGTTCTGAAGAACTTGGGTCGCTGTTAATGCCAAATTGTAAAAGCTTACTTTGCCTATCGAACCAGTAAAGTTATATGAGCCATCATATCTCCAAGCTATTTTGACTGACTGGCCGGTAGACAAAGAGCCGCTAGCAACATGTGTGCTGTCTAAAACACCGTTTATATATTTGGATACGGTGCCTGAAAGCCTAGAAATTACTAGGTGATACCAAGTATTAGTGCTTATTTGACTAACACTATTGTTGGCTGTATTGGCGACCCAAGTACGAAAATTATTAGGAGAAGCAGCCAAATAATATGTTATTCCAGCACCATTAAGGTTGTCATCTAGAGAAAAAGGTAGCGAGTAAGGAGCAAAAGATGAAACTCTTGCCCAACACTCTACTGTAAAATCACCCGTACCGACATTAAAAAGAGATGACGAAGTTGTGGCGGTAGCGCCAACATTGGCTCCCGAATATGTTAGGATGCCGCCGTTCGTAGAACTGAAAGTGGGACTATTGCCTATGGTGGCACTGAGTCCGTTGCCCGACAAATCACTCCAAGCGGTGCCGCTGCCAGCATAACTTCTTGCGTTCCCAGGGTCTAAACAAACAACCAAGCCACTTGTGATGATGTTGGGGTTGTAATTAGTTGCCATCTGGCTCCACCTCCAGCTTGGCGATATCTTTACGCGTTGCGTAAACAATAAAATCACAGCAGACCTGGCGGTCGGATTCGATAACGACCCTCTCTGCGTTGGCGTCAACAACAAAGAGCGAGGGTTGGGCAAACTTCCGGGCAGTCAGGTTGACCGTAATGCTCTCGGGATCAACGAGATCGACCCAGTAGTCCGGCAGGATGATGACATTCTCCCCTTCCAGCCTGCCCCTGAAGTAGACGCCGTTTTCTGGACCTTCCAATGAGGCGTAGCGGAGCTTCTTGCCTTCGGCGGCCTTTGCAGGAGTCGGGTGGGGGATAAGGAACGACTTGGTCACAGCGGCGAAGTTGCCGTTGGCGTCCATGTAGGCCAGGGCCGTACCGCCGTTGTTCTGCCATTCCTGGATGTTAGCCGTCTGGCTTGCTTTTGCTCTGAAAACTACAGGCGATCCACCAGAAACATCTCTGCCGACTCTTAAGACATAAGTGCCAGCCATGTCCCAATCAAGGCCATAGCCGCTAGCCGTGTAAAAACCAACATTGGAACTGTTGGTGTTAATTGTAAGCGTGCTAGTTCCAGTAAACCTAAAAGCTTGGCCTACCGAGCTAAAATTTAGGGCTGGTCCAGTATCTGTCCAAATGTCGCTATAGTATGCGCTGTTGGTGTTTGTTGACTCAGTAAGTCTAAGCTTGAAGCCGTTTGAATACGGCACCGTAGAAATATAAGCTAAACCAGTTGAAGACTGGATTTCTAAAGGATTTGCTGTCTGCCCCAGGAAGGCCTTGATAATCTGACCCTTGGTGCCGGTGGCTCCGGTATCAACCTGGAGCTTCGCACCAGGAGAGGTAGTGTTGATCCCGACATTGCCGTCAGAAATACAAAGGCGCGTAGCTACTGTGCGGGCGTTGTCTGCGGTATCGATGTAAAATTTCGTAGCATTGTAGCCTGAGCCGACTTCCGTATAAATCCGAGCCTTATAGTAACCAGTATTTCCGTTGTACCAACTAATGGCCTGACGGCCCGTACCCTGCGCACTCGCTTCGTATAAATAAATCGAATCACGAGTGGTCCCATCTGCCACGGTCTGTTCAATGTAAAGCGGGTTGCTTGTACCGTTATTAAGATAAGTTTGACCAGAAACATGCAATCGATACGAAGGAGAGTTTGTGCCAATTCCTACATTGCCAGAAGAATCTATGACAGCTCGTTCGCTATTATTAGTATAAAACCTTAATGGAGTGACACCTGCGGTGCCTATCTGCATTGTTGACGCATTGTTTGCGGCCCAAATTTGAAAATTATTTGCGCCGCCATACACTCCGGCCCCAGCCGTATAGCCTGATCCGGTATAAGAAATTATGCCATAAACCCCGCCCGACATCGCTCTACCAACGGCCACCACAGCTCTTGCTGCTGTGCCGACATTTGTATTAGCTGTAGCGAAGCCAGAATCGTTATTGGTGCTAGCGTTTGAATAAATCCCAGCACTGACGACATTCGATGGGGTGGTAGTGCCTATGCCGAGTGACGTACCATCATCATATAAAAGGCTGTTGCCCAGCGTCTGTTGGCTCGTGAACTTCGGATGATAACCGGCGGTGCCGGAGATGCCGAAGGGCTGGCCGATGGGGCCGAACTGAACCGAGTTCAAAGAACTCGACAAAGTATAAAAAGAAGTGTCAAAATACAACGGATTGCCCGTTGAGCGGGCAACCGTCCGCTGAATT
>Ga0315899_10006668_pt1 | contig 12448 bp, 15 predicted proteins | sample LakEriMetagenome_2_FD_203518 | JGI IMG/M metagenome (GOLD analysis project Ga0315899, IMG submission 203518) | Freshwater fungal communities from buoy surface, Lake Erie, Ohio, United States - Buoy 4 MA112 | ecosystem: Environmental > Aquatic > Freshwater > Lake | place: USA: Lake Erie, Ohio... | reverse complement strand
TTCGCGTTGCTTATGATGAATGAGTTCGTGTGCGAGAGTGCGTAGAACATCAACAGGATGTCTATTTCCCTTCACAATAACAATTTCATCAGTAGAAGGATTATATGTACCAAATGTCAAATGTTCAGACGCATAATCTCCGTCAGCAAATTTGATGTTTGCTGGCAGAGTTTTCATGTCCAATTCTTTCATGAGAAATTTGACAAAATCCTTCGCTAAGCGCATGTTACTTTACTTCGGTTAAGAAATCGTAAATGAGAGAATCTATACGTGAGTATGGAGTAACGATTTGCTTTTGTTCGTTGATGAATGCGCCTTGTGTACTTGGATTACTGACGATATCAAAACAAATTAAATTGAAATCGTCTTGCACTTCTACCGTGTTTTCACCAAGTGGACGAACTGACCCCATTCCACGCGATGATACACCTAAGCGAATTCCATTCTTGATTAATTCACGAACGATATTTCCTGATGGTGTTGATAGGATTTCGATATTACCACGAACGTCCTTATTGTCGAACCACAAATCAGTAACGTTGCAGCATACATTCTTCAAGTTAACTACAGGACTTTCTGGATGGTCGAGTTCACCCAATGCTCTTCTTTCTGTTACGAAGTTGTTTTTGTATGCAGTAGCTTCTCTTACCAAAATAGAATGAGGATATACTCTGCCATTTTGGTTCTTTGCTTCTGCGCGTTGGAGCAATACATTTTTTAACATAAGAGGCTTAGTAGCATCTGCCGCTTCTGCTAAAAGGTCTGCTCCGTATTCAATAACATTATATTCGACCAATAAGTTTTTCATATTACTTTCCTCTGATTTCACGGACCTTTCCGGCGAGGTGAAGTAACCGTGATTCTAATTTTAAAAGTCCTTCTTGTGTGCGACGATACAATGCTTCGCTTGCAATTCCAGACTCGTTTTGTAAACGTGCATTCATTTTTAGTGCACGTTCAACTTGTAAAATATTTCTATTCAATTCACTGATTGCTTTTGCAATCTTTTGACGAGAAGATGCTGATTCATCTGCTCTATAAGCATAGTATGGGTCACCGCCTTCTTGAAGACTATCTGCACCTTTACTTAATTCTTTTGCACCACGTTTTGTTAACTTCCATCCTAGTTGTTGTGCAATTGCCTTTTTTCTAGCAGTATTCTTAGGCACATTTCCGCTGAACGCTAAAGGCGTGAGGTATCCTGCGACATTACCAGTGGTGGTCATTTCGTTTAGTTCTTCTTCGATGATTTCTTGAATCATCTTTCTAAGACGGTTTTTCATACTCATAATGTCTTAAGCTCCTTAAGAATTTCATATCCAATCAACATGGCAGTCATGTGATTTTCCTTTATGACCGCAGCCTTTTCAACTTTCTTTAATTGTGATACTACTTCGGTTAACTTAATACGAACAACCGTGTCTGAAATCTTTCCTAATCTTTGTGTTATTTCTTTTGCTAATCTACGACTTTCAACTTGTGTATAGCTCTTAAGTTTAGATGTATTTGTCGTATTGTAAATGTATTCTTGTAATAATTTACGTTGTGATTCATCCAAACCCTTGTACTTTTCATTGAAACGTTCGATTAATATCTTATATGATAAGAAACGAATTTGTTCATCTTGACTACGGATGATATTAGCTAGTTCGTTGCTTTCTTGTAATTGCTTACTTGAACTCTTACCCGATAGATGTTCAACTAAAGTGAATTGACTATTTGCCAATTCTTCAATTAAAAACACATCATTTACCCCGTTGACGGCAGCATCGAAATTCTTGTAAATAGATGCATAAATCTTATATGATGGAATGCGGGCTGAGAAAAATTCTTTCAAATCAAAGTTTTGCTTGATTTCTTTTATCAAACGATACTTTTCTACATTCAACTTATGTTGGTCAAGTTGCTTGCGTTGTTCATTAACCAACTTCAAGAATTGAAATGCCTTTTGTTCGGAAAGATGTTGGATATTGAAAAACGAACGATATAACATCAATTCTTTTCCAAGTTCTTTCTTTGAGTTAAAAAATTCACGCATTAATTGTACAGCAATTCCATGTTGCTTGTTTTCCATCACATCAGAAGTGATTTGACGGACTAACAGTTCGTAGAGAATACCTGTATTTCTTAACTTATTGTGCTTTATACTTGGTTTCATAAAAGGATTCCGAATTAGGTAAAAACTTCCCCATCTATTAAATAGTATGTAACTTCTTTACTATATCAATTTTCTTCAATATCTAAAATATTTGCTTCGTTTAGGATACTAGGAGAAGATTTTGGTTTTTGATGAGAATCTAATTGTTTTATAAGATTTGATATTTCTAGACGTTCTAATGACAACCCAGACTTCTTTGTATTACGAATTGGCTTCAATGTTCCGTTTAGTGCGTTTAAGTTTTCCATGTGCCCAAGTGGGTCTCTTCCACGAGGATGCTTGTCAGTGCCATACTTTACACCCTCTTTTGGACGCCCAACCTTTGCTTCTTCAAGGTCATATTCATCTATAATTTCTTCGTCCTCTAGTTCAGCTTCTGTTGGTTCTGGAAGTGCCGCTAGGATTGCTTCTACATCATCCATTTGTTCTGGTTCTTGTGGCACTTCTTCTGGAGGAGCTTCCATTGGTTCTTGACCAGCGGGCTGTTCTGGTGCTTGTTCAGGTGGTGTTCCTTCACCGCCTTGTGGTTGTCCTTGCATGTCAACTGGTGGTGGCGGTGGTTGCATTGCTTGTTGTTCCTTCACCGTTAAATCACCAAATGTTTGTGCTTCTTGCATCATCTTTTGATATTCTTTTTCTGCATCTTCTTTTGATAGTTCAAGAATATTGTGATAGACCCAATCACGTGAAAGATACTTGGTTTGTGTAATTTGACTTGCCAAATTAATCTTTTGTGTCCACAAGTTAATCTTTTCTTGTTCATAGATAACTGATGGAGAGGTCATGTGCAATTCGAAATCAACCAAATCTTCATCCTTGAAGCCTTGTACATACAAATGGATGATAGCAATCTTGGTAAGTTCTGATACTACAATACGTTGAATACGTTCTATTGTACGTGCGAAACGAACGTCTTGTGCTGCCAATGATGCTTTACCTGTAAGGTCTTCTTCGTATCCAAGGAATGACTTTGGTACCTTGAATGCTGCCATCATTTTATTACGAAGATATTCAATGTCTTCGATAGCGTTAAATTGGAGGCCGGGGAGATTGGTGATGTCTGTACCAGAATCCTTTCCGCGAACAGGAAGATAGAAATCTTCCGTAATGTTCATCATATTATAACGAAGATTATAGTCACCAGTCTTTGGGTCAACCAACGGTGTCTTCTTCATGCGGTCAATGATACGTTGCATGTGTGTATCAATTTCGGCAGGTGGAATATTTCCGATGTCAACTAAAACTTTACGCTTATCTGGTGCTCTCATGATACGATGAATTAACATCACATCTTCCATCAATTGTAATTGCTTCCACACACGGCGACCACCTTCAATCATACTCTTGCCATATGGAAGGAAATTAGTATCAGAAAGAAGACGGAAGTGTGCAATTTCGTAGTTGTCGAATTCCTTCTTACCTAACGCTAAAAAGTCATTTTCAATCTTAAACTTGACTGAGAATGGACTTGCTTCTTCTTTTGGTGGGGTAACTGTATTGGTTCCTTCTGGATTTGATGGTCCTTGTCCTTCAATACGAATAGTTTCGTATACTGACAATGGAATTACATTGATAACACCATAGTCTGGATGAATATCTAGGTATAAGAAAAAATCCCCATACTTTGCCATGTTTCTAACCCAAGGCCAAAGATTGAATTCTATGTTGAGGATATCATAGAATAAATTATGGAGAATATCTTGAATTTGTTCGTTCTTTGAGCGAATACTGAGTATTTGACCGAATTCGTCTTTAACAGTTGATTCGTCGGCGTAGATGTCCATAACAGATGCGATAATTGGGTCATTATCCATCATATCATAATCGCGGAACAATTGAAGTCGTGAGCCTTGGAATGCTGCTGCCGCTTCATAACGTCCGTGAGATGAGCCGTATCCACCAGTCATAGATGAATAGACGCGATGATATCTATCAATACCGCGTCTATTGACGAATGATTGGATGTTGTCTGTATCTGCTATCTTAAGTTTTTTACCGCCTACATTTCGGACAATTGTACTTGTTGAGAACAATTTCCGTAGGCGACCAAACACACTAGTATCTGCCATAGCCCCTCACTTAATAAGTAAGTATTAAATCTATTGCCTTCATTAAAGGCCAACAATCGATTTCTTTATTATCCTTTGCAATATCTTCTACAACTAACTTTAATTCTGCTACCTTGCCCATCAATACAATATTTAACAACTTCCAATGTTCATGGTTAAAAACTGTATATGGAGTCATATTTAATGTATCAGCAAGTTCTTTAACTTCTACGTATGCACTTGCTAACTTTTCTTGTTCTTTCTTTTCAAGCTTTTCAGCGAAGTTTGCTAAAATCGCATCAATACGTTGTAACGACACGCGATTAGTCGTTCCTTCTGCCAATATAATATCTTTGAGTTGCGTGGTCATGTTACTTGTCTCCCATCTTTTTAGATGCAGTTGATATACCCTTTTGGCGCTTTAGATATTTTTTAAAATGTTCCTTTGCCTTTTCCAAGTGTTTTTGTTGACGTTCTGGGTGCTTTTCTCCGTCTGTGCTCATTGCCTTATCTTCGCGTTCATCGTGCTTACGAAGCTCAGATTCCGCAGACTTCTTTGCCTTTTTTAAATAAGATTTTACAGTAGTATCTTTAAGTTCATCTACTGGTGGTAATGCTGTGCCTGTTTCTTTGCCCGTTGTTGGAGATACATTTGCATCATTCTTATCCGCCATAACATCGTCAAACTCTGCTTTAGCCGCTGCCATGATTTCTGCATCCCGCTTTGCCTTACGTTCTTTTGCAGCTACGATATCAGGATTTGTAGAAACTGCTGGCTTTGGTTGTGGTGATGGTGGTTCATCAGTGGGCTTATCTTGCATTCCACTTCTCTTATCTGCACCAATATCTGCTGGTACAGATGCACCTGGAAGTTCAAGTCCTTGCGTTTTTGCAAGCTTTTCCATTTCTGGTGAGGCGGCTTGTCTACGCATAGCTTCTGCCATTCTCTTTTCAGCTATTTGCGTCAACAGTTCTTTTAATCGAATCATGGTTTTTTCTCCACATACTTCTTTAGTAATGTATAATAATTTGGCTTCTCTGTCAAGTGGGCAGCAGCAATTTTTGCTGTTTTGACCACATTACCATTTGTTACATCTTTGTGTTCCATTTCTACATTCATACCCATATGGAATTCTTCTGGATTGAATTTATATCCCATCTTTTTTAAAATCGCGTCTGATATCTTTCTGGAGACTTTCATATTACCACTTACGGCACGACCAATAACGTGCCTTAGTACGTGGGCCTGGATTGGTGTCGCAATGATGTCTAGCACGGAAACTACGACGGCGGGCTGGATTTGACTTCTTAATCTTCATTGTCTTATCGCCAAAATTAACTTTTTTGACATTTCCAGTCTTTGGGTCTTTTACAAATACCTTAAACTTCTTAACGTCCCCACGCATTGGTTTTCCAAGTGGAACCGTGCGACCTTGATATTGTGCTTCTCCTAATTGTTCTGGATGCTGTCCAGTCAATACTTCCATTAAACAGCGTGGGCAATATTCATCAATTTCATCTTCAACTACAGGCTGACTTAATGCAAACTTAGCTTGTTGTTGTGGGGCACCTTTACCATGCTTTGCAATCATATCTAATGGTACCGCTGGATGTCTGCGTTCTGCCTTGTCTGCCATATATTCTCTACGTTCTTCTGGTGACATACCCTTGAAATCTGGCTTTGGTTCTGGCTTCTTAATAAGTCCACGCTTGATTAAGTCAGCGAGGTCATCCTTGAATGCTTCTTCCACTGGTACACAATTAGGTACCATCTTGCCACCTTTCATCTTACCACCAACTGCTTTATATCCTTCCCAACAGGCTTCATTTAAGTTTTCCATATTATTCTTCCTTTTTCTTAAATGTGGATACCATAGTTGGCTTTCCACCTGGATTTCCTGCTTTACGTTTACGAACTACGGCTGACCGCTTTTCACTCTTACTCATACGTGCTGCTGACCGTGCTGGACGGCACTTTGGATATTTACGTGACCCACTTGGACCGCGTTCTGCCTTTCCAGCAGATGCCCCACATGGTGGGTGTTTGCCACTCTTATCTTTACGAGAAATATCAACCCATTTTTGGTTGAGCCACTTACCAAGCTCTCCCTTAGGTCTATATTTTTCATCTAATCCAACTTCTACTATTAAGTCAGTGAATCGTATCATACTGGTTTTGATTTAGTTTTACCACCACGCTTTCGCTTTCTGCGACCAGCGCAATGAGCACGTTGACTAAAGCCTTTTGGGTTACTGCAGTTAATTGACTTCTTGTATTCTTTCGTCCATTCCTCCGGAATGAGGTCTTTTAACCGTTTCATTTCTTGCCCTTCTTCCAACCCCCACCCATGCTCTTGTATTTTTTCGCTGCCCAGAGATTAGCATAAGCAGATGGATAAACTTTGAACTTGGCACGTGCTGCTGCCTTTGCACGTGCCCATTTGTCAGGACTGGTTGGAATATTCTTTTCAAGCAAAGCACTGACTCTTTCTGCTTCTTCTAGAGTAGTTGGCTTTTGCTTCTTAATATCTGAGAAATACTCCTTATATATCGACATTACTTTTCCTTCTTGTGTAGTGCGTACCCAGCTTCCTTTACCATACCCATCCATTCCTCTAAAGTGAATGATTCTGCTGCCATCTTAGAATATTCTTTAGCTCTACTTAAATTGTCTGCTGCTCTATCAAATGTATCAACAGTTGATTTTTGATGTGCTGCTTTTTCTGCATCGGTGTTTCCTTGCGGATTATTATATCGTTGTTGTAATTGCTTATCCATAGAACCTAACGCAGTTGTCATTCCTTTTATTCTTTTTGCATCTTTTGCTGCTCGTTGTGCTTGGTCAAATCCACTTCCACCTTTATATTGCTTATTATATCCAACTTTATCTATGTTTTGACTAACTTGTGACTTGGCTTTGTCCATATATCTTGCCTTAAGTTCTGGGCTTAATTCATTTAAGTTTACACCAGCTTCTTCCATCATATCCATCCATTCTTCTAGAGTATAGGATTCTGCTGCCATCTTTGGTTGACCAGTTGGTTGACTTAATGCAGACTTTTTGGCTCTATCAATTTGCCATTGAGCAGCACCTGCACCTAATTCATCGTCTCTATAATCTATTTTTGATAGTACATTTGGGTTTTTTAATGCTTGTTGTCCCATATTTTTATTTGCTTGAGCTATCCCTGCAGTTCTCTTTTGGAACTTTCTTTGGTCACCAGCCGCAGTTGCTTCTGGTGGGAGTCCATGCATATCTCTACTATATTTTTGACCAGTAGTTGGTGAAGTTGTACCATGATACTTGTCTTTAATGTTACTTTTTTGTGCTGTTGCTTTAGCTCTATAACTTGCAAGGGTTTCTGGACTCAATTCATTCAAGTTGACTCCGGCTTCTTCCATCATGCCAAACCATTCTTCTAATGTATATGATTCTTCCATACGTGGTGCTCCATTTTGTGCTGATTGTTTTCTTGCGTCAATCGTTGCGGTAAAGGTTCCATCTGGATTTTGTACTACGTCTCTTCTTGCTCCTTGCTGAGAAATTCTTCTTCTATTTAGCTCATGTCCCGCTTTGTTAAGTGCAAGTTGCATGTCCTTTGATGTTGCCGTTTGAACAGAATCGTTTGGAACTTGTGTAGTTGGTGCTTGTGTTGAAGTTGCTTGTTGTGCTTGTGCATCTTTTGCTCCACCCATCATTGCTGCGCCCGCAAGACCTAATCCTGCGGCAAGACGACTGAGCTTACCTTCTTCAACTTGATTCAATTCTTCCCACAATGCATTTGAACGTAGTGCAACTGTTTCCATCAAAGCAGCACGTTGAGTTTCGTCTAATTCTGCTACGGTGACGTTGTGCTTGTATAGTTCTTCACGAACCATTTGTTCTGCCAATACGCTACGAATTGCATCACGGCGTTCGTATAAGGTGTTGACTGCTGAAGCATCATATGATTCGTTCAGTGATTGTTCTTGGAGCATTGCTTCAACTAATTGTAATTGTTCCATCAACTTTTGAATTTCGTGGAATACACTCTTGTAACTCTTCTTGATGTCAACAGAACTGCCTGGCTTTGCGGTGAATGCCTTCCATGCTGACTTCAATCTGTCGCCAATTCCACGTGAAGCTGGACGTAATCCCATCTTACGCTTACTCTTTTCACTTTCCGCTTCACGTTCTTGTGATGACATTGATGCTAATTCCTTAGCACGAGCTTCTCTGCCCTTAGTTGACCATGGTTGTACTGGCTTTTCTGGCTCCTTCGTTGGCTCTGCCTTCTTTTCTGGTTTTGCAGCGGCTGGCTTTTTCTTTGGTTCAGCTTTCTTTGGAGCAGCAGCAGGTGCAGCGGCCTTTTTCTTAGGTGCTGGGGCTTCTACCTTCTTTGGCTCTGCTTTCTTTGGGGCTGGTTTTGCTGCTGGCTTAGCTGGTGCAGCAGGAGCCTTCTTTGGCTCTGCTTTCTTTGGGGCTGGTTTTGCTGCTGGCTTAGCTGGTGCTGGCTTCTTAGCAGCTTCCACGATTGCCTCATCAATATTAGCGAATTTCATATCAGGTCTCTCAACTTAAGAATTTTAATTTGTAAATGGTACTGGAGATTAATCCAGAAATTTCATCGACAGTGTTGTTTAATTCACCATCGGTTGGTAGTTCTGTGCGAACTGCATCAACAAACGTTTGCAATCCAACAAAATACTTCATGGTATTACTTTCGTCATAGATTTGTGACGCAGGAGTATATCCTGTTAAAATGCCGTAACGACCTTGATATGCTTCCACATATGTGTCGATTAAATCCACAATATCTTCATAGTACCCTTGCAATGCTTTGTGTGCTGCGTAGGATTGTGTTTGAAGGTGGAAGATGTGTGCTTGTTCTCTACTTTGTAGTAACGTAGATATGAAATTTGCGACCTGTTCCATGATTATTCCTTCTTGTCCTTGCCGGCGTGTGGTTGATATCCCTTACTCTTCATCCAGTTTGCAAGTGCCCATGGGTTGTCGATTTCCTTATGCTTCTTCATCTTCTTGACTGTTGCTTCCCATCCTTCTGGTGCTTTTTCTGTGATAGCAGCTTCCATCATTGCTCCAGAACTGTCGGCTGGTGACATTTCACCGTTGCCAATAGTTGCGGGCTTGTTCTTTTCATATTCCATGTGGTTATGGACTGAAGTGATGTATTCTGCTGCCTTAGTGATTTTTGCTTGAACCCAACCTTCGAGTTCTTCATCTTCACTAATCATATTATACAATTCACCAGACTTCTTGTGGATAGAAAGAAGGTCTGACTTTGCCATGCTGCCTTCGTGGTCATCAACCTTTTGGTCTTGTTCCATGTCTTCCATTCCACCAGCAACATCTTCATTCATCTTCATGGCTTGACCAATCTTTTCACGACGATTCTTCAAGTATGAATCTGTACTATCGACCTTTCCATCATTGTTGATGTCGGCATCTTCCTTACCCACTGGGTCAAGTGTTTCTAACAATTCATCAATCTTTGCGATTTGTTCTTCGGTTAAGGTATTTTCTTCCTTTAACTTACGAAGGGTCATAGCAAGACGAGCGCGTTTGCCGAGCTTCCCACCCTTTTCAGCAGCAGCAGCTAACTTTCCAGCAGGAATCTTTTCCCCAGCAGGAACGCCAAGTTGCTTGTGGAGGGCACCTGGTTTTTCAATTGCCTTTTGAATCCACTTTTCTTCTTCCTTAAGTGGTTGTAAGTTGACGAGTCCTGTTAAGCGAATCATGTATTATCTCCGAGTTATTCTGGGGTGTTGCCCGACGATGGTTTCTGCTTTGGTGCTTTCTCCTTCTTTTTCTTTGCTGCACCCTTTCCTTTTGTTTTACGCTTACTTATACTCCAATCCTTGCCGCCGTCCTTTGCGATTGCAGTGGCATCTGCCCAGATTCTTGAGTATAAATGTGGCTTATCTGCTGGTAATCCTTTACTAGCTAATCTAGCTTCTAAACTTTCTCTGTAACGTGCTGCCTTCGCATCTTTGTTTGACCGATTAACTGCGTTTATCATCTTTGTGCCAATCTTTTCTCTAGCTTGAACTTGTGGACCAGCCATACTTCCCTTTTTATATGGGTCAGGAACCTTTTTTCCATTTACAATCTTATATGGAATGGTTCCTGCCGATGTGAACGTACCACGACCTGCTTTCGGAGTTCCCTTTTTACGTGTCTTTCTAGTTCCCGCAACACGTTCGGTTAAAAGCATATTATCCAATTCTTCCGAGACTATTTCTTGAATCATAGCTTTGAATTCTTCAATTCTCATATTTTACCCCAAACTAATATATAAAGACACTACTATATAAGTATAACGTATTTACAGTAACCATCGGATATTTTCCTTTTCAGTTCCGATTTGCATCTCGTAAGGATTTTTGTCCAACCCCTTGTCAGTGTAGACCATAGACCCGATTTGATATTTTGCTTTATCTATTGTCAATTTAGTTAATTCTATGCCTTCTTGACGCAATCTGAGTGCGGTATCCCGTACCCACAATCCAATACATAATGCAAGAACCAAGTCATCATTATATCCAGATAAGGCTTCTGGTCTGCCGTTTTTCCAAATAAACGTTTCCAATTCCGCAATCATTCGACTTGACCGAATGGTAAACGAAGTTTCTAACATATATTCTTTTAATCTGGAAATAATAAGTGGACGAGTTCTTTGAGAAATCATGAAGCCGGGGACCATGCCTCGTTCTTCTTTGTAATACTTTCCAGATAATTGATGTTCTACGTCAACATATTGCAAATCTCTCGACATATAAAATAGATTTTTATACCCACGGTCAATGATTTGCTGAATAGCGTTCCATCCAATACTACTATTATCTGGAATTAATAGGGCATCATTGTATTGTGTGGCTATAGAAACCAGCATGTTACCGAATTGTTTTGTTTCTACCTTCCCCTTATATTCAGCAACTTGAACAGACGTTTCCACATCGATTACGTGGAATGTCGAATAATCCTCGCCATCTCCACGGGCAACGTCTGCAGCAACGATATATGTTTTGGATGGGCTTGGATATTCCCATACCCACAAGTTTCCATCAAACCCTTCCTTTGATACGGGGTCCTGAACATATGTTTTCTTATAAAACTCCATAATTTCTGCTGGAACAACCGTATTACCAGAGAAGATGAATGATGCATCATGTTCTTGAATTGCTTGCAGTTCGCCCATCAGTTCCGTTTGACGGTCTCGCCATGCTTGGTCACGTTCTGGATGAACTCTCCAATCCAACAAAATAGGATTAAAATTATTTGTTTTTGCCTCTGCTTGTTGCCACATCTTATGAAAGAAGTTTCCTACTCCGTTTGGAGTAGATAGCAGAATCGCCTTACCACCAGTTGACAATGTACTTGATGCTGCGGTCCAGATTATATCTGCTGCGTCAATAAACGCCGCTTCGTCAAGAATCAGGAGAGAAAGTGCTTCCGAACGACCAGCATCTGGACTAGAAGCTACTGCTTTGATTTGTGACCCGTTTTGAAACTGCAACGATAACTTATTATCTGTTATAACGTTACCCCGTAACCAGACTGGAAGATTTTGGTGCATAAATTTAACTTTTGTCACCAAGTTTTTTGCAGTTTCTTGTTTGGTTGCGATAACAAGAATGTTCTTATCTTTGTGAAATAACATTAGCCACAGTGAATATCCTGCGACTAACGTAGAAATACCAATCTGACGGCCCTTAAGAACTATGTTATAATCATGCCCTTCAAAATCTCGTAGTGCATCTTTCTGATAGTGATATAAATCAAACAACACCCGACCGCGAATCGGGTGTTGAATGTACGAATATCGTGATAAGAAATACGCAGGGTCTAACGCACACTTCTTAAATTCTTCTTTTATTTTGTCACGTAACTGTTGTGCCGTAGCGTTCATAAAACCTCTACTTAATTACCAATATTGATGTTCCTATTCCGATGCCAACTCCAATTAAGAAAGATGCCTTTCTACTTGGTAACTTAAATCCTAACATACGATTAGGATTCTTTGGTGCTGGTGGAATTATGTTGATGACCGCTTGCAAGCTATCACCGCGAGTTAATGCCATACGTAATGCATTATCCTTATTTTGCAAAGCACTCTCAAGTTCTGTTATCTGTGTGCCTTGTGTAGCTATTGTTTCTTTTTGTTTTGCAATAATAGAATCTTTGAGTGGTAGTATTTGACGAGCAAGTTCTAATGTATCAAGTAATGTTTCTTTCATTACT
>Ga0315899_10006667_pt1 | contig 12450 bp, 2 predicted proteins | sample LakEriMetagenome_2_FD_203518 | JGI IMG/M metagenome (GOLD analysis project Ga0315899, IMG submission 203518) | Freshwater fungal communities from buoy surface, Lake Erie, Ohio, United States - Buoy 4 MA112 | ecosystem: Environmental > Aquatic > Freshwater > Lake | place: USA: Lake Erie, Ohio... | reverse complement strand
CTGCAGTGCGGCCGATACCGCAATCAAGGTCTGCACCAGCGCCGGAGTGAATGGGTAGACCTTGCGGAACATGTCGCGGTCGGCAGTGGTTGTGAGCAAGGTGTCGAGTACATCCTGGCGCATGTTGATCACGCTGTCGAAGGTGCCCTGCAGGGTTTGCCTTGCTGCCTCGTTGATAGGGCGAAGCACGCGCTTTTCGGCGATGGCGGGTAGGTTGCGGTCTTCCAGCGTGATTCGGTGAAAGCGCGCCTCCCAATGCTTAAGCACGTCGCTGAATTGCACTTGCACTGCGCCGGCCAAATTCTCACCCACCAGGTCGCGCAGATCGCGCTGGCGTGCCACGAAGCTGACCAGTGGAATGGGTCGGTCGGCGTTGGTGGCCTCCACCAACTTGACCAGCTTGGTGCCTTCGCGGCTGACGAAGTTGACGTCGGCCGCATGGCTGGCTAACCACAACACCAGTTCATCCAGAAACAGAATGACCGCGTCGTAGCCCAGCGACTGGGCGTGCCGACTCATGATGCTCAGGCCATCGTCCAATGACACGAACGATTCACCGCTGCCAGCCAGCGTCCTGTAAGCTGAGAAAAACTGAGTGATCAGATCGCCAACGAGCCTTGAACGTTCTTCACCATTGGGGGCCTCCAGCATGGCTGCTTCGAAGCTAACTGCGTCCCAGCCACTATCGAATTCGCCCCAGCCTCCGCCACTCCCACTTTTAGCCCCATTGTTCAGTTTTGTGAAGAAGGGTTCGTCACCCATCTGCGTGCGTAGATCACAAGCATCTTTAAACAAACCTTCAGCCAGATAGAAACCGGGCACTGGCGCGTCCGGGTGCCGAATACGCACAAAATTTGCGTACTGACCAAGTATCGCCGACTCCATATCGCGCGCGCCGATCATGTGGTACGGAACCAGCAGAAATTTGCGACCTTCTGTCCAGCTGTGGCGCGCTACGACATCTGCCAGTTCGGGCGTGGCACGAGCCTGGGTATTACCAGCCAGCAGCAGGTTTAGCACAGCCATAAAGTGACTCTTGCCTGAGCCGAAACTACCATGCAGGTAGGCCGCCTTGCTTCCGACGGTTTGCACCGCCTGCTGAATGAAGCCCAAAGCGTTGTTGAATGCCTCTACCAACTGTGGTGTGACAACATAGTCGCGCAGCGTTTGATCTGCTTCAGTGACGCCTTGGGACAGTTGGAGGACGAAGTCACCTTGGTGCACTCGCTCTGGTATGGCGATCAGGTCTTTAATCAATTCCATGCTTTTCTCACTTTTCTAGCTTTAATACTATGAGTTTATATTTTTCAAAAACGAAAATATTTAGCATCATTTGATGAATGTTTTCGGTCTTTGTTAACGCTAAAATTTTTGTTTAAAAACCATTAATTGACCCATCAAATGATTACCAATAGCATCTTTATCAGAGTTGAATGAATTCAATAAAATATGAGCGGACTCTTGAATCTGCACTTCGTTCAAATCAATCGAATTTGGTGAGATTTCGGTTGGTTTTTGAATAACTAACATTAAAAGTAGATTCCAAATGACTTTAGCAAAATCTTGGGGGGTGTAAAAATCTTTGCAATCAATTGCTGCTACAGCCATTGAGTGAACCCTACTCACTAGGGGTAGTGATAAATTAGCCTTTTCAATCGCTTCAAAAAATGGCATTTCTAGTTTCATTTCGCGCTGATAATCTTTCGTGACCAAGAACATTTTTTGGGGAATTAGGCGTATGGCCTTGATGGCTTCAAATTGATGGATGAGCCAATTACTGTCATTTGGCGCAGGTTGATCACCCGCTTGTTTTAGAGCAGTCACATACCAAGCATAGCAAGCAGAAGTTAAAAGCATGTCGCTTGAGTTAGGTGAAATGCTAATCACTTGCTTAATGAAAGCAGCCAATTCACCAGGTTCGACCTGCCAGGGCTCGAAGAACAATGCCGCATATGGAGTCAAAGTTGTTTTGCAAATTTCAAAAAGAGCCTTAGGTGGAATTTGAGACTCTTCAGCAAACACTCTTGTAAGGATACTATTCACTTCTTCCCATGCGAGCACCCGGCGATGCTCCAATGTCACCCCATCTGGGGAGGGCTGGCTAACCAGCATGGCAGAGCGTTTGACTTTTAAGCCCCCAAGCCAGCAGTGGGATGCAACAATGCCACCTAATTTTCTTTGAATTAATTCAAGGCAGCATTCAATGGATTCAGCCAAAAGGTGATGTTGATTAGCATCCTTGTCAATCCAGTAAAGTGAATAGTAAGCCATGGTCAATGTGACAAGCTGAAAACTTCCCAGTTTTTTGGGTGTGCTTGCCTCAGTCATAGCCACCAATGCATCCGCTACAGGCTTGATGTTGGTAGATGCTTCTAAGTTAAAAAGATCTGGATACAACACATCAAAAAAATTCCGTTCAAACAAAAATTCAGCTTCGGCATTACCCCACCAATTGCTACGAATTAATTGAGTAAGTTCTTTGATGGCCTTATCAAAAAATAAGGCTTGCTGCTTTTTTTCAATGCCCCTACTGACTTCAGAAGTTTCAATTAAAAGAACGATCGCAACACATTTTGTAACAGCATCAGTTACTTTCAACTGACCTAAACAATTTTGAAGTACCTTTTGCGTAGTTAGGAGCAGCTCGCTCTCATTGATTTCATAATCGTTTATCGGTGCTTGATTAATACATGACCAAGTTAGGCTAACTATCGCAGTCGCTGCGTTGGCAGCTGCTTGAGCTACTTTCCAGTTTGAATTTAATCCCAGTTCGGCGATGGCTTCTTCTAAAATTTCTTTAGATCCTTTAATCAAACCTTCGTAGGTTTCAAGTGCTGCGTGGTGTGTGATTTGAGATTGATTGAGAATCCAAATGGCTTGCCACCAAAGCGGTAGACCAGCCCGAAACGCACTAATATCAAGCGTTTGAGTACCTGAAAGTTTGAATGTATTTTTCTCTCTAAAAGTATTAGGGCCAGAGAAAATATCCTGTAATAAGTCCAGCCGCCAATGGATCATGCTTTTGAGGCTGCTGTGTTTAGAGCTTGCGTTATCAACTGGTATCAATGCCCATTGGACATTATCAAAAAAGATGGGTAGCTCCAATGGCGAAAGCTCTTCAAACACAGCCTTTTCCAGCCAATTATTCACAACCGACAATAAGGAAAATTTAATACTTGAAACCTCAGTCGGATCATCCAGGATCAACTCTTTGGCGACCACATTTTTGACTTCATCTACAAATTCAAATGTATTTAAAGAGGGTTGGTGAAAGTAATGGTGAAGGTCTTTAATTTGTAAAAGTTCTTGAGAGATATTGATGTTGCCTAGTTCATTCCAACCATCTAATTGCAAGCGCTCGAGCAACTCTTGACCTAAACGATGAATAAAGGATGAGCCCAAAAGGGACAAAATACTCAGTATTTCTTGTTGTTGTTTGGACAGTTTACGCAATCGTTCTCGTGCGAATTCCTCTCTAACTGGACCAAGGTTTTCCAGGTATTTGATGCCACTGTCTGTTAACCTTCCATGGACATCCCTATAGAGAAAACGTTTTGGATGAGTTTTTAAGTCCGCAATCAAAACGTTCAGCCCATACAAGTCGGGGCCGGCTTTAACTGCAATCAAGGTGCGCTGCTCCAAAGGAAGTCCAGGTAGCTCTGATTCTATTAATTGATCCACTTTGGAGCATGGACTTAAAGAAATTAATGTATTGCCTGGGTGATTATCAAGTTTTTGAAATAAAGACTGGAGCTGTGCATCTTTTATGGCTGAGCGTAATTGGTGCCATTCAGATGGCCAAGCTGTGATTAGCAACAAAACAGGCCATTCGTTTTTTTGGGCTTCGGTAAGCAGAGCCGAAACAAAACCTGCTGTAAAAGTATCCAGCCAATGGGCGTCATCAAGACAAACAACGAAAGGAATTTTTTTGCTCGATCCAGTTTTTGCAGCAGAGACTCGGCAAATTAGTGCATCCATACCAAGCAACAGCTTGTCCGCGGTACTTTGAATTTCTGCCAATTCTGCTGACGATGCGTCAGACATGGCTTTTTGAATTTTTTCGATATCCTGCCTGTGTTTACATTTTTCCTTGAACTTAACAAAAAAAGTTTTGATAAAACCGGTATAGGGCAATAATTCAGGACCAAATTCAATCAAAGCATCTAAGCAAAGGTCTAACGCTGACTTGCGGGACTCCGAAATTAATTTAGCGTGTTCAGCAAAAAGCAAATGAGGTAACAGTGACTGAGATGCTAGTTGCAGTTGGCTGGTCAGTGTGTTGGTATTGCGTTGATCAGGCTTTGAAAATCGTATACCCCACCAGTAGAACCCAGGCTGTGTTGTTTCCTGCTCGTTCCATAGAAAATCTTGTGCTTGTGGGTTGAGCCTCATAGTTTCGGGGTCGTTATAAAGCCTTTCAGGCCAATAGCCCTGGCCATACTCTTGGGAGAGTTGTGCGTAGAGTTCGGTCAAAAGCCGGGTCTTGCCCCAACCGCTTTCGCCTAAGATAGTGACAACCTTTACTTGGTTGGACTGCTCCACAGTATGAAAAGCTTCCCTCAACAATCTCATCTCAGTCTCGCGACCCTGCAAAATGCTGAAAGGCAAGTCTCTAGATGTGGTTATCGGTGAGCTCTTATTCATGCTGCGGTTCGCCTTCTTCTTCGAGCTGGTCCTGCCGTAGGTTTCCAAGCTCGCAGCTCATCCAGCGTGAAACCATTCGACCGCGCTTCTTCAGTAACGAAGCCTTTGTAGTAAACACCCATGCGCTCGCCATAGACCGGATCTACTTCGTTGTGCCACTGTTCCAGCCAAGGCACCAATTCCAGCAAGCCAGCAAGTAGTGGTTGTAGACGTGCGCCTTCCCAGCCCTCGGTTTCCTTCATTTGAATGTAATAAGCTGCCAGTGCGGTGGCTTGTTGCAGATGGTTCCAGCCGGCCCAGGCAATAGGTAGGCTGGTGTCGGCGCCGCGTTCGCAACCGGGGTAGCTGATCCAGCGCTCCTTAGGCACATCAAGCCCACCTCGCAGGCGCCAGAAATCTGCCTTGAGAAAGTCTTTGCTCTGGTATTTGGGTGGGACAGGAATGCTACCGACGTTTTCGCCTTTGTCTTCGCGACGCTGCAGTGCCCAGGTGTCTTCCCATTGCGCCCGCTTGCGAAGACCCGTGTCGGAGTAGCGCAGGGCAGGCAGGAAGGGAACGGACTCAGCTGTGACCAATTCAGCCACCAGTTGTGCAATATCGAAGTCAGCGTGGCCCGCGTACAGCGCGGCAATCTGCATGAACTCGGCGTCGCGTTGTACCGTGTCAGCCAACCTGCTGGTAGTGTTGATTTGTGGCGGTTGATCGGAGCTAGCAACCCAAAGCGTCTTCGACTCCAGTCGGGCCAGCAGCCAGTCACGCAGCGCTGCCTGTTCCAGGTCTGCCCACTTGGGTGAATTCCAACGCCGCTTGTAGAGCGGCTGCTCCAAGAGTCGCAGGGTGGGGTCACGTTCGATCAGCTCGATGCGACGCTGCACGACGCGTCGATAGGTTTCTGGCCAGCGTGTCGGAATCTCGGTGATGGGTGTCGACCCGTGGCGGTCGAACCAATTGGTGGTTTCCTTGCCCGCAGCAACTCGACGGGCGAGCACGATCTCGAAGGCTCGCTCGCCGAGTTCCACTTCAACCGGAGCATTGTGCTCCACGTCCTCAATGGAGACGCCAGCCGGTAGCAGCTCATACAGGCGGTAGCAGTGCCAATCCAGCTCCTCCTGCTCGCCAATCATGTGCTGCCGCACCAGTGTGGCGCGCGCGTAAGCCGCATCCAGGCTGGCGCGGGTGGGCGCTGGGCTTGAGGCCAGCAAGGCGGCGGGCTGAAGCGGGCTGAGCTGCTGGACCAGCGCGTCCATTCGGCAGGCACTGTCTAACGGCCGGCCCTTGCTCAAAGGGAACTCGGCGACGTTGGTAGAGTTGAAAACAAAGCGCTCTTCCCACATCTGCCCCTGGCCGTCCTTGGGAAAGCAGACCTGTTTCAGCCAGAAGCACGCCACTGAAGAGTTCAGTAAACCGAGCAATCCAATGTGCTCATCCGCACTAGAACCGGCAGACAGTTTGATTACTGGGGCCGAGTTTTTAAATACCTTACCGCCGCGGTCAAATACGAAATGGTTATGTGTTGTGACTTCTCCAAATGTGATCGTTAAAGGATTTATCAACTTGTTTATATAAAGTTCCTGAAATTCGTACCAAGTTAGTCCGCGATCAACCATCGGCGTACCGAATCTTTTGCGACGTGATACGACGCTGTAAGCAGGCCAGAAGTAGCGTTCGGTGTTCGGTAATAAATTTAGTGGCAGAAGAACGAAATTATGGTCATATAACCAAACCGCAGGAGTTGACCCTGCGACCCAATCGCGTACTACATCCCCGGTGACTATCGGTCGAACGTGTTCCAGTCCTAGACGAATCGCTGTCCTAGGATGGTCAAGAATATAGAGTTCGTCTTCACCAGTTACCGCTGTTACTCCAACATCTGCAGCGAACGTCTTAAGTGCAGATCGATCAAGTTCAATCAACTCTTTCAAGTCCGCAACGCCACCACCTGCGATGCTCCAAGGGTGCTTAGAAAAAACACTTCTTGCGTTGTCCGCAACGCTAATGAAGTCGCTTTCGCTGCCTGCGTTGTCGATCTGATCAACGATTGCGCGCCAAACAGAGCCTTGAGCAGGAATAATCGGTGTGCTGGGTTCATTTCGGATTCCCATCACCGTACGTATAGGGTTGGACGCCATCGGCGGACGATGACGTCCGAACAGAATCACAGTGGCGGTTCCGTCTCTGTTGTGGCCTGGTATCCAAGCGCCAGAGCTGTCAACGACATGGGACAAATCCAGCCGGGGAAGCACCTCTTCAATTAGTTTGGACCCAAACTCGCGCTTCATGAAGCTATTGGTGGTGATCAGACCAACATAGCCTGCGGGCCTTGAAGCAGCAGGGCCCGTAACCGCCAAGTCAAAGAATCGCTCAGTGAATGGGCAGCCGAGCGAATATTTCATGTGACAGCTGGCATATGCATCTCGGTACACGCGGTTCAGGACTGCGTCCTTCACAACGATGTAGGGCGGGTTGCCGACCACAGCGTGGTATTGGCGGCCAAGGATGCGCCGAACCTCAACCAAGTCTTCACTGGCATAGGCATGTGCCAAGCCTGTTCCGGCGTAGTGCTCTGCCGCCTCGAACATTCCCTCCGTGGCGGTCATCCCGAAGCGTTTGCCGTGCAGCAGGCTGTCGCCGATGGCCACATGGATGCGGAAGTCCGGCGCCTCGCTCAGCTTGTGCACGTCGCTGGCCAGTAGCGCCGCCACCAATAGTCGGAAGCGCGAAATCGCGACAGCAAACGGGTTTAGATCCACCCCCGCCACTGAATCTAGCGACTTCTGTGCGATGTCGCGTCGGTTGCGCGAGGGCTCGGCACGCTGCCACTCATCTACGAAGCGGTGGAAGGCACCCAGCAAGAAGTGGCCTGAGCCGCAGGTGGGGTCGATCAGGCTCGCTGTGTGGTAGCCGAATTCGCGGATGGCGGGTGTAAGCGTGCGGTCAAGGATGAACTCTTCGACGAACTCGGGCGTCTGCAGCAGCGCATAGCGTTTGCGTGTGGCTTCGCTCAAGTCCTGGTAAAGATCACCAAGAAAACGGGTGTTCCAAGCTGGGTCGGTGAAGTCGTGTGCTAGCACGCCAGTGTTCGGATCTACCTGCTGCCAAAACTGGCGCACCGCCATGGCAGCATCACCGCTAATGCCGAGCCGGAAGACCGGGTTATGGCTCTCGTCGAAGAAGGTGTGCAGTCCAGGTAGTGCGCCTGCTTCGCGAAAGGACGCCAGCAGGTATTCACGGTCGCTGTGCATCGGGTTGGCGCGGAAGTAGGCCTCGTGGCGATCACGAGCTAGGGCCAGATTGCCTGATTCTGGTGTGCCACCCAGCCAAGGGCGGTCTACAAGCTTGTTGTCTTCAATGAAGCGCAAGAATACGCATGACAGTAGCCAATGCACGCCCGCTTGAGTGATGACTTGGTCGACCCAGGTCTCGAAAGTCTCTGCTGTGCGGTCGGCGTCGCGTGCCGCTTGCCACTCAGCTTTCAGGCTGGTCTTTAGCTCAGAGACCTCTTCGATGCGTCGAAGTAGGTCTTCTTCCAGTCGTTTGAGCAGTCGGGTCAGATCAGCAAGAAGTTGGGGGGCTTTGATCACGTGGTGGTTCTTCCTGGGGTGGCAGTCTTTGCGCGGTGTTTGTTTTCGATCCAGGCTTGCGGCAAAGCCAAGTTACGGGTGTTGTGAATGTTGTTCACTATTGGCACCGCCATGCCGTCGATGACCGGCAAGCCTTGGTGACTGGTGGGTAGCAGGAGCCACATGCTATGGGTGTGGCCGGGGCGCCCGGCGTTTTCTTCCAGTTCAGTGATCAATTGCATCAGGTCATACCTAGCCAATAGGCCTGCGCTGACCAGCAGAACAGGTGTAGGGCTGAAAAGCAGCGCAGACCGGAGAGCTGGTAGGGCGCGTTGAACCAGTCGTTGAAGGTTGATCCAATCCCGACTACCTCGGTCGGTGGCATCGGCTTGGAGCACTACGTTCCAGTCGACGCCAGCTTTGATGGCCTGGTCACGTAGGGCGGCCAGCAGTAGGGCGTCGAAGTTGATTCGCTTTAGCGGAGCTGGTGAAATTTCTGGTGTGCCGAAGCGGTGGAGAAGCTCGGCCTCGGCGTGACGTGCCATTCGAAGATTTACCGTAAGCACGATCATGCCGCCTTGTTGCAGTCCTCGCACTAGGCGATTTTCCACTTCCACAGCTTGTTGCAGATCGTTATCGCCCGATTCATGAGCTGAAAGTAGTGTGGCGTGGCGCGAGAATTGCGTAGTGGTTCCGGCGGTTTGTGCTCGTCCCAGCGTGGCAAGACGATATGCGCCACGGCCATCTGCCGCTGCAGTGTCCCAGTTAATTGGAGCACCCGATTCTTCGAGCAGCCGATCTAGCTCGGGGCGAGGAGGTAGGCTGGCCGCTTCAGGGTAGCGGCCCTTTACACGCGACTGAATGTCTGCGACTGTCAGTTCAGTCGCTCCGACTAGGGCACCGAGTGATTGTTTAAGTGATTGCAACGGAGCCATGCCCCGCGGATAGATCTCTTGCCGACTAGACACCGCTGCTTTGCGTGATGCCGACGCAGCCAGTCGTAACAGTCTTGTCGGAGTAAAGGTGCTGGTTAGCTGGCCGCCAGTGGCTAGTGATGAAGGTGATGACTGTGGTAGCGGAACGCTTTCAAGCATTTCAAGTACGCGCGCGGGTGGCAGTAGGGGGTCTGCTAACGAGCAGGCATCGGCAGCCGAGCCCAGTTGACGAGCGTAGTCTGCCCAGGCCGCTGCGCTGGCGATCAACATTGATGGGTGATGATCGAAGGCCTCAAAGCGTGGTTGTTCGAGGTTGGCCTCGGCTTCGACCGCAGCCCGCAATACCGATGTCGCTTGACGGAGCCGCTCCTCGTCGTCTTGTGATGCACAGCCTCGCAGGGCCAGCAAGGCCATGGCGCCTTCAGATGCGCTCATCACCTGGCCTTGGCTTCGTAAAAGCGAGTCTATTTGCTGACGAAGTTCAGTGAAGGCAGGATTTTTTAGCCAGCGCTCGCGGGCTTTGATCAGTGCCGCAGTCAAAGTAGTTCGGTCGACTTCGCTTGCTTGTGATGTTTCACCCAGGCTGGGCCAGGAACCGGCCTTGACAGCGTCGTCCAGACCCAAGTAGTGGGCTAGTGCGGCTTCTTCCGGGCGATCGTCACCAGCGGGGCGGCGGGGCAACAACTGTGCAGCCAGCTCGTTGACGCTGACAGCCCCATCGGCTTCTTCGTTGCCATCGTGTGATGAAGCGCGACCTTGGGTTAGATCGGGTCTTAACCGGGTAAGTTCTTTAGCGGTGAGTCGGATCTCCTTGCGTATCTTGTCCCCCACACCGCGCAGATAGCGAAAGCGGACGCGATCAACTGCGAGCAATTCACGCGCGTTGTGGATGCCCATACGTTCCAAAACAACTTGTGCCTCCAGGCCGTAGCCCAGCTCGGCCATGGTTGTTAGCTGGGTTGCGGTCATCGCTATTGAAGCAAAGTCACCTTCGTCCCTAAGCTCGCCGGGATGGGCGGCTTGCCTGGTTGTGAAAATGGCGCGCCACGCTCGCAGCATTTCTTCGGCGTTGTCGAAGCGTTCCTTGAAGTCACGCTTGAGCGATTTTGAAAAAAAGTTGGTGAAGCCTTCACGGATGACAGGATCGAAAACATCGCTTTCGATGGTAGCTTCGACTTCAAGCATGGACGGTGAGGTATATCCATCACCCCAAACAGGAGTTTGGCCAACTGCCATTTCATATAAAGTCACAGCAAGCGCGAACCGTTCGGCATAGAGATCCCAACGTGGCGGCCGGCGCAACGACAGAAATGGATCGAGGTAGGGGTGGGTACCGGCAGTGATGTTCTCAACTGGTGTGCGGCACAATGAAAAGTCAAACAGAATGAGCTGCAGCTTACCGGTACGATTTTCTGCGATGCCGATATTTTCGGGTTTGATGTCCCTATGGGCGACGCCTTCCGACTCTAAGTGGTTCACTGCCTCCATCAGCTCTTCACCGAAGCGCTGCAACATGTCGAGAGATAGTCGGCCTTCTTCTTTAATTTTCTCGGCGAGTGTTCTGGCGCCAGCGCTCTTAAGAAGTAAGGCTGTTCGACCAGCGATGGTGAGCGTTTCGCGATGCGCGACGATGTTCTGGTGGTGCAGACGAGCAAGCACTTCACCTTCGGCGATAAGTCGGTCGTTATGCGCGATGTCGCAGGCCACCTTGAGGATGTGTTCTTCTTCGCTGCCATCCCTACGCACGAGAAGTGCGTCGCTTGATGAACCGCGTCCCACACGTTTTATCACGGTGAAACCACCTTCTAACCGGTCGCCAGTACTGGCGATGCTGGGGTCAACTGTTGCTTCTGGATCTGGGGTGGTCAGTTCATCTTCTACCCTGTCCAGGTCATCTAGGAAACCTTGGATAGAGTCGTATCGAGCTAGCAGGTCAGGGCAGGTGGCGAACTGGATCAATTCCTGCTGTCGGGCCCCGCAACCGTCCATTGTGTCGGACAGGCGCAAACCTTGACCAATTCTGAGCTTCTCAGTCATATCAAGAACCGATTCTGCAGGCGGCTGGCCGCAGAAGAGGTAGTAGGCTATGCAGCCAAGTGAAAAGACGTCTAGGCTTGGGCCTTGGGCCGGGTCAGCGCGGGTAGTTTCAGGCGCTAAATAGACCAGTCCAGGATCTTCAACATAATCCTCGACGTGGCGAGTACCTGTGGTGTGATGGACGGTGTTGGTCGATGCGAGATCTCCAACGTTGCGAGAGCCTGTTTGCCAGTTCATTAACCTGACATGCATTGTGCTGCTGTCCAAGTCGTGGACGAGGATGCTTTGCGGCCCAAGCGCACGGTGATAAAGACGCTTTGAATGCGCATATTTGAGCGTCTCAGCTATATCGCGAACGAGCTGAAGTCGCTGAGTAACTGTGAAGTTTTTGCCGCGCTCACGCAGCAAGTGATCCAACCGCACAGCCTTAGGATCGTGATCAAAAATCAGTGCGGGCCCTAGTTCTGTTTCTTTGTAATCCTTGACTTTCAGAATGCAAGGGTGGTCGATACCTTCGAGGATTTCGAATTCGCGGCGCGCCTGACGGACGCGTGTAGCCCTAACTTCGGGACTGGATGCGTTGGCCACGGTGTAAATGCGTACGCGTCTGTGTACCGTGGCGATGCTGACGTGACTCGCTCCCCAGTCTTGAAAGCCTTCGCCTTCAGTCAGCAGATTGTTAAGAAGGTAATCGCCTACCTGGCGATGCTTGTTTGAAGGACGAATGCCCGCTTCGGCTAAGCTGCGGGCGATCGCACGTGCTTGGGTGGCGTCAACTGTCGAGGTAGCACGGGTGGAAATGCCATTAGCCAGCGCCCCAACGATACCGGAGTCATTTGTATTGCCTGGCTGACCGCGTTGAAACGTTGCTGTCTTGGCCAAGCCCTCAAGCTGGCAGGATAGGCTACTGGAAGACAAAAAGATTGCTGGCTCAACGAAAGGAAGCTTGATCTTGGCCTTAATGATGGATGTCTGTCGACGCAGCAGGCTTGCCAGACGCTTGGCTTTTCGGTTGGCCAGAATGAACGGGTTGTCGTAAGTGCTGGAGCGTCCGTCTGTGGTCCAGGTCCAGCTATGTGTGTCGCCCCGCAGCACGCCTGGGCGACTCTTGATCTCAACTAAGAACAGTCCTGCTGGAGACAGAACCAGCGCATCAACCTCGCTAACTTTTCCTTCATCATCGATGAATTCAAAGTTGGTCCAGACGTGCCATGAATCTCGATCTGGTAAGTTATTACGCAACCATTCCAGCGCTTCACGTTCCCAAGCAAAGT
>Ga0315899_10006666_pt1 | contig 12453 bp, 9 predicted proteins | sample LakEriMetagenome_2_FD_203518 | JGI IMG/M metagenome (GOLD analysis project Ga0315899, IMG submission 203518) | Freshwater fungal communities from buoy surface, Lake Erie, Ohio, United States - Buoy 4 MA112 | ecosystem: Environmental > Aquatic > Freshwater > Lake | place: USA: Lake Erie, Ohio... | reverse complement strand
ACGAACCTTCACATTTTTGGAAATAAGTTTTTCGACCCGCGGTCTGAAAGTCAATAATTCTTCTAATTCTTCTTCAAACAAAATCCCATCCATGATGGCTTTCTTTCTTTCTTTGGCCAAATGATCTTCCAGACCGTCAATCATGCCCAAAAATGCCGTTTCGGCTGTATTTGGGATATAAGAAAAAACCGTGTTTTTTAAATCATGGTGTACCTCATCTAAAATTTGAGGAATTAATAATTGGCCCAGTTTTTTACGCTCATGGTAAATATCAGGATCTGATCCCCTTGAGAAATAAATACGCTCAAAAGAACATGATTTTTGTTCTAATCGGTCTATGAAAGCAGCTTCTTTAACTGATCCGTCCATAGCTATCACGAGGGCATGACCTGGAGTTACTTCTTTAATTTCAGAATATTCGCAATCAAATGACGTTTTAATGGCTTGTTTTTCTGAGGCAACGACCACAACTTCATCATCGATGTAATAAAAAGCAGGACGAATTCCGGCAGGATCTCTGGCGACAAAAGCCGATCCAAATCCCGTCATGCCCACCATCGCGTAACCTCCGTCAAAATCTTTGCATGATCTTTCTAGAACACGCATTAAATCTATTTTTTCAGCTAGGATATCCGATAACTCAGGATTTTCGTATTTGTCGCGGTATTTTAAAAATTGTCTTTGGTTTTCTTCATCCAAAAAATGACCAATTTTTTCCATCACGGTGACGGTATCCACTTTTTCTTTGGGATGCTGACCTAAGGAAACCAATTTGTCAAACAAATCATCCACATTGGTCATGTTGAAATTTCCTGCCATCACTAAATTTCTAGAACGCCAGTTGTTTTGACGCAACATCGGATGGCAATTTTCAATCTCATTCTGGCCATGAGTACCATATCGCAAGTGCCCAAGGAGCACTTCCCCAGTAAATGCCACATTATCTTGCCACCAAACCGCATCTTTTGAGGCATCGATGCCAGTATCTCGCTTGGTTTCTTTGGCTAGTTTATGTGCTTTCTTGAATTTCTTATCTATTTTTCCAAAAATATCGGAAACGGCTTCGGGTTCTACAGATCTATACCGACTGATATAGCGATGACCCGGTTTTACATTGATTTTGATGTTGGCAACCCCCGCTCCATCTTGCCCCCGATTTACTTGCTTTTCCATCATTAAATACAACTTTTTAAGGCCGTACATGGGGTTGTTGTATTTATCCAAATAGTACTGAAATGGCTTACGTAATCGGATTAGGGCTATTCCGCATTCGTGCTTAATGGAATCAGACATTAGATATTATTTCTAGGAGAAGAATTCGTTTCAAAATCAAGTCAAAATTAGGGAATTATTAGGGAAGCCAAGCGTTAATTTTACATTTTTTTAATCTATAAATTCCAAAAATTAAAAATAAAGTTTGGTGTAAGAAGACAAAGGATAATTGCAGCCATTATGACTCCAAAAATCCACATATTTTTTTCGATTTTTATTTCTTGATTTACATCCGATTTTTTTAAATAAATGTAAAATGGGATTTTTAAATAATAGAATACCGATACCGCCGTTGCGAAAATAGCGACTGTTAATAAAGTGATCGTTGCAATGTTGGAATGGGCCTGGATCGATTCCCAAAGCAATGAAAAATAAGTGATTTTGGCTAAGAAAGTTCCCGCAGGCGGGAGTCCAATGAGTGCAATAAAACCGACAAATAATAAGAGCGATTTAATGGGTTGCGATTTTGACAAACCTTTCCATGTATCCAAATTATCTTCAACGTTATCTTCGCTTGGATGTTCGGCCAAGAAGAAGACTAAAATGGTGCTCAATCCATACGTTAAGCCATAAAACAACAATGCTTCTGTGGCTTCTTTGGCAGGCGAAAGCCAAACCATGGCCATAAATCCCCCATGTGCGATGCTCGAATATGCAAGCAAACGCTTGGTATTTGTTTGCCTTAAAGCCCCTAAATTTCCTATCAAAAGAGTTAGAATAGCTAATGCAGCAATATACATACTCATATCTGTGGGGATGAAATGAATCATTCGAATCCCTAACCAGGTCACGGCAATTTTAGGGGCAATCGAAATCCAAGCCATCCAAGGCGCTGACAAGGTTTCTAAAACATCCGGACTCCATGGTTGGAATGGCGCCCATGACATTTTAAAGAGTAAAGCGCAGGAAATAAGACCTAAACTAAGGCCAATAAACAGTGGATCCGCTGAGGAAAAAACGCGCGTAAAGGCTGGGTTGCTAAAGGACATCGTACCGGAAAGACCATACATGAGCGAGACTCCATATAGAAATATAGCGGATGTCGCCATGCCAAAAAGAACATAGGGCAATGCCGCTCGAGCACCTTCTGAATCTTTTCGGATGCCGGCCAACAAATACGTACCCAAAGACATTAATTCAATGGACAAAAATAGGCTGAGCCAATGATTGCTGATTCCGGTTAAAAGGGATCCAGAGAGAATACTTAAAAATCCTATTTGCTCTTCAATGCTTAATTTTTTCCCCGTAATTTGACTGACGATCAAGATTAAAAAGCCCAAAGCTAAAATCAATAAATTGATCGCATTGCTAGCAGTTGTAATCCAAAATAATGAAAAGGAGGCAAAGCCGTTGTGGCCATTTTGTTGCCTTTGAAAAGCTAAGGCTATAACAAAAAGCAAGCCTATTATACTTATGAAATAACGCCACGAGGAACTGGATTTTTCTGAATTTCCATGGATAAATAATTCGACAAATATGCCTGTAATAAGTAAGCCAATCACCAGTATTTCTGGTAGTATCAATGAAAATCCTTGAACGATTTGGTCCAATTTTACGGATAATCCAGCAAGGGTTTCAGCAGAAAACATGTTCAAATTTAGTGTTTTTTGGCAGGTATTTTTTGACTTAAGTAAGAAGCGGTAGGATTATTTTTTAAATGAATCATTTCTTCAGGGCTTCCCTCAAAACATAAATGACCTCCCTGCTCTCCACCTTCGGGGCCTAAATCGATGATGTGGTCAGCACATTTAATGACCTCCATATTATGTTCAATAATCACCACGGTATCACCTTGTTCCACTAAATCATTTAGGGCCTTGAGTAATTTTTTAATGTCATGAAAATGCAAACCAGTCGTAGGTTCGTCAAAAATAAACAAGGTTTTTCCTTTGTTTGAATTTCCCTTTCCTAAAAAACTGGCCAATTTTACGCGTTGGGCTTCCCCTCCAGAAAGTGAATTCGAGGACTGTCCCAGTTTAATGTAACCAAGACCTACTTGGAATAGCGGGTCAATTTTTTCCGCGATTCGTGGTAATTTTTCGCTGAAGAATGGAATACTTTCTTCCACGGTCATATCCAAAATTTCAGCAATGTTTTTGTCTTGAAAAGTAACCTCTAAAATTTCTTGTTTAAAGCGACGGCCCGCACACGACTCGCAGGTAAGCTTGATGTCCGCCATAAACTGCATTTCAATCGTTATTTCGCCTTCCCCTTGGCACGTTTCGCAGCGACCGCCTTCCACATTAAAAGAAAAATGTGCTGGTTTATATCCCCTTGATTTTGCCATGGGCAGTTCGGAATATAATAGCCGAATGGCGTCATATGCTTTAATATAGGTGATCGGATTGGATCTGGACGACTTCCCAATGGGTTGTTGGTCCACCATTTCCACCCCTGAAATCTTCTGTAAACTACCCTTTATTTCTCTAAATCTACCGGTTTCCTCGGTGCCCAACTGGAGATTTCTCAACAAAGCAGGGTATACTATTTTTCTGATGAGGGTAGATTTTCCAGACCCACTGACCCCCGTCACCACAGTCATAATTCCTAATGGAATTTTGACATCTAAATTTTTCAGGTTGTTTTCTTGCGCCCCTATGATTTCGATATGGGCCAAAGCTTTTCTTCGAATCGCCGGAATGTCAATTTGGTCTGCTCCATTTAAAAAACGTAGCGTATGGCTATCCGTTATTTTATCAGCCAATGCATCTTCTAGATTTCCCTGGAAGATGAGTTGGCCCCCATGCCTTCCCGCCTCAGGACCGATGTCAATAATCTGGTCTGCTGCGCGCATGATTTCTTCTTCATGCTCAACGACAATGACCGTGTTGCCCATTTTCTTCAACATATCCAGCACAGAAATTAGTCTTTCTGTATCACGTGGATGCAGACCAATACTCGGTTCATCCAAAATATACATCGAACCTACCAACGCACTGCCCAAAGAAGTGGCTAATTTGATCCGTTGAAACTCACCGCCTGATAAAGTCGAACTAAGCCTATTTAGAGTTAAATAACCTAAACCTACTCGATTCATGTAGTCTAGCCGATTATTTATTTCAATCAATATTCTTTTCGCGATCGATTGATCATGCTCGCTCAATTCCAAGGAATCAAAAAATGCTTTTACTTTTGACATAGGCCAAAGCACCAAGTCTATAATCGACGTGTTGTGAATTTTAACATAGGCCGCATCTCCTCTCAACCTTGATCCTTGGCATTCAGGGCAAGTTGTTTTTCCCCGATAGCGCGATAACATAACCCGATATTGAATCTTATAGGTTTCTTTTTCTAGGTGTTCAAAAAATTGCGTTAAACCTGAAAAATATTTGTTGCCTTTCCAAAGCAGTTTTTTCTCACTGTCAGAAAGATCTTTGTAAGGTCTGTGAATGGGGAAATCAAAATGTATTCCATTGCGCAATAATGGATGGAGCCACTCACTCATTCGCTCACTTCTCCAAGGTGCAATGGCTCCCTCATAAACGGATAAATCATGATCTGGAATCACTAAATCAGGGTCTAGGCCCAATACTTTTCCATAGCCTTCACAGTTTTTGCAAGCACCATAAGGGTTATTAAATGAAAATAAATTTAAACTAGGTTCTTCAAAAGCGATGCCATCTAATTCAAATTTATTTGAAAATATTTTTCGTTTTTGGCCCTCTATCTCGATCCAACAAACCCCTTCGCCTTCGAAATAGGCTGTTTGAACGGAATCCCCTAACCTGAAAATCGTTTCTTCATCTTCAGGTTGGCTAATCAATCGGTCTATCAATATCGCAATTTCATTCGGCTTTTTACTGAGCGATTTCAATTGGCCTTCATCCTCAACGAGCTCTTCCAGGTCAATGATTTCTGCCTCAAATTTTAATCTTGTATAGCCTTTTTGAATAAGGAGTTGGCATTCATCTTTCAACGTTCTTTCTGTATTTGGAACCAAAGGCGCTAAAATGAGCACTTTCTTTTGGGCATGTGTTCCCACCCAATCCACGATCGTCGAAACAGAATCTTTTTTAACTTCTTTCCCAGAAGTAGGCGAATATGTTTTCCCAATGCGGGCAAATAGCAATTTTAAATAGTCGTATATTTCCGTGCTGGTCCCGACGGTCGACCGAGGATTTTTTGTATTTACTTTTTGCTCAATGGCAATGGCGGGCGAAACTCCTTTGATATAATCTACAGCAGGTTTCTCCATCCTACCTAAAAATTGGCGCGCATAAGAGTTTAAGCTTTCGACATACATTCGTTGGCCTTCCGCGAATAACGTATCAAAGGCCAAGGATGATTTTCCTGATCCAGAAAGTCCCGTGATGACAACAAATTGATTTCGAGGAATAGCCACATCCACATTTTTCAAATTGTGGACACGAGCACCTTTAATTATGATGTGTGTTTTCGGGTCGAGATTTTCGATGGCCGACGAGCTAACGATGCCCGTTTTTATATCATTCATAGGACAAAAATAAAGCTTTTAACTTGATAAAAATTATCAATGGATAGATTTTTAAAATCCCATTTTCTATGTGATATTTGAGTTGTGATTTGTAGCTTTGCTAAATCTCAAATTTTTAAAGTTTAAGAGTGATTGTCGCATGAAATTTTTTTTGATGAATAGGATAGTAGTACTGATTTTATTTTCTTTTTTGGCTTACACGCCTTCATTGTTAGCACAAGATCCGATCGTCATTAAAGAGGAAGGCGCAAAAGGTGATTTGGATATAGAGCCAGATGTGAGTGAACTAAGTTTTAGGGAGCGATTGCATTTTGGTGGTGGTGTTTCAGGTTTAAGTTTTGGTAATCCTACTAGTATTGGAATTTCTCCTATGGCGGGTTATTTACTCGCAAAAAATACGATTATAGGCCTTGGGATGACCTATCAGTATTATTCCGTAAATTTTGCGGGTTTTAAAGCTACTAGCAATTTATTGGGAGAGCGTATTTTTGTACGCCAACAAGTTCCGGCATTATCTGCATTGATAGGTCAAGGATACTTAACGGCACAGTTGGAAAATTTTAACAACATGTCTCCGGGTGCCACAGCAGGAGGATATTCAAATCCATTTTTAGTGGGCATTGGAATTGGTTCTCGAATCGGAATTAATTTATCTCTCATGTATGATTTAAATTATTCAGAAACTTCAGGAAAGCAGTCTCCTTATGGCTCAGCATTCGTAGTTCAGGTAGGCGGATTTTTCTTTTAATTATTTTTTGTTTTTTTTAAACAATTTGGCTTTAAATCAGTCTTGTATATCGGTAAGAAATTCATAAATTCGAATTCATTTTATTAACATATGTCTACATCTACTTTTGCAGAACCTTTATTGGTTGAAGATCCTAATCGTTTCGTTTTATTTCCTATAAGACATGATGATATTTGGCAGTTTTATAAGAAAGCGGAAGCGTCCTTTTGGACTGCGGAAGAAATAGATTTACAACAAGATTTAGCTGATTGGAAAAAAATGAATGACGGCGAGCGTCATTTTATTTCTCATGTTTTGGCATTTTTTGCAGCATCCGATGGAATTGTTAATGAAAATTTAGCCAACAACTTTTTGAAAGAAGTTCAATATGCGGAGGCTAAATGTTTTTATGGTTTCCAAATCATGATGGAAAACATTCATTCAGAAACCTATTCATTGTTAATCGACTCTTATATCAGCGATCCAAAAGAAAAGGATCATTTGCTTCGTGCGATTGAAACGATTGATTGCGTGAAGAAGAAAGCAGATTGGGCATTAAAATGGATTGAGAGTGATAATTTTGTTGAGCGTTTAATTTCATTTGCTGCGGTAGAGGGAATTTTCTTCTCAGGTAGTTTTTGTTCAATATTTTGGTTGAAAAAGCGTGGTTTAATGCCAGGCTTATCCTTTTCAAACGAGTTGATTTCTCGCGACGAAGGTTTGCATTGTGATTTTGCTTGTTTGTTATATACAGACCACATTAAAAATAAAATTTCTCAAGAACGTATTTATGAGATTATCTTAAATGCTGTTGAGATTGAAAAAGAATTTGTGACGGTGGCTCTTCCTGTTTCATTGATCGGGATGAACGCAGAATTAATGTGTCAATACATTGAATTTGTCGCAGATCGTTTATTGGTTTCGTTAGGATGTAAGAAAAATTACAATGCAGTTAATCCATTTGACTTTATGGAAATGATTTCATTGCAGGGAAAAACGAATTTCTTTGAGAAGCGCGTGGCTGAATATCAAAAATCGGGTGTTATGTCAGATAAAGATTCAATGTCTTTTTCGATGGACGAAGATTTTTAAATCTAGACTTATGTACATTAAATGCCTTGATGAGAATCAGGGCATTTTTTTTGCCATATACTTACCAACGTTCAAGGACCATCGGCAAAGAAAGTCCAATGATGATGCCCGAAATGACTAGAACATAATAGGTTAATTTTATTTTAAATAATTCTATTAGGATATTGGAAAAGAAGAGTATAGAAGCTACGACAATTATTTGGGCTAATTCCAAGCCTATATTAAACGCTAATAATGGGGATAAAATTGAACTTTCTTGGCCCAACAAACTTTGTAAATAATTTGAAAAACCTAGCCCATGGATTAAGCCAAAAATTGAGACAAGAATAAATTTGCGCCTCGACAGTTTGGTCGATTTGATTTTGGTCTCCTTAAAATTTAAATTGGCGAATGCGGAAAATAAAATGGTGCAAGGAATTAAAAATTCGATCCAATTTTGAGAAAATTCAATCCATTTTAACGTGGCTAAGGCTAGCGTCAACGAATGCCCCAAGGTAAAAGCAGTAATTAATAATAGGAGTTTTTTTGCGTCATAGAATTTATAAATACATGTAATGGATAAAATGAATAACAAGTGGTCTAAGGCCTGTATATTCATGATATGCTGAAATCCTAAAACCAGATAGCTGTTAAATGTGGACATATATGACGTAATTTTCCCTAAAAATATTGAAATTTAAAGAATTAATTTAAAAAATCTTAAATGAGGTCATTTGATTACATCATTGTAGGCGCGGGTACCGCTGGTTGTGTGCTGGCAAATCGGCTTACAGAAAACCCTTTGATCCACGTCTTATTAGTGGAGGCGGGAATGGACAGCCGTGATCCGAGGATTTTCACACCCTCTTCATACCCTTTATTAAATGGGACTTCTATGAATTGGAATTTTTTTACCGAACCTCAGAAAAATTTAGGAGGACGACAGATATACCAGCCGCGAGGCAAGGCAATGGGAGGGAGTAGCGCCATTAATTGCATGGCCTATATTCGAGGAAATAAAGCAGATTTTGAAAATTGGGAATCGATGGGTTGCGGTGGTTGGTCCTATGCTGATATGCTTCCTTATTTCAAAAAGTCAGAAAATAACCTAGATATCCAGAATGAATTTCACGGCCAAGGAGGTCCTTTAACCGTTTCTAATCCAAGTCAAAATACCATTTTTGGTCAGGCATTTATCGAAGCATGTGGCTCTATTGGAATTCCTAAAAACACCGATTTTAATGGCGCGAGCCAAATAGGTGCGGGAATGTTTCAGTTTGCTATTGATGATGGCCAACGAGTGACCGGTGCCAGTGCTTTCATCAATCCGATTTTAAAAAGAAAAAATTTAAAGGTTCTAAGCCAATTTCATGTCACCAATTTAGTCATGGAAGGCGATCAGGTTACCGGCATTGAAGGGCATTTGAAAAATGCGAAATCGAGTACCATATTTAGGGCAGACCAAGATGTTATCTTATCGGCAGGTTCTTTTCAGAGTCCACAAATTATGATGTTGGCCGGCATAGGCGACGCAGATTATTTGAAGTCTTTTGGGATAGAACAGAAGGTTAATTTACCAGGAGTGGGTAAAAATTTGTCGGATCACGTATTTGTCAACATGCATGCCGAGGCGAAAACGCAACGTGCATCATTTAATGCAGCGATCTCCATACCTAATTTTCTGACCTATGTGACTAAAAAGAAAGGACCCCTTTCGGCAAGTCCTTTAGAAGGGTGTGCATTTTACGATTCGGTGAACCAGTCTGACCAACCCGATTTACAATTTCATTTTTCTTCCGCATGGTCATTGGACATGTACGATTACAAAAAAATGCCCATTGACGACGGATTTACTTGTTTGCCTACTTTGTTGAAACCCGAAAGTAGAGGCTATGTGGGCTTGCACTCAAAATCACCTTGGGATGCACCTAAAATAGACCCAAATTATTTATCCGATTCCGAAGGAAAAGATTTGGCTACCTTAAAAAGAGGCGTCAAATTAGCACATCAAATTTTATTATCTGCTGAATTTGATCACCTTAGATTAGGCAACACATTGCCCTATCCCTCAGGTGAACTGACGGAGGAATTGATCCAAAAACACATCGAAAGGGCAACAGAATGCGTTTATCATCCCATAGGTACTTGTAAAATGGGAAATGATGCGAGTTCGGTAACAGATCCAAATACGCTCCGTGTGAAGGGAATTAATGGCTTACGTGTCATTGATGCTTCCATCATGCCAGATTTGGTATCAGGAAATACAAATGCCATCGTGATGGCCATTGGCGAAAAAGGTTCTGATTTAATCTTAAATAATTATTAATTTGCACACCTAATAAATAAATATACTATGAAAAAAATCATTTTAATTTTAACTACTATTGTTATGGCGGTAACCGCAAATGCACAAAAAGCGACTATTGAATCTTTACGCGAAGCTGAATTGAATCGTTTTAAAGTGATGATTGCACAAGACGAAAAAGGCTTAGATGCGGTGATGCATGCAGATTTAGTTTACAATCACTCAAATGCTGTCACGGACAACAAAGTGAGTTATGTGGGATCTATCGTTTCAAAGAAAACCATTTACGCATCGATTGAATCAGAGGAATTAACCCCGCGTGTTTACGGAAAATTTGGAATTATTACTGGAATTGCGAAAATCAAAAATCAAGCGAAAGACGGTTCATTTACATTTAATCATCTTAAATATACCGATGTTTGGATTTTTCAAGACAAGAGATGGCAAATGCTTTCTTGGCAATCGACGAAAATACCTAATTAATTGTAGCGGCAAATTTTTCGATTTCAAGATAAATCAGGGCTAATTCCGACGGCTTTATGCAATAGGGAGGCAGGATATATAAGGTATTACCTAGGGGTCTCAAAAGGATCCCTTTTTCTATAAAATGGTCATAGGCTTTTCCTCGGATAGGATTTAAATAACCATCTTTTTCAACGGTCTCTAATTCGCAGGCTATAATCGTGCCAATACATCTTACATTTTTGATGGTCGGATGTCCAGCCATTTTGATTTTCCATGCTTCATGACTTATCTCGATGGCTGCGATATTAAACCAAGTAGCTTCCTCTTCCATCAGGTCCATACTGGCGTTCGCTGCCGCGCAGGCGAGGGGATTTGCCGTGAAAGAATGGGAATGAAAAAGGGTCTTCTTTCGATCTGAAGAAAGAAAAGATTCAAATAAATGATCCGAGCAGACGGTAACACCCAACGCCATCATGCCACCGGTTAAACCTTTTGACAAGCAAACGATATCCGGTTTTTGTAGCAAATAGTCCATCGCAAACCATTTACCTGTACGACCAAAACCCGTCATGATTTCATCAGAAATGCTGATCAATCCCTGCTCTTTTGTTAATGAAATGATCTTATCTAAGGTTTCAGCCGCATACATGTTCATGCCACCGGCACCTTGAATTAAGGGTTCAAAAATGATGGCCGCATATTCTTCAGCCTGCTTTAATTTAGTTTCTAATGCTGCTAGGCATAAAGCTTCATTTTTGGGGTTAGGAATAAATTCTACCTCAAAAAGCATGTCTTGAAATGGTGCATTGAAGGAGCTGGGAGCGCCCAAACTCATCGCCCCAAACGTATCTCCGTGGTAAGCATCTTCAAACGCAATAATTTTCCTTCGCTTTTCATTGCCTTGGTTATGAAAGAATTGTAAGGCCATTTTTACCGCGACCTCCACTGCGGTAGAACCATTGTCCGAGTAAAACACTTTTTGGAAATTGGCCGGTAAGTGGCTTAATAATCTTTCGGCTAATCGAACCGCAGGATCATGGGTAAATCCTGCAAAAATGACTTGTTCTAATTTGAGTGCCTGTTCATATACTTTTTGGGCCATGTAAGCATTTGCGTGCCCATGTAAATTTACCCACCAAGAAGCGATGGCGTCAATGTATTGTTTGCCGTCTTCATCATATAAATAGACTCCTTCGCCACGTACGATGGCGATGGATGAAGGTTCGATAAAATGTTGAGTAAATGGATGCCAAACAACTTTTTGATCTCTTTCTGAAAGACTAATTTGAGATGGATTTGGCATATTTTATAATAGTTTCTGGCGTAATTTCCTGTTCTTGTTGGACACGCAAAACTACGGGTAATTGCGTATACTTTAAAATGAATTTTTCTCCTGACGGATTTGAAGGTCCATTGAAGACAATTCCCATGATGGGAATGTGGTTGTCCTTGAGTATTTGGTAGGTCAACAACGTATGATTGATGCTACCCAAATAATTTTTACTCACTAAAAGTACGGGTAGATTTAGTTTTTTTATCAGATCTAAATTCGTTTGATGGTCATTGACCGGCACGAGAATTCCTCCTGCCAGTTCCACAATTAATGTGTTGGATGTTTGCGGAAATTGAATTGCTTCTAAGTCAATCGTGACCCCGTCGATCTCTGCAGCTGTATGTGGGGAAAGCGGTTGGCTTAATACATAACTAGAATCCCAAACTTTTAAGTTGGGCAATTGGGTCATTTTTTTTATGAATAAAGCATCCGCTTCCTCCGGATTTCCGGATTGAATCGGTTTCCAGTAGTCGGCCTGTAGCGCTTGAGTAAAGATGGCTGATATAAGGGTTTTGCCAATTTCAGTTCCAATTCCTGCGACAATAAATGATTTATGCATGGTTTTCCATGGTTTTAATGAGGGCTAAAATAGATTCTTTTTTTGTCAAGCTGTTGAGCGTAATGCGAATTCTTTCTTCTCCTTTTGGGACTGTAGGGTAAACAATTGCTTTGACGGCAAATCCGGCTTCTTGTATCTCTAATGCTTTCTTTTTAACGGCTTTGTTCCCGGCGACGAAAAAGGTTTGAATGGCTGTTTTACTAGGTCCCCAATGGATTGATTTAGCATGTTCAGTAAAATATGCTATGTTTTTCTTTAATTTTTTTCG
>Ga0315899_10006665_pt1 | contig 12453 bp, 8 predicted proteins | sample LakEriMetagenome_2_FD_203518 | JGI IMG/M metagenome (GOLD analysis project Ga0315899, IMG submission 203518) | Freshwater fungal communities from buoy surface, Lake Erie, Ohio, United States - Buoy 4 MA112 | ecosystem: Environmental > Aquatic > Freshwater > Lake | place: USA: Lake Erie, Ohio... | reverse complement strand
CGTCAAGGAACTCGAAGAAGAAGCCCATCGCGTTGGAGCCGCCGCCGACGCAGGCGATCATCTCGTCCGGCAGCCGGCCTTCGCGGGCGAGGATCTGTTCGCGCGTCTCCTGGCCGATCACCCGGTGAAAATCCCGCACCATCATCGGGTACGGGTGCGAGCCGAGGGCGGAGCCGAGGATGTAGTGCGTGCCGCGGACGTTGGTCACCCAGTCCCGCATCGCCTCGTTGATCGCCTCTTTGAGAGTCTTCTGGCCGGCCTCGACGCCACGAACTTCGGCGCCCATCAGGCGCATCCGGAAGACGTTGAGGGCTTGGCGCTCCATATCGACGGCGCCCATATAGACGACACAGGAGAGGCCGAACTTCGCGCAGACCGCTGCGGTGGCGACGCCGTGCTGGCCGGCGCCGGTCTCGGCGATGATGCGCTGCTTGCCCATCCGGAGGGCAAGGAGGGCCTGGCCGAGGGCGTTGTTGATCTTGTGGGCGCCGGTGTGGAGGAGGTCCTCGCGCTTGAGGTAGATCTTCGCGCCGCCGCAGTGGGCGGTCAGGCGCTCGGCGAAGTAGAGCTCGGTGGGGCGGCCGGCGAATTCCTTGAGGTGATGGCGGAGCTCGCGCTGGAAGGCTGGGTCCTCGCGAGCCACCGCGTAGGCGGCGCCGAGGTCCTGCAGCGCGGTCATCAGCGTCTCCGGGACGAAGACGCCGCCGTAGCGGCCATAGTGGCCGCCCGGATCGGGCTGGCGGAGACGGGGGGCGGGCGCGGCGGCGACGGCGGACATTGGGAAAGACGCAACGCCCGGCGCGCGGGATGGCAACCCGTTTCCGGGATTCAGCGGACTGCGTGGGCGCGGACGTAGTCGCGGATCGCGACCGCGTCGGCGGGCAACCGGTGGCGAACGATCGGGCGCGACTTCAGCGCCTCAAGGCTCGGGTGGGTAGGCTCGAGCCCGATGGCGGCGCGGAGCGTGTCCGGGAACTTCGCCGGGCTAGCCGTGGCGAGGACGACGCTGGGCCGATCGGTGGCAAGGTCCTGGAAGCCGCAGGCGGTGTGCGGGTCGACGACGTAGCCGAACTCGCGGTGGACCCGGGCGATGAGCCCGGGGATCTCGGCATCGGGGGCGCGGGAGGCGCGGAACCCGTCGGCACGAAACCCGGGAATACGCACGGCACCGTCGCGACGGAAGGTGGCCATCACATCGCGGACGCGGGCCGGATTCTGGTCGACCTGGTAGTACAGGAGGCGCTCGAAGTTGGAGGCGACCTGAATATCCATCGACGGGGCGAGGCTGGGCTGGACGGCGCCGAGCCGGTACTCGCCGGTGGTGAAGAGCCGGTGCAGGATGTCGTTCTGGTTGGTGGCGACGCGGAAGCCGGCGAGGGGCACGCCCATCCGGCGGAGCAGCCAGCCAGCGAACACGTTGCCGAAGTTGCCTGTGGGGACGACGAACTCGGCCGTGGCGCGCTCGGCCGGCGGCAGGCGCAGCCAAGCCCAGAGGTAGTAGACGCACTGAGCGAGGATGCGCGCGAGGTTGATCGAGTTCACCGCCGAGAGGCGGTGACGCACGCGGAAGTCCTGGTCCGCGAAGATCTCCTTCAAGGCGGCCTGGGCGTCGTCGAAGGTCCCGTCGATCGCGAGGGCGTGGACGTTGGCCGCGCCGGTGCACGCCATCTGGCGCTCCTGCAGCGGGGAAACGCGGCCGAAAGGATACAGGATGAAAATGGCGGTGCCAGGGCGGCCGAGCAGGCCGTGGATGGCCGCGGCACCGGTGTCGCCGGAGGTGGCGCCGAGGACGTTGATCGCCTCACCGCGGACGCGACACTGGTGGCCGTAGAGCTCGCCGAGCAGTTGGAGCGCGAAGTCCTTGAAGGCGAGGGTCGGCCCGTGGAAGAGCTCCAGCACGTGCAGCCCGGGCCGCAGCGTGCGGAGGGGCGCGATGTCCGGATGCGTGAAGCGGGGGTAGCTCGCGGCGACGAGAGTGCGGAGGGTGTCGGGCGGGATATCGGTGGCGAACCGGGCGAGAAAATCCGCGCAGAGCCCGGGGTAGTCGAGCGCGGCGAGGCGCGGCAGGTCGCCAGAGAGGTCCGGCAGCGACTCGGGCAGGTAGAGCCCGCCATCGGGCGCAAGGCCGGTGGCGACGGCGTCGCTGAAGCCGAGCGGCGGGGTCTGCCCGCGGGTGCTCAGGAACCGCATCGGACCGTCCCTCAGGCGCCGGCGTCGAGGCCGAAGGCGGTGTGGGCGGCGCGAGCAGCCTCGTCGGCGCGATCCTTGGCGATGATGACCGAGATCTTGATCTCCGAGGTGCTGATCAGCTCGAGATTGATCCCGGCGCGAGCGAGCGCGTCGAAGAGCGTAGCGGCGACCCCACTGTGGGTACGCATCCCGACCCCGACCACCGAGAGCTTGGCGATGCGCTCGTCGAACGAAACCTCCCCGCCGGTCTCGCGGAGGGCGGGCGCGAGGGCGGCGACGGCGCGGTCCTTCTCCGAGAGCGGGACGGTGAACGACAGGTTCGCCAGCCCGCCGCGGCCGACGTTCTGCACGATCATATCCACGTTGATACTGGCCTCCGCCAGCGCGCGGAAGACGCGGGCGGCGGTGCCGGGCTTGTCGGCGATGCTGCTGACGACGACCTTGGCCTGGTCCTTGTCGACGGCGACGCCGCGGACGACGACCTTCTCCATATAGGCGACTTCCTGTTTCACGATGGTACCTGGGTTTTGGTTAAAGGAGGAGCGGACCTCGAAGACGACGCCGTACTTAGCGGCAAACTCGACCGAGCGGGTCTGCATCACCTTAGAGCCGAGCGAGGCCAGCTCGAGCATCTCGTCGTAGCTAATTTCCGGCAGCTTGCGGGCGGCGGGGACCACGCGGGGGTCGGCGGTGTAGACCCCGTCGACATCGGTGTAGATCTCGCACTTGTCGGCTTGGATGGCAGCGGCGAGGGCGATGGCGGTGAGGTCGGAGCCGCCGCGGCCCAGGGTGGTGACCTGGCCGTCGTCGTTGATGCCTTGGAAGCCGGCGACGATGATGACGTTGCCGTCGGCGAGGTCCTTCTCCAGCGGGGCCGCGTTGATTGTGCGGATCTTGGCCTTGGTGTGGACCTTGTCGGTGAAGATGCCGGCCTGCGCGCCAGTGTAGCTGACGGCGCGGACGCCGATGCCGTGGAGCGCCATCGCAGTGAGGGCGATGGTCTCCTGCTCGCCGATGGCAAGGAGCTGGTCGAGCTCGCGCTCGCTCGGCAACGGGCAGAGGGCCTTGGCGCGAGCGAGGAGCTCGTTGGTGACGCCGGCGCGGGCGGAGACCACGACCACCAGCTCGTTGCCGGCATCGCGGGTGGCCTTGATGCGGCCGGCGACGTTCTTGATACGATCGACGTCACCCACGGAGGTGCCGCCGTACTTCTGGACGATGCGAGCCATACGGGGAAGAGTCAGGGGCCGAAGTCGCCGATGCGGAGCAGCACCGGATCCTCGAGGACGGCAGAGAGGGCGCGGAGCCGGCGGAGCGTGCGCCCGATCGCGCGCTCGTCGCTCTCGTGCGTCGTGAGCACCAGAGAAGCGGCGCGCGGGCGGTCAGCCGGGCCCTGGATGACGGTGGCGATGCTGACGCGGTGGCGGGCCATCGCGGAGGCGACACGGGCGAGGACGCCCGGCTGATCGCGGACGGTGAGGCGCACGTAATACCGGCTGCGGATGCGTTCCGGCGGGGCGAGGCGGCAGCGGCTGGAGGCGGCGGGCTCTTCGCCGGGCAGGTGGGCGCCCTTGCCGTGGCGCAGGAGGGAGGCGGCGTCGGCGAGGTCGCTGATGACCGCGCTGGCGGTGGCGTCACGGCCCGCGCCACGGCCACTGTAGAGGGTCGTGCCCACGACGTCGCCGCTGACGGAAACCGCATTGAAGACCCCGTTGACGTTGGCGATGACGTCGCCGGCGGGGAGCAGCGTGGGGTGGACGCGGACACAGAGTTCGTCGCGCCGGAAGTCGCGCGTGATGACGGCGAGCAGCTTGATCCCGAAGCCCAGAGTGGCGGCGTTACGCAGGTCGGCCGGCGTGAGCCGCGAGATCCCCTCGACGATCATCTGGTCCGTGCGGACCCAGACCCCGTGGGCGAGCCAGGCGAGCACCGCGGCCTTGTGGGCGGTGTCCCAACCATCGACGTCGAGCGACTCGTCGGCCTCGGCGTAACCGAGCCGTTTGGCGTCGGCGAGAACCTCGGCGTAGGGGGCGCCCTGCTCCTTCATCCGCGTAAGGATGTAGTTACAGGTGCCGTTAAGGATCCCGTAAATCCGCGGGAAGCGGTTGGCGACGAGGCCCTCGCGGAGGGCCTTGATGATCGGGATGCCGCCGGCGACCGAGGCCTCGAAGAGGAAGTGGCCGCCGTGGCGGCGGGCGGTGGCGAGGATCTCGGAGCCGTGCTCGCAGATCAGGGCCTTGTTCGCGGAGACAACCACCTTACCCAGGCGCAGGGCGGCGAGCGTGACCTCGCGGGCGAGACCGGTGCCGCCCATCAGCTCGCAGACCACGGGGACCGCGGGATCGCGCGCAATCGCGAGCGGGTCCGTGCCGAGCACGCCGCGCGGGAGGCGGACGTCGCGCTTCCGCCGGGCATCGCGCACCGCGACGCGGGTGACGCGCAGCTCGACTCCGAGGCGGGCGCGGAGGAGGGCACGGTTGGCCTCCAGATGCTGCCAGACGCCTTGGCCGACCGTGCCGAAACCGCAGAGACCGAGAGGGAGGACAGGAAGGGAGCTCATCGCCGGATTAATTCTTGGGCCCGGAGCCCACTCGCAGCTCCGTACCGGCGAGCAGCCGGGAGATATTGGAGCGGTGGCGGAGGATGACGAAGCCGGCGGCGCCGCAAGCGACGCCGATCAGGAGGGCGGAACGGCCCAGCACGACGGAGGCGGTGGCGAGGGCGACGGCCCCAAGCATCGAGGAGAGGGCGACGTAGCGGAAGAGCGCGAGGGTCAGCCCGAAGACAACGAGCGCGCACCCGGCGCCCGCGGGGAACAGGACGGCGAATCCACCCGCGGCGGTGGCGACCGACTTACCGCCGCGGAAGCCGGTAAAGCACGAGAAGCTGTGGCCAAGGAGCGCCCCGACGAGGCAAATGGTGCTCAGCATTTCCAAGGACCCGGCGTCAAACGGGCAATGCTCCGGGCCCAACCAGTGCAGCAGCGGGAAAAACCCCGCGGCGAGCGCGCCCTTAGCGGCGTCGAGGAACAGCACCAGCGAGCCGGGGCCCGGACCCAGCACCCGCCGCACGTTAGTCGCACCCGCGTTGCCGCTGCCCACCTTGAAGATGTCCACCCCCTTCGCGCGCGCGACCACGTAGGCGAACGGCAGCGCGCCCAGCAGGTAGCCGGTACCGGCGGCGAGGAAGGGGACGGGGCTCATCGCGAGAACGGGCGCTTAGAGCTGCACGAACTTCGCCATCCGAATGGCGGCGTGCCCCTTGATCTCGCGCCGGGAGTCCTCGCCCGGCTCGGTGTCGACCCTCACCACCATATAGGCAGTACCGCCAGGGGTGAGGCGCGACAGGGACATATCGGCGATGTTAACGTTGGCGCGGCCGAGGATGGAGCCGATTGTCCCCACCATCCCGGGCTGATCGACGTTCTCCAGCACCAGCAGCTTGCCCTCGGCGGCGACCTCGACCTCGCGGCCGTTGATCCCGACGATGCGCGGCAAGTTGGCCTTGCCGATCAACGTACCCGCAGCGGAGTGCACCTGGCCCTCGGGCGTGACCGCCTCCACTTGGATCAGTTCGCTGTAGTCGGCCTCGTCGGCGGACTGCGTGACTTCGGCGCGGATGCCAAGGCGCTGGAGGAGGACGGGGGCGTTGACGAAGTTGACCTCCTCGCCGCTGATGCGGCGCAGGAAGCCGCGCTCGATGGCGCGGGTGACCCCGTTGGTGTCGTGCTGCACCAGCTTGCCCCAGTAGGTGATGCGAAGCTGGGCGATCTGGGGCGGGGCGATCTGCTGGACGAGCGTGCCCAGCTTAGCGCCGAGGTCGAGGTAGGGCGCGAGCACTTGCAGCGTGGCCGCGTCGATCGAGGGGACGTTGACGGCGTTGCGGATCACGCCGCCGCGGAGCACGTCGGCGATCTGCTCGGCGATCTCGATGCCCACCGATTCCTGGGCCTCCGCGGTGGAGGCGCCGAGGTGAGGGGTGAGGACGACATTCGGGAGCGAGCGCAGTTCGCTATCCTTGGCGAGGGGCTCGTCCTCGAAGACATCGAGCCCGGCGGCGGCGACCTGGCCGGACTTCAGCGCGGCAATAAGAGCGGCTTCCTTGATGATCCCGCCGCGGGCGCAGTTGAAGATACGCAGCCCGCGCTTGCAGCGGGCGAACGCCGCCTCGTCGATCATATACCGCGTGTCCTCGGTCAGCGGCATATGGACCGTGATGTAGTCGGCCTGCCGAAGGACCTCGTCGAGCGTGACGCCCTCGACCTGCATCGCCTTGGCGCGGCTGGGCGCGAGGTAGGGATCGTAGGCGAGCACCCGCATCCCGAAGGCCTGCGCGCGCTTGGCGACCTCGCCGCCGATGCGGCCGAGGCCCACGATGCCGAGGGTCTTACGGAAGAGCTCGATGCCAGAGAACGACTTGCGATCCCACTGGCCGGCCCGCATCGAGGCGCAGGCTTGGGGCACGGGGCGGGCCCCGCAGAGCAGATGGGTAAAGGTGAGCTCGGCGGTGGCGATCGTGTTGCCCGCGGGCGTGTTCATCACGACCACGCCGTGGTTGGTCGCCGCCTCCACGTCCACGTTGTCGACCCCCACCCCGGCGCGGCCGACCACCTTGAGCAGGGGCGCGGCGCGGAAGACCTCCGCCGTGATCCGGGTCTCGGAGCGCACGGCGATGGCGTGCACGTCACGCACCAACTCAAGCACCTTCTCCGGGGACGAGCCATAGGCCTCGACGACCTCAAAGCCCGGCTGCTGGCGCAGAAAGGCGACTCCCTTGGGCGAGATCTTGTCGGCAACGAGGACTTTCATCGGGAAAAATGACACCGAGCGAAATCCCTGCCGTCGGCCCTAGCAAGGAAAAGGTTTGGCCGGGGACGGGTGAAAAAAAACACCCGGAGCGACGCGCCCCGCCTTTGACAACCGCGGGCCCGCGCGACCAACTGCCCGGCGGCCGGCCACTCGCCGTCCCGCCCCCTTCGTCCGTTTATGATGATTTGCCCCCCACCCCTGCTCCGCCTCCGGTTCGCCCTCGCACTCGCCCCCGCTCTCCTGCTCCTCGCCGGTTGTGGCGGCCAGGCGCCCGCCGGCGGCGGGGGCAAGGCGGGCAAAAGCGCCAAGGGTGGCGCCGCCCCCGTGCTGGTCGCGGCGGCGGAACGGAAGGTCGTGCCCCTCGCCCTCGAGGCGATCGGGGCCGTGGAGCCAATCCGCACCACCGCCGTCCGTTCCCAAGTGACCGGCACCCTGCTCAAGCGGGTCATTCGCGAGGGACAGGACGTCAAGCAGGGCGACCTGCTCTTCGAGATCGACCCCCGCCCGTTCCGGAACGCGCTGCAGTCGGCCGAGGCCGATTTGCAGAAGGTGCGCGTGCAACTGGAGACCGCCCGGGCGCAGGTGGCCCGCTACCGGGGCCTGACCGCGGACCAGATGGTGTCGAAGGAGCAATTCGAGAAGATCAATGACGCCGCGCGCGCGCTCGAGGCCGAGTCGCTCTCCGTGGAATCACGGCTCGCCACCGCCCGGATCCAGCTCGAGTACTGCTCGATCCGCGCCCCCCTCGCCGGCCGGGCCGGCCAGATCACCCTCCACGAGGGCGACATCGTGCGCGGCAATGACACCGGCGCGCCCCTCACCACCATCCATCAGCTGAGCCCGATCAACGTCACCTTCGGTGTGCCCCAACAGTACCTTGGAGCCCTCCAGCGCTACCGCGCGGCCGGCCAGCTCGCCGTCGCCGCCACCCCACCCGGCGCGGACGAGAAGCCCGAGCAAGGCGAGCTGACGTTCCTGGACAACGCGGTTGAGTCCGCCACCGGCACGCTCCGCCTCAAGGCCGCCTTCCCCAACCCCGCGCAGCGGCTCTGGCCCGGACAGTTCGTGACCGTAGCGCTGACCCTCGCGAACCCCGAGGTGATCGCGATCCCCACCAGCGCCCTCCAGACTTCGCAGGCCGGCCAGTACGTTTACGTCGTGAAGTCCGACCGCACCGCGGAGCTCCGGCCCGTGACCATCGAGCGCACGGTCGGCGCCGAGGCGGTGATCGCCCAGGGCCTCGCGCCCGGCGACAAGGTCGTCACCGAAGGCCAGCTGCGGGTGGTTCCGGGCCGCGCGGTCGACATCCGCGAACCGGCGAGCGGCCCCCGCCCCGCCGCGAAAGCCGCCAAGAGCCCGAAAGAGGGCAAGGGCGGGAAGGAGGCGACGCAGCCGTGAATATCCCCGAACCCTTCATCCGCCGACCGGTGATGACGACCCTCGTCACCGCCGCCATCACCCTCTTCGGCTGGATGGCCTACCAGAAGCTGCCGGTTAACGACCTGCCCAGCGTAGACTTCCCCGCCATCTCCGTCTCGGCCAGCCTGCCCGGGGCCAGTCCGGAGACGATGGCGGCCTCGGTGGCCACCCCGCTGGAACAGCAGTTCTCCAGCGTCGCCGGCATCGAGGCGATGACCTCCGTCAGCTCCCTCGGCAGCACGCAAATCTCGATCCAGTTCAACCTCGACCGGAACATCGACGCAGCGGCCCAAGACGTGCAATCGGCGATCGCCGCCGTCCAGCGCCGGCTCCCGCGGGATATGCCGAACCCGCCGACGCTGCGGAAGAACAACCCGGCGGACGACTCGATTATGCTGCTCTCGCTGACCTCCGAGACGCTGACGCTCTCGGAGGTGAACGAGTACGCCGAAACGATCCTTGCCCAGCGAATCTCGACCGTCGACGGCGTGTCGCAGGTCGGCGTGCTCGGAGCCCAGAAGTACGCGGTGCGGGTGCGGCTCGACCCGCGGGCGCTGGCGGCCCGAGGCATCGGTATCGACGAGGTGCGTTCCGCCCTCGACAACAACAACGTCAACCTCCCGGCCGGTACGATCGACGGCGCGCATAAGGCGACGACCCTGCTGGCGACCGGGCAGCTGAAGAATGCCGAGGGTTTCCGTCAGGTGATCGTCAGCTACCGCAACGGCGCGGCGGTGCGCCTAGGCGACGTGGCGCGGGTGGAGGACGGGGTGGAGAACGAGAAGTCGGCCAGCTGGTTCGACCAGCGCCTCCGCGAGGACGGGACTGAGGATCCCGAGTTCGCCACCGGGGCGAACCCGCGCCGGGCTATCCTGCTCTCCGTCCAGCGCCAGCCAGGGATGAACACCATCGCGGTCGTCGACGGGATCAAGGCGCTGCTGCCGGCGTTCCAGGCGCAGCTGCCGGACTCGATCAAGCTGGAGGTGTATCTCGACCGCTCGGAAGCGATCCGTGAGTCGGTCCGCGACGTGAAGTCCCACCTGCTGATGGCGATCCTGCTCGTGGTGTTGGTGATCTTCCTGTTCCTCCGCACCCTTTCGGCGACGATCATCCCGAGTATCGCAATGCCGATCGCCATCGTCGGCACCTTCGGGGTGATGTACTTCTGCGGCTTCAGCATCAACAACATCTCCCTGCTGGCCCTCACGCTCTCGGTGGGCTTCGTCGTCGACGACGCCATCGTGATGCTCGAGAACATCGTCCGCCACATCGAGGCGGGCGAGCACCCGATGACGGCCGCACTGAAGGGCTCCCGCGAGATTGGCTTCACCATCATTTCGATGACGATCTCGCTGGTGGCGGTGTTCATCCCGGTGCTCTTTATGGGCGGGATCCTCGGTCGCCTGCTGCACGAGTTCGCGGTGACGATCGGCGCCGCGATTTTGGTCTCGGGCGTGGTCTCGCTGACGCTCACGCCGATGCTCTGCAGCCGCTTCCTGCGGCCCCGCGCGCACGACCACCAGCCGGGCCGATTCTACGTCGCGATGGAGCGGATCTTCGACGCCAGCGTCCGCCTTTACGAGCGCACGCTGCGCACTTCGCTCCGCTTCCGGGGCACCGTGCTCGCAGTGGCCGCGGCGACGGTCGGCCTGACGCTCTGGCTGCTGGTCATCGTGCCCAAGGGCTTCATCCCGACGGAGGACGGCGGCCGCCTGATGGTCTCGATCGAGGGCGCGCAGGACGCCTCCTTCGAGGCGATGGTGCGCAATCAGCGGGCGGTGATCGCGGCCGTCCGGAGCAACCCCCACGTCGACAGCGTCTCGGCCTCAGTGGGTTCCTTCGGGCGTTCCGGTAGCGGCAGCGGCAACACCGGACGAATGTACATCGGCCTCGTTTCGCGCGACCGACGGCCCCACGCCAGCGTGGTGGCGCAGCAACTGCGCGCGGATACTGCCACCATCCCGGGGGTAAAGGTGTTCCCGCAGGTGCCGCCCGCCATCCGGCTGCAGAGCCGGGGCTCCTCCTCGGTCTTCCAGTACACGCTTTACGGCAGTGACCTCCAGGAGCTGTACAAGATCACCCCGGAGATGCTCGATCGAGTGCGGGGGATCCCGGGCGTGATCGACGTCAACTCCGACCTCCAGATCACCAGCCCGCAGCTGATCATCGACATCGACCGCGACAAAGCTTCGTCGCTCGGGCTCAGCGCTCAGCAGGTCGAGGACACCCTCTACAGCGCGTTCGGTTCCCGGCAGGTCTCGACCATCTACACCTCCACCAACCAGTACGCGGTCATCCTCGAGCTGGATTCGAAGTACCAGCGCGACCCCGCCGCGCTCTCCCTGCTTTACCTGCGTAACCGCGAGGGGCGGCTGATTCCACTGGAGGCGGTCTCGCGCATCCGGCCCACGGTAGGGCCGCTGACGGTGGCCCATATGGGCCAAGTGCCAGCGGTCACGATCACCTTCAACCTTGCCGACGGCACCGCGCTGAGCGAGGCGACGACCGAGATCGAGCGGATCGCCCGCGAGGTGCTGCCGCCGACGGTATCCGGGACGTTTCAGGGCGCCGCCGCCGCCTTCACCAGCTCGCTCAACGGCCTCGGCTGGCTGCTGCTGGTCGCGGTGCTGGTGATCTACTTGGTCCTCGGGATGCTCTACGAGGACTTCATCCACCCGATCACGATCCTCTCCGGCCTGCCGGCGGCGACCTTCGGGGCGATTGCCACGCTGCTGGCCTTCGGGCAGGAGTTGAACATCTACGGCTACGTGGGGCTGATTATGCTGATCGGCATCGTGAAGAAGAACGCGATTATGATGATCGACTTCGCCCTCGACGCGCAGCGCCACCACGGCAAAGCGCCGGCCGACGCCATCTTCGAGGCCTGCATCGTGCGCTTCCGGCCGATTATGATGACCACCTTCGCGGCGCTCGCCGGTACGCTGCCGATCGCGCTCGGCTGGGGCGCCGGTGCGGACTCCCGCCGCACCCTCGGCCTCGCCGTCTGCGGCGGCCTTGTCGTCTCCCAACTGCTCACGCTCTACATCACCCCGGTCTTCTACCTCTACCTCGAACGCTTCGCCCGGCACCTGACGCCGCGATCCGTGGCGGACTACGAGCGCGAGGCCGCGGCCGCGACGCAACCGGGGATCGCCAAATGAGCCTGCCCCGCCGGCGCTTCCTCCTGCTCGCCTTCCTTGCGGCCGGTGCCGCCGCCAGGGCGGCCCCCGCCAAGTGGGCCGCGTCGATCGACGCCTTCACCCGCGCCGACGCCGCGAACCCGCCGCCCCGCGACGCCGTGCTCTTCGTGGGCAGTTCCTCGATCGTCCGCTGGAAGAGCCTCGCGCGGGATTTTCCGGAAGTGCGGGTAGTTAACCGCGGCTTCGGCGGCTCGGAACTGGCCGACAGCGTCCACTATCTCGACCGCCTCGTACTCCCGCACCAGCCGCGCGTGGTGGTGCTCTACGCTGGGGAAAATGACCTACAGGCCGGCGCCACCGCGGAGGAGGTGCACGCGCGCTTTCAGGCTTTCCGCCAAGGACTCCACGCCGCACTGCCGCGGACCCGGCTGGTCTTCATCGCGATCAAGCCCAGCCCGTCCCGCGCGAAGATCCGGCCGCAGATCGACCGGGCCAACGCGCTGATCGCGGCGACCTGCCGCGAGGATCCCCGGCTGGCCTTCGCCGACGTCGTGCCGCCGATGCTCGACGCCGCCGGGCAGCCGCGGCCGGAACTGTTCGTCGCGGACCGGCTCCACCTCAGCGAGGCCGGCTACGCGGTGTGGCAACCGATCGTCGCGCCCCTGCTGCGCTGAGTCGGGATCGGCGGTAAGGCGCGCTTGCCCGCGCCGGCGCCACCCCGCTGAATGCCGCGTGGTCCCGCCCCCCGAATCCCCCGCCGCGCGCCTCGCGCGCCAAGTCGAATTCCTGGTCGAGTGCGACCGCCTGAAGGAGATCTGCCGGCAGACGCTCGTCACCGGCAGCCGACGGCGCGAGAACGACGCCGAGCACTCTTGGCACCTCTGCCTGTGCGTCCT
>Ga0315899_10006664_pt1 | contig 12454 bp, 9 predicted proteins | sample LakEriMetagenome_2_FD_203518 | JGI IMG/M metagenome (GOLD analysis project Ga0315899, IMG submission 203518) | Freshwater fungal communities from buoy surface, Lake Erie, Ohio, United States - Buoy 4 MA112 | ecosystem: Environmental > Aquatic > Freshwater > Lake | place: USA: Lake Erie, Ohio... | reverse complement strand
TGCGCCCCGAAGATTGCGTTCACACCTTGATCGCAGTCCATACCGATAGCGGACTGGTGGGTTTGGGTAGTGTGTTCACCAACGACGCATTGGTCCAAGCCTCTTTGAATTTGCTGAAGCCGCTCTATATGGGGGAGAGTGCACTCGAGCCAGAACGCGTTTCCGAGAAGCTGCATCAGCACATGTTCTGGTTGGGGCGAGGTGGATCCATAACACACGCGATCAGTGGCATCGACATCGCATTGTGGGATCTGTTAGGCAAAGCCACAGGTCAATCGGTGGGACGTCTATTGGGAGGTCGGTATCGCGAACGAATTCAGCCGTATGCATCGTTGCTAATGCAGGAGCCAGCTTTCATGCGAGACAGTTTACTAGCGGTCAAATCGCAAGGTTTCCGGGCCTTTAAAATTGGCTGGGGACCGTTTGGCAGAAAGAGTGCAGCGATGGACGAAGCGATTGTCGAGGCGGCGCGTGAGGCGATTGGACCGGACTGTCGTTTGATGGTAGACGCTGGTGGCAGTGACGCGTATTGGAGCAATGGTTACAAATGGGCGTTGCGGACAGCCCAGATGTTAGCGAACTACAACGTCCATTGGTTTGAAGAACCTTTGCAACCCGATGCACTGGACGATTTTGTTTTATTGCGTGAGCATTCACCAATCAACATCGCAGGTGGTGAGGTTCTTACTCGCAGACAATCGTTTCAGCCATGGCTCGAAGCGCGGGCATTTGATATTGTTCAGCCCGATGTGACCAAGGTCGGAGGCATTAGCGAGGAGCGTCGAATCGCTTGGATGGCGCAAGACCATGGTGTTCAGTTTATTCCTCATGGTTGGAACACAGCGGTAGGTTTGGCGGCTGATTTACAACTAGCTACCGCGTTCTCAGGAACAGAGTTCGTCGAGTATTTGACCGGTTCCCCATTTATAGATGAGATAACCATAGGTGGCTGGCAGCTCGATGCTGAGGGGATGTTAACCATCCCATCCGAGCCTGGTTTAGGACTAGAGCTCGATCCTGAAGTAATCGCCAAATATTCCGGTGTCACCAACCTGCTGTGACCGAAGCGAATTTAAGAACCTAACTCCCTACTTGGTCGCGTAAGGTTTAAGGGAAATTCTGGTTGAAGAAATACATGCTAGAATTCCATGATTTCCTTCTACTCTTGGTGCTTTCTGGGCTATGATTTTTGGATCTATCTTAACGAGCCAAAACTATAGAACCTCTTAGTCTTTTCATGAGCGATTACGAAAGACATGTACGGGAGGTATATAGTAGGATTAGGTCGAGCTATTAGATCGAATTAGGCGATGACTCATCAACACGATTTTCCTGAACGACCAAACGAGATCCAGAAAAGTTTAAGGGCATCGTTGGTGTGTGGTGGCATTTTCTGTGTATTACTAGTTGTGTATGCCTCCATCGTCCCCTTGGAATTTAGACCGTTACCATGGGCAGAATCGATGGAGCGATGGCTTTCTATCCCATGGCTTGAACTGAGCGTTTGGGAGCGAGCAGACTGGATCGCCAATACTCTAATTTTTATCCCACCTACTTTCTTGATATGTGGTTATATCTGCTCGTCTCGAAATGTTGGAAGAAGCGTCTTGTTTTTCCAAGTCACGATTTGGTTCGTCTTTATGGCATTGTTAGTCGTGGGAATCGAGCTTATTCAAATTTGGTTTCCACCCCGTACGGTCTCGTGGAACGATATTGTTGCAGGAGTCGTCGGAGTACTTTTGGGAGTGTTAGGTTGGCTATTTCTGGGACCATTTATCATAAAATGGTTTTCGGGTCTGCTTCAGAAACCATCCGTATCCAACAAGGTAGCCAGCGTAGTTATCGCTGTGATGTTGGCATGTGTTCTCTACAGTTTGTATCCATTTGACGTGGTCTTTTCTCTTGCCGAGTTAGAGGAAAAAAGACTTCAAGGTCGACTGCGATGGTGGACTGATACTACATCATGGGGATTGCTGAGTATTCTTCAGAGTTGGATACTGGCTGCATTGCGTATGGTTCCGTTCGGTTTGGGGCTTGGGTGGAAGACACGACCCAGGTTCGCGTTGCCAATCATCGGAGTTCTTTCAATGTTATTCGAACTGATTCAGTTACCAATTTTTTCCAAGCATTCGGCGGGAGATGAAATAGTGGCGGGGATGTGCGGTGGGCTCGCAGGATGGTGGATCGCGCAGAACGCGATTCAGCTTGTAAGGGTCTTCGAACATCCTGGAACCTGGTTGTTTTGCATCGCTACGTGGATTACGTTTGTCCCAATCACCTTCGTGGCACGTTTTCAAGTTGTGATTACCAATCCTGAAGTGATCGCGGAGCGATGGTGGGGTATGTTGACGCCTCCATTATCTCGGTACTACTACACGAGCGAGTACAGCGCCTTGACGAACCTTGCGGGCAAACTAGCAATGTTTGGTTTGCTTGGTATGTGTATTGCCGGTTATTCCCGTAGCAGACACCCCTATCCGTATCGGCGATATTTTATTGCGGGTTTATTGGTAGCAGGTTTTATAGGGTGCACGATCGAGGTACTCCAAGTCTATTTGGCCCCTTTTATTGCTGACCTTTCCGATGTGATAATTTATTTGGTCGGTTACGGTTTGGGTTTTGTGTTCGGGATTTGGTTTTTCTGGGATGGCAGTGGTCATCAAGAGGGGCGAAACAAAGCCTGACTCCGATGGTTTTTTGAAAAAGGGGATCCAACCTTCGTTAATTCGTAGCGGACGTAGCGATTCTTTGGGCGATGTTTACTGCCTTTTGAAAGGGTTGTTCCTAAAATGCAGAGCAGAGGGAAAACAGTCTACGGTGCCCATTCATGTGGTCGAAACTTCCTGAGTCGCGATGGAAGCGATTTTGTTGCATGATGCAATCATGATGGAAAGGATTCCCTGACATGATCTCCGAAAAACCGGAACTCCGTGTACTGCTCGGCCGTTTCTGGATCGTAGTGGTTTTGATTGTTGGCCTAGGCCTTTCGACGGGATGCAACTCAATTCTTTTCAAGATTCGGGGAATTCCTGCAAGCGAGATTCCCAACTCGCTCCGTCCACTAACTCGCAACAATCGAGTTCCTATCGACTACAGGTTCTTAGGCCAGATGCCACCTGAAGTTTACCGTGTAGATTCCGGCGACGTGCTTGGCGTTGCAGTAGACGGCATCTTTCCTTTCAGCCCGCCAACGGCACCACCGGCGGCACTACCTGTGAACTTTCCTGACTCTGGCAATCCTATGCCTCCCTCGACCGGTTTTCCAGTCGTCGTTCAACAGGACGGAACAATTCAGCTTCCGGGTATTGACCCTTTTTCTGTAAGAATGATGACGATCGAGGAAATCCGACGGGCGATTTCCGACGCGTATCGAAAGTCAAGAGTAATTCGGGACGAGAAGATTTATCCGATAGTAAGCCTGATTAAAACCCGTATTTACAACGTCTCCGTTATTCGACGAGATTTGGATATGGGGAGCCAATCGATCCAACTCGATGCGTACCGAAACGATGTACTCCATGCTCTTCTTAAGAGTGGGGGGTTACCAGGCGAAAGAGCGAAGGATCAAGTCACTATCCTAAGGTATTCTTCATTAAGACCGAATACTAACACGTCTAACGAAAGACAATCATACGCGCCTACCAATTCAGATACTTCATACGCCTACTGGGATATGGCTCAGACTCTCCCGTTAACTGTCCCGGAGGGAAGTGATTTTACTTACGGACTAGGGGAGTCGATTCTGAATGAAGGTGATATCTTATATATTGAGAATCGAGAGACAGAGGTTTTTTACACCACAGGTATGCTTCCCGCAGGACAGCATCTGCTTCCACGGGATTACGATATAGACATATTTGAAGCAATGTCGATAGCGGGTTACTCCTACGGATCTGGTGGTGCTGCGGGAGGAAACTTGGTAGGGATTACTGGTGTCAGCCCTACGCAACTCTTCGTGTTCCGTAAAGACCCTAATGGCAATCAAATCACCATCAAGGTGGATTTAGAAAAAGCAATTTGTGATCCTCGTGAGAGGTTGATTGTTAAAGCTGGCGACAAACTTCTTCTTCGTTACAACGCTAAGGAAGAGATTGCCAATTTCGGGATCTTCTCCATCTTCACGTTTGGATTCCAGCAGTTGTTGCAAAACTAGTTTGGTGGAACCGATGCCTATCGAGATTCACAGGACGTTTGCCGAATGGCCTGAGATTGATCCGGGCGTTCGGTACCCTCGCTTGAATGCGCATTGCGTAGAGTGGTATCGTGCAGTCTCTGAGGGTCTGCATCACCCATGCTACCTTCTGGTTCAGCGCGGACAGGATGGCAAGCCTCATGGATTGCTTCCTTTGCAGTTGGTCAAGAGCATGGCGTTCGGTAAATTCCTGGTCAGCCTTCCTTACGTGAATACCGGCGGAGTCTGGGCGGAGAACGAATCATGTGCCAAAGAACTGGTTTCAGCCGCTTGTGACCTAGCGGATGAACTCGATGTGCGGTATCTGGAGCTTCGTCATGAGACGCTCATCGATCATCCGCGTTGGACGATGCAGCGGACGGACAAGGTGCACATGCGATTGCCCCTACCAGCCACGGTGGAGGAACTTAACCGTTCGTTCAAGTCGAAGCTGCGTAGCCAACTTAAGAAGATTGCAATGCTTCCCTTCCAGCTCCATTGGGGTGGCCGAGAACTTTTAAGAGATTTTTACGCGATCTTTTCGCATAATATGCGGGACTTGGGGACTCCCGTCGTCTCTCGAAAACTATTCGAATCGATCCTGAGCGAGTTTTCCGATCGAGCGGAGCTCTGTGTGGTCAAACTATATGGTAATCCATTGGCTACCGCGTTATTGGTTCATCAAAATCAGGTTACTGAAGTCCCTAGTGCTAGTAGCCTGAGGGTCCACAACGCCACGGGCGTAAACATGTGGATGTATCATCATTTGCTCATGCGGGCCATAGACCGTAACAGCATTATGTTTGACTTTGGTCGCAGTTCGATCGATAGCAACACCTACCGTTTCAAGGCTCAGTGGAATGCAATCCCGTTCCCATCGGTATGGCAGTACTACGTACGCCGTGGATCCGCTAACGACATGCGACCAGAATCCTCCCGCAATCGGCAATTGATACGGATTTGGAAACGGTTACCCGTGGGGTTTACCCGCTGGATCGGTCCCTCAATCGTCCGAGGGATCCCTTGATCGCAGAAAGATCAATAGCGCAATCCCTCTCGGAAAAGTATAAAAAAAAAGGCTGACGGAATTCCGTCAGCCTCTATATTTCAAGCCGAAAGGTCGATCGCTTAAATTTCCAGGCTCTTTCGCTCGCTAGCTCGGCGACGACGCCATGCCATGAGAGAACCCGCCGACATCAATCCGAAAATAGCAATCGAACTTGGTTCCGGAATGACGCTTGCGCTCACGGTCGAGTTCTGAGTAATGGTGAACGTCGTGAGCGACCCTGCCGCCAAATTGGCCGTAGTACTAACAAAATTCGTCGAGACATTTACCAAATCGCTTCCGCTGATCGATCGGTTAAGTTGGGACGGCGCGTAGTCGATAGAAACCGCACCCTGATTGATCTGGACTCGGAATTCATTGCTTGCTTGCCCGATACCCGTGGTCTGCATCGCGAGATTCCCAGTGAACGCCAAGCGGTACTGGCCCGCTTGATTGATATTCACCGTGAAAATACTGGTACCACCTACGTTGCCGTTAGCAAGTCCGGAGACGCCGGCCAAATCGTTGAGTTCAGCAAGGGTTGCGGTGCCGATGCTTCCGTTAATGATCGTTGTGCCCGTTCCTTGCGTATCGCCACGCGCGAAGCTATTCGTAGAAGACGGTCCGATCGCGGTTAAGGGAAGTGCCCCACCTTCGGCAGGGATGGACATGCCAGTAGAGGTGACGAAGCTCTGTGGTGCGTTCCAAGAACCAGAAACGATACCCGACGCTTGGGTGGTACCCCCGAGGGTTGCCGAAGATTGGGATGTGATTACGCTGGCGGCCAGGGTTGCTTGCGTGTTAGTCGCATCCACCCAAGACGTTCCATTAAAAAACTGCAACCGCACGTTGGTCGCATTCATGATCGAACTGCCAAACGCGGCAGCCCGTCCCTGTGACGTCGTGTTAACAAACGCCGCGCACAGAGCGAAGACAAATAGTAGTGATCTCATAGTTAATCCGTAAAACAAATAAAGGTAAGTACATTAAAAATCAGCAAACAAGTCTGCTGTTTGAATGGGTACCTTCATGCTCCGCCATGAGAATCGAATGGCCTCTCCGGGAGGGATAGCCAACCGCAATGGTTGCGAATCTAGTTGGATGTCCATACGTCTGGAACCTAGACAGCAAGGAACCGAAATACTCTGTCCAGAAACCGATGGGGACTCCATCGATCCCGTGAAGGGAGACAAATCTATCGTTGGTGGTGTCCCTTCGTCGCTGGCTGGTGCAGTAGTGCAGGCGAAATCGTCGGGTGACTGCCAAGTCATTTCCCACTGGATTGCAGCCATCCCCGATTGGCAGCAGCAAGCCAGCATCAGCAGGCTCGCAACCAATTGAAGAAGGGACTGAGGACTCATAGTGTGACACGTGGGGAAATGGTCTGGGTTAACGTGTGATTATAGTCAGCCATGTTCGGCAGGTCCAAGCTTTTTTTGGCATCTTCGTCGCGAATCCCGTCCTGGTCCGTCAGGACGCTCAACGCAGAGGGATTTCTTTGCAGCGGCCAGATTTCGACAGCATATTCCGGTAAACAGCGGCGATTTTCTGCATTCGGGCATCGAAACCATATTGGCAGACAACTCGGCGTCGGGCTTCAGCGGCCATAATCGCACCCCGGTTCGGATCTCTGACCGCTGTGTGTATGGACTGGATTAGCCCTTTTTCCTGGTTGGCTTCGATGAGATAGCCTGTTTTTCCAGGTTCGATCAAGTCTGCGATACCTCCGACGTTGGTTGCGATCGCTGGGGTCTCCATCGCCATGGCTTCCAGTAGGACATTGGGGAGCCCTTCGCGGAGACTGTTGAGTACGAACAGGTCCATGGCTTGATAGAAAGGACGCAGATTGGAAACTTGGCCGAGGAGTCGAATCGAATCATTCTGGGCGCAAGATTGGATTTGCTGCGCCAAGCGCGGCCGGTCAGGGCCGTCGCCAGCGATCCAAAGATCGACCGGGAGCCCCTGCTGTTGCAAACTAGCAACGGCTTGGATGAGCTCGAAAAAGCCTTTCTCTGGAGACAGTCGACCGACGCTTCCAATCAAAAAACGATCTGGCCTAGCCAATATAGATGCCTTGGCTGATGGCGGATCTTCCTCACGACGGAACGATTCGGTATCGATGGCATTAGGAACAAAATGCAAGCGATGGTCGGGAATGCCTAGGCGTTGGCATTCCTCGTAAAGATCCCTTGAAACGCAGATCAAGGTCTCGAAGTACTTTAGAAAATGTTGATCGATCCGTTTATACAAAGGCATTCGCCCCGTCATATCGGTCCATCCGTGCAGCATGGTGGCCAGTCGACAACGAAACAGTTTTCGAACGCACCATGCGATCACGTTGGATTTGTAATCGTGCGCTTGGAGAATGTCGACTTTCAGTTGTCGGCACAGTTGGACGACACGAAAAACAAGTCTCAAATCGAAGGGTCCATGGTCGTCCAGCAAGAACAGAGGGCACTGTGACGCGATCGCGCGATCTTGAAGTGATTCTCGAATTGGGTCGTTGGGCGGGCAAAGATAAGCAACGCTTGCATCGAAGCCATGGGATTGAATGAACCTAGGGGAGTTGAGAATGGTTTTCTCAGGCCCACCGCCTGTGCCAGCGCAGACTCGCAAATGGAGTACGCGTGGTCTCCAGTCATGCCCCATGACGCACCATCCTGTAGAAATCGTCGGCCTTGTGCTGCCAGCTTTCTTCTGTGAGCTTTTGGCGCGCATTGAGTTGCTCTGCCGAGATTCCATGCTCGATACGATAGCGTATGGCCTGTACCAGTTCCTCGGCGGTATCGATTACGTCGCACGCTTCGGACCACGGTGCAGTCGATGGTAATCTTCGAACCACTGCGGGGCGACCGGTCGCAAGATACTCTTTTAGTTTAAGAGGTTGCATCGCATAGGTTAGAGGGGTCTTCACGTAGGGCATAATCAAACAGTCCGCCGATTGTGCCATGGCAGATAGTTGCCGGATATCTACTGGCGGAAGGAAATGAACATTTGGCAGCGAGCGTAGGGCAGGATCCGGTTGCTGCGTCGGACCGACCAGAACAATCGATAGCTCGGGATACCTAGTAGCCAGATGGCTCAACAGTGGAGTGTCTAGTCTGCGATCAATCACACCCCAAAACAGGGCGGTCGGGCCGGCTATGGGGTGGGGCCAACGGAACGTGACAGTTCCAGGGACCTGCCACGCTTCGAGATCCACCCCATGAGTGCATAGCTCCGCGTGGCGTCCTAGCCTGTGCAATCGATCCCGGAGAGAAATGCTGGCCGCGATTAGGGTATCGGTTCGGCGGATCACGCATTCCTCCATGCGTCCCATCGTGTTTTGATCGAGGCCTGGCCATTGCGAAAAATCATCGACGCAATAGTAGACCCATCGATCGACTGGAAGTTGTCCTATCAAATCAGCAACGATCGGGATCGTGGTCAGGGCGATCGAAGGGCGGGGACCATGGGACAAAAGATGGCGCAATTGAGTTCTCAATAGCCATCGATTCCAAGTCCGATCCCAGCCTCGTTTAAACCAAGGCCACATCCAGGGAGATACGACGCGAGGACGGCGGTCGTCTTTGTCGGCATCGACTATTCGCGTTTTTAGTTTCGCAGCTTGATACAGTTTTCCTAACACACGATCAAAGGTCGCTCGGTCCACTCGGGGAGGCCGCATTCCGATCGTATTGACCCAGGTCACTTCAATGCGATCCAGCAATTGACGGGTCAAATACTGACAGCTCGATGGATGTCTCCCCCAATCATCGGAAAAGATCAACCAGTGCTCGCAATTGTTGGTATTCGTCACGCGGCCCCGCTATTCAAGGATGACCATAGGTTTTTTATCGCAGCAGCATAGCCGCGATGAAAGATAGCGCCGTGATCGCCAGTAGAGTAGAAATGGCCATCGCCATTTTCAGTCGGCGGACCGCGCGTGTTCGCTGAGACACGAAAGGGAGGCGTGCGGGGAAATGATCGAGCCTCGAAGGTCGCGGATGATCGGATGAATTATTTTTCGGGTCGACAAACCATGATCGTTGCCAACCGAAGTGCATCAACAGAACTGTCGGTCGGCACAACCGATGGGAAGGCATCGAACGAAGTGTCGTGCATGCATATTGGAAGAAATAATCTGCTTTGGCTTGGAATCGCTCCTGCTCTTCGGTAGACCCCGGATTCAACCAGGCTAAATATTGAAGAATGTGCCATTTGCGCATGTCCTGGGCTGCCCAGGTTTCATTTGGGTATTGCAAACGCTCGGGATGGTTGAGTGTGGGCATCTCGTTAGCCAGCATCCAACGTCCGTAGTGAACTAGGCTAGCCCACGCATAGGCATAGGCGTCGTCATGGAGTCCGCGGGCAGCCATGATATCGATGTACCTCATCAAGGCTTGAAGGAACATCGTGTAGAACCAACGCAACTCGGCATTGAGCAAATCCAATTTTCCGATGTCTTCTTCGGGGTGAACGACACGCCGGATCAACTTTTCTGCGGACTCGAGATAGGAAGAATTTTCGGTTAACTCATAACCCGTCAGCAAGGCATGTAGGGAATTACCTGAGGCGCGGCCCGGTCCGTAGTAGCCGATACCGCTTTCGATCGACAGTCCAGTATCGGAACGGGAAAGCAGGCGGAATATCGTCTTTGTTCCATCCTCGATTCGCGTTACATAATCCGCAGCCAGAATCGCCGCTTCGCGATAGTCCTGCTCTCCGGTAAGAAAGTAGGCGTGCATCCATCCTGTCGGATAATTGTGGGAAGCCGATGGGCCGCCACCGATTGCATAGACCTTGGCAAGCCCCTTTCCCGTTTTCCCCAGAGCTGATAAATCGTTTCCTCCCGGCATACGACCGAGTTGAGACAGTTTGCTCGGATAACTCCGGTGGGTCGCGATGTCTGCATCCGCATAGTGGTAGGTATGCCAAAAGAGACCACCGTTGTAGAGATTCTTGTCTCCATCGGTATGGTAGGTGTCTATATCCCAAGCATGGTCGGCCATCGCGATCATTTGGTCCCACCATTCCTGTCTTCCACTGCGTAGGTACTGGATCGCAAACGCGCCGACGCAATCGTACTGATTGTTGTAATGGGATATCAACGGAGACTCTGATTCGCCAAACACCGCTTCGTGATCGCCGTATAGATCGCCGTAGTTTCGCCATCCGTACTGATCGATCTTCTCCCGTTTGCTAATCAACGTCTCGGAGCCGTCTATCGCTCCATCGACCAACTCGACGTAATCGCGATTAGGATCTGCTGCTCGAGGTGTTAGGTGGGGCACCGCATGCGCGCTCGCGTACGATTCGGGACTCAGGGACACCCAACTCGGCGAACGATACCAAGCGAGCGATTCGGGATCTTCGGAGTTTTGGATGCACACCGCCCATTGGTGCGTTTTCTGTTCCCCTCCTTGAAGTTCGTGAAGATACCCGGATTCCTTAGGAAAAATCCCCAATCGCAGTCGATTCTCGTGAATCGAAATACACTTCGGAAAATTTTCCCAATAATCTCTCATGGCGAAAACGATTTGACTACCACCCGCAGCAATACCGGCGCGCGGGCTGGATCGTTCCCCGCGTTCACATCGATTGTCGCAATGGAGTTCGAAGCCTCGAAATGGCAATGGAACGCTCTGCGACCGGTCGATGTGATTTCGCGAATTCCAATTTTCACCGCCGCTCGAAGCTTGAAACAATTGAATGGACTGGTCGGCTTGATGACAGGGTTGATCTGGTGCTACCTGGACCCAATAGCGATACGATGTCGACGGCGAGGGGCCTGGGTACTCGATCGATAGATCGCGCATCAAGAACGATCCCTTATTTCCTAGATCCCAAGTCCCTCCCGGATGACCCGACGGTTGCGGATTTCGAATACGTAATCTTGTTATGGCGCAACCAATCCTTGGATAAAATCGTAACGTGCAACTGATTGCGATCGGACAACGCCGCTTGGAATCGGTGCGAAGATCCATCACGCCATGGAGCCTCTGAAAGATAGGACCATCTTCCTCGATTCTCCAAGCAACAGGATCGGCCGTCCAATTTAAACCTTCGCTATCGACCAAACTTAATTGAAAGGCGAGTTGCTCTGGCATCCCACACGGTTGCCCGCTACTCAATTCCTCAACGCACTGCCCAACTCCCTTGTAAACCTGGAAGCTCAATCGCTCTTCGCTAGCTCCACATTGTGGAGTGTGCAACCACTCGACACGAAGCCACTTTATTGAACCGTCTGGCCACCGCTGAAGCGGACTCGATTGGAACGGGAGCGAAACGCCTTCATGGTCTTGAAGAAGCCAACAGTCGTTTGGCGAGGTCACACCTCGAGAAAAAACCAGGCTGATTCCCATCGGCACCAGAGTCTGTGAAGAATAAGGTTTCGGATGGGAGATCAAAAGATTTATCCGGTGAACCTCCTGGGCTAGTCGTTGATCAGCGAAATCGAAAGTGGTGGACTGCATCAGGTAAATAAAAGTGATGGAGACGAGCGATGCTTACTTGTTGAGCAACGCGGAAGCCGGGTCCGACTTAGCGTGAATGGATAGACCTTCTGGACGAGCCGATCCCGATCCCTCCGTTGAACTTCGAGCCCAAGATTCCAGAAAAACGAGAGACCAAAGCCGTTCACCGTGGTTGATGTGCGTTGATGCATGTTCATCCAGCATGGTGGCTAGCACATCCGATCGAAGATATCGACTGCAGAACGAGTCCTGGGAGCGAAGGAGATCGTTAGCCAAGCATTGAAAGTCCGAGCGGCGCCAAAATTCCATAGGTAAACCGAAACCTACCTTTGGTTTTTGCATCATCTCTAGTGTTACAAACTGTTCAAAGGTTTTTCCAAGGAGCGGCTTGACGCGACCCCGCTGATGGAGCAACGAATAGGGAAATTGGCCGACTGCTTCGACCAGTTCATGATCTAGGAAAGGACTGCGGCTCTCCAATCCGTGCGCCATACTGGTGATGTCAACTTTGGCGAGGATATCGCAGGGGAGATAGGAATGAAGATCGGCCCGCATTGCGCGAATGCTTGAACGTTCGCAGGAATACTCGTTCAGATAGTCGATCAGGAAAGAGTCGTTTTCCTGAAAGCACCCGCTCTTAAGATAGTCAGGATGATAGAGCGATTCGCGTTGATACCGTGAGAAAAGGCTGACCCAGTGGCTGTAACGAGCATGAGGATCCTGGCGGAGAACTCGCAGGCGGTGTTGCAATTTGCTGATAGGACTTTCGGGATGTCGCGACGG
>Ga0315899_10006663_pt1 | contig 12455 bp, 11 predicted proteins | sample LakEriMetagenome_2_FD_203518 | JGI IMG/M metagenome (GOLD analysis project Ga0315899, IMG submission 203518) | Freshwater fungal communities from buoy surface, Lake Erie, Ohio, United States - Buoy 4 MA112 | ecosystem: Environmental > Aquatic > Freshwater > Lake | place: USA: Lake Erie, Ohio... | reverse complement strand
GCTGGCCGTTAAGTATTTTAAAGAAGAATAATTTTAGCGGTAAGATTATTCTTGCCGTTCGCGGAATGCTTGCTCCATCTGCCTTGCAGATCAAGAAATACAAAAAGAAATTATTTCTGCAAGTAGCCAAATGGCGACAAGTGTATTCCGGAATTGTGTTTCATGCTACAAATGAAACAGAACGTCAACAGGTATTGTCCGTTTTCGGAGAAGATACTCAGGTTCGTGTTGCGCCTAATTTGGCCCGTACAGATGGATATCAAGGAAATGTTCATTATCGTGCCCGAAATGAAATACTTCGGTTAGTTGCAATTGCGCGAATTTCTCCGGAGAAGAATCCATTGTTTCTCATCGAACAGTTGCAGCATTTTACGACTCCCGTTCAGTTACATTGGTATGGGCCTGTTTACGATGAACACTACAAATCGGAATGTGATGCAGCCGTAGCGAAACTGCCGGCTCATGTTCAATTTTTATGGAAAGGTGCTTTAAAATCCTCACAAATTCCGGAAGTATTGCGACATGCGGATGCCATGATTTCGCCAACACGTGGTGAAAATTTCGGACATACGATTTTAGAATCTTTGCAGGCCGGCGTTCCCGTTATTATTTCTGATCGCACTCCTTGGAATGCGATAGCGCCAAAAAACGCGGGTATTGTGGTTAGTTTAACGGATAATCGTGGTTTTGCGCATGCCATTGAAAAGTTGGCGAAAATGAATGAGGAAACCTATGCTGCATTCAGTTTGTCTGCATTGGAATTCGCTCACGAGTTTGTTGCAAATCCGGAGCACACTGCAAAAAATCGAGAATTGTTTACTTGATTATTCCGTTTCTTGCATATTAAATTGACCGTTATCCAAAACAGTCATCTTCACCGATTCCACACTGTGACGGAAACGCTTTAGAATAAGGAATTCATATCCTCCGAATTCTCTCTTTTCATTCACCGCGGGAATTCGACCGAACAGATAATTTAATAATCCGGAAACGGTTTCATAGTGAGGACTTTCAGGCAAAGCAATAGGAAGCACTTCATTTACATCTGAAATTGCGGACAATGCATTTACTATAAACTCAGTATCTGATTTTTTCTCAACGGAGGGCTTTTCTTCATCGTATTCGTCTTGAATTTCTCCAACAAGTTCCTCAATGATGTCTTCCATAGTTACTAAACCGGTTATTCCTCCGAATTCAGAGGTAACAATCGCCATCTGAATATGTAAGGTTTGGAATTCGCGCAATAAATCATTGATACGTTTACTTTGCGGGATAAAGTGAGCAGGACGAATCAAACTTTCAATATTCTCACGTGTAATAGCTGCTTGCTTCATTAACTTGAGCAAGTCTTTCGTGAAAATGATGCCCACGATATTATCAATATTCTCACGGTATACGGGCAAGCGGGAATAACCTTCATCAATAACCTTGTCAAGAATTTCCTGTGGTTCCAATTCCAAATCCAGCGCAGATATTTTGGTGCGCGGAACCAGGATGTTCTTTACAACACGATCGTCAAATTCAAAAACGTTCTGAATTAATTCGTGCTCCGATTGTTTGATAGCTCCACTTTCTTCCGATTCGGTTAACAGCATTCTGATTTCCTCTTCGGTGTGTGAATCGCCATGTTCAGCAGATGATTTTAAACCGAACGCACGTAAACCCAAGCGAGTTAATACATTCACGATCCAAATAAATGGTGTGAAAATGACCGTAAATACTTGCAGCGGATAGGCGAGGAGTAAAGAAGTATTCATCGCAAAACGAATGCCCATGGTTTTAGGAACCTGTTCTCCGATAACCATGTGAATCAGAGTTATAAATGTTATTGCTGTAATGAAGGAAACATTGTGCAGCGTTGCAGGCTCCATATTCCAGTTGAACGATTCGAATAAACGTTCCAATAAAACAGCAACGTAAGGTTCACCCACACGACCTAAAACAAGGCTGGAAATGGTTATACCCAGTTGACAGGAGGATAAATAAGAGTCAAGATTCTCCTGCATTTTCTTAACTAATGCAGCAGCTTTATTGCCTTGATTGGCTTTTAGTTCCACCTGACTCGATCTTACTTTAACGAGAGCGAATTCGGCAGCTACGAAAAATGCGTTGAGAAGAATTAGGAGGAGAATGAGTAATAGGTCGGGACCCATGTAGGAATTTCACACTTTGGTATATGCAAATATATTAATTGTGCAGGGATTGGGTAGAATCAGCCTTGCAATGTTATTGACATTACAAATGTTCGTAAACCAAAAAAGGTTGTCCGAAGACAACCTTTTCTATTATAATCCTGCGATTAGTGTGCGCCTAAATCGTCAAAATTTACCTCTGTGCTTACAGGGCCTTCAGAAGCACCGTTGATTTCGTGTCCTTTTTGCTCACGAATAAAATTGATGACTTCCTGCAGACCATCTGCGAATTTGTCAAAATCTTCTTTGTACAAAAAGATTTTATGTTTTTCATAGTGAAAACGACCATCATCGCCGAAGCGCTTCTTACTTTCTGTGATTGTCAGATAGTAATCATTTCCCCGCGTGGCCTTCACATCAAAGAAATAAGTACGTTTTCCCGCTTTAACAGGTTTGGAGAAAATCTCGCCTGCATCTCCGTTTCTTTCCGAACGTTCTTCTTGTGTCATTTTAGTGTTAAATAAGAGTGGTTGGTACATCAAATATAGAAAAAATGTTAAAACCAAACTTTAGTTCGGCATCTTTTCTTAGTTACCTGATTTCTTCAATTCCTCCACCTGTTTCTTGTACAGTTCAGCGTAAATTCCACCCTTGTTCAACAATTCTGCATGCGAACCTTGCTCAATCGTTTTTCCGTCGTCTAATACCACGATCGTGTCCGCATTCTTAACCGAAGAAACGCGATGACTGATGATCACCGTCGTCTTGTCTTTCATAATCCGTTTCAGATTATTCAATATTTCGTCTTCGGTTTCGGTATCTACTGCCGATAAGCAATCATCAAATAACAACAATACAGGCTCTTTAATTAACGCTCGCGCAATAGAAATACGTTGCTGTTGCCCTCCGGATAATGTCACACCGCGTTCACCAACAACGGTATCAAACTTTTCCGGAAAATCCATGATGTTGTTGTATACCACAGCATCTTTGGCAGCTTGCTCAATTTTGGGTTGCAATTCCCGGAGTTCATTGGTGTCGTGAACACTGAATCCGATGTTGCCGGAGATGGTATCCGAAAACAAGAATACTTCTTGCGGGACATAACCGGTTTTTTCCCGCAGTTCATCCAAATTAATGGAATGAATAGGCTTACCATCAATTAGGATTTGTCCTTGATCCGCATCAAATAGGCGTAGGATTAATTGCGCAATCGTTGATTTTCCGGAACCGGTTTTTCCGATAAATGCAACCGACTTGCCGGGTTCAACCTTAAAGCTTAATCCTTGAATGGCTTTAATGCCGCTGTCGGGATAGGTGAAATGAACTTCACGAAACTCGATGCTGCCTTTGAAGTTCAATGGAGTGGTAGTTGGATTTTTAATTGCCGGTTCGGTTTGTAAAAATTCATTGATGCGTTCCTGAGATGCGGCAGCTCGCTGAATCAACGATGTCACCCATCCTAATGATGCGATGGGCCAGGTAAGACGAATGACAAATAGTACGAAAGCAGTAATTGTTCCCACACTGACTTTTCCGCTAATGGCTTCGTTACCGCCGATGTAAATAGTTAGAATGATGCTCAAACCTATCAGCAACATCATGAACGGTTGAAACAATGAGTCAGTTTTGGATAATTCCAACGTGCGCTTACGATACTCTTCCGCCTTTTTTTCAAACTGCGACTGTACACTTTGTTCACGGGCAAAAGCTTTGATGACGCGCATACCGGAAACAGCTTCTTGGACATGTGTGGAAAGTGCCGCTTGTTGTTGCTGAACACGCAAACTTTTTTTGTTAATGATATTACTCACGAAATAAATCGCGATCGTTAGGACCGGCAATGGCGCTAAAACCCACAATGCCATTCGCGCATCGGATTTAAACATGAAACTGATGGTCATGATGAGCGTAACCATAGTACTGATGGTGTACATCACAGCAGGTCCCACGTACATGCGCACACGTCCGACATCTTCACTGATGCGGTTCATCAAATCGCCGGTATTGTTACGTTTATAAAACGATTGGTCGAGTCGCTGATAATGATCGAAGATGTCATTTTTCATGTCGTATTCAATTAAACGCGACATGACAATTATAGTCTGGCGATTCAGAAATAAGAAGAATCCGAAAATGAGTGTGTGAATAATGATTTCAAGTCCAAAGAGCAGTAGAATATGAACTGTGGTATCAGAATCAATGTGATGTTCACGTGCCCATGCCGCGAAATCCAGGCCCTGTCCGACCATATCAACCGGGCGTAAGCTGAACCAAGTGGATATAAGTATGAAAATAATTCCACCGAAGAAGCGTCCGCCATAACGGATAAAGTATTTATTAAGAGGGAGTAGAGCTTTCACGAATTATTTTCCTTCACACTTTACTAGAAAAAAACAGGTACTTTTGTACGCGTTACCAATGTGTGTAACGACAGACAAAATTAGGTAATTCCCTCATGATTGGGATTAATTAATGATTATGCAAACGAAAACAGAACAAACAGCAGCAGTTGCAAACGGTCCAATCGGACAGATGGGAGTTTTTGATCATGAGCAGGTGGTGTTTTGCAATGATAACGCAACAGGTTTGAAAGCAATTATCGCTATCCATAATACCGTTTTAGGACCTGCATTGGGCGGTACGCGTATGTGGGCATATACACACGAAAGTGAAGCATTAACAGATGTACTTCGTCTTTCACGAGGGATGACCTATAAGAATGCTGTTGCCGGATTGAATTTAGGTGGCGGTAAAGCGGTGATTATTGGTGATGCACTCACTCAGAAATCGGAAGCCTTGATGCGTCGTTTCGGGAAATTCGTTAACAGCTTGAGCGGAAAATATATTACTGCCGAAGATGTTGGCATTAACGCGAAAGACATGGAATATGTGCATATGGAAACAAAACATGTGACGGGTATTCCTCCGGCATTAGGCGGTAGCGGAGATCCGTCTCCTGTAACTGCATATGGTGTATATGTGGCGATGAAAGCTGCAGCAAAAGAACGTTGGGGCAGCGATAGCCTGAGCGGAAAGAAAATCAGTGTGCAAGGCGTTGGGCATGTTGGATCATATCTTGTTAATCATCTGGTGAAAGAAGGAGCGAAGGTGCTGATTGCCGATATTTATGAGGATCGATTAGCGGAAGTGAAGAAAAACAATCCGGCTGTTGAAATCGTTGATGGTAACACCATTTACGATCAGGATGTAGATATTTACGCTCCATGTGCTTTAGGTGCAACTGTGAATGACGATACATTGAATCGTTTGAAGTGCAGCATTATTTGCGGTGCAGCGAACAATCAGCTTGCAGATGAAGTGAAACACGGGCAGTTGGTAATGCAAAAAGGCATTTTATATGCTCCGGATTTTGTTGTGAATTCCGGTGGTGTGATCAACGTGTATTCTGAGGTTGCCGGATTCGGTCGTGAGTATGCGTTAAGTCAGGCTGAAAATATATTCAATACAACAGCCAACATTTTCGCTATGTCTAAGCAGGAAAATATTCCTACTTATTTAGCGGCCAACAAAACTGCTGAAGCCCGAATTGAAGCGATGGCGAGCATTCGTACAAAGCGATAATAATTATTTCAACTAGTATCAGAATTTAAATTGAATACACTTATAACGTTCTTTATTTCCCGCACATGTTAAACAGGAGATACCTCCGAATTAAGGCGATGCAGGCCTTGTATAGTTTTTTTCAAGCCGAATCATCCGATATGCCTGCGGGCGAGCGCGAGATGATGCGGAGTATTGACAGAGCTTACGAACTGTATTTGTTGTCGTTGCTTTTTATTACCGAATTGAAGCGCGCAGCACAAATGAGAGTTGATTTAGGGAAAGAGAAAATGTTGCCTACTCAGGAGGATTTGAATCCGAACCTGAAGTTTGTGAATAACCGCGTACTAGCTCAATTAGAGGCTCATCCACGATTGCATATCGAAGCGCAGCAGCGTAAGTTGGGCTGGCAGCGCGATGAAGATCAGGAGTTGATCCGTAAAGTTTGGGATAATATCCGCAATTGGGAAGGCTACAAGGAATACATGAACGCAGAAGAAGAAAATTATCAACGCGATCAGGATTTCATACTTGAAATCTTCAAAAAGCAGATTGCGGATGAAGAAGCTTTCGAATATTTTCTGGAAGAACGTAACATGCATTGGCCGGGCGATATGAACTTGGCTGTAGCTCCTGCCATTATCAGAACATTGGAAAGCAGCAAGGAAGATGTTTCCCCGGAATTGGCTCCGCTGTTCCGCGATCCGGAAGACGACAAACGTTTTGTGGTGGATTTGTTCCGTCGCACCATTATTGAAAATGATCGTTTCTCGAAACTCATTGCGGATAAAACCAAGAATTGGGATGTGGACCGTATTGCACTCATGGATGTTATCCTGATGAAAATGGCACTGACGGAGTTGGTCAATTTCACCAGCATTCCGGTTAAAGTTTCACTTAACGAATACATCGAAATATCCAAAACATACAGCACTCCGAAGTCTAGACAGTTCATTAATGGCATTTTGGATAAGTTGGTGCTGGATATGAAATCGGATGGATCGATACGTAAAACAGGACGCGGACTTTTGGAGTAATTGGTACCTGAAATTCCACTAATTTTGCTCTGAATTTGCAGTTAATAACACGTAATACGATAAAACAGTAGCTATGAAAAGTAATGTGATTCTAATGTTTGCGCTGGCTGCATCATTGGTTGCCTGCGCTCCGAAAAAGGACAAGGAAGTAACCTCTGATTTGGTGGACATTACCGCATCGGGAGGAGGAACAGCGCCCGCAGGAAAAGCGCCTGCTATGAAGTTTGATCGTGATAAACACGATTTTGGAAAAATCACTCAAGGTGACCGTGTAACTACACAATTTAAGTTTAAGAATATAGGTGGTTCGGATTTGATCATTTCTGATGCCCGCGGTTCTTGCGGTTGCACAGTGCCTGATTATCCGAAGAAACCTATTGCTCCGGGAGAAGAAGGTGTGATCAATGTAGAGTTTAACAGCGAAGGAAAGCGCGATAAACAGGAGAAGACCGTGACTTTGACAACCAACTGTGAGCCGAATACTGTGGTGTTAACTATCGCTGCAGAAATTCTGGTTCCTGAAGGTCGTGAAAGCAAGGAAGGCGAGCATTTTCCGGGTGATGGGCACAATCACTAAACCGTAATTTGTAACATTTTAATTTTTAATATCTATCCATCAATGAATTCAACAATTCTACTTCAGGCGGCTCAGGGCGGCGGTCCGGTTAGTCCGGCAGTAATGCAGTTTATTTTTATCGGTCTTATTATTGTCGTGTTTTACTTCTTCATGATGCGTCCGCAGATGAAGAAACAAAAGGAGCAGGCGAAATTTCTTGAAGAAATTAAGAAAGGAGATCGTGTTGTTACAATTGGCGGTATCATCGGCAAAGTGCTTGAAGTACGTTCGAAGTCCTATGTTATTGAAACAGAAGGCGGCACTCGTATCCAGATTTTGAAAAGCGCCATCTCTCACGAATTCTCCAGAACGTTTAAGGACGAGACTGAAGAGAAGAAAGATTAATTGTATTAGCATTGGCGAATACAAGTGATACTAAGAAACGCGACGGATTGAAGAAAGGCGAATTCTTTCTCAACCGTCGCGTTTCTACTTTTTTTGCCTGCCTTATTATTGCGGGAACAGCTTGGTTATTGCATCAGTTGTCGAAGCAATATAATACGGTTGTAAAGGTTCCTGCGATCTACGAGAATCTTCCCGAAGATCGAGTAGTACTTTCTGAATTACCGGACACGCTGGAAACAGAAGTGCGCGGCAGTGGATTTACCATTTTAACATACAAATGGTTGAATGTATTAGGTTCTTTGAAAATAGACGCATCCAAGGCAAAGTCATTAGGAAAAGGCGATTATGCCATTACTGCTAATGCAATTCCTACAAGAATTTCAGGCACGATTGGTAACGGATTAAAAGTACTCCGTGTGTTTCCGGATCCTATAATTATCAGTTACGAGGGGCGCTCTGAAAAAAAGGTGTCTGTTACTTCGCGAATTTCAGTGGTTATGAGCAACTTGTATCGGTTATCGGACTCCATTGTTCTGAATCCCGAACATATTGTGATCAGTGGCCCGCAAAATATTTTGGATACAATTAATACAGTTTATACAGAAGTAAAAACATTCACAGGACTCGAAAAATTAACCACACAAGATGTGAAAATTGTTCAACCTCTTGGCGGACTTGTGAGCGTAAAACCCAATATCATTAAAGCTACTATTCCGGTAGGACGTTTTACGGAAGGATTTGTTATGGTGCCGGTTACAGCGATTAATATGCCTGCTGATGCGGTGTTGCGAACATATCCTGATCGGATTAAAATTGTGTTTGAAGTTCCTGTTGAAGAGTATGCTTCAATAAAGGAAGATATGTTTCGTGTCATTGTAGATTACAACAAGGCCAACATCAAAACATCTACAGTTCCCGTAGAAATTATTCGAAAGCCGCTAAACGTGCGAAATATTCGTCCGGAAAATTCTCAGGTAGAATTTATTATCAGAAAGTAAGTATTGGTTAGCAAGCCGTGCAGTCATATCCCTTCTATGATATTGGGATGAAAGCTTAGTCCGATTGCCGGTTGTTGTACTTTTTTCGGTCTAAATCTCTATACGTTATACCCATCTTGGAAGTGCCTATCATGAGGTGAAGCGATAAGTCGTGTCGGGAAAGTGTGAACAAATTGGAATTGTATACAGGAATATCGTATGCATAGCCCAGTAGTAATCCAATTCCAAATTGTTTAACATGACCGGTCCACAAGTTGATTTGCATTCCCGGCTTTAGCAACCATGCAACTTCTTTGTTTTTGTAAAGCATTCCGGGACCAAGAAGGAAGCCTAATGTTCTACTTCTGATATATTTGATCTTACCGCCTAATTCAAATCCTTTGCGGTAACTCAACGAGGTGTAAAAATTGTCAGGTCCCATCATTTCAACACGTGAGGAAATGCTGTGAAAATTGTATTTCAGGTGTTTTCCGTAATCCAATTGAAACGAAGGATAGCCCGGGGTAATTCCTCTGTAGCTCATTCCTGCACCTGCTGCCATAGAATATTTAAGGATGTATGCGCCGTAAGTTGGTTGAATGGTAGCTAACTCCTCTAACGTAAAACCACTTTGCGCAACCCATTCGTTAAGTTCTTGTAGTTGCATTGCTGCCAAATAATCGTATTGAAACAATGAATTGATTTTTTGGGGTAGTTCACTTCCGACAGTTTGTTGTATCAAATAGCCAACCGCACAGTACGATCCATATTCATCAATAAAGCAAGGTTTACGCTCATTGTAAGCGCTGTTTACAGGGAATACACCACGTTTGATATACTTATTCAAATGACCCAGTAAAGTCAATCGTTTTGCACGAACTGCCGCGTCCTTGAGGTGCAGTGTTCTTTGCAACAGCATCAAATGCGTGTATTTTAAATGTGCGGTAATCTTTTCAGTTTCCCTGATCTCGTCGGCAGGAGTATCGCCGTAATAGAACTCAATACCGGCGTTTCCAATAACCTTATTAATTACTACCGGCTCCTGAACCCGACAAGAAAACAGTACAATACTGCCAATAAGAAAAGCGATGAATGGATGAAGCATCTGCCAATAGGTGATTGTAATTTTTGTGATTGTAAAGTTACCGATAAGACGCAAGTTGTTGGAAATTTCCACACAGCATAACAGCTTAAACTATTGAAACCCTGTACTGAATGTATTAATGCACTAATAATGTAGTGGTAAACTGATATTTCTCATATCATCATGCGGAATTTCTTGCTGAGAAATTCAGCCATTTCCCGTAATTTTGCGTTCACTTAACAGCATTTACATGAAATACTTAGCAGCCGCATTAGCAATCACTCTGGGAGCAGCATCTTGTTCCAATGAAACCGGAAAAACAGGAAATACCGACTCATTGCAAGCCAAAGCCATGCAATATTTTGGAGACTCTATTTCCGAAGATGGTGCAGTTCAAGCTGATCAGGTTATGACATTATTGGCAGGTAAAGATTCTGTGGCGTGCAAGTTGATTGCACCGATTGAAGAAGTTTGTCAGAAGAAAGGTTGTTGGATGGAATTGGATGCAGGAGCTGAACATTCTATTCGTGTGAAGTTTTTAGACTACGCGTTCTTTGTTCCTAAAGATGCTTCCGGAAGCACTGCAATTGTTGATGGTTATGCTTACATGGATACTATTTCTGTTGCTGAGTTAAAGCACTTAGCAGAAGATGCCGGAGATCCGAAAGAAGAGATTGATAAAATTACGAAGCCTGAAGTGGAGCTGACTTTCGAAGCGCGCGGCGTTATCATTAAAAAGAAGTAATGAAGTACACAATAATTACTTCCGTTTTTGTCTTTTCTGCATTTCTGCTTGCATGTGTTGATGAGCGTGAAAAGGCTTCTTCTAATGACAGCGCTAAATGTGCTCCTGATGAAGTAAATCCAAATGGAACTGCAGAACTCGCCGTTATTATGCGTGGTTTGGCAGATCATTCGGAAGCGATGAAAACTGCAATTCAGAAAGGTGAAGCCTTACCACTGCAGCCTGAAATTTTAGAACGATTAAAAACAGCAGATCGCACAGACAAAAACATTGACGTGCAGGTTTACAATTCTCATGCTGATGCATACCTCGCGCAAATGAGTCAGTTGTACGGAGCAGCACAGGAAGAACGTCCGAAGTATTTTAATGCAACAATTGATGCTTGCATTTCCTGCCACGAAAACTTTTGTCACGGACCGATAAAACGAATTCGTAAATTGTATTTGTCGGTCAATTAATGATCGCCAATTAATATGTCTTTTACACGACGGTTTTTCGTCCGATTGATAGTGGTTTTTGTCGTGCTGGGCGCATGGACGTTTTGGTGGATCATGTTCGCTAAAAGTCCTGTTATTGTACCAATTCATCAAGCTGTTGTTGTTCCCGAAAAACCGGATATCACGTTAATTAATGCTACGTTTTTAGGCAACGCTAACCGCAATTATTATGGCAATTTTTGTGTGGATACATTAATGCCTATATGGAAATTGTGGTTAGGTAAGGGCAAAACAATAGTTTCTGAAAAGGAAGGTGTTGAAATATGGATGGGTGCCGGATGGACCGGGCAAACATTAATGACAGAAGAATTTGGTAAAACGTATTTATATCTCGGTTGTTTTGATCATCATTTGAAAAAGATTTCCGCTGAAAATGGTGAGGTTATTTGGCAATATCGATTTGATGATATTCTGAAAGGCACTGGAACTCTTGTACTTCGCGAATCCAACCATTCTGCTTCGCTTAGTATTTTGCAGGGAAGTAGAAAAGGTTCAAGAGCGGATGGACAAACTTTTTCATTCCGCCATATTAATGCTTTTGACGGGCAGGAGATGTGGCGCATGTCGGTACCGAGAACGTTGAGTTATAGTCGCGATGTGGACGCATCTGCTGTTGTATGGAATGATACCGGATTAATACCTCTGGAGAATGGTCATCTGATCAGATTCTCCGTTCTTCATACAATAGCAGATTCGTTTCATTACCCGGTTGCAAAGCAAGTTGCGCAATTGTATTCAGGAAAGGATCGCGCTTTGCATGGTGGAAATCTGGTTGCCGAGGCATCGCCTGTTCAATTGGGTACACGTTATTATATCGCGTCAGGATCGGGACACGTGTATGGTTACGACGCCAAACAAGATACCATCGTTTGGGATTTTTATATTGGTTCTGATATCGACGGAACTCCCGTTGCAACTGCAGATAGCTGCTTGTTAATCGCGATTGAAAAACAGTATATCGTTGGACACGGAGGCGTTTTAAAAATTGATCCAAGACGAAATCCGGACAGCTGTATTGTTTGGTTTTATCCAACGGGAGATCTTGAATTTTCATCGTGGAAAGGTGGTGTTATCGGAAGTGTAGCGGTGAATGATTTGTATAGAACATCATCAACACCTCCGCTTGCTGCATTTACCGGAATTGACGGAAGATTAACGGTATTGTCGTATCAGGAATTTGCTGATAGCATGACAACGTTGTATGATGGAAAGACAAAAGTGCCTTGTCCAAAACGCACGTGGAGTTATGAAATAGGACCATCGATTAGTACGCCGTTGTTTTTGGAAAACGGACAATTGGTTGCTGCAGGATATAACGGAGTGTATACATTTCGGTCAACAGTTGACCATAAATTTCAGCTAACATCATTCAATGCCGGTATTTTCGAAGCAACACCATTTGCCTGGAACGGAAATCTATATCTCGCTTCTCGTGACGGCTACTTGTATTGTTATTGG